>Ga0265798_10007216_pt1 | contig 14432 bp, 11 predicted proteins | sample P3T30metagenome_FD_192430 | JGI IMG/M metagenome (GOLD analysis project Ga0265798, IMG submission 192430) | Plant litter microbial communities from East Loma Ridge, Irvine, California - P3 T30 | ecosystem: Environmental > Terrestrial > Plant litter > Unclassified | place: USA: California...
ACACCGGCATCCTGCGCGACGCCTTCATCGACGGCAGTGGCAGTGGCCCGGCGATGGTGCTGATCCAGACGGGGCGCTTCCAGATGGGTTCTCCCGAGCACGAGCGCCGCATCGCGATGGCGGCCGGTTCGCAAAAGAATTGGATCGCGCGTGAAACGCCGCAGCACTGGGTCGGCATCGAGCGCCCGTTTGCGATGGGCCGCTATCCGGTGACGGTGGGCGAGTGGCGCGCCTTCGCGCAGGCAAGCAGCTGGCAGCCGGCCGGCGAGGTCGACTGGGCCGCGCCGGGCTTTCCGCAAACCGACGATCATCCGGTGGTCGGCGTGACGTGGTTCGACGCGCTGCAATACGTCGCGTGGCTGAGCGCAGCGACCGGCAAGCGCTATCGCCTGCCAAGCGAAGCCGAATGGGAATACGCGTGCCGCGCCGGCACCAAAACCGCATTCAACACGGGCGACACGATCGCCACGACGCAAGCCAATTTCGACGGCACGTTCACCTACAACGGGGGGCCGCGCGGCGAGTTCCGGCACGGCACCACGAAGGTCGATACCTTCGCACCGAACGCCTGGGGCCTGCACGACATGCACGGCAATGTCTGGGAATGGGTGCAGGACGTCGTGCACGAGAACTACGACGGCGCGCCGGGCGACGGCAGCGCCTGGGAAACGGGCGGCGACCAGGTGCGCCGCATCCTGCGCGGCGGCTCGTGGCTGTACAACCCGCGCTATCTGCGCTCGGCGCTGCGCAACGGTTTCTCGGCCGTGCTGTCGAACGACATCGTCGGCCTGCGCGTGGTGCGCGAACTGATGTAGGCAAGACTGGAAAGCGCCGGGCGATCCGGTGTACAGTCAGGCATTCCCTTTCTTTTTACGACACCTGCCATGGCCATCGCGCACCTGTTTCGATCCCACGATAAAGACCTGGGCGGCGGTTTCACCGTGCGCCGCATGTTGCCCGCTGCGGCCCGCCAATCCATCGGGCCGTTCCTGTTTTTCGACCACATGGGGCCGGTGGAAGCGCCGGCCGGCGCCCGCCACGATGTGCGGCCGCACCCGCATATCGGGCTGGCCACGGTGACGTACCTGTTCGAGGGCGCGATCATGCACCGCGACAGCCTGGGCACCGAGCAGCGCATCGAGCCGGGCGCCGTCAACTGGATGACAGCCGGCAGCGGCATCGTGCATTCCGAGCGTACGCCTGAAGATCTGCTCGAACGCACGCGCCGCACGCACGGCCTGCAACTGTGGGCGGCGCTGCCGCGCGAGCACGAAGAAACGCCCGCTGCGTTCAGCCACACACCGGCCGACCGGATTCCCGAGATCGCATTGCCGGGCGCCACGGTGCGGCTGCTGGTGGGCAGCGCATTCGGCCAGACGTCGCCGGTGCCGACCTTCAGCCAGACGCTGTACCTCGACGTGCAACTGGCGCCCGGCGCGGCCATCGAACTGGATGACTTGCCCGATGAAACCGCGCTGTACGCGCCGTTCGGCACGATCGAGATCGACGGCGAGCCCGTCGCCGCCAACACGATGGCGATGCTCGAGCCGGGGGCGGCGGTGCGAGTGAGCGCCGCTGCCGGCGCACGCTTTGTTGTGATCGGCGGGGCGCCGCTCGACGGCAAGCGCTTCATTTTCTGGAACTTCGTCTCGAGCAGCCGCGAGCGCATCGAACAGGCGGCGCGCGACTGGGAAAACGATCGCTTCGTGCCGTTGGCGGGCGACAATGAACGCATCCCGCTGCCGCAGTGGCCGCCAACCTGGCGCCGCGACTGACCTTGCCGCGCGGCTAACGCGCGCCCGGTCAGTGCGGGCGGGCGTAATCTGGCATCACTCTGTGCGTGTCAATACGAGGGAGGTGATGCAATGAAAATTCCTGACCACCTGCGTGCGCCGGCGATCGTGTTCGCCCTGCAGGCCGTGCTGCTGGCGGGTGCGGCGCTGGTTTTTCTGGTGCTGGTGCCGTCGTACGGCTGATCAGGCGCTGAGCGCGGCTGCAATCAGGCTGCGGCGATCGACGCTGCGCCGGTCGGCGCGTGCCTCGGGATAGGCCGTGGGGACGAAGCGCGCCGCCATGCCCATGCCGGATTGTTGTACGCGGTCGAGCGTGCCACTGATCGCCAGCGGCGCGTCGCGGCCGTTCGCCCGGTCACGTTGCCAAAAGCCGCCATTACGGTGGAACAGCAGCGGCAGGGCGGCGGCGCGTGGCAGCGCCATCGGCTGGACGCTAGCGCTGGCGCCGTTGAGTGCGGCCTGACCAACGGGCGGCACGGCATCCGGCGCCATCAGATAAAAACACTCGGCCCGTGCGCCCGCATCGAGCCGGTGCAGCACGACCGCATGCGCCAGCAGCGCCGTCACTTCGAGCGTGACGATGCCCTTGATGCTGGCCGTCATTTCGATGCGCATGCCCAGGCGCAGCTGCACTGGCATGTGTTTGCCGGGCCAGACGCCGTCGAGCAGCAAACCATAGCGCGACACGTCTTCGATCTCGAACCCGGCGCGGCTGCGGCGGATGATGGCGTGGCGGCCGGACAGCCGACGGGTCAGGCCACCGATGTCCAGGCCGGTTTCGCCGTGGTGCGCCAGCAGCACGTCGGCGTCGGGCGCGTCGAGCTCGAAGCGGCCGAGCATGAATTCGTCGAGCGCGAACAACCGCACGTGGCGCTGCGTGGCCGAATCGGCTTCGGCGTGCACGAGGCACGCGCTGTCGGTCAGGCATGGGTGCGCGGCAGGCTGGGCCGGCAGGTCGATCTCGATCAGGTCTTCGTCCCAGGCAATGGTGGTCATGCCCATGTCGATCTTGCCAGTGCCGTTGCCGCCGTCCAGGTTCAGGTGGGCAATGGACGCGTTGCGGGCCACGACATCGATATCGATTCGGCCGCCGCCCGGCGCATTGACGCGGGCGATGCCGGCGTCGTCGGCCGTGACGCGCACGTTCTTGTGCGTGGCGAGGAAGGTCTGATGGATTTCACCCAGACTCGCATCCTGGCGCGGCACCAGGATCACGGGCGAGCAGGTCCAGGTACGGCTGGCGTCGGGCGCATGGGCGTGGCGGCTGTGCAGCTCGATCTCGATGCGGTACTGGCCATGTTCGAGGCCGCGCGATGAAAATTCAAGGAACAGCGGCCGCCAGTCGCCGCGCGAGGTGCGCTGGAAGCAGTAGCTCTCGCCGCCATGAAGGCGCAGCGCCGAGTGCACAAGCATGCGCACGTCCGGCGCGCAATCCATTGGCATGCCGCGCAGCTCGAGACGCAGGGCCTGGCGGCCACCGGCCGCACGCGGATCGAACCCGCTGATGTGCAGTTGCGGGCGCTGCAGGCTCGTCGGCGCTGGTGGCGTGGCTGGGACGACCGTGTCACGGCGCGTGCGCACGGCGCTGATCGTATCGAAACTGGCTGGCAAGCCATCGACTACCGCATTTGCCGACGGCGGCAACGGCGCGGCGTGCGCCTGATAAGCGCCGGCTGCAGCCTCGGGCTGGGCATGCCCGTGCGCGCACCGCACCTCGCCGGGGGCGACCCAGACGGTGCAGTGCGGATGCGCGGGATTGCGGCAGCGATTCATGTCAGATTGATCAGTTTAGAAAGTTCGAAAACGGTATTGCAAGCTTACGCTGTTTTCAGCAGGCACGGCGCACCGAGCTCGTTGATTACCAACATTATTTTCCTAAAGCATCAAAATAATTTGCCATCTTTTCAATGTTCAATAATTCGTGGCGTCGTCGTCCAGCGGCAACGCAGTTTCGTCGGCGTGGCGGGGCAGGGGGCGCAGCACGAGCGCCGTCAGGTTATCGGGTTGCAGACCAGCAGGCGGCTCGTGTTCCATCAGTCCAAACAGGCGTTCGACGAGCGTCACCGCCGCTGGCGCATCGGCCAGCAGCGCCGGCCAGCGCGCGACCAACATGTCCGGCTGGGCGCACGACCAGAAGCCGTCGGTGGCCAGCAGATACGCTGCGTTGGTGCGCAACGGTAGCGCACGGCGGTCGGGCAGGTGGGCCAGCCAGCAGGGCAGGTTCGCGGGCGTGAGGGCAAACAGCCCGTCGGACAAGCGCGATGGATCGGCAAACGCATTGCCCAGAATGAACGCCTGGGCAATCTGCGGCGCGTGGCGGCCATGGACTTCGCGCCACCAGTCGGCTTCGCCAAGCCGGCCGGCGAGTGCGGCGCCGGTGGCCGGCACGTGGTCGATCGTCAGCGCCGTGGCCTGCTGCGCATCGAGTTCATATAGCCGCGAGTCGCCCACGTGGTAGAGCAGCGGCGCGGCGCCGGGCGGTAGTTCGAGCAGCGTCAGCGTGGTGCCGGGCCGGCCCGTCGCGCCGGTACCATCGGCAAACTGCGCCTGCAGCGTGGCGTGCAGGACATCGAGGTGGGCCGTCAATGCGGCGAGTGTCGTGCAGGGCGGTATGGCAAGAAGGCCGGCGGCAAGCGCTTCGGCCGCTTCACGCCCGTGGCCATGGCCGCCCATCCCGTCGAGGACTGCCAGACGGCCATGCCCGGCGGGCCAGCCGGTAATCGTTGTGATAATCGGCAGCTGGTCGTGCAGATGGCAGGCGCGGCCATCGAAATCGATGACGACGAGATTGTCCTGGTTTTCGCTGCGGGTGGCGGGCCCTACGCCCACACGGCTCGCGACGGCGACATCGAAGGAGGGGGCAAAGCGAAAGTCGGAAAGCGTCGAAGGCATGGGCTGGGGGTGTGGTGGGATGATGACACTGTACTACTGTTTGTTGGCAAGTCATGCGCTGAACAGATGCCATTATTCGCGCCACCCAAAGGCAATGAATTTGCAAGCCGGCACACCGGTCATGGTATGTTGACGTTTCTACCACCGCCTTTTTCGAAACGCGCCATGGACATCCGCCCCCTTGAATCTGCCGACGTGCCGGTCCTGGCGCCGGCCATGGCCGCGCTGCTGCGCAGCCTGGCGCTGGAATTCATCGTGCACGAATCGACCCCGCTCGGCGCCGCGACCTTCCTGGCCGAAAATGACGAGCATGGCATCCGGGGCTACCTGGCGCGCGGGCACGTCTGCCATGTGGCGCTCGATGGCGACCGGCTGGCCGGCTTCATCGCGATCCGCGACAACAGCCATCTGTTTCACCTGTTCGTCGGCACGGCCTGGCAGCGGCAGGGGCTGGCGCGGCGCCTGTGGCACGCCGCGCGCGCCGCCGCTATCGCGCGCGGCGGAGACGGCAATTTCACGGTCAATGCATCGAACTACGCCGTGTCAGCGTATGAACGGCTCGGCTTCGTGCGGGTGGCGCCAACCCAGTGCGTCAAGGGACTGTCGTTCAATCCGATGCACCTTGCCTGGGCGGGGGATTGACCCGGTCGCGTGACCAACGTCCCGGCCATGTAACGTACTGTGCACTTTCAGTATATATTGCCTCTCGACAAAAGTTTTCGTTTTGGCAGCAGGTTACAATGGTGGTCGCCCGTATTGATCGGGCGTGAGCGGCGCATTGGCGCGCCGTGCTCGACAAGTTTTGATGATGATGATTCTGCATAACCTGATCCGCAAGCTTCCTGCAACCGTCCTGCCCAAGGCGGCACGGGAGACATGGGCATGAGCGCGACAGCGCCGTCGATGCCTTCCATTTCGCGCGCGTTCGGCAAAACCCTGATGACCACCATGGGCATGACCGTGGTGGGATTCATCTCATCCGTCATCACCGCCCGCATATTGGGCCCGGAAGGGCGCGGCCTGCTGTCGGCGGCCATCCTGGTCTGTTCGCTGTCCGCCGGTATCGCGCAGTGCGGCATGGGCAGCAGCTATCTGTATCACTTCGGCGCCGCGCGGCAGTTTCCGTATCTGCGCTTCCTTCTGCTGTCGCTGCTGAGCATCAGCATCTTTGCCACTGCGCTGGCCGCGGCCGGGCTGCAATTGAGCGACGCGGTGCAGCTGCACCGGTTCATGTGGCTGATCCTGGCGTTTGCCGCGTTCATGGCGAGCCAGATGTATCTCTTCACGCTGACCCAACTGCATTCGGATCTGCATTTCTTCAATATCCTGCGCTTCACCCAAGTGTTCGGGAATCTGGTCCTGATGCTCCCATTGGTGCTGTGGTTCGACGTGGTGAGCTTTGAACAGATCCTGGCCACGCAATTGCTGATGCTGATTGGCGTCACGGTGATGGGATTGTGGTGGACGCGCAAGCACCGGGTCTGGCAATTGAAAGTCGAGGTCAAGGACCCGGTTCAGCCCTGGGTTGTTTTGCGCTATGGCTTTCACCAGCAGGGCATTGGGTTGCTGAGCTTATTTCTGGTCAATTTCGACAAGCTGTTCCTGCTCAATCGCGGCACCATCCGCGAATACGGTTTCTATGCGCTGGCATTCACGACATCGCGCCTGATTGGGGCGGTGCAGGAATCGGCGTCGGTCGCGCTGTTTTCGCGCTTTGCCGGCCGGGATGAGCAGGCACTGAGCCAGGCGGTGCGCAATACCTTCCGCGTGACGTTCATGCCGCTGATGGTGCTGGCCGCGATCGGCGGTGCGCTGTCGCCCTGGCTGCTCAGCCTCATCTATGGCAAGTCCTTTGCGGCGATGACGATGCCGTTTGCGATTTTGCTGTTCGAGTGCGTGATCGGTGGCGCCAGCTGGACGCTGGCGCAGCGCTTCACCGCCGCCGGGCAACCGGGGCTGGTGCTGGCGCGCCAGGTCATCGCTGTGGTCCCGGTGCTGATCGCCATCCCGTTTCTGCCGCAGGAAAATACGTATGTCTGGCTGGCGGGGCTGATGCTGGCGGGGGCCTGTCTGCGCTTGATCACGACGATCATTCTCGGGGTGCGCCGGCTCAATGAGCCGATGCCCGATTTCATCCCGACCCGCGGCGATCTTGCCATCCTGCGCCGGCTAGTGACGCGCGCCAAGTAACCTGATTTTTCGGGAGTAGCCTTGAGTAACCATCGTTTGATGATGCAGGATCTGCAAAACAAGCATGACACCATTCATGATTTGCTGAAGGGCAGAGACTTTCATTACATCGATATTCCGATGCACGACAATATCGGCGATCTGCTCATCATGCAGGGCACGCTGGCGTTCTTCAAAAAAAAGCGCTTGTCTCCCCGAACGATATCGACGTCGTGGGCATTCGATCCGTCATGGGTCAGGCCGGGCGATATCCTGGTGTTTCACGGGGGTGGCAATTTCGGCGACCTGTACGTGAACATCAACGAGATGCGCGAAGAGATCATCACGCGTTTTCCGGCTAACCGCATCGTGATATTGCCGCAAACCGTGTTCTTTGCGAGTGAAGCGGCGCGTGACCGGTCGGTCGCCGTATTCCGGCGGCATGCCGATGTCCATATTTTTGTGCGGGATAAAGCGTCGCAGCAGATTGCGAATCGGTTTTCCGAGAACGTGTATCTGGCGCCCGACATGGCGCATCACCTGTATCCGATCGCCAGCGGCGGCAAGGCCAGCGGCGTGCTGCGCATCGAGCGCGTGGACACGGAAAAGCCGGTCGTGCCGGCGTCGCTGAAGGATGCGCAATTCGATACCCGAACCGACTGGGTCGAGGTCGTGGGCAAGGATAAGCGATTGATCGATTTTGCCTGGCGCATCCAGGCCGCCTTCATCAAGCGCGGCTGGCAAACCTGCAAGAAGCTGATCGGGCCATGGTACTGGATACCGGTCGCGCAGCGCTTTTCGTCCAGGGCCGTGGCGCTGTTCGCGCGCCATGAGCATATCGTTACCGACCGCCTGCACGGCCACATCCTGGCGTGCCTGATGGACAAGCACCACACCGTGATCGACAACAGTTACGGCAAGAATTCCACGTACATCGACGAATGGACCGCCCACAGCGATCTGGTGCGACTGGTGAAGGTCTGACCGCATGCCCGTTTTTTCCAAGGATAGTACCTCATGACCACCTCCGCCCCGACTGTCCTGATCGTCGACGATGAAGCCAAGAGCCGCGACCGGCTCGCCTGCCTGCTGGCGCCCGGAGGCTACGAGACGACGAGCGCTGCCAGCGGCGAAGAGGCATTGTCCTCGGTCGCGTGCGAAGCGCCCGACCTGATCCTGATTGCGCAGACGATGCCGGGCATCGACGGCTGCCAGGTGGCCAGCATCCTCAAGGCCGATCCGGCGACCGAGAATATCCCGATCATCATGGTCACCGGCGTGGAGGACACCGGCACGCGCCAGGCGGGACTGGAGGCGGGGGCCGAGGAATTTTTGAGCAAACCCGTCGACCCTACCGAGCTCGGACTGCGGGTGCGCAATCTGCTGCGCCTGAAAGATATGGGCGACCTGGAAGACCAGGTGCTCGTGCTCGAGCAGAAAATCGCTGCCCGCACCGCCGACCTGCTGCGCTTTCGCACGGCGATGAATGCGACGCCGGACGCCCTCATGCTGGTCAGCCGCGACACGATGCGCTTCGTCGAAGTCAACGACACCACCTGCGCCATGCTGGGCTACACGCGCGCCGAGATGCTGAACCTGGGCCCGGTGGCCCTGGGCGCGGCGACCCACGACGAACTCGAGGCGATGTTCGAGCCCACGCCGGGTGGCCGGATCAAGCCGAGGCTGAGCGAGGTCACGCTCCACTGCAAGGATGGCGGGGTGGTGGACGTGGAAATCCACCGCCAGGCCCTGTTGTCCGGCAATGACTGGATCATCGTCAGCGTGGTGCGCGACATCACCGAGCGCCGTGTTGCGCAGCAAATTCTGCAGTACCAGGCCAGCCATGACGTGCTCACCGGCCTGCCCAACCGCGCCTGGTTCTACGAGGCGCTCCACGGCACGGTCCGGGAAACGCATGACGAAAGTCCCAGTGTGGCGGTGGTCTTTCTGGACCTCGATCGCTTCAAGAACGTCAACGACACGCTCGGTCACGCCATGGGCGACGAATTGCTGGTGCAGTTCAGCGCGCGCCTGGCCACCTGCGTGAGCGAGCGCGATACCGTCGCGCGCCTGGGCGGCGACGAATTCGGCCTGATCCTGATGCTCGACCAGGACCCGGCGCACGCGGCCACCGTAGCCGGCCGCATCGCCGAGGTGCTGTATCCGCCGTTTAATCTGCGCGGCTTCGAGGTGATCGTCACGGCCAGCGTGGGCATCACGGTCCATCCGCAGGATGGCGCCGACCCCGAGGTGCTGATCAAGTATGCCGACACCGCCATGTACGAGGCCAAGCAGGCCGGACGCGACACCTACCGCTTCTTCACCGCACAGATGAATGCCGATGCGCTGCAGCGCCAGGATCTCGAACACGCGCTGCGCAAGGCGGTCGAGAACGAGGAATTCGAACTGTATTACCAGCCCAAGCTGCTGCTCGGCGCGGACACCATCGTCGGTGTCGAAGCGCTGCTGCGCTGGGACCGGCCCGGTCACGGGCTGGTGTCACCGGGCCTGTTCGTGCCGGTGCTCGAAGAGACGGGGCTGATCGTGCGCGTCGGCCGCTGGGTGATCGACACGGCCTGCCGCCAGATCAAGGCGTGGACGCTTCATGCAACGGGGCCGATGCAGGTGTCGGTCAATATCGCGGGGCGCCAGTTCGCCGAGGGCGACCTCGAAGGCGACGTCCTGCGCGCGCTGGCAGAGCATGACGTGCCGGCCGCACTGCTGGAACTGGAACTGACCGAGACGTCGCTGATGATCAACACCGAGCGCACGATGCAATGCCTGAGCAACCTGCGCGCACACGGCATCCAGGTCTCGGTCGACGACTTCGGCACCGGTTATTCGAGCCTGGCCTATCTGCGCCGTTTTCCGATCGACAAGCTCAAGATCGATATCGCCTTCATCCGCGACGTGACGACCAATGCCGACGACGCCGCCATCGTCAACGCGATCATCACGATGGCGCACAGCCTGAACGTGCAGGTCGTCGCCGAAGGCGTCGAGACGCCGGCGCAGAAGGCCTTCCTGCTGGCCCACGGGTGCGACCAGATTCAGGGCTACCTGGTCAGCCGTCCGCTGCCGGCGCACCTGGTGACGTCGCTGATGGCGCTGCACGCCGCCAAGGTGCCGGTGTCTGCCGCTGCGTGAGGGGACGCGGCCGGGCGCGGTGAGAATTGTTGAGTAAGTGACGCCGTCGGGGTGGCTATACTGCGGAGATGAACCGGGCCACCTGGCGTTACCGTTTGAATGACCCCCGCAGCGCGGGCCTGGTGGCCACGCTGCTCGTGCATGCTTTGTTGATCCTGGGGTGGCAGATGGCGCGTACGTTGCCGGCGCCGATTGTGGGGGACGATGCCGCGATGCTGTGGCTGCGTGTGCCGGCGCCGGTGCCGCGCATGATTGTCGTGCAGCCGATCCAGCGGGAGGTGGCGGCAACGCCAAAGCCCAGTATGCCGTTGCGGCCTGTGCCTGCGGTGCAGGCAGAAACGCCCGTACAAATTCCGGCACCGGTGACCGCGCCAGTGCCGGATGCGCCGCCAGTACCGGTTGAATCGGCCATCCCCAGCACCGCCGCCATCATGGACAGCGCACGCCGCAGCATCGGCGACATCGATCGGGCATTACGCAAGGAGCGCCAGCCGACGATCGTGCTGCCGCCGGACAGCCCGCAACTGCGCCTGCGCCGTGGCATCGAGCATGCGCGCGAGATGGCGCCCCCGCGCCTGTGGGAGGCGCCGCGCGTCGCCGAACTGGTCAACAACACGGGCGACGGCGCGCGGCGCACCCGTGTCATTACTGGAAACGGCACCTACTGCCTGACGGACCGCGCGCCGACGACCGATGTCGAAATGTTCGAGAAGCACGGCAAGCAGCGCATCACGACCTGCCCGAAGGATGAAGAGCCAGCCCGGCAGCAGGAATGGCGCACTGCGCGTGACTGAGCCGGTCAGCGGCAACGCTGCTTCCCGGCCCGTTGGCGACTAGGCGTCTTCCAGCGCCGGCATGACGACGTCAGCCACCATCACCCGGTTGCGCCCACCTTTTTTTGCCGCGTACAAGGCGCGGTCAGCGGCAGACAGCAGAGCCTGTTCGCCATTGCCATGACCAGGCCATTGCGCCACACCGAACGATGCTGAAATACCCGAAATGGTCTGTCCCGCGTGCTCGATGACGATCCCGCCAATCGACGAACGGATGCCTTCGGCGCACTTCTCCGCCTCCTCGGCACTGCAGTCCGGCAGCATCAGCACCAGTTCTTCTCCACCGTAGCGGCACACGACGTCGCTTGCGCGCACCCGTTGCAAGATGGCGTGACTGGCGGCCTTCAGTACCAGATCGCCGCCTTCATGGCCGTAGGTATCATTGACGCGCTTGAAATGGTCCAGGTCGATCATCACCACCGAACAGGCGCTCTGGCTACGCTGGGCGCGCGCCAGCTCGCGCTTGAGCGATTCGTCGAAGAAGCGCCGGTTGTACAGGCCGGTGAGCGGATCGACCGTTGACTGGTGGCGCAGCGTGTCGCGCAGCGAGACGTTGCTGATCGCCAGGCTCAGCTGTTCGGCCAGCGCGATGATGTGCATGCTGTCGCTCTGGTTGTCTTCGTGCCGGTCGTCCAGGACCATCAGAACACCCACGACATCGCCTTGAGAGATCATCGGGACGCACGTCTGGGATGCATACTTGCCGATCCAGGGCGTACCGTGATCGCAGAACAGGTCGTGCTGCGCCGTCGCGACATGCATTTTGCCCAGCCGCAGACACCAGCATTCATCGCGGGCGATGGCAGGCGGTGCCTCGTCGGTCAGATTCCACGATGCATTGAGTTCGAGTGCATCGCGCGAATTGCGGTAGAGATATACCGCGCCAGCCGTGTCCGGTAATAGCTTGCGAAGGAATACCGGCAGCATGCGGGCGAGTTCGGACGGCGCCTTGACGCTGTCCAGCGCGTGCAACATCTCCGCTGCCACCGACAGGCGCTCTGCGCGCACGGCGGACTGTTTCGCCAATAGCGCGTTATTCTCGGCCAATAACTGCGACTGGTTGGCCACTTCCGCCTGCTTGTTCAAGCTCCTGGTCACGATGAGCACCGTTGCCACGATCACGACCAGGCTGGCCAGGGCGGCGCCGATACCAAGCGCGGAGTTGTATCCCAGCGTCGACGTCAGTTCGTCCCGCAGCACCTTGCGCTGCTCGGCCAGGACATAAATCTGGCGGCCGAACTGGGTGCGCAGCTCGTCCATCAGGAGCTTGCCTTTCTGGCTCGCCACGGCGTCGATGGCCGCCTGGGTCTTGCCCGCTCTTTTAAGGCGGATGCTGCTGTCCATCTCGAGAACCTTGGCCTGGCTGAGACTGGCAATACGTGCCACCAGGGTTCGCTCCTGGTCGGAACTGGCGAGTCGATGCAAGTCCTCGAGCGCCGCGGGAATGCCCGCAACGCCGACGTTGTAGGGGTCGAGAAAGCTTTCGTCGCTGCCGATCAGGAAGCCGCGTTGACCGGTCTCGGCATCCTTCAGCAGGCTGAGCGCGAGGTTGTATGCGCGCTCCTTTTTCGCGCCGTCCTGCAGTGCGCGCAAAGTAGCGTTCGCCTGGTAGCTGCTGATACAGGGCAGTGTGGCGAGACAGGCAACGATGATGATGATCAGGGCGCCGAATACCTTAAGGCTGGGGTCGAGTCTGGAAAACATGCCTTAGGGAAATAATTAATGATGTGCAATCATAACCCCGCTATGCGTTGGCAATAAGTGAAGGAGCTGCTTGTTTCCGCGTCTGTTTGGACGATGGGGCCATATGTCTGGCCCTGGGCGAACCCGAAAGGGATACAGGTGGGCAGCGACGGAGGCCGACTGCGACTGGCGGCACGTCCCGCAACCGGCGACCAGCGTTCGTCCGCTCGCCCAGCCTTCCACATCCTTGCCATCGAGCCAGGCATACGCTCCTTCTCGATATTGACGAGCAAGTTTGTGGAACGATCGTAGGATGTCGTCGGTTGCTCAAGCGTCGTGGATCGCTTTGCTCTGATAAAGCAGGTCGCGTCAACGATACAAAGGCGGCGGTAACTCAGTGCCGATCGCAACGTGCGGCGCTAGACACCCTTTTTCCTTCAAATGTTTCGTCAGCAAAAACACATAATCTTTTAGCGATGGCCATCCGACAGTCTTCCTGCGCGCATCGGCTTTGGCATAGTCGTCGAGAGGGACGATCACGACATCACACTCTGTTTTGTTTTCAACCTGCGTTCCATATTGTTGAGGTTTTCCTTCATTCAACGCGATGCGGTCAGCAAGAAACGCATAGGTGTAAGCAGGCGAGTCGCCGCTATCCACGGCCTGTTTCAGGTGCTTGAGAAAGGTACGCTGCGCGGTCTGATTCATGTCAGCGTGCTGCGCAATCAACCAGGCGTAATCAACAGCCTTTTCTCCATGAATCTTGGGACGTGGCCAGCCACATTGCTTGACCAGAGAAACGAGCTTCGCTGTATTGGTCCGATCGACCAGAATAATATGCCCTGTTACTTTCTTGATAGTCTTTGCATTGGCTTCTGGAAAACGTGTGAGCTCGCCAATACGATGACGCAAGGCTTGGTCAGCAGTCCTCATGGCTTCCAACGTTCGCTCATAATCATTGCATGGTGGCGGCACATGTTGTGCATGCGCTTTCGTGAAACTGAAACACGAAAGAAGGGTGAATGCGACTGCTATTTTTTTCATCAACCGGGACGAAATCGTAATAATGGTCGCAAGTACCAAGTCGACTCCTGGGAGAAGTCGCCGGTTTACGTCAGGTTACGGCTGTGGCGATACCGTCGTGGCCAAGCTAAAAGCATCGCTGCTGTCGCCAACTTTAATAACAGCTTTTTCGTTAACGTGTGTTGCCAAGGTTGGCGTACTAATCAACGTAGAATCTTTGAAAATCTTACTGGACACCCATACGTCAGTGAGTGTTTCTCCTGAACGCACTGTCATCTCGACTCGCCAGTTTCCTGAGGCTACCGCGAATTGTTCTCCCGCTTTGGTCAGTACACGCGGAATCGATTTCTCACCGTTTGCTTCAAGTGCCATATACGTCGGCGCAGGGGCCACTGGCTCTGCATTGGCGCTTATCGCACCAGTGATGGAGCCTGCGACCAGGATAGCAGCGATAGAACGGGTGCCAACGCGGCGAAGGGTACCAGACGTGGATAGCTGCATATGCATGATGTACTCCCTGGTTAGGTAATCTACATGTCGAAGACCTGGAGTGTACAGGCGGTTTCAAGTGGGAAATGCTTGAATTCTCACTGTCACAACGATTCGATGTTGCGCAAGCCAGCTGATTATGATCGGTCAATCTGGATAAGAAAGACAGGATCAGTGGATCCTTCTGCGGTCGCGATCCAGAAAAATCAGCGTTCGTCCGCGCGCCGCAGCCACAGGCTGCTGGCCCAGCCTTCGACGTCCTTGCCATCGAGCGTAGCGCGCACCTGCCACCAGTCGCCATCACGGCGCCCGGTCGCAATCACGCGCGCACCGCCCGGTACCACCAGCAGGCGCTCGGCGCCGATGCCGCCTGCAACGCGCAGATTGAGCGCATCGCGCACGC
>Ga0265798_10007217_pt1 | contig 14431 bp, 11 predicted proteins | sample P3T30metagenome_FD_192430 | JGI IMG/M metagenome (GOLD analysis project Ga0265798, IMG submission 192430) | Plant litter microbial communities from East Loma Ridge, Irvine, California - P3 T30 | ecosystem: Environmental > Terrestrial > Plant litter > Unclassified | place: USA: California...
GTAGTCGCAGATGCCGCGGATGACCAGACACGGGAAGCTGTTCATCAGCCCCGCCGCCTCTATCTCAAAACAGAGCACGCCGCCGAGCTCTGCGCTGACCCAGTCTCTTTCTGCCGCGCTCCTCATCACCTGGTTGCCCGATGCGATTGTGCCATAGTATACCATCGTTTGCCCTCGCGGCTTCCGAGCTACTAAGTGGCTGGTGTCGCACTCCTTGCACGTTGCTGCTTCCTTCTTGTGGTCGTAAGCTGCACTGAAGAGAACGTCTGGGCCGGCAGCTTCTCGTGTAAAGTCTGGTAGGCTGTCGAGCTTGGATAGGTATTCGCCCAGTCTGCGCTTTCCCCTCATGTGCTTAGCTCGCAGGTTCGCGACTGCGTTGAGCAGAACCGTCGGCGGAGTGTTGAGCAATCCAGTGCGCTCGAACCCGCTTGGCGTAGCCTTGCCGGAGTCGTACTGCACTACTCCGCCATGCACCTTGTGTGGCTTGCTGACTACCACGTCTCCAAGCCTGATGTCTGCTTCCTCGCTGGGCACGCCTCCTCCTATGCCTACCATCAGCCCGAACCGCGTGGACGGGAACGCCATCTTCAGCTGCACAGCGACTTCGGCAGCCGAGTTGGTGCCCGTCTGTCCTTCAGGTAGGCAGGCGATAAGGACGTTGTGCTCGCCAACTCGTCCGCAGGTGTAGATGTTAGTGTCGTGGGCATCGGATAGGGGCGTGTTGTGCTCTTCGTCAAGCATCTCCTAGGCGGCGGCCAGCTCGACGGGCAGGGCGCACACCCATCCCACCGTGTAGTTGTCGCGGCGCAGCTGGCGCGCCATCGTGTGCTCTCACGAGGGGAGAGACGCTGCTATAAGAGCAGAGGGACAATCGCGGGCACTCTTTGCGAAAAGAAATTGACTATTTGTGAAGCGGGGATCTGGCAGCGTTGCGGCAGTATTTGCTGCTCCTCAGCCGTGTGGCCTGCATGGCTGCCCGCAGTCAGCTGGAGGTTGGCAGGCTAAGGCGTGGACGTTCTGTAGGCGCAGAGGATGTGAGCGGCATGAGCGGACTGCTCATTGGACCGACGCGCATGGGTGGACGCACAGTAATCAGCCCCACAGTCCCGAGTGCTGGTTTATGAGCTCGCCTCGTCCCGCACTCGCTTGTTGAGTAGCTGCGCGAGGATCCAAGTCGATCGAAAACGTGGTCGCAGGGTGACGGTTTGCATGTAGCTCTAGCTGGTGCGTCTACCGGTATCGCGCGGTACGGAGCAGCTGGGCATGATGTGGGTAGCGAGCGCATGGCCACACAACCAACGAGGATATCGAGTACTGCAATTGCTTCGTAGAGGCCGAGAAAATTAGGCTTTGGCCTCTCGGTGTATGCTCTATGAGATGAGCGGGCCGGCAAGCTCCGGTTCTTTGCCGACACTACTGGCGTCGTAAGCCGTCCTGATATGCCGGTCGAAGTGCTGACCCTTCAGCTTCTTGAATCTCCATCATCCCTCCACCATGGCGCCGAATTTTGCGAGGTCGCAGCACAATCTCATTCGCGATATGATACTGGACGGATCCTTGACACAAGTTGAGATGGCTAGCGTTGTTGGCTGCAGTGATCGGACGATCCGCAACATAGACACCAACATGCGGCTGTTTGGCGGCACGAGAGCCCCAGGTAATGGTGCTGGACGACCACGACTCATCACACCGCCTATAATCGCTGCCCTTTGCGACCACTTACTTGAAAAGCCCGGGCTCTATCGAGATGAAATGGCTGTCTTCTTGTACGACGAGTTCGACGTGCTCGACTCCGTGTCTAGCATTGGGAGAGCGCTGGCTGCATCAAATGGACGGAAAAGGAGACCCAACATATAGCCAACGAACGAAATGCCGATCTGCGCGACTTCTATCTACACAAGATTTCTGCTTTCCGCTCACACCAGCTCGCCTACGTAGACGAATCTGGATGTGACAAGCGCATCGGCTTTAGACGTACAGGCTGGTCTCCGCTCAGAGTGGCGCCTATGGAGATAGCACAATTCCATCGGGATCGTAGGCATCAGATCATGCCTACATACACTCAAGATCGGGTTCTCTTTTCGCAAGTTTTCCAAAGATCAACCGATCCGTAGCTGTATTAGATGAGGTGCATAGACTCCCTTGTGACGCCATACCGCGGTCCTCTACCATTTGTGCGTTCGAAACTACCCCAGCGCTGAGCTGAGCTGAAGGGGGTGTCTGGTTCGTGGGAGGTCTCCATTGTCAGCGCAATGTTCGTCGCGCCATTGCGCTGCGTGTGCTCGTCGTGTTTTGCCTGCGCATGTCAATTACCCAAGGTCAGTTCATGTGCTACCCAGCCTCCCGAAAGATCGCGGTGAGCATGTTACTGGTGGTTGCGTCGTTGAGAGCCTGCTCCCATGCGGTTAGGGAGCGAGCTGTCCAAAAACAGACGCGCGTACTCAAGAACATCAGAACGCAAACCAAAGAGTCTAGGACACGACACGTCAACGCTCAACAGTGGTGACCAGCCGACGCTCTATTTTTGGCATGACAAAACTGCTCTCTTGCATAGCTGGTCTTCTATCCATTATATAGAAAGAGGTTGCCAGATCTCCCAAGAGCGTGGCTAGCCGCACAGTCCACAGGATATGTGTAAATACCAAGCAGTTACAGCAGGTCCCCAGGTGCAGTTGCGTGATCCTTAATCCCACACTTAACTTAGTTATCGGTAAAAGCGCATGTACGATAACCTGCCTTCTTCCGCATCGCAGTACTAAGCCACATCAGCTCCCTGTCCGGTTCTGCCGCCAGTACCACATGGCCATCGTCAAGCACGTCAGTGGTACTGCACACACCCAATACACCCAGAATTTGTCGGACACCGACCATGCAGCCTTTGCGCCATCGTTTCCGGGCGTGAAGTTGAAAAAACTCATGCTGAATATAGCCTGCTCTCTTTTAGCGTGAGATTAGTAAGGGCCAGGGAAGACGAACCGAGAGGAACGTTGGAGGCAAGAATGCCATGGTCACTACGGCAATCATCTTCAAAGCCGCACTGTCAAGCATCGCTGCTTCTCCTAAGCTCTTCATCACATGACTGTCTCGCTGGGCGATCAAATTGTACGCCTGTCAGGACGTTAGTACTTGCTCCCCGCATAGCCAGGATGTCATTCCTACAAGAGCAATCTCATTCTGCAACCGTTCTTTGTTCGACTGGGACCGGAGGAACAGACTCCGAAGCATCCGAAGTTGAGAGTCAAAATGTATTCGTATTTGGTCCGAGGCTTCCGCCTGTCTTTTATCCCCTCGCTTATCCTGGGTAGAGGGATCAATGACTTGCTGCTGCATAGCTTCTACCGTATCCACTGACACGCTGAGAGTCTCGAAAGAGTGGATAGCGTGTCGTGCCGTCTCATGCATTGTCGAGAAGTCCTGAACACCAAGGGTCGACAGCGAGCGACCCTACGCATCCAAATCAGCACAACGGACTTGTCACGTCTTCGTGACACTTGCCTTCTCGGTTGTCCGGACAAGGTCTCGTATAGACCAAACAGACGCGTCTTGCAGCTCAAGTATAGCCTGTACAAGAGGTACATACAAAGAGAACGGCTCAGAAGGCGGGAGCTTGGGCCACATGTGGGACAAAGCCTGTTGGAGGAGGTGCTGGAACGCGAAGTCTACTCCTATGCAGAGGACAACGCATCTTTGAGAGTCCCAACGCGAACAGAAAGTCATCTCGTGCCAAGAGTAGCCTGGAGGAGTGGCAGAGACGGCCTTGACTAAGACGCGGAACCATGTGTCTAACGCGAAAGTTAGTTACAGCACCGCTGTAGTGCTACAATTATATACGGTAAGTGTGAAGATGCCCATCTTGATCAAAACACTTCTCAAAGGTGAAGAAGCCGTTGGACCGTCGATATGCGCTCGAGGATAGATGCCCAGGGATCTGGAAATGCTGTGACAGCTCCGGCGCAAGCTGTTTGCCAGTCGAAAAGACATCGTCTTGCATCAGCCTATAGCGCGATTAGTGTTCGACAAGTGATTGCCAGGTAGCCACGAGTACAGGTATTGTAACTTCGGAGACCGAGGATCCTGCTGCGATGCTTAGAGATGCATTGCAAAGATGGAAGAAAAACTGCTGTACAGTGAGACATCGGTCCAGTTGCCTCGTCTCCAACAGCCAACCTTCCGGGACTGAGCTATGCTTAGTCTCTACCTACAGGCAGGCTTGGAGGCGGCTTACAAAGTTGTAGAACAGGCAGGCAAACCATCGTTTGCGTCCAGCAGACACAAGCAAATTGAGGTTTTGTAAGAAGGGGTCTCCACATGGGATCGAGGACACAATCACCCTCTGACGACGCACGCCTGGCCAATAGGCAGGCCGCCTTTGCCGCTAGCGCCTCTTACCCCGCGTGCGGCTGAACGTCGACACCTCAGCCTGCCGAACGACGTCCGCTTGCTAACAGGCTATTGGCGTGCAGGGCGCTGTGCGGCCACACGGCTGAGGAGCAGCAAATACTGCCGCAACGCTGCCAGATCCCCGCTTCACAAACAGTCAATTTCTTTTCGCAAAGAGTGCCCGCGATTGTCCCTCTGCTCTTATAGCAGCGTCTCTCCCCTCGTAAGAGCACCCGATGACGCGCCAGCTGCGCTGCGACGACTACACCGTGGGATGGGTGTGCGCGCTGCCCGTCGAGCTGGCAGCTGCGCAGGAGATGCTCGACGAAGAGCACGACACGCCCCCATCTGCCGCCCCCGATACCAACATCTACACCTGCGGACGAGTCGGCGAGCACAACGTCGTCATCGCATGTCTGCCTGAAGGACAAACGGGCACCAACTCGGCTGCGGCAGTGGCTGTGCAGATGAAGATGGCGTTCCCGTCCACGCGGTTTGGGCTGATGGTAGGCATAGGAGGAGGCGTGCCCAGCGAGGAAGCAGATATCAGGCTTGGGGACGTGGTGGTCAGCAAGCCACATAAGGTGCACGGCGGAGTAGTGCAATACGACTCTGGCAAGGCTACTCCGAGCGGGTTTGAGCGCACTGGATTGCTTAATACCCCGCCGGTAGTTCTGCTTAACGCAGTCGCGAACCTGCGGGCCAAGCACATGAGAGGAAGAGGCAGACTAGCTGAATATCTGTCTAAGCTCGGCAGTCTACCAGACTTTACGCGAGAAGCCGCTGGCCCAGACGCTCTCTTCAGCGCAGCTTACGACCACGAGAAAGGAGCGGCGACGTGTAAGGAGTGCGACTCAAGCTACGTAGCAGATCGAGAGCCGCGGAGGCAAGAGTTAGTAGTGCACTACGGCACAATCGCATCGGGCAATCAGGTGATAAGGAGCGCAGCAGAAAGAGACCGAGTCAGCGCAGAGCTCGGCGGCGTGCTCTGTTTTGAGATAGAGGCGGCGGGGCTGATGAACAGCTTCCCGTGTCTGGTCATCCGCGGCATCTGCGACTACGCCGACTCGCACAAGAACAAGCAGTGGCAGCCGTATGCGGCAGCGACGGCGGCGGCGTGCGCAAAAGAAGTACTGTCAGTGATACCGCATGTCGAGGTATCGAAGACGCACACGGTAGATGAGACCATTCGAGAGGCGAGCGGTTAGTGTAGCAGCAGTTGTGTGTACATTTGAGCGTTGGCGCTAATGCCGCGTAGCTAAAGCAACGGTGCACCTCAATCTCTTACGAGCAGCTGCCTCGGGTGATCTGGTAACTGTCAATGATCTCTTAAAGCGTGGTGCGAGAACGGACGTTACAGACGGTCAAGGTTGCACATGCCTTTTCAAGGCGGTCAACGCGCGGCACAAGGCTGTAGTCGAGGAATTGCTCCGGTTTGAAGCAGATGTCAATATTCCCAACAATGAAGGTTGGTCACCGCTCCATGGTGCAATATACGAAGGACTCACGGAAATTGCGGCTATGTTGATTCGCGCTGGGGCAAACGTCCACCTGAGAGACAAGAAAGGCTGGCCGGCGCTCCACTGGGCTGCCTATAGGGGTCTCGGACCCATTGCAGAACATCTGATAAGGGCAGGAGCAGATCCTAATTGCGTCTCATGGACGGACGGCTGGACTGCCCTGCACTTTGCTACATGTTGGCGACATCACGATGTGATAACAGTTCTTATCAAGGGCGGTGCAGACGTGAACGTACCTAGCCGCTTGCGTAAAACTCCACTAGACGTTGCAGAAGATCGAGAGACCGTAGATGGCCTTCCGGACGAAGGGACAGTGCGACTACTGAAAGACTGTGGAGGTCGAAATTACCAGCTTATGGACAACCACGATAGCTATGATAACACTCGATTTCCGATTCGGGAGGGGATGGACGATGTGGAGGTGGTTTCTGTTTAGTTTGTGTTCTAAGCAAAGCTGATCAGAACTATATACATTAATTAGTCAAGTGACTTGTGGTTTGATGATTTTACTTCGGTACATAACCCCCACTATAGCCCCGCATACTAAAGATTCTTTTGAATCACTCCTCGCCACACTGTTGTTTTGGACCAGCAAACTCTCCTCGAATCTTGGTGTGATCGCCTCTTCCTCTCCTTCTTGCGTAGTTACTATTAGATGTAGGAAGATAGGGCAAAAGGAAGGAAAAAGGTTGTTCTACTGAGAGAGCTACACAGCGATTATATACAAAACTAGGATCATGTTTCTTAGATTCGTGATAAAGACTGATGCGGCTGCACCACCTTGCACAATACTCAGCCTACGCTATTCTTACCACTTCACCGACAATGGCTGCTAAGGTAGTGAAAGTGTGTGCTAGACAATATGACTCTTGGTCCCGTCAGCTGATACGTACGGCACAGCTGAAGACTCAATAGGGTCTCGCCAGTTATTCACGTGAAAGGCGTAGCATTGGGTATGCCAACTTTGGTGGACGTCAGGAGGCACGTAATCCACCTGAATCTGGAGTTCTTCATATAGTCACAGTGGAAGGCGGGTTTCTTCGCGATGACCATCCTTCACCGTTGGCGTCGCTTACAGCGCTCACATACTTGCGTGCAGAGCTTTGTGGTGGGCCCACTCAAGGGTCATGATCTAGTAGATCCTGTAGGTAACTAGAGTAAATAATCTAACGTTTAACCTCGGGCATTGCCCATCATTTTTCAGCACTCCACGAAGCTCGAACTAGACCTCTGCTTTCACTGTTTTTATTTACGTAATTAGATATCTCCTTTCGTAAAAGGAATGATTACGTCACCGTACAAGTGAGATAAATTTCACCACAGCCCCTGTATGGCGTTAAGACGGATGTGGTAAGACTGCAGCAACGGGTCCGTGCGATGGGACTGTAGCTAGTGCGGAGACCGGAAACCGATTGTGCTCGCGACTGTACTACCTATTAAGATCGAAATTGGCAGGGGCAAGCAAGGACTTCTGGATTATCGCACTGCAGTCCTACACCAAAGACACGTGGCATCGACGCCTCCGCTATGTATACCCTGGCGCCTGCACGCAGAAAACGCTGGCTACATGTTTCTTCCACGCAATATATCTTGAGAAAGACTGTCGGTACATCGTAAGAGAAGTTAATGGCATTGGGAGTTGTAACGACTATGTAACTATTAAGCTGCAATAGATATCGGACTATCAGGGTAGTATCGAGCCTTCACATAACGCCATCTTGCCATGACCTAACGGTATACGTCAAACTACTTTCTCGGGAGTCAGAGATACTGAACCAAACAGCATTCTGCGCGCGAATTTCCCAGTGACCACAAGTGGAGAAATATCAGCGGGCAGCTCTACGTAGTTACAAAAGCCTCTATTGCTGTTCCCGCGATGGCTCAACCTGCGCCAGACATCGCCGACTCCAGTTTCGGGTAGGCCAGCAAAACAGATACCATAAGAATCTATCCTCTGTGATTGGCCCCCTTTCTTCTCTTTGTAGATGGCCTTATGAACCTCGGTACTTGCCTCTGAGAGAAGGTCGATATGAGCCTGCATAATCGTGCCCTTGACGACGATGATATTAACCTTTGAGCCAAGTCCACCCCTAGAGGATTCTTTGGCATCATTTAATACCTGGAGTACGACATTCGTTAAGCCTATGCCAGTGCCAGCATCATACGATGTTCTCATGAGGTTTTCGTAGTTATGGACCGCGAAATCAAGGGGAACAGGTTCCATGTACCATGGAAGCAGATCTCGCGCTTTCTGACTTATTCTTTCCTTCAAGGCTTCGTTAGAAGACTCCTGTGCCGAACTGAAATCACTATAGGCATCCTCGATCGTCCTGGTCATTTCTTCGGTGGCGCTTCTTCTATCCTGGCGTGCGCTTGACTTCTGTAAGGGCATCTCGGTGTTTTGAAAACGAACATTGGCCTCAGCCTGGAGCAGATTGAACCGGTTGCCCTCGCGTGTTCGCTGGAATGCAGCCTGCCAGTCCGAGTCTTCAAGTTGCAAGCGGCCGGTTTGCACTAAATATTCGATCCACAGCCGGAATCCTTCCTCCAGTGTCTTAATGCTGGTAAGCCTTAAGAACGCTTCCGTATCTCCCGTTGGGTACCGGAGTGGCCGATTTGGAAAAATCACGTTGGCTCTTCTCGGCTTGACGCGATCGAAGATGAATTTCAAGGCGACCAGAAGATTCAATTGTAGGTTCCAGTAGTCTGGTAGGTCCTCATGTAAAAATATATGGAAGGTTCTTTCTGTCACTTGTGCCTGGAATTTCCCATCGTTGACCAAATCCCACAAGGAATCTTTGGTCTGCTTTTGGGCTGTGGCCGGAAGATTGGTGCGCAATACCACATTGCTAATGGGTTCCTCTTTCATGGAAAAGAGTTTAGAGTAGACACACCCCATTTTTGGGGAAATAAACTGCGAGACGAATGGTTGTTGCAAGTATAGTGTCCTAGTGATTCTTGGTCCCTTTTAACTAGGACATAGTCTTCATAATATATTGATTGCTCATACCTCACAAACTTACGCAACAATTTCCAACATCCGCATGACCCGTAGCCTCACGCTAGCTGTGTCATGCATGATTGAGCGTACTATATAAAACAGGATGCTCTCTACTTCTTACTGCAAACACAGTCTGAAAGGCTCTTTAACATTTCAGGACAGTTGAGATGTATCTAAAATATGCTTGGGCTTTAGTCCCAATTGCACTTGTTAATTCGCATGCCTTTGTCGGTCAGCCTGCACCCTTCCAATGGGACCTTGAAGTGGAAAAGTTGATAATGCCAATGAATGGCGACCCAAACTACGAGGGCTTGGAGTGGGGTCAGCAACCCTTCCCATGCAAAGGCCACCATAGAGGATCAATCCCCCTAGAGCCTCAGACAATCTGGCATGCCGGAAGTAGGGTCACGTTCCAGTACGTCAACCTGAACTCGAATACTCACTGGAAGCCGCTCATAGAGTACCCATAGGATTTACGATTCGACCAACACGACCGGCGCTAGCATGCACGATCCTGGTGCGGCTCATTCAGGGGGCTCTTGCCAGGCATCCTTTTCTTACGATAATGGAGAAACTTGGATTGTTGTTCAGAGTTGGGAAGGAAATTGCTTGCGTGTACGAAAGGGCGAAGAAGGAACACTTACGAATTCCTACGACATCGATCAAAACTACTCGTTTGACATTCCCGATTTCCTTCCAGGGGCAGACTCAGTTATTTTTGCATGGTGAGATTGAAATCTCCTGTTATCATGCACAACTAACTCAGCAGGACCTGGCTAAATGCGTCCGGCAATCGAGAATTTTACATGTCGTGCTCACCTGTTAGGTTGGTAGCAGCACACTCCTCGACCAACTCCTCACTAGTCTATCCAATGTATATTGCAAATCTCCAAGCGAATACAGCAACAGTAGATGCGCAGCATCAGAACTGGTCTCGGTGTCACATTCCGCAAAACGTGTGGATTCGCTACCCCCAACGGTACAAAGGCATCAATCCGCCTATTGTAGCAGATTCTCTTCTCGAAAATAGCCAAATTCAATACTTCGAGATTGAAGACGACGGCGGAGTATGCGGCTCAGACAACAAGGAAAGGACCGAGGCTCTTGGACTTCGCTCTGGCTCAGATAACCAAGAATCTGTTGCTCCGTCGTATACGAGCCAGATCGGAACAAGCGAGAATCAATATCAAAACAGCCAATTCTTGCCAACCATATCGTATCGAGCTACGCAGACGGTTGCTTCACCTTCTCAGCCAGATGTATTCTGGGCTGTGCCCTCAACTGAGAGATCGAATTGGGCTACGTAATATAGGACGCACCTGTATGCTTACCACTAGTACGGTCTACGTGTATTACAAGCTTAGGCAACAGAGATGTGTGCATGTCATTCTACTATATGTGGACATCTTGTAGTCTGGAAGACTGAGAGTGATGTCATCTCCATCAAACGAGAGGGCTATCAACGTAAAGCAATCAAGAGATTTAGTTCGAGAGGAGCAAATCGAAATCAGCTTCATCCTTCTTAGTGTAAGTCAGGTATAGATGTAGGCCAGCTGTACCGTGACGGTATGATGTGGATATCCTACATAAGTGAGGTTGTGAAATTTTGCCTACTCCCACCTTTTAAGCGCAGCTAAGTGTTACCCATCAAATTTATTCCACGATGTCAGTGGTCGACTAGGCAGGTCCTATTGAGGTCGCCGCCTGCAAAAGTAAGTTAAAGCCGCGTTCGTTGGTGACTGTATTCTAGGTATGAAAGTACGATTCCCTGCTGCTTCTAGAAAGTTGTTTTCAACGCGTTCGAGAAAATACTACAGCCTTGCCAGCTTCAACTTAGGCCTACAGTAGGACTGTTTTAGCAATCTTATAGTTTCCACGCAACTACAAGGCGAGCGCTTCGACAGCATGGGCCAGGTCTTTGAAGGAGGTTGTTGTTCGCTCTGTGGAAAATGCCGATCTGGCCGCACCCGTCGCGCAGAAAAGGAGGAAGGGATGATTGCACAAGTTTGCTCAAGAAAGACATGCGCCGAGATCAAACACCTGCTGCGGAAAGCTTCAAGGAACAGTAGCAATGCTAGCAGCCTAGTCGTCGAGGTTCATCACTACCACCACACTAATCGTCTCAACGAGGATAGAATTGATCGCACGCACATCTACCGCTCCGAACTTCATACCGAATCTCTCCCGAAGGATCGTGCGATGCTGCCCGTTCGTGAAGAACCTCCCCCCATCAACCCGTTCACCAAACCGTCCGAGAATGTTGTGAGGCAACGCCTTTACAACGTGCCGACAGACCGTTGCCATAGGAATTAGATATAGAAATGATGGTAATTTAGTCATTAGAATTGATTCAACTGATTTTATCCGCCTTTCTAGGAGGATGGGCGCCTTACTTTGAGTTGTTTTTTTCCTGCTCAGTATCTATCCGTCATGCTTAGCGCGCTACCGACGATGTTACATCGATTGTGTGCTGCTGATGTAGCCGCAGTCGAGCGGGTTTGGCAGCAATATCCCAAGGATACCGTTGGCCATTCCTGCAGACCTAAATGGTATCACTGCCTGCAGAAGTAAAGCCGCACGCACTAGTTACTATGAGATCTGCCGTTTGGGTTTGATTAGCGATAACGCTACTCAGAAAGCCACAGCAAGGTTAGTAAACGCCCGGACATCCGCTCTCGGTCCGCACAGGACCCGCCCAGCCAAGGTTGTTCAGGGATTTCATACATGTACGCGTTAAGCCTGATGTTTTCCAGATATCTGTAGTTTTTCTGCACTACAATGTCTCGGTTGGCAAGGACGCTTCGTATTGACCTCACCGTCGAGGCAGAACAATGTGCCATATGCTCAATCGAGCTTGGTAAAGGGAATGGGAAAGGGAGTCTCATTTTCGTGTTAAAGGATTGTCGTTGTGTAAGATTATTACTTCTAACATCGTATAAATTCACTAATTAGAAGAAGGTCATTTGCGGTCTTTGCGTACAGTTCCCTAGTACTGTGCCTTTTCTTCCTTGTCAACATGCCGACCACGTAGGCCTAGGATGGCAAAGACCTCTGCCGCTCTTCAACCTAAAGTGTCCCATTTGTCTGGAAACAGGCAGTTCTACACGCGTTTCTCTAGTTTGCGGTAAGTTTACACCGAGCATTAAGGTACTAGCTAACATCTAAGGCCACGTGTTCTGCCAAACCTGTATTCTTTGGTGGGCTGGATCAAGTTTATGTGGATATGGAACGAGTGTATACTGTCCAACCTGTAGGAATAACAGGACAAAACTTTGGCGCTTGCTATCATCCGACCAGGTTGTGAAGCCCGCACAACGAGGTGTCGAAATTGTTTCACGTGAGGATAGTCCATAGACGTGCGATCTTCAAACTTAGAACTAGGGCTCCAGATCGAGAATTGTAATAATAAATGTATCAGGGCATTCTCAAAGCTCATTTGTTAGCTCTTTAAATGCTAGATTACGTAAGCACTCGTTGCGCAAATAGTCCCATCGCCCTTCATTACATAGCAAAAACATTTCACTCCTCCTGCTGTTCGCCCAGATGGTATTAAAAGGTCGAAATTATAGTTTCAGTTCCTGTAGTTTAAAGAAATGCTTTGGCATATCAGACCTCTTTGTGTGTTAGGCAACGCTCTGCCGGAGATCCTAGTGGCTGCAAAGAAGAACGGTCGCCGTTCTCAGAGATCCGCAAAATGGCACGGTACAAAGTCGGTTCATATCCGAACACCTTTTCATTTGATCCGAATCTTCCGCGGATTGAACGTTAGCGAGGTCCGCAACGATATTTAAACCCTCCAGCTTGCTTCAGTGTTTACTTTTGTATCAACCTTCCAACTCTCATCTATCAAATTTACGATGAAGAGCACTCATCCCCGCTACGGGAAATACCTGCTTGTACTGTCGGGATTAGCTCAAGATGCTCCTTTTCTTGAAGGCTGGAGAGCGCTCAAGGATAGCATTCGGCAGAACGCCAGTCGTCCAGGGTGGACAGATGTGATCTCTACACCGCACGAAGGAATACAACGGGGATGGTGCAATTTTAGAAGAGTAGATGATGCCGAGGCTGCGTATAGTATGCGGAATAGTATACAAAGAGATGTTTCCTACTAACTACAATCGTTTTAGACTACTATTCGAAGAGGCCACAGGTGAAAGTTTGCTTAATGGAGAGGTCGTCAACTGGTCACTATCAGCTACTACAGTACAACTGCTCCGTCACCCTTCCGGCTACTTCTCGAAGTATTTACTCACCCTGTAGTCGCAGGGTAGGTTTCTATGGTTTCATACAAGGTACAACAATTTGCACATTTGGCTTCTGGTCTTGTAACGCATCAGAGGATACTTCTGATAGGGGTCAACAAAGTCTGCGTCACACCCATAGAGCGTAGCGTTAGCCGGTCAGCGATCCTACTATTATCAGCCAATACAGTTCTTTAGCGCAGGCCCAAAAGAGAGGGCCAGCCCATTTCAGTAAGCACCGCTGCTCGGTTGGTGTTCTCACACATTTTTGTGCTTGATAATCAGAAGCATGATTTGTCTGTGTAGGCAGTGCCCGCAAACCGATTTCTGCTGGCTTTGAGGATGTACGGTAGCCGGTCTCGCAGCAACTTACTCAAATTTAAGAGTGTGCAGTGGTAAGAGGTATTAGAGAACACATCTTGCTGTCATCCTTCTTCGACCGAAATCAGAGGAGCCGCGGTTTCCTTGCGCTGAGATAGGGGCCGAGTCTCGGCATGCTGGTGCTCCGGGCTGCATATCGTATAGTCGTTAGCGATCGCGGCTTCACCCTTACACGCAGCTGCGCAATGGTTTTCCACAGCGCCACCTTCCATATACGGCCCCACGCCAGATGGCCGCTACAGAACGATCGTTTTGATTGGTCAATTCTCGACCTAATGATGACTGGAATTGGTGGATGCTGTCCGCAGGGGTGAAACGCAATCGCAAATCACTGTAATGCAAGGAGCCTATTGTTGTTGGCTGTTGGTCTAGAGCGCAGCCACAGCGGCTTGACCCCATGAAAAGGCTTCTTCGCTTAACGATAGCGGGCATGGGTCCTCTTCTAAACAGAAATAGACAAGTACGTCACTAATGTGAGAGCCTGTTTAGTTCCTAGTTATAGTAACGTTGGCTGATTATGCGTGAAGCCAAGCTGCACTTCGTCATGGATGGCCCGCGCGGAATGGCATCTCCGATTGTCTGATACTCAGATACAACAAGCTAAGATTCAGGGGCTTTGCAGGAGCATAAATAGGTAGCTAGCTGTGCTCAAGAGTCACCATCCTCACGCAGCATATTATCCTGTTGTATATCAAAACCATCTGATATGCCACACAACACTATTGGCAAGTACTTTCCCGCCATTTTCACTCGCGAGCACTTCTTTTATCTGCATCTGGGTTGGCAGACGTTAAAATGGACGTGAGGACTCCGTTTTCAGGAGCACCTATCAGATGCACTCGGTCTCGCACGAAAGCGCAAGAGGAATACGACCCTGCAAGATCCACCCCTTTTCTCGATCAAATACC
>Ga0265798_10007218_pt1 | contig 14431 bp, 15 predicted proteins | sample P3T30metagenome_FD_192430 | JGI IMG/M metagenome (GOLD analysis project Ga0265798, IMG submission 192430) | Plant litter microbial communities from East Loma Ridge, Irvine, California - P3 T30 | ecosystem: Environmental > Terrestrial > Plant litter > Unclassified | place: USA: California...
TGACTAGTGCCTCGCCGTGGCCGGACGTCGCGTCGCGCCGCGGCAGCCAATGGACGTCGACCCCGGGAGGCGCGACCAGGTCGAGCTCGTCGGCCGCGGTCGGGATCTCGATGAAGACGCACCCCCGCGCGTCGGCGGGCAGCTGCTCGACGATGGAGCAGATGGCCGGGGCGGCGGTCTCGTCGCCGGCCAGCAGCAGCGTGCGGGCGTCGCCGGGTGACCACTCGACCCCGCTGCCCGTGACCCCGCTGGTGGCGTCGGGGCCGATCAGCATCAGCTCGTCGCCCACCCGGGCGCGGCCGGCCCAGGCCGAGGCGGGACCGGTGTCGCCGTGGCAGACGAAGTCGACGTCGACCTCACGCAGGGCCGGGCGCGCCGCCCGCGCCGTGTAGGTGCGGAACACGTTCTGCTCGTGCGGCGGCAGGGCCCGCCAGGCCGCGTACCAGTCGTCGGTCGGGAAGGTGTCGTAGCCGGTGGCCTCGAGCGGCAGGACGACCTTGATGCGCTGGTCGAGGCCGTCGGCGCCGAAGTCGCCCAGGTCGTCGCCCGTGAAGGTGATGCGGACGAACGACGGGGCCAACCGGCGGACGGCCGCGACGCGCACCCGGTAGGGGCGGTGGGCCTGCTTCGCGGGGCGACGGGTGGGGGCGTCGGTGGTGAGGGTCACGTCGGGTCGCCGGTCAGACCGCGGCCGGGGCGGTGACGTGGAAGAGCTCGTGCAGGTCGTGCCGCAGGTCGTAGGCGAACGACGCCGGGCCGCCGAGCCAGACGACGTGCTCGCCCGTGGCGATCGAGTCGGGTGCGACGTACATCTCGCCGAGCCAGGCCCGCACGGCACGCTCGAGCGCTTGGCCGGGGGCGCACGACGTGCCGGTGCCCGGTGCACCCGAGCGACGGTCACGGGCCAACCAGGTGACCGTGACCCGGCCGGGCGACGCGAGCGGCACGACGTCGGCGGCGCTCTCGACCTCGACGAAGACCTGCCCGCGGGCACAGATCGGCAGCACCGAGAGCATCTCGCGCAGGACGGGGATCGACGTACCGTCGGCGGCGAAGAGGACGCGCAGGGCGTCGTGCGGCAGGGGCGGGTTCTGGTCTACGAGAAGCATGTCCCCCTCAATATAGGTAAGGCTTGCCTACTTCGCCACACAGGTCTCTCGATTGACAGCGACCTGGTCACCGTGATGGTAAGTTCTGACGGGTTCGGACGTCCGTCAGCGACGCCCGGCGCAAGGGGCCCCGCCGTGTCCGACAGCAACACGGTGGCGGATCGCGTGGACCGGTTCAGCAGCGACCGGGACTCCCCCGCCGAACGACCGAGGGCGGACCCGCGCCCCGGTCCCCTCGTCGCCGTGGACGACCCGCCACGGCCATCCCCCGGAAGGCCCCACCAGGTGCGCACCCTCCCCCTCACCGCCACCGTCGCCGCGCTGTTGCTCGTCGTGACGGCCTGCTCGTCGCCCTCGTCGCCCGACGGCTCGGGCACCCCCGACGCCGACGCCACCGTCACCGTGGGGCTCGTGCTCGAGCCCAGCGACCTCGACATCCGGTCGACCGCCGGCATCGCCCTCGACCAGGTGCTGATCGACAACGTCTACCAGGGGCTGGTCGGCCGCACGCAGGACAACGAGATCCGCGACGTGCTGGCCGAGAGCCACACGGTCAGCGACGACGGCCTGACCTACACGTTCACGCTGCACGACGGCGTGACCTTCCACGACGGCGCCACGATGACCGCCGACGACGTCGTGTGGTCCCTCTCGCAGGTCAAGGACGACGCGACGCTCGCGAACCACGCCGACCTCGCCGCCGTGTCGACGATCACCGCGCCCACGGCCGACACGGTGGTGCTGACCCTGTCCCGCCCCGACTCCTCGCTGTTGTTCGACCTGACCGGGCGCGCGGGGCTCGTCCTGCAGCAGTCCGCCACGAACGACCTCTCGACCAGTGCGAACGGCACCGGCCCGTTCGAACTGACGAGCTGGCGCCAGGGCGACAACCTGCAGCTCGGACGGTTCGACGACTACTGGGGCAGCCCCGCGAAGGTGGCGGGCGTGACCTTCCGGTACATCACTGACGGCTCCGCGGCGATCAACGCCTCGATCTCGGGCGACGTCGACGTGCAGACCGCGGTCGACGCGACCCTGTCGAGCCAACTCGACGGCGTCGACGGCATCACGCTCGAGACCGGCAAGACCACCGACAAGTACACGCTGGCCTTCAACAACGCCGTCGCCCCGTTCACCGACCCCTCGGTGCGCGAGGCCCTGCGCCTAGCAATCGACAACGACGCCCTCATCGCGGCCGTGGGTGGTGCGGGCGTCGACCAGGGCGGACCGATCCCCGAGCTCGACCCCGGCTACGCCGACCTGACGAGCGTGGACGCCTACGACCCCGACGAGGCCGAGCGCCTGCTCGCCGAGGCGGGCCACGACGGCGACCTGTCGCTGACCCTCGAGTACCCGAACGTCTACTCGCCGTCGATCGGAGACGTGCTCACGACGCAGCTCAAGGCCGTCGGCATCACCCTGACCGTGCAACAGGTCGACTTCAGCACCTGGCTCGACGACGTCTACACGAACGGCGACTTCGAGCTCAGCATGGTCAACCACGCCGAGACCCACGACTTCGGCAACTGGGCGAACCCCGACTACTACTGGGGCTACGACAGTGCGCCCGTGCAACGGCTGTACGCCGAGTCGATCGCCGCCACCGACCCGCAGGTCGCCGACGAGAAGCTCGCCGCGGCGGCCGAGATCGTGTCCGAGGACGCCCCCGCCGAGTGGCTCTACACCGCCACGACGCTCACCGCGGTGCACGACGGCGTCACCGGGTTCCCGACGAGCTCGACCACGACCCGCCTCGACCTGGCCGACCTGGCCAAGGCGGAGTGACCCGCTTCGTCGTCGGCCGACTGCTCCTCTTCGTCGGCGGGCTGGCCGTCGCGAGCGTGTTGATCTTCGTCACGCTGAGGCTGCTGCCGGGCGACGTCGCCCAGGCCATCGCCGGGACCACCGGCTCGCCCGAACAGGTCGCCGCGTTGCGTCGGCAGCTCGGGCTCGATCGGGCCGTCGTGCTGCAGTACCTCGACTGGGCCGGTGGCCTGCTGCGGCTCGACCTCGGCGAGTCGCTCGTCACCGGCACTCCCGTCGTCGACGAGGTGCTCGACAAGCTGACGGTCACCCTGCCGCTCGCGGGGTTGTCCCTCGTCTTCGGCCTGCTGATCGGCATCCCGCTCGGCGTGACCAGCGCACTCCGCCGCGGCCGCGCCTCCGGAGTGGCCTTGGGCACCACGGCCCAGGTGCTGGCCGCGGTGCCGGTCGTCTGGGCCGGCATGCTGCTGATCGGCGTGTTCGCCGTGACGCTGCGACTGCTGCCCACCCAGGGGTTCCCCGCGGACGGCTGGAGCGAGCCGGGGCGCGCCCTGCGCTCGCTCGTGCTGCCCGCACTCACGATCGGCATCGTCGAGGGCGCCGTGCTGCTGCGCTTCACGCGGTCGGCCGCGCTCGGCGCGCTCGACCAGGACTACGTGCGGACCGCCGCCGCCAACGGCATGACCCGGTCGCGCGCCCTCGTGCGCCACGGTCTGCCCAACGTCATGCTGAGCGTCGTGTCGATCCTCGGACTGCAGGTGGCCGGCCTGATCGTCAGCGCCGTGGTCATCGAGCAGCTCTTCACCCTGCCGGGCCTCGGCCGCATGCTCGTGACCGACGTCGGCCGTCGCGACCTGACGAAGGTGCAAGGTGAACTGATGACCCTGACGACGCTGGTGCTGTTCATCGGGCTGGTCATCGACGTCGTCCACCGCCGCCTCGACCCCCGACTGCGCGAGGTCGACCGATGAGGCGCGGATCGTTCGCGCGCGAGCTGCTGCGCCGCCCGCAGGGCGCGTTCGGCGTCGGTTGGCTGGCGCTGGTCGTCGTCGCGGCGGTGGTCAGCCGGTTCTGGATCCCGCTCGACCCGTTCGACACCGACCCGTACTCGGCCTGGCTGACGCCCTCGCTCGCCCACCCGTTCGGCACCGACTCGGTGGGGCGTGACATCTTCAGCTACGTGTTCGCCGCCACCGGCACGACCGTCGTCGTGGCCGTCGCCTCGGGCGTGGTTGCCACGGTGGTCGGCGTCGGCCTCGCGGCCCTCGGCTCGTTGACGGCCCGCTGGGTGCGCGAGTCGGTCGCCGTGCTGATCGACGTGCTCGTGGCGTTCCCGACCCTGCTGATCGCGATGGCCCTGGCCGCGGCCTTCGGTGGGTCGTTGACCGTCGTGGTCGTCGCGGTCGGCATCGGCTACGGCGTCACGATCGCGCGCGTCAGCCGGTCCGAGATCCGTCAGGTGGCCCGCACCGACTACGTGCTCGCGGCCCGTGCCGACGGACTCGGCACGGCCTCGGTGCTGCGACGACACGTGCTGCCGAACATCGCCCCCGTGTTCGTCGTCCAGCTGTCGCTCTCGATGGCCACGAGCGTGCTCGCCGAGGCCGGGCTGTCGTTCTTGGGTTACGGGGCGCCGGCCGACACGGCGTCATGGGGACGACTGCTGAGCGACCTGCAGAAGTTCATCGGCGTGCACCCCGGTTCGGTCGTCTGGCCAGGGCTCGCCATCACCCTGACGGTGCTCGCGCTCAACCTGCTCGGCGACGCGGTGCGGGACGCGTCCGACCCGCGACTGCGGACGACGCGACGGCCGACGACCGACACTCACCGACTGCCGACGACCCCGGGGGTGGTCTCGTGAGCCTCGTAATCGACGACCTCACCGTCACGATCGCCGGCCGTCGCGTCGTCGACGGCCTCTCGCTCGAGGTGCCCGACGGCGCCCGGGTGGGGCTGATCGGCGAGTCCGGTTCGGGCAAGTCGATGACGACCCTCGCCGTGCTGGGGCTGCTTCCCGACGGCGCGCAGGCGACCGGCAGCATCCGGCTCGACGGCCACGAGCTGCTCGGCGCACCCGAGCGCGAGCTGGCCGATCTGCGCGGACGCGTCGTCGGGACGGTCTTCCAGGACCCGCGCACGGCCCTCGACCCCGTGGTGCCCGTCGGCCGTCAGATCGCCGAGCCGGTGCGACTGCATGCCCGCGTCAGCCGTCGCGACGCCCGCGTCCGGGCCGTCGCCGCCGCGGCCGAGGTCGGCCTGCCCGACCCCGAGACGATCGTCGACCTCTACCCGCATCAGCTCTCGGGCGGGCAACGGCAGCGCGTCGGCATCGCCATGGCACTGATCAACCGCCCGGGCCTCGTGCTCGCCGACGAGCCGACCACCGCCCTCGACGTCACGACGCAGGCCGAGGTGCTCGCGCTGTTCCAGCGCCTGGTCGACGAGCAGCGCACGTCGCTGCTCTTCGTCACGCACGACCTCGCGGTGCTCGCCCGCATAGCCGACCACGCCGCCGTCCTCGCCCACGGCCGCGTCGTCGAGCGGGGCCCCGTCGAGCAGCTGCTGCACCGCCCCGAGCACGCCGTCACCCGCGGACTCGTCGAGGCCACCCGGGCGACGACCTGGAGGGCCTCGTGAGCGACCCGACGACCGCACCCGCGCCTCCTCTGCTCGTCGCCCGGGGGCTCACCCGTACGTTCGCGCTGCCGCGGCGGTCGCCGTTCCAGCCGGGGCCGGTGCGCCACGCCCTCGTCGACGCCGACCTCGAGGTCGCGGCGGGCGAGAGCGTCGCCCTGATCGGCGAGTCGGGGTCGGGCAAGTCCACGCTCGTGCGCCTGCTGCTCGCGCTCGACCGGGCGACGTCGGGCACGGTCACCTTCGACGGCCGACCCGTCGCCCCCGACCGTGCCTCGCGCCTGCGCTGGCTGAGGCGGCAGACCGGCATCGTCCTGCAGGACCCCTACAGTTCGCTCGACCCGCGCATGCGCGTGGGCGACACGATCGCCGAGCCCCTGCGAGCACTGGGGGTCGACGGCGACCACCGCCGGATGACGGCCGAGATGCTCGAGCGCGTCGGCCTCTCGGCAGGGGACGCCGAAGCGTGGCCGCACGAGTTCAGCGGCGGGCAGCGCCAGCGGATCGCCCTGGCGCGCGCCCTCGTGCACGGCCCCCGCCTGCTGATCGGCGACGAGCCGATGAGCGCCCTCGACGTGACCGTGCGGGCGCAGATCCTCGACCTGCTGCGCGAGCTGCGCGATGACCTCGGCCTGTCGCTGCTGCTCGTGTCGCACGACATCGGGCTCGTGCAGCACCTCGCCGACCGGGTCGCCGTGCTGCGCGAGGGCCGCATCGTCGAGCAGGGGCCGACCGACGACGTCCTGCGACGACCGCAGCACCCCTACACGAGGTCGCTGGTCGACTCGGTGCCGACGCTCGACTGACCGCGACCGGTCACCGGGCGCGGCCACCCGGGCGACGGGTCACCACATCGCGGGGTGCAGCCGCTGCCAGCGCAGGCGCCGCTCGAGCTGCGCGCCGATCGCCAGCAGCACGTCTTCGCGACCCGGCCGGCCGATCAGCTGCACGCCCGCGGGCACCCCGTCGACCTCGCCCGCGGGCAGGCTGATCGCCGGCAGCCCCGCCACGTTGACGAACGAGGTGAACGGCGAGTAGAGACACTGCTGCTCGAAGTTGCGTTCGGCGTCGACGGCGTCGTACCAACCGATCGGGCGGGGCAGCAGCGCGAGGGTCGGAGTCAGCACGGCGTCGAACGGCGCGAAGCGTTCGATCACGCTGCGTTCGAACCCGGCCAGCCCGGCGAGGGCCGCCCCCAGCTCACGTGCCGACACGCGACGACCGCGCTCGACCAACCACCGGGTGATCGGCTCGAGCAGGGCCAGCTCGGCCTCGGTCTCGGCCGGGATGCCCGCGGCTCCCGCCTGCCAGATCGTTCGGAACAGCGCCGGGTAGTCGGAGGGCGGCAGGGTCGTCTCGTCGACGCCGTGGCCCATCGAGGCGAGCAGGTCGGCGGTCTCACCGACGACGGCGAGGAGGCGCGGGTCGACCCGGACGTCGAAGGCGTCGTCCCACGGGCTGGTCGTCATCACCGCGACCTGGAACCGCCCCTCGCCGCGGACCGCCGTGCCGAGGTAGGCGCCGTCGGGCGACGGAGGCGCCCAGAGCGCCTGATGGTGACGGGGCTCACGACCGTCGGGCGACACCATCGCGTCGAGCAGCAGGGCGGCGTCGGCGACCGACCGGGCCAACGCACCCCCGACGGGCAGGCCGCCGAGGCTGGTCAGCCCCGATTGCGCGGGCACGCGCCCGCGCGACGGCTTGAGCCCGACGAGCCCGGTCGCGGCGGCGGGGATGCGGATGCTGCCACCGCCGTCCGACCCCGGGGCGAAGGGCAGCAGACCCGCCGCGACGGCCGCGGCAGCACCACCGCTCGACCCGCCCGCCCCGGTGTCGAGCGCCCAGGGGTTGCGGGTCGGCGGCCCGACGAGCGTCTCGGTGTAGGCGGTAAGCCCGTACTCGGGCGTCGCGGTCTTGCCGAGGCTCACCGCACCGGCCTCGTCGAGCGCCTCGGTGATCTCGGACGACCCGGTCGGCACCCGCCCCCGGCTGAACCGCGACCCCGACCAGGTCGGCACGCCGGCCCGGTCGGACAGGTCTTTGTCGGCGAGGGGCAGGCCCCACAGAGGTGCGACCGACGGGCCGCCGGCCCCCAGGGCGTCGGCGCGCGCGAGGGCGGCCTCGGCGGTGACCGTGACGAACGCACCGACGTCGCCGTCGAGCCGGTCGATGCGCTCGAGGTAGTGCGCGGTCAGCTCGCGCGGGGTGACCTCGCCGCGCCGCAGCCAGTCCCATTGCTCGTGGGCGCTGAGGTGATGGAGTTCGAACACCCCCCGAGCCTAGGCCGCACCCCTGCCACGGGCTGTCGATTCTGGTACATTCGTCCCATTCTCGCTCCCCCGGTCGCAGGTCGCCGCCGGGATCGTCGCGGGTCTCGACAGGACACCCCCATGGGCTACCTCTTCCTCGCACTCGCCATCGTCGGCGAGGTCTTCGCCACGAGCTTCCTCAAGGTCACCAGCGGCCCCGACGCCAAGTGGTGGCAGTACGCCGCCGTGGTGGTCGGGTACGTGTTCGCCTTCGCGATGCTCTCGCAGTCGCTGACCAAGGGCGTGCCGCTCGGCATCGCCTACGCGATATGGGCCGGCGTGGGCGTCGTGCTCGTCGCCCTGATCAGCTGGATCTTCTTCAAGGAGCCCCTCACGCTCGTCCAGCTCGGCGGCATCGTGCTCGTCATCGGCGGGGTCACGATGCTCGAGCTCGGCGGCCGTCACGAGGCCGCGGCCTGACCGACGTGACCCGCGACGGGGCCGGCCCGGCCCGCACCCCCAAGGGCGAGGCGAGGAGGCGCGCACTGCTCGACGGCGTCCTGGCCGTCCTCGAAGAGGGCGGCCCCTCGGCCGTGACGCACCGGGCCGTCGCCCGCGCGGCCGGCGTGCCGGTCTCGGCGGCCACGTACTACTTCGCCGGACGGGACGACCTGCTGCGGGCGGCCCTGCGCCACGCGACCACCGACTGGGTGCGGTCGTTCGACCGGCTCGAGCGCGCCTCCTTGACCGATCTCGCCGAGACCCTCGTCCGCTACGCGATCACCGAGCGCGGATCGGCCCGGGCACAGTACGAGCTGCTCTTCGCGGCCATGCGGGACGAGTCGCTGCGCGAGGACGCCGAGCTCTGGTACTCGTCGCTCGAGCACGTGCTGGCGCGGGCCGGCGTGCCGGACGAGCGGGTCGACGTCGTGGCCCTCGCGGTCGACGGGCTCATCGTCCGCATGCTCTGGCGCGGCCAGCCGGGCACGGTCGCCGCGACCGAACGGGTGCTGCGCGACGTCGTCGGCCCGCTGCCCTGAGGGGCACCGGCTGAGAGGCACCGGCTGAGAGGCACCGCCTGAGGGTCGAGGGCTCGCGGGTCCGGGGCTCGCGGGTCCGGGGCTCGCGGGTCGGGGGCTCGCGGGTCAGCCGCGGCGGCGCTTCTTGAGCGACTTCTGCATCGTGATCGTGCCGAGCCACCGGCCGAACTTGAAACCGACCCGACCCATGCGCCCGACCTCGGTGAAGCCGAGCCGTTCGTGCAGGCCGATCGACGCCTCGGCGTTCTTGTCGGCGATCACGGCGACCATCTCACGGATGCCCGCGTCGCGGCAGGCCTCGACCAGCGCCTCGAGCAGCGCCTTGCCGAGTCCCTTGCCGGTCGAGGCGGCGCGCAGGTAGATCGAGCTCTCGACCGTGTAGCGGTAGGCCGCCTTGCCGCCCCACGGGGTCGCCACCGCGTAACCGAGCGCCTCACCCGACGGGTTCACCGCGACCAGGAAGGGCATGCCGAGCTTCGTGACGAAGGCGAACTTGCGACGCCACTCGGCGAGGGTCATGGCGTCCTCGTCGAAGGTGACCGACGAGTTGGCGACGTAGTGTTTGTAGATCTCGCGCACGTAGGGCAGGTCGGTGGGCGTGGCCGGGCGGATCTCGAACGCGAAGCCGGGCTCGACGGGAGCCGGCGGGCGCAGGGCCCGGGGCAGCCGACGCCGGGGCTGGTATTCCTCTTCGAGCACGGGCCCACTCTGCCACGCCCGGTGCGCCACCGCCGGGTGCCGGTCGACGCCGCCGCGGCCGTGTTCGTCGGTCACGGGCGGACGCGACGGCCCGGGCCGCACGGACTGGACCGTTCTGGCCCGCATGGCGACCGGTGCGGCAGCGGGTGCGGCAGCAGGGCCGGCAGCAGGTGCGGCGACCCGGGCGGGGTCAGGCGGGTGGGAGCGTCCAGTCGACGGGTTCGCCACCCTGGGCGACGAGCAGCTCGTTCGCCCGGCTGAACGGCCGCGAGCCGAAGAACCCTCGGGACGCCGACAGAGGGCTGGGGTGCGGCGACTCGATCGACGGCACGTCACCGAGCAGCGGCTTGAGGGCCGACGCGTCGCGGCCCCACAGGATCGCCACCAGCGGCCCGCCCCGTGCGGCCAGGACCTCGATGGCGCGCTGCGTGACCGGCTCCCAGCCCTTTCCGCGGTGCGACGCGGTCTCGCCGGGGCGCACGGTGAGCACCCTGTTGAGCAGCAGCACGCCGTTGCGCGACCACGAGGTGAGGTCGCCGTGCTCGACCACCGGCACGCCGAGGTCGTCGTGCAGCTCTCGATAGATGTTGGCGAGGCTGCGCGGCACCGGGCGGACGTGCGGATCGACGGCGAACGACAGCCCGATCGGGTGGCCGGGCGTCGGGTAGGGGTCTTGCCCGACGATGAGCACGCGCACGTCGTCGAGCGGCTGCCGGAACGCGCGCAGGACGTTCTCGCCCGCGGGCAGGTAGCCGCGACCCGCACGGACCTCGGCCCGCAGGTACTCGCCCATGTCGGCGATGCGGTCGGCCACGGGCTCGAGCGTGGCGGCCCACGAAGGGTCGATCTGCTCGGCGAGCGGCCGACGGTGGTCGTGCGTCTCGTCGTGGCCCTGCTCGCGGCCCGGCCCGGAGCCGGTCGCGTCGGTCACTCGACCCCGAGCGTGCCGACCGAGACGCCGACGATCTCGCCGTCGTCGTCGAGCTGGGGTTCGACGCGCCAGACGCTGCCGGTGCCGAGCACCGCGAGGGCGCCCTCGCCCACCACGAGCGCGGTGTTCTCGTCGATGGCGACGCCGCCCCGCACGAGACCGGCCTCGGTCGCGGCGATGAGGCGGGTCAGGGTGCCCCACTGGGCGGCGTGGACGTCGACGGCGAGATCGACCAAGCCGAACCCGTCGGCGAGCGTGACCTCGTCGAGGTCTTCGGCGGCGTCCTCGGGGCAGACGGGCACGTCGCCGATCAGCCAGCCGCCGAGCAGGGCACGGTCGGCGGCGATCATGGCCCCGGCCGAGAAGCCGAGGTAGGGCAGCCCGTCGGCGACGAGCAGGCGCACCTGGTCGATCAGCGGCTCGACCGCGTCGAGGTAGGCGGGGGTGAGCCCGCCGGCGACGAGCAGCCCGTCGACGTCGCTGAGCACGTTCGTCTCGAAACGGTCACCGGCGCCGACGATGGTGGTGAGGGCCTCGCAACGCCCCCCGTGGGCGAGCATCGCCGGGTAGCCCTCGCGGAACTCGGCCGAGGGCGAGTCGTCGGCGACGACGATCAGCACGGCGATGCGCGGGACGGGACGGCCGACCGCCGCGCCGCGCACGGCGGCCTCGGCGACGAACAGGTCGTAGAGCTCGGTGTCGTCGGGCGACCAACCACCGCCGACCAGGTGGATGCTCACGCGCGGGCCCCCGCGCCGACCTCGGTGGTGACCGGGGGCAGGGCACTCCACGGGAAGGTGATCCACTGGCCGGTGCGCTTCCAGACGAAGTCGGGCTCGAGCACGGTGCGGGGCTTGCTGTACAGGCAGACGGTGCGCACCTCGGCGGCGACCTCGGCGAGCAGGTCGCGCACGAGCACGAGGGTGCGGCCCGAGTCGGAGACGTCGTCGACGACGAGCACCTTCTTGCCCTCGAGCGACGGGGCGTCGAGGGTCGGCGGCAGCAGCACGGGCTCGGGCAGGCGCTCGTCGACCCCGGTGTAGAACTCGACGTTGATCGAGCCGCACATCTTGGTGTCGAGCGCGTAGGCGACGGCACCGGCGAGCACCAGGCCGCCGCGGGCCACCGCGACGATCACGTCGGGGACGAAACCGGCCTGCACCACGTCGGACGCCAGGTGACGAGCGGCCTCACCGAACTCGAGCCAGCCGAGCACCTCCCTCTCGGGAGCCTCGACCTCGGGTCGTGCGGGAGCGGCCTGGCTGTCGTCGGGTGGTGTGACCATGCCGACAACCGTAACGCGCCCGGCCGCCCCCGCGTCACGCGGGGACCCAGGCACCCCCGGGCGGGGCGAAGACGGTGTCGACCCCGTCCGACCACAGCAGCGAGTCGGGGACGCGGTCGGTGACGCCGGGCAGTCCACCGTCGGCGACCAGTTCGTCGTCGAGGTCGACCAGCTCGGCCCGACGCAGCGCCCAGGTCGCGTGCTCGTTCGGCCAGTAGCGGGTGCGTCCGGCCCGGGCCACGTGCATGCCCCAGCGTGCGGTGAGGAACTCGGCGAGCGGGTCACCGACCACGACCTCGTCGGTCGGCCGGACCGACAGCCGTGACGACGGGTTCGGGCCGGGGCCGAGGCGTCGGCTGCGGTAGGTGACGACCCCGTCCCGTCGCGTCTCACGCATCGAGGCCCACCGGTAGGGCAGGCCGAGCCCGACGTCGGCCGCCAGCACCGACACGAGACGCTGGGCCTCGAGGGTGCGGAACACGACGCCACGACGGCCGAGGGCGTCGACCGAGTAGAGCCGGACGTTCGTCTCGAGGAACGTGCCGGCCCACGGGACGGCGGGCAGGGGCCCGAACGCGCTGCCCGACAGCCGGAACGGGATCAGCCCGACCCAGGTCGACCCGTCGAAGACGTCGGGCCGGGTGCCGGGCGGCAGCAGGGGCGCCACGCGCTCGGGCTCGACCCGCCAGTGGGCGAAGGCGAGGCCGCCCCAGTGCTGGCGGATGAACGGCGTGCGCAGCAACGCAGGCGCGGTGCCGGTGACCGGCTCGGGCGCGGCCCACGACGTGGTCTGGTCCATGACGGTCACGCTACGGACCCTCGCCGGGAACGGCCCGTGCCCGCCCGGTCGGCGACGCCCGTCCGGCGCCGGACGGTCGGCGACGCACGAGCGGCGCCGCACGAGCGGCGCCGCACGGTCAGCGCCGGACCGTCCCCGACCGCAACGGCTCGAGGTGCTCGAGCGGCACGCCGATGCGGGCCCCGCGCAGCAGGCCGACGACTCGGCCGAGCACGAGTCCGAGGGCGCCTCCGGCCAGGGCCACGACGCCTCGCCCCCGAGAGGTGAGCGCACGGATCGAGGCCGAGGCCAGGCGCCCGGGGGTGACGCCGCGGGCGGTGTCGGTGTCGGCGTCCCGCCCGACGGAGCGGTGCAAGGCCGACTGGGCGACGCCGCGGGTCACGGCCGCACCGACGACGGATCCGAGGCGGGTCTCGGCCGGGGCGACGGTGCGCGAGACGCGGGCCGTCGAGGTCGACACGACCCGCGCCTCCGGCTCGTCCGCCGCGAGGCGCAGGCAGAGTTCGACGAACTCGGCCCCGAGGGGCAGGTCGTGGCGGGTCTCGACCGCGCTGGCCAGGCCGCCGACCTGCAGCAGGTCCCAGCGGCGGAACGCGACGCTGGCGCCGGTCACGTCGTCGAGCCCGACCGGGCCGTCGGGACGAGACCGCGGGGTGCAGTCGACGGCCCAGAGCAGCTCGGCGGGCAGGCCGGCCGGGGCCGTGCCGGGCCAGGTCGGCTCGGTGCGGCCGACCACGGCGATCACGTCGACGGCGTCGAACGGCGCCGCGAGGGCCCGGGCCCAGCCGGGGTGGGCGAACGCGTCGGCTCCGAGAAAGGCCACGACGTCACCGCGGGACGCCTCGATGCCGGTGTCGCGGCTGCCGGCGAGACCCCGGGTGCGGGTGTTCTCGACCACGACGAGGTCGTCGTACCGACGACGCAACTCGTCACGGAGGCGCGGCGTGCGGTCGACGACGGCGAGCACCTCGTGCACGCCCTCTTGACCGAGGGCCGAGTCGAGGGCCGAAGTCAGGCCGTCGAGGGGGGTGGAGTCGTCGGCACAGACGACGACGCTGACGCGGGGCGCCGGCCGGGTCATGCGACACCCCGTCCGGAGGGGGCGGTCGGGCGCTGCGGGGTCTGGGGGGCGCGGAGGGTCACGGGGGTTCCTCGAGCTGGTGTCGACGGTGTCGCCGGTCGTCCCGCCGGTCGGCGGGTGCGGTCGACGCCCCTCGACGGAGGGAGCGGTCGGGTGACGGGGCCGGGTGGGTGGCTCGGCGTCGTCGGCCGTCGGTCGTTTCGGGCGACCGGGGCAGAGGCGCGCCCCGGATTCGGGTTCGGAGCGGCCTGACGAGGACAACGGTACGGGTCCGGCCCTGAGAACTCCGTCCGACCGGTGGCCCCCCGTGCGAGGGGGACCCGGACGGGTGACCCGCAGGTGGGTGGCGACTCCCCCCGTCGGTGGGTGGGTGACGACCGCCGCGACCCGCGTCGGAGCGGGGCGCACGGGGCCCCGAGGAGCCACCACGCCGTGCCCGCGCCCGGTGTGCGCGCGTCCTGTACGGGGTCCCCGGCCCCCGGAATCACCCGTCGGGTGACGTGTCGGCCGTGTCGGGTACCCACCGCGGGCCGCCCGCACGGCCCGGTCGAGCCGCACCTCACCCCGGGTAGGGTCGGGGCCTGACCGCGAGCACGAGAGGACGGCGACGAGTGCCCCACGGACCCGGATCGCGCCGCCGAGCCGAACGCTCCGCCCTCGAGCGTGCGGTCGACGAGGGGCTACTGATCGTGCGCTCGGCGCTCGTCGTCTCGCTCGCCAACCAGATCATCGTGCGGGCCCTGCACGAGCGGCTGCCGTTCGACGAGTCCGTCGCCACGGCGGCCGCACGCGCCGAGATCGGGCGCCTCGCCGCCGAGCAAGCCGCCGCCGCCGTCCGGG
>Ga0265798_10007220_pt1 | contig 14427 bp, 10 predicted proteins | sample P3T30metagenome_FD_192430 | JGI IMG/M metagenome (GOLD analysis project Ga0265798, IMG submission 192430) | Plant litter microbial communities from East Loma Ridge, Irvine, California - P3 T30 | ecosystem: Environmental > Terrestrial > Plant litter > Unclassified | place: USA: California...
TCTTCGTTGCACTGCAAGAGCGAGAGACGGTCAGCCCTACCTGCCTATTCCGAGTTCACCGAGTGATCATCCATTGAGACATACCTTGACGTGCCTTCTCTTGCATTGCGCACAGCCCTTTCGTGACTTCTTATGTCCAACCCGCGGTGCTCTATTCACATTACTGCTGTCCATGGTCAACCAAAGCGGAGCAATAGCCAACATCGTAAAGCATAAGTAGGCACAGGAACAAGTGTTGACATTCGCCGACTCGACAACCCAAGAAGAGGATGTACGTAGTAAGCAACAGACTAAAAGAACAAAACACCGTGACGGGAAAGAAAAGCAAGCCAAATAGGCCTCAGGGTTGAGCAGTCATTATAAATGGGGACCTTACAGTACTGACTTCTGACTGCCTTGAAGAAGGGCGCGCATTCCAGTTAACTCCGAACACCGTTCCTGCGTCGTAGTAGCAATACGCTTCGTTCCACTCGAGAGTCGATCCAACGCATGCACCTTCATCGATGGAGGCTGTGTTTTGCTGCAGTGTGATTCAAGACAATGCTACCGTCATCGCCGTCGCCGATAGTAGGGAGACGCGCTTTAACTGCTGCCTACGGTATCGTCGGCCGCGTCGGTCGTCGGCCGAGAGAGCTGAGCTGAATATATGAGAGGCTTGCTAGGTCCAGGTAGGCTCTCAATAGGACGAACTAGCGAGCCGGGGAACCGAAGCGAGAGGATGAGTCGACTGCGCAGCAGCTGCAAGGAAGACAAGGGAGACGAGGGAAAGGTACGGGAAGATTCGACCGGTCAGTGTGGTGCGAATGATAGATCAAAGCATGGGGGGAGCAAGCAATCATGTGCTGAGTTGCGTTAGCAGTTCGGCGGTGCTCGTCAGAGTTTACCATCCTTCACTCATCCTGTAACTAACTTAGTCCCATGTGCCGCCCGTTGCGCCTGGCTCTGCTGCACCGAGACGACGATGCAGGGCTCGCATTATTATTTGCGGCTGGAGTAGGAACGAAGCGATAGGGCGAACAACGAAGGACTGGGCGGGCCCATGCTGCTTCTGGAGTCTTTTGCGATGCCCTTCCCTTGTTCCAGCCCTCTCGCATTCGCATTTGGCGGGGATCTTATCAATCTATACCTGGCCTTTGCGGTACTCATCTTCGCATTGCAGCAGTAAATAAGTCAGCCTGAATGGTCTATGTGTGTGTTCGCACACCACGCATAGGTACTGAAAGCTGTTGACTGAACCGTATCGAATATTCTCCGCAACCTTTGCATTATTTTCATTTGCACTGCCCTAGACATATGCCAAACCTCCCGGCATCTGATTGGCCTATTCGTATCAATCCGCACGGTCGGTCGGACCTTTGCAAAGATCCGTCCCCGAACGCGGACGAACTGGCTACCGGCACTACGAAAGCATGTCAGGTAAGGCGGGCCTTGGACGTATGAATAATAATGATACGAAGTGACGAAGGATTCCAATCCCATGCCAACTCCGCCGATTAAGCGAGCCGGCCTATTGGTATCGTTGTTTCAACACTGCTGTACCTTTCCGTACAGCTGTCGTACGACTTATTACTGTGCATCAGCAGTCGACCAGACCAATGGCGCAAGTTGGAAAGAAAGCGCCTGAAAGGCTGTATCTCACTGGGACAGGGCAGCGTTTTCGCTAGACAGTGCTATGTCTCCGAGCTGCAAGGATGTCCCCGAAGCGTGTGAAGGCAAATGCGGTGTCGAGAAGTATTCAAGCGTGTTACTACCCACGTGCCTCCTACTCGGAAACTTCCGGGTTGGGATAGAGAGGGGGAGAGAGAGGCCACCGTTACTACCATGTATTATTGCATCGTCTTCATGCTATTCCAATCACAACGGAGATTCTCTCTTGAGACTTCTACGATGTGTACTGCTCGACTTCCATCATGTTACTCAGTCCCCGCCTCTTGCTCCCAAGGCATGTCAGACTTGTAAGAGCCAAGGCAGCTCCGCCACGTTTCAAGAATCTGCCGTTTCGTCTGATGCAACCAATTTGAAATGATTCGAGAAGGTCGTGTGATTCTTCTCTTGCAGTGCCGATCGTCGTGCTGCACCAGCCTGAGTAACCGGCTCATTCGCCAACGACATGTCTCGGTGTGTCCGGCTGCCGCCTTACTGCATCATTTCCTGGATGAGGACAGCATTGCGACCACTTCTGCGATTCCTATGGAAGCCTGACATGCATTCCGGGCAACGCATGATGTTTGCGGTACCTGTTGTCGATGGCACGATCACTGGGCTTCCTCTTCACAGCCTCTGAAGCGCATCCATCACAGCGACGTTGCATGTTAGACTCCTTGATCTGACCACGATCCGGGTGGCGCGTGGTTCTCTCACTCTTCACTCTTTTGACTCTTGACTCTTTACAGGATGGCTCTTGCTCCACCGCAAACACAATTTCTTTTGTGGCTTCTTTCTGATACACCCAGTCCCTGTATCCTTTTTCATCCTGTATGAGCTATAGCACAAGCTTAACAAGCAATAAAATCAAACTCCCAGCCTGACGTCTCGTTCTGGTATTGCAGACGCGGCCGCCTCTTCCAATCTGCTCGTTTCCACAATACCATTGTCCTCATGTCGCATTCGTTGCAGCGACTTCGTAGCTTGGCGTGTAGTCATTTATTGACCGCACTGGCATTCGTTCAGTAAGGTTGGTAGCCGCCACGAGGGCCACCACGACCGCCACGGTAGCCGCCGCGGTACCCACCGCCCCTGGGTGGGTAGGGCGGGGCACCGTAGCCACCGCGCATGGGAGGACCGCCGTATCCGCCGCCGAAGCCACCGCGACCGCGAGGGCCTCCACGACCGCCACGTCCGCCGCGGTTCATGCCGGGGAGGTTAGTGCGCTTGGGGACGACCTGCGAGCAAAAGTGTCAGTGCCAATCTTCCTCATCATGCCATTCAATCGCGCGCGCAACATACCTTGAGGTTCCTGCTCCTGAACACGCTCTCGTTAAGAACGAGCGCCTGCGTCACCAAGCTGGGCTCGGAGAACTCCACGTAGGCGTAGCCCTTGGGCTGTCCGGTGAACTTGTCCAGCAGGATGGTGACGCGGTTGATGCTGCCGCAAGTCTGGAAGTGCGCCTGGATCTCCTCGGGGCTCGCGCCGTAGTCGACGTTGCCGACAAAGATGCTGCGGTTGTCGATGTCCTCCTTGCTCTCGCGCAGGTTCTCGGACTGCGAGTCGAGCTGTGACTGCATCTCGCGCAGGCGCGCCGCCTCGGCCTCCATCTCCTGCACGCGCTTCTTCATCGCCTCGATCTCTTCTTCGTCGTCGCCCTCGCCATCGCCCGCGGCCTCCGCCTCTGGCTCTTGCTCTGGTTGGCGCTCGCGGTCCTCCTCAGTCGCGCGGGACTCCATAGGCTCGGTCTCGCGTTTCTCGATGTCTGCCATGATGGAAGGTGTTCTTAAGGGGAAGTTGGGGGAATGGAAGTGCTGTAGAGCTTGGTGTTGGTTATGCGCGCGAAGGATGTGTGGATTGTATAGCTTGCTATGCGATAGCTGGTACGTACTCTGGTAGTTTTGCTCGGGTCGTTGATGGATAAGGTTGGTGTATGTCAGTCGGAACTTCTAGCGATTGCGTGGTGTATAGAGAGGTAGGTGGTAATGTGTCGCAATGGAAGAGGCTAGGTAGCAAATGTATTTAACTCCGAATCACGGGGCGGCCAAGGTTGACTTTCACGAGCTTCCGCGTCTCGCAGCGGCTCCACAACACGCTAAACTACATGAAGCCGCTCCCGCCGGTCCATCAAGTGAATTAGGCGTCAATTGATGTGGTCTTATGGTGAGTCTCTCACCTTCATATGATTGCTGATGTCACCAGAAGACAAACACAACGTGCTGTCTACTCAGTGATTGTTTTCATTCAGCGTCAAGATATGGTCTATCGGATGCTCTTTCAGCCCCACGCCTCACCCCAATCGTCATCCTCGTCGACTTCTTGCTCTTGCTTCTTCTTCTTCTCAACTTCAGACTTCTTCGCTGCGACAGCTTGAGTCGTGCCTACACTTGCAGAGCTCACACTCGTGCTGACTCGTGGCTTGCTTTGAGGCGGCTTTGTTGCAGGTGTTGCTTTCTTCGCAAGTCCTTTCGGTAAAGCCTTGTTGTTCTTGATCTTCGATGCAGCTTGTGCGTTGAGCCAACCCTCAAAGTCTGGTTCTCCTCCATCATCGAACGTAGCAGCTGGCTTCGAGCGCTGTGGTGAGGATGTAGGTTCGGCGCCCCAAGCATCTGCTACTGAAGTTTCGTTGTCATCCATGTCGCCCCATCCATCTCCAAAGTCTTCATCCTCAACTTCTGGAGGCGCCGATGGGGTGATGTTGCGAAGGTTGGAAGACGCGCGAGGCACTGCAGGCGCTGAAGGCGCTGTATGGCTCTGTGGACGTACAGGAGAACCATTTGAAGGCGGGGTAGACGATGCACGTTCCAACGGTGTAGGCTGTGTCCCATCGCTGTTGGGCTCGATATTTCCGCTTGCCGAGCCAAGTTTGTTCGTAAAGGATGAGATGGCCCAGCCCATCCACTGGTTACTGGGCTGAGGCGATCCGATACGCGTAGGACCTGCTGACTGAGACTGTGGTGGCGGAAGGACGGAGTCGGGGAGCGATGTAGCATACTTCCGTATCCGATCGAGATAGATGTTCAATGTCTTGTTCGCTTGGTCGCGGATCATTTTCTCCTTGTCCACCAAGCATGGGCAGATAGCTGGCAGCATTTTCGAAGCGCAGTCGTCCTCGGGGTATATGTCGACCGTGGCTGCCAGGGCCATGAGTGCAGCATTTCTACCATGAACAAAGGGGTCTCTCAACGCACGAGAAAATGCTGCGGTCAGCACCTTCACTCTCGAGCTTGGATTGAGGTTGCGAGCAATCTTTCCCAAGCATATGGTAGTGTTCGTCCTAATGCCTGGCTGTTCGTCATTCGCAGTCTTCGCTAGGTGTCGTAGCAGTTCACCATTGACGACTCTGTCAGAAAGCTTTGACACTACAACGAGTACTGCCTTGACAGTCTGTTCACGCACTAGAGGTGCCAGATCGCCAAATCCAGTCACCATCTGAGGGAATATCTTGTCGCTGACAATCTTTTGACTGAGATGATCTATCATCAGTGGGAGATTGTCCAGCAGACAGACTCTTAGTGCGCGGTCGGGGCTGCTGAACAATCGAATAATGACCGGTGTGATCTGTCTGTTGTATTCGTCTTCATCCATCTTGGTTGCGATTCGCATGACGATTCCAAATGGTTTAGGGCCGCCTCCGCCGAATTCTACCGATTTAAGAAGCTCTGGTACGACCTTCACGCGGAAGAACTCTTCAGGGAAGTCGTCGGATTCTGCCACTGCTTCGAGTTCACTAATGATGGTCAGTCAAGTGTCTGAGCTGTTGGCATGGACTTTTGATACCTAAGGAACGAGTCCCTCTCGATGTCAGACTTCAGCCCGAGATTCTCGATACCATCAGTCAATTTGATCAAAGGTGTATCGAAGAAGCCACCATTCCTATTTCCTTGATCGAGAAAGTGGCCAATACTCAGACGCATCTTCGGCACGGCATGACTGAGTCGTTTGTAGCTCGTTCGCATCGAGGGCGGTACGTTCTTCTCGTTGCCGACCTGGTCGCTCCCTGACGTGTTGAAGACTTCAGTCACGAGGACTCCGTAGCCATACGAATCAATGGCATGAATTGGGTTGCTCCTCACAGCCTCCCAACCGCCTTTCGCGATCTCGGGTGGTGAGTAGCGGCCGATGTCTGGCACAAGACTGCCCTGGGTGAAGATGACAGCGTCGTCTTCCTTCATCGAAGAGAGAATCTCCATGCCTGCGAGCTTCCATTCGCCGCTGTCCGAAGTGAAGACGGAGGCTGCTCGTACATTGCCGTGTACAGAAGCCGCTTCGTCGTTGATGAATTTGAGTGTTTTCTGCTGCGATCAGCATGGTGTTGCACGATAGCTGGTAAGGGCAGCATCCACATACAGCAATGTTGTGCAGGCCCCACTTCAAGCTCTCCTCAGACAGTGCCTTTCGCTTTGTCGACCAGCCCAAAGGTGTTACGCGCTCGGTAGCGATGTAGATCAGTTGGTCTGTCTGGCTTGTCGTCCAATCAGCGCGCCGTAATGTTGACCACATCCGTTCCAGATACACCCACCTCGACAGTGTCCAGAACTTTCACCACACCAGGGTGACGTATTGTCTTCATCTTTCTAAGCGCATTCCTTGCCAAAGGTAGGCGAGAGCGGTTGGCGTTGATGTCGAAGGAGAATATGCTGCATTTCGAGTTGTCTTCCTGCGGTCATGTCAGCCGCTGAGACTTTGCTGGTCAGGACGATTCTTCGTACTCTCTTGGTTCCGTTGTGTAAAGTCCATATTGACTGATCGATGTCGACTCGTTCGCCAAAGGTGTAAGGGAAAGCTGGGCCCTTTGCAATCGAGGCGACTGCCGACTTGAGGAAGTCCATGATGGCCTTGAGAGTGGTGGTTATATGAGCAGTCAGATGGTGAGACTGCGATGCCTGCTGGTCCGAGTTGTAAGTTTAGAGAGAGCCTAACAAGGCTGGAAAACAATGCCACCTAGCAGTAACCTATACATACTACTGCTGGGACATCCCACTTGCCGTCTCTCAGATATGGCGTAACGTTGTCGGAAGCGGAAGCAGCCGTGCCTAAAGCCACGCTAGCCAAATCTGTATCCCTGATCCCTGCCAGTGTAACTCGACCGAGAGCTCGCGCCTCCCAACACCGCGACCTGCCATTCAAGCCGACCGACGTTTGCTTTTCACCCGCAACACCACAAACCCATCTCACCGCGACACTCTTTACTTTCCTTTTGCGCTCTCTTCCATTTCGCGTTGGCTGCACTGTCCTTTCGCGCTCTTGTGGATATCGCCTCTTCTCCCGTTCGGTGCGGGCGTCTAAAGGCTACCTCACTTGTGGAGTCCACTCCAAGCCCAGTGAGCTTGTTGGCGACTCTGTAGTGTCATACAACAATGTCGGCACATCTTCCCAACACTTGTCACACTTGAGCAGCGCCAATGAGTGCTCGAGATGCGCGTGGACACCGCTCCCATCTCAACATGGGCGCGGAACGATTCACACCTTCGCAGCCTAGCATCAACAAACACAGGCACAAGTACAACAAATCTCCGGCTAACGTAAGTAAACGAGACTCTGCTCGTAGCTCAAGATCAGGCATTCGAATGATGATCCACTTGGTAAAAGGTCCGAGGCCTCGCGACGTGTTCTGGCTTGCGCAAGCGAGTACATAACCTCCGAGACACACTGAGGACAACCAACGAGTCTGACGATATAAACTTGCTTGTACTTCACGATGAAACAACTTCACAATTCAGCAAGCTGACTGTGTCGCCCAGGTAACACATAGCCCGAGCGTTCGTATGCCAGATCGTCGCGATCACCCGTTCATGCATCACGATCGTAGCAGGTCTCCGTTTAACAGACGAGATCATCTAGCCAGAGTGCCGCATTTGCGATCGCCCGAGGACTACGTTCAATCGCACGGTCCGACAGAGATGTTCGGCAGTGGCGCTGGCCGATTCCACTCGCCTGACAGCGTACGTCACAAGTTCTTTCGCGAGAATCACGGGAACCAGCGACCATCGGATGATAACTACACTGGTCATGGGCCATCTCCACACTCACCCCATCAAGGGTTTGGCGCGCGATACGAGTCCTACGATCCACAGTCACCCATATCAGATCGCTCCCCGGATCATTACACACGCCATACTCGGGTCTTCAACTCACCAAATGCACGGCGTGAACGCACCGAAGACCGTATCGATACTTCCACGCCTGAAAGAGGTCGCCTCTCTGCGATTACTATTGATTTCGACGGCCTCCGGGATGTGCCTGTAGGTCCAAGACGCAGCATCGGTAAAATCGAAGCCAAGAAATTTGAGCCTGACAGTCCATACATCTTGATTTCTCCCGAGCACGTGCCTCCGCTTCCTCATTTGACTAGGCATCTTCAAGGGATGCTGAGGACACAAAAGCCCGAAGCGATCATTGTGGACGACGAAGGATGGCACTTGTACTACGAAAACTCTACTAGTGGTCGATTGAAGCTGAAAAGGTGCTATCACGAATATCACAGGAAGGAGTTCTTTACTTATGAGCTCAACATGCAGTGCTTTCTCAATGGTGCAGGTGCAGGCAACCAACACCAACAGCACGCTCGGATTAGCCTGGAAAGCAATGGGAATACTGGTAACCCTTGGCCGCCTCCGGTACCCGCCAAGTCTTCACCCAAGATCAGTCGCTTCGCAGGACGTGAGATCGCATACCCTGATCCCATTCCGAGAAGCGAAGCCAGACACATTAGAGAATCGTCACAGCAAGAAGTCAACGGTGCTTCAGAGGATACACCAAGTCGTGTATTACAGCACGACCCACCTCTTCATCTGTCAGCAGAAGGCCACGTCCAGTCTGCATCGCCTGTCAATGCGAACATCTCTATGCTGTCACAGCAATCTGAGCGTGATGATACGGCTTCACAAGCGAGTGGCATCGCGCGCTCTGACAGCTCCCGTATCAAGCGCGACAAGTGCCATGTGTGCAGCGGTGAAACTGGCCAAGGGTTCTCGAGCCTTGTGCAGTGCTCCACCTGTAGGAGGAAATATCATAGACGTTGTCATCAGGACCCCTTGATACCAGATGGTTTGAACAACGAATATGCCTGGAGTTGCCGCAGCTGTGTCAGAAAAGGAAGAAACCACAAAGGAAAGCAGCAAGGCAAGATCGTCAAGCCCGTGTCAAATCGCGGACCAACTCCGTGTAAAGTTTCACCTCTGCCAGCTTCCCTCGATACTGATGGCAGAAAGCAGCGCGATGAATCTGATGCTTCTGCACCTCACGTTGAGGCTCAAGCATTGCCTAGTGCTCGAGTGAGCGTTGCGCGTCCTGACTCCAAGAAACATGAGCTCGCAATCAACCGGCATGTGACCACCAAACCGGATGCAGAAGTGGTATTGGACATCGGCAATGGCGATCTGACGCTCTCCGATCCTGATGATCTTGTGGAAAAATCCTTCTCGGCAGCGGCAGCTACATCTCAAACGCAACCGCAGGGTCAGAAGCCCGGTAAATTCAAAATGACGCGAACAAAACTGCCACAGTCTGCGCAGGTTCTGAAAGCCCAGCAAACGCAACCTGAGGAATCCCAAAGCCAGGTCAACCCCCTACAAGTCTCCGAGCATGCTCAGGCTACGTCAACACACAATGACAAGGATAGCAATACGAGTGGACACGCCGCTAGGAACTCCGCCGCAGAGCTGCGCGCACTTGCTCACAAGGCTCATGAAACACATCAATCGGCCGTTAAGAATGGTACTGGGGCTGGTGTGGATAGTGAGGAACGGCAATCCCGCGGCGTCCATTCAAAAAGCACCACGAAGCCTTCATCTGTCGAGCAGCCGACTGTTCAGTCGGGGCCAAGTCAAGTCACTGGGTACGCACGAGGTGATCCCTTTACTTCTGCAGCACCCACACGTTTATCTCAACTAGAGATACCCGAGTCACCTGACGAGGTGCGTCTCGGTAGCATGAGCAGACTCGAGGCGGCTCAAGATCCGCGACTGTTGGCGAAGCACGCCCGTGTAAGCTCTGGACTATCTGCCGAGCAGATGTCAGACGCAAGCCCGGTTCAGTCTGGAAAACATGCCGCTTCCAAGAAATCAAAGGGACCCTTGTTCTCTTGCTGCAGCGCCTGCCAGAAGAGGATTCCTGCAGGACCATCAGGAGTGACCAGACTCTGTCTAGGATGTAAGAGGAAAGCAGCTGCAACGGAGCCACCGCCAGCGGTGAATATAAATCCAGACATTGGCGCGACTGAGCGAGCAGCCGCCATCGTTGAAACGGCGGCTGATGAACAACGGACCACTCCGCTTGGGGATCAAGGGCAGCTTGATTCGGTAGCTCCTAGTGGCGCGGGCGCGGAGCAAGAACCATCTGCCGCCGTTCTACAACCTCATAGCAATGCACATCAGGCCAGTTCAGTACCACCATCTGTCACGCAGGCACATCCCACGGGAGTACTTGAGGAAGACACGACATTGCACACGGTCGACGAAGATGGCGACATTGCAATGGAACGGACTGTTCCGACAGGCGAGGCGGCGACAACTCATCCTGTAGTGGCACTCGATGCACCGGTACCAGATCGGCCGCATGCGCTAGCTTCCGCTACTAATCCTCCTGTGGACATCACTTCTGAACATCAGAACCGCTCTACGCAAGACGCTGTTGACGACGTCGCGAAATTACCAGAGAGAATCGAATACATCCAGAGCATAGTCGGAGACTCTTACAACCGCCCAAAAGGCTCTCGTACGATCTTGGTCGCAATGGCCATGAGCGTTTGTCCTACCGAACGTATGCAGGCCAAAGATATCCTTGATTGGATCAGTGCCAACATTCCTACGTGCAAAGCCGGTGATGGTAATTGGCATGAACGAGTGGTTTCACAACTCACCCAAGGAACTCGGACTAAGGGTGTTGGGGGGTATTGGATCATGGAGGAATGGAAAGAAGGCGACGGCGGCGTACCAGGGAAGAAGTGGTATAAGCTGCTGCCCGAAAAGGCGGATGAGATGTGGACATGGTGCCCGTCGCGTCAACGACCCGTCGAACCCAAACGTCCAAGCGTTGCGAAGGCTTCCAGCCTCAAAAGGCAGCGCAAATCGAAGTCTATAGGCAGCGCAACTGCACTGCGTGGGACATTTTTGGTGAGCTCGGCTTCTACTCTAACGACACCCCTTGTAACAAGACCGAGCACCGCGAGCAACGGTACAAACGGGTTGGATAGCAGCAAACAAAGCTCTACAACAGTCGCCAGGACACCAGATCGAGATGTCATGGGCATCGATGAATCATTGTTCACCAACGCTGCTCGCGTCGAGGACGAGCAGCGAATCGAATCTAGGGCTGCTCATAGTAAGGAGTCTCGAGCTACCCCAGTGATCGATCACGCTTCCTCGGACGACGAGCCTCTGCTCAAGAGACGGCGACGTGACGAGCTGTCAAAGCCGCGTCTCCCTAAGCTTGAATACATGCAGCAGCATACTCCCGCAAACACTGAGATGGAAGATCTGCCAGATGCCGAAAACGAGAACGAGAACGAAGTCACTTACGTTACAGCTACAGCTACAGCTACAGAACACCGAGACAGTCTCGATCTTGAACGTAGTACAGAAGCTCCGGACTCATTGGTACGGAGGAAGAAGGCCAAAGTGGTGATCCTCAACATGCGCGAGGGTTCGCTTTCCGACGGCATCAACACGCTACCTTCACCACATCAGTTCGTTACTTCGTTCTACGACGAATGGCCCGAATACCGCGAGGAGGACTTGCTCGACGCACAAGCGAAGATGGAGGAGATCGTCAAGCGTCCGACCAGGAAGCAAATGTTCGGTAAGCCCGCACTTTGCTCTCGCCTGCGCGTACGGGAGCCGTCTGTGGATGTACCTGCAAATCCGGTCAACGTGTCACCTGAGAAACGCACAAGATTGTTCATAGACCCCGCCAACCCGTATCCCTGGGAGAAGGAAGCTTCCTCAGCATTCGAAGAATTCGAGTCTTTGGACGAATTCTTCGACTTTCCGGCCAACGTAATTCCGATAATATCGGAAGGCCAGCTCGCTTACCGTGACGGGACGAGGAATGAATATGGAAGGCTGCCAAGGGCTAGAGAGGTGTTCAAGCCCTGAGAGGAGTTCCTGCAAATGTACAGTGGATGTCTACGAAACGCTACGAAGTCATTGCCAATACGCGCGCGCTTTGGGGATACGATCGTTAGATGAGGCGCATGGGGAGTCAATCGCGGTCAGTGTTAGGTCAGTACATAACATGACATGAGACCACAGGGCGAAGTCGTCGCTACGAATGTCTAATATGAGAGCACAATGAACATACTCCGTCCGCCCTCTCTACTTTGCCCGTAAACACATCACCTCTCCCCTCAGACTTTCATTTTCCCTAAACAAAAAAGCAATCTGTCCTCGCAGACCCTCCATCCCCTCCTCGGCGCTAGCATCCACTTCTTCAGTGATTCTAAAGACCCGCAATAGCCGGAGCATCACCACCAAAGACGCAATCTCCCCCAACACGTCCTCCAAAACAACACCAACCGCAAAGCCCAAAACAATCACCACGGCATCGAGACAATCGAACCAGGACTGAAAGTACGCCCAGCCAGACACCAATACTCTCGCACCAAGCTCGACCACGAACAAGCAGCTGAAAATCAGGGCGACGATATCTAGTGCGTGCTCTGCTCGTGTGCTGGGTTTGAGCCCACTGCGCCCTTCGCATGCAAACCTTCCCACGACGAGGGCCGCGAAGATGCTAGCGATGTCGAGAAATACCAGTGCGAGGACGCAGTAGTGCCCTGGTCTGCTGGCAAGGGATTGCGCGATTCGTTGTTTGAGTGGTTGGCGTTTGACGGTCTGAGAATTGTCGTCGTCGTCATCGTTGCTGCTGTTGTTGTTATCGTCGTCGTCGTTCATGTGTGGTAGCAGCGGCGTGTTCTCTTCATCTCTCGGTGGTTTCGTGATAGTCATTGGGTCGACCGGTTGGAGTGTCGCGTTCAATTCTATCTAAAGCCCCCAAATCCTGAGCGGCTTTGAAACTAGTGCTGTCTCGATTCGGGTACGTACGGCAAGAGAGGACTCGAGCAACGCGACGGATGTAGGAACACGCTGCTTTACGGACGAGTGTTGTGGTGTTTCGCGGTCTCCCGGATGTCTCCGGCAGGTGCCGTGAGTGCCATCATTCATTCCACGATATGGAGCTTGGACACATGGACACACCTTTGTCAAAGACCTTATTGGTTGCAAGGGCTACACTTTACGATTGAAACCTTCGACTACATCATGAACGCCGCATGCTCAATCACCACGGGCAGACTTTGTTTCCGCAACTGATTTTATTCTGTGACACTCGTATGTCGTTGATTGCACGTTAATGCTTCCCAGCTTTGTGTGAAGTCGGTATAAGTCGGGGTTGATCGATAGAAAACGGCATTATGAGCCACTGAATTGCTTGAAATACTTACCACGAACCTGTATCCGTATTAAAATGGTATTGGACCGGTTTTGCAACCATTTCATCGACTCTACGCCGTATCATGGTCGACATGCTCCGGTTGCATAGGGTTAGTGTTGGGGTTCAGACTTTGGCTGATCCCACCATGTTCTTTCTACAAACCATCCCCGATATGTACGCCCTCTGGATCATTCGAAGCGTCTCGAAAGGGAGCGATGGGGTCAACGGTTTACAGAGACAATTGATCGTTGTCAGATTTAGTTGTTCCATCGATTGAACTCGGGAACCGATTCGGCGAACGCGGAGACTAAGCCTAGCATTTGACCAACCCTCAATTCATGCTAAAGTTTGTCGATTTATGGTGGTATCACCAACTTCCCTATGTTCATGTCGCCCTTATACCAGCGAGAGAGCGGTCTCCAAACACCATCATCTCACTGGATCGGGCTGTCGTAGGCGGTAGTATCAGCAAGCCTGGTACGCTATGACCATGCTGGTGCCAGTGAGATTGTCCATTCGACAAACTTTGGCACAGACGGAGGACACTAGGTACTGTGTGTAACGATCCCCAATCAAGTTACGAGTGTGTTCGTCTACTGATCTGGGAACTAAGAGGGAGGGTCGATCGAAAGACCGACGAAAAAAAAAAAAGGAGATGACTACACCAGGCGACTCCAATCGACTCAAGAGGTTAGCAATAAAGGTCACACGTCGTGACATCTCGCACACAGCTTCGACAGCTTCGGTCACCGACGCCTGCCGCCGCTTGGATCTAAGAAGCATATTGACCGCCCTCAGAATTTTTACTTCGATTTCGCAACCAAAATCGCCAGAGACAGCAAAACAAAAGATCTTATGCCCAGTGATGGGTGCTATTGAATGTGTTGATCGACGCAGGGATCGAACCTGCAATCTCTTGATTCGTAGTCAAGCGCCTTGCCATTGGGCCAGCCGACCTTGTTGATGGAAGGTGAGTGTGCACAAAATTTATGATCCTCTGAATTCTTCCAGCGATCAGGCAGAGGTTTCATCGCCGGATCCGCGGCTAGGATAACGTCTTCGTGAAACCAGTCAGCCCTTACACCGTGATCAGAGCGCGAGGCCGTCGGATTGATTTTTTTTTTTTTACTTCCAGGGTCGTCGAAGGACCATGCTCGTGTAGTTCAAGCCACATCCCTGATCGCCTGTCATACGGTCATCGTTATTGTCAACGGTGAGGTGTCAGGGTGCGACCTAAGCAGCCAAAAGTCAATCACCGTCTCGAAAGGGTCCCAGGTACATAAATTCTGAAAGTGTAGCGTAACGCATGGCCCAAGGCTGAACGAAGTTTGGTAATAAGAACAGCCACC
>Ga0265798_10007222_pt1 | contig 14420 bp, 20 predicted proteins | sample P3T30metagenome_FD_192430 | JGI IMG/M metagenome (GOLD analysis project Ga0265798, IMG submission 192430) | Plant litter microbial communities from East Loma Ridge, Irvine, California - P3 T30 | ecosystem: Environmental > Terrestrial > Plant litter > Unclassified | place: USA: California...
TTCGTCATGGTGTGTCTTCTTGCCACTCAAGATCTATGCCCAATCGACTCGCAATATCTACTGACCACTCGTTGACGAGATGACCACTATCCCATTGGGAATGATCTGCCCGGGTACGTAGATCTAAAAGTTTTCTCGGTGACGCGAAAGCCGATTCGAGGATGTGTAGTGCATGCGTGACCATCAGCTTTGATTGTCCATGTTCTTGGAAGCTCCCTCAATACGCATTTACCCTGATGCGAGCGACAATTGAGCATATTAGCGGGTAGTATACCAGGTCAGCACCTCTATTCAGCCTCAACTAGGATGTGCGAAGTTGCACTTGCTAGGTCCTTGTGGATGCGAGGTGCGAACGCGGAAGGCTTCTCGAAGTCGAGGGATGGATCGTTTCCGGATATTGATGTTGATTCAAAACACTCCACCGATGAGACATGGTATGTTCGCCGCCCGGCTCATGGCCCATTGCTTCTTCGCCATGAGCAGGCGGCTGAACAACATCTTGGCGCTACTGGTCTTGAGCATTGCACTCACTGCACTTATCCTTGAACCTGAAAATGGGTTCACTGAGATACTTCGTGTCGTCTTGGAAGGGCGGCTACTTACGAGCGGTTGTAGAGACTATAATCCATTTAGTAACGTGAAAGTTGATAGACCATTGGCGTCGAAGACTCACAGCACCACCGAGTCCAGCTGCAGCCTGTACTTCGCGACATATAGCAACTTCGTTGACAATAAAGTCCCAAAAGTCCCAGCACTCAAAGCCACCACTCTGCAGATGTCGCGAGAAGCATCATCAATCATGCCCAGAGCCCCAGAATCGCACATTCCAACAGCGCGACGTTATTCTCAAGATGCAATATAAGTGGTCGGGTATTTGCAATGTCACGTTTGAAGTCACGAAAGTGCACTATATAAAGGTGGGTCCACGTCGATCCTCCTTTCCGCATCCGGCAAAGGTGACTTTCTTAATGTACCTAAGCTTCGCAAACAAAGCTCCGCACACCCTATCTTTGAGGAGAATTTCTGAGCTTGAACGGACGACATGCGAGCGATGATCGACAGTGCAGTTTTCGTGGCCGAAATCATTCTCGGTAGGTAGGTTGGCCACGAGAGAAACGCGATGAACTGTTACATTCGACCTGGTGTCGGTATAGTGGCCACGTAAATCTTTGTGTCACGTCGTTCGAGATTCAGCCGCAGAGTGGTGGATTGACTGCCGCTATATGCGCAGATTGACACCGTACCAGAGAATTTGGTGGGATCCCGGTCGCATCCTTGTGTAAGACTGCTTGGCTACTGGATGGAGCATGTTGTGGTACATTGCCGGGGAGGATTTCGATCGTGTCACTACTTCTATGCAAGTAAGGGCGTTTCCATGGTTGATGAATCTACTGAACTGACATCACATCCAGGTTGCGTCACTCGTATACATAAGTCACCTGAACCTCAGCATTCCCGGTTCAAGAGTACAATTCAAGACTTGCGATCCAAGTCGTATTCGCTCTGAGAGTACACTTCCAGTCGTGCGATTCAGGTCATCCAGCATAGTAATCCTCACGATCACACGCCTCTCTTCCCCACTCATCCCCTCACCCACCCTCGAGTCTTCGAAATACCAGCCCACAAACTCCCAACCAGACCTCCAGTTCTAACACTTCCCAAAACTCCCGTTCCCACCCCCTCCTCCAGCGTTTCTTCCCAGTCCCCCTTCCACCCCCCCTCATACTCCTCCTCCACAAAATACGCAGACCGCAACCCAGAATACCCAGCACCCTGCCTCGCCCTCCCCTCAACCTCAACTTTTACAGACTTAGCAAAGCGCGCAGCATCAGCGCTACAAGGGAGAACCATGACGCGCGCTACACCCGCACTCGGCCGGCCGATGTGATCTAAGAGGTTGGGGACAGACATGAGAGAATCGGCTGGATCGTCGGGAGAGCTGGCTGTTGGTACTCTCAGCGCGATACCGATGTCGAAGTCCCAGTGTCGCGGAACGGAACATGCTTCAGCGCAGATATTCCACTTCGCACACGAGATGATGAAATCATGTACGTAAGCGTACGCGCTGTCGCTGAGATACTTCCCGCGACCGCCGATATCAAGCTGTACATAGCGCGGTATCATACGCTCGATCCTCCGCAGACACGACTCCAACGTTTGGCCAGGGTGCAAGCCATCGCGAATTCTATCTTCCGTATCTTGAATAGACGCGAGGATATTAAAGTATGTGAATCGTGGAGAAAGCATAGTTGCTAGGGCGGGCGTGTCGATGATGTAGCGTGGCGGTTCGTAGACAAATGTCCGATCGAGGAGGGTTTGGCTTCGGCGCGCATTTGGCAGCAGACGCGGAGGATTGCGTAGAGTGGGCAGCGTACTACGTGGATGAATTCGGGGAGTGTTTTGAAAGGGCGGGCGTAGTGGCCGACTTCGTGGGCGGGGTCTTGGAGGGTGTGGTGCCGGATTGTGACTGTTGCGGTATGTTAGGAAGGAGAAGATTGGTGTGAGTGTATGGGGACTTACTCGGAAGGCGTTCGTACACCATGAGTCTCAGCTCTTTTGGCAGATCTAGGAAGCGAAAGAAGTTGCCGCCGCTGGTAGTCATAATCGTGAAATGCGTAGAATCTAGATCAGTCGCTCTATACCGCAGCTAAGCCGTGAAAGAGAGTGTAGTCGACGTGGGTGAGGTGATTAGGTGATGCTGGAGGGCGAAGTGAGGTAATGTTTCTGGGAGTCCGCGGTTCGTGAGATCGACGAAACGCGTTTACTACCCCTTAGCGGCGCTGACCAGAGTGTGTAAGCAGTCCAAACGTCTTGGCTGTTCTGAATGCGTGAAAGAAGCGTCACGTGGGCAGGTAGAGCAAATCACTCCGAGGGATCGGGTCAGGCTACTAGATCTTGTTTTCGATGGAGACTGGATAAGTATATGCCTGAGACCAAAGTAGATCGACCCAGTCACGCGTGTGGGCATGAAGGTAACAACGAGCAGCACATGTACAGATGTGGCGAACTACCTGCGGAGCGAGCGTTGCGTGCTTGATGGAGTTTTTCGAATTACAACGCCTAGGCACGATGTATATTGTGCTTCAGCGAGGCGCGAATGATTTTCATTTAGCCCAAGGCGTTCGACGAGAAATTGAGCTTCGGGCGCTCGGAGAGAGACGTTCGTACTGTGTAGAAGAAGCTGATAGTCCGTGGAGTGAGGAGTAGGAGAGCAACGCAGAAGTTGTTCTTTATTTGAGGGAGAGTTGGAGAAAATGAACTTGACTTGCATAGTGAAGATTCCCTCAACACGATGCCGAGGATTTATCGGTTTCTTTTCTGCGAACCATGGACGTTTTCTTGTTGTTCCCGGGTCTACTGCGGTGAAGGTATTCCCAGACAGCTGACAACCCAGTCTTTTCTGAGCGATGATTCTCTTGTGCCTGCTGGCGGCAGGCATGCAAACGCTGACCACCTAAAAAGAAGGATGTTCAGCTTAATTTGGATGGTCCGGGGTCGGACATATAATCAACATTCCCTTGGAATGTGTTTGTCTTGCTTTAACGATAAGTGTCCCCGACACTCAACGCGCGAGGCGGCTTGTGAAGATCAACGTAGTCACTTTCACCTCGTCACTGAAATACATAGTTACACCAACGTGCTAAGGCTGCTCAAGACGTATAGATTTCGAGCGTTTGATTCCTCTCTACTCTATGTATAGTGTATATTATAAAGCTACGAGAGGCAAAGTAATAATTGGACGCCTTTGCAGTGCCACCTTAATAATCCCGCGACTACAGAGCAGCAAGGCCTAAGCCGTGATAGGACAGCAAAGAGATTTCGGCCGAGTACTGATAGCCCACGCCACAGTTCCCACATACCCGCTAATCTCGTGGTGGGGTGTTTACGAACAACTACGATAGTGTCTGCCCATAATTTTGCTTCGTGCAATCGCGTCTCTTGCCTAACGAAGGCCTGAATCAGTTCATCACGGTAAACACAACACCAAGGCCCTTGGAGTCCCACATGACCAGTGCCCACGAACCTAGAGAGCATGCTATACCGCCAAATAGTTAGTCACTGTTACCACGATACTTTGTGCGAGCGGGATGCGGAATGAGTAGTACGAAGTGGAAGATAGCGTGGATGGAAGGGGAGTGAAGGATGCTGTGGATGACTTATTTTGTTTTGTATTCATTTGAATTCAAATGAGAGTCGAATTGGGAGAGTTTTCCCATGGGGTATCATATCATATCACATCCATGTCTTCATCCCACATCCACAACCTACATCCACAACCCACACCCAAACCCACTCCATCACTCCACAACCCCCCACCCCGGATCCTCATCCACACCCCCCAAAATCTCCACCCCAACCTCCTCCCTAAACGCCACCACCTTGCCCTTCCCCTTCTTCCTCCCCTTCCCGTTTTCCTTCCCCCCCACCTCAACCTTATTCCCCTCCCCATCCAACTCATTCCCCAGCTCATCAATAAGCCCCGCATCCCGTCTCTGCCTATCCCTCTCCAATTTCTCCTCCTTCGCCTTATCAATCAGCACCCTCATACGCGCCTCCTCAGCCGCCATCTCCGCAAGAATATTATCCGTATTCGCGAGCCCTTCTTCCGTCATTTCCGACGCGTGGATGAAATCGTCCCAGTTCTGAACTATTTCGCTCGCACCGAGTAGTGCGTCGCGCACCGCGTCTGGGTTTTCGCGCTCCTCGCGCGTGAATTTCAGCTTGATGGAGCGCCGCGTGCAGTGCGGGAACATTTGCGATATCATCTGGAAGTCTGTGCCGAAGTTGCGCAGGCCCTGGTAGAAGCGGTCCGTGTCGTCGGCGGTCCATTTCTTGCCTTGGCCGGGGAGTAGAAAGTCGTTGGGAAAGCGCTTATTATTTTTTAGGAAACTGCGGGACGTGATGCGTGACGTGATGGGACGCTCTTCTTGCACGACGTATGTTTCGCGTTCGCGGTCGGCGTCGGCGTAGCGGTCGATTGTCGTGGAGGCGTGGACGAGTCCGATTGTGCCGTCGGCGCCGACACGAATTTGGGGCATTTCAGTGGTGGATTGCTGGGCGGCGAGGAGGGCGTCGGCTTTTTCGCGGAGCTCCTTGGTGGTGATGGGGCGCGTGTCTTCTTCGCGGCGCTTTCGGCGGACCTCGTCCCAGTCGACGTCGCGCATCTGGCGCTCGCGGTTGGAGAGGCGGCCGACGCGGATGTTGCGCGATGCGAGCGTGTCCATGTATGTGTCGTCGGGGTCGATCTCGTTGTCTTCGGCGTCGGAAGGGGTGGGCTCGCGGGGTGGTCGGCCTCTGCGTTTGGGTTGTGAGGGGTCTTGACCGTCTTCTGCTTCGCCTTCTGTGACTGTCTTCTGCTTCTTCTTGCGAGGCTGGCGAGGCTGGCGTGGCTTACGACGGACTACAACCTCTTGTGACTCTTCTGCTTGTTGTTGTGCTCCAACATCATCATCTGCATCAGCATCGGTGACGGTAGCCCTGCTCTTGACTTTTCTCGCTCTCCGGGCCTTCTTCGCTGGCGCTGATGCATCTTCGCCCTCCTCCACCACGGGCGCATCGGCTCGCCGCTTTGCACGTGCTTTTGCGCTGGGCATCTTTTGGACCGGTGGGGCTTCGCTGCCGTCTGCAACCTCTTGCTGCTCACCTTCTTGTGTCTCGTCCACGTTTGCTGCCTTTTTCTTTCCTCTGGGCTTGGGTGGCTTGCGGGGCCTCTTCGCAGGGACTGGAGCTTCCTCCTCTTCTACCACCTCCTGCGGTCTGTTCACGGCATTCCATGGGAGCGTCCTCCTCTTGCGCGGTCGCGCCGCTTCCGAGTCGGGTACGCCTCGCTCTTCTGCGCCTCCAACTGCAGTGGCTGTGTGCTCAGCATCCGCTACTGCCTGTTCACTTCCAACCAGGGTAGTATTGGGCTGCGGCTCACTAGTAGCTTCCGACTCTATGACAGCGGAAGCCTCGACGCTACTTGACTCTGCGACTGTATTCGCGTTTGCTGTGCTTTTCGATGCAGGTGGATCCGTGCGCCGCCTCTTCCTGGCGCTTTCTGTGCCTGCCACATCATGCGCATCTTGCGTAGGTTCTTCGGTAGGCCGACTTCGGCTTTCACTCTCCGGGTCGGCTTCTGTGGGTGTGGGAAGAGGTTCACTCACGGTAGGCGCAACATCGTGGCTTGTAGAGGCAGGTGCGCTGGTCGTGGATTCCGTTGAGGTTGGCGTGGGCTCGGGCGCATCATGTTCTGGTTGATCCTGAGTTGCGGTGGGCGTGGGTAGTTGGACCGCAGGCGTGGGCGCACTCGACGGCTCGGGTTCGGGTTGGGGAGTCTGGTCGACGCTGGGAGCCGGTGTCGCTGATGACGTGGAGCTGGGCGCTGTAGTTTGCGGTGCCGGTGCGGGCGCAGCTCTTCGTCGAACGCCTTTGGGGGTGCAAACTTCTTGCTGCCCTCTGTCCATGCCTTAGCTATGCGCTTCACTGCACTCTTGCGGCAACCCACTGTTGAGAATGAAGGAGGTGGAAATCGCCGCGGCTTTCGGAGCAGGCGCCTTTGCGGTGCCCTCCTCCTCGGGCATTTTCGACGACTGTCTGCTTCGAATAATGTGTAGGGCGGGTGTTCCACGCAAGTTTGGGTGGGGAGTACTTGACAATCAAGACTAATGCCCTTAGCGTGTCTTGGCGGCACCTGGGTGAGTGCGATTCTCTCCTCTCGATTCAAGCACAGGACTGAGGCCGTCTCCTCCCTCACTCGCCGCCCTCACACGACCTACCGCCGCCCCCTTCTCCATGCCCGCACGCCGTCCGCACATCTTCAGGCTGCTCGTTCATCTCTCCTTAATGACCTGAGCCCTACGCGCGTCGCCTGTGCCTCTGACAAAGCCGTCGTCTGCTCGATGAGGCTCGAGGCCAGGCTCGTTGCAGCTCCATCACTTGACGCTGTCAAGATGGAGGACCGAAAGCGCCCCATCGCCGACGACGCTGCCCCGCCTGCGAAGAGGCAGGCACTCGCCGTCAATGGCGCACGCTCACACCCAGACGCTGACGCTCCGTGGAAGGAAGACATCGAGGTTCGCCCCCCATCCCTATCCCCCTTCACACCCCCCTCGCGTGACCGCACACTGCTAACACTGCGCGTGCGCGTAGAACTACCAAAAGGACGCCATCCTGCGGCAAATGCGCGAATACAAGCGGGAGAAGGCCACCGTTGAGTCACTCCTGCGCGACCTCGAGCACCGCTCCAGATACCACGACGATCATCTGCGGATAATAGATGCTTGGTTCGAACAGGTCAGTGACAGACACAATGATGACATGGATGCATGCTGATGGACGCTAGCTGGTCGACGAGATCAAGGTGCTGAGCGGAGAAAACCTAGCCTCGTCAGGTGACCAGCCCTCAAACGGGGTGGTCCCTGCCGCGCTACTCTTCGAAGACAGCGAGACCTTCCGGCAGCATCTGGCAAAGCGCAAAGAAAACATCATGTCATCACTGTCTGGCCTGTTCGCCAAGTATCCTCCAAGCAGCCCGGACGTCGCCGACCTGCAGGGACAACTATCGAAACTGCTGGCCACCGAAAAGGATCATATCGTCAAGCTGCAACGGGTCACAACCGAAAAAGAGCAGTTGTCGGATAGGCTAGACACTGCTACCCATCGCTACCTGGTTGCCGAGAAGAAGGTTGACCGCATCAAGAGCCAGCAGGTGCAGAAGCTCGAGCAGCAGGCCGTAGCCAGCAGTACCGTCAAGGAAGAAACCCCAGCCCCTTCAAATGGCACCGAATCCGCCAACGGCAAAGCTGCATCACCAGGGCTTGTTGGTGAAGAGGTGGAGACTGCGCGAAACGTGGCCGTAGCCGACGCGGCGAAGAGGAAAGAGCAGCTCGAGCATGTCGAAGAGGAGAACAAGAAGCTCACGGAAGAAGTCACGTCGTTGAAGGTCAAGTTTAGCTTGCTCGGCGACGACGACTATGCGAAGACAGATCTATTCAAAGCACTGAAATCACAACATGGAGACATTATCAAAAAGGTCAACCACCTTGAAGCTACCAACAACCAGCTGCGAGAAGAAGCACAGAAGTACCAGGCAGAGCGGACGGCGTATCGGATCAAGATCGACGACGAGGCGCGCTCATCTCTGGCCGAGTCTGAAAGTGCCGTGTCACAAGCAGAAGCAAATCTTGCGCGAATCAGAGCCGCGCGAGACGAGCTTCTTGCGAAGAACAACGTTTTGGAGGGTGGACGGAAAAGCACAGATGCATCGACCGAGCAATCGAAGGAGCTTGTCAGTGCATGCGAAGACCGAATTTCCGCGCTTGAATCTGAGTGCGAGAGACTGCGGCTGCGGATCGCAGAGAAGGAACCAGCTGAAGGCGAGGAAGATGCAATGGCGGAGGATATGACGCCGGAGCAGTCGCAGAAGAAGATCACTAATCTAGAAAAACAAGTCAAGCTTCTCAACGACGAATTGCCATCGATGGAGGCTGCATGGAAGAAGGCGCAAACGATTGCAACCAAAAAGGTCATCGACACAGCTGCGTGGGAGGAAAACATTGCAAGAGCGAATGCGGACAAGTCCAAGGCAGACCAGAAATTCTTTGCGGCTATGAAGTCGAAGAGCGAATTGGAGCAGCAGGTGCGGACGCTCCGCTTACAAATGAACAAATCAACCGAGGTCGTCGCACAGCTCAAAGACGCAGACGGTCTCAGCCGGTCACTCGTGGACAAACTGGAGAAGCAGACGGCCGAAATGCGATCACAGATGGACGAGCTCTCCATCCAACACCGCCAACTGCAGCAAAAGGTCAGCGAAAACGCCATCACGTCCGAAGGCCACGTCAGCCAAATCGCCGAGCTCAAGAAAGTCGTCGAAGCCAAGGACACCCTGTGCACCGCCGCGAAACACGCCCAGCGCGAGTCAGAAGCCGAACGCGACAAGTTCTCCGCGCAAATCGCCGGCCTCGAGAAGCAAGTCCAGATGTACAAGAAAAAAGGCGCGACCACGAACCCGACAGGCGAGTCCTCCGTCATGGAGCAGATGGAAGGCATGCTGCAGTGCCAAATCTGCAAGAGCCGGTTTAAGAACACGGTCATTAAGACTTGCGGGCACTTGTTCTGCGACTCGTGCGTGCAGGATCGTCTGACGAATCGTGCAAGGAAATGTCCGAATTGCGGGAAGGCGTTTGGGAGTAATGATACTATGCGGGTGCATCTTTAGGGGGAAATGCATCTCTGGTGCTGACGGAAGCATGGTACCTTGGATCGCTGGGTCTGGGTCGCCATCCAGACTGAGTGCTGAAATCACTCAACCACCCACTCTATTTCGACTTTGTACATTACCACTACCACCACCACAGCAAGAACAACAGCGTTTTCCTTTTCGAATCACCCTTTTTCTGCGAGCAAGGCACTATCATGGCGTTTTGCAGTATGCGGCCGGGTCCTCTTCTTTCGACCATACCGGTGGCGCACGGCGTTGAAGGGCACCATGTACGATCAGATCTGGATCTCTTTCTTTTTTTCTTTGTCGAGGTGTATTGGGTGTAGGGGGGAGGAGGGGAATGTTTTAGTAGAGAACCAGCTGGTTGGGGTTTTGTGGAGCGTGGAGCGTGTGGGGATGGGATGGGAAGGAAAGCGGTGTTTTGTACGAAAATGCAAAGGAAGCGAAATGAGATCGAACGTGAGTTCTTGTTTTGTGTCGAATCTGTCAATGTGAAAGATGTGTGTGTGTGTGAAGAGAGCAGTCTAGATCAAGGGCGTAAAACTAATATAATGTAGGGGTATCAAAATCAAAGCATCTCATCTCATCTATCCGCAGCTCACCTCATCCCCATCGTCCTCACCACAATCCCAAACATCTTAATCAGCACATTAACCACCAGAAGTAGCGCAGCGCCAGGGACGAGGATTTGGAACCACTCAAGCGCATGCACGGGCCGGACGCCTGTCTCGATGTGTCCTGCGCCCTTGATTTCCTTACCGTCTTCCGTCTTGCTCACGCCGTCGTCAGCTGGGAACCGATTATTCTCAACGAAATATTGTAGTAGCTCGTCTTTCTCGCGCCAGCGCGCGAGCAACCAGTCCGCGAATTCCTTCTCGTCGTCGAGGGGTATACTGGAGATGGCGAAGCGGCGGAAGTGTAGGTTAACGGAGGCGGGGAAGCGGCCTTGGAAGTAGGTTCCGCGCAAGGTGAAGAGGTCTTGGCCATATTGGCCGGGGCTGGTGGGTTGGATGTTAGTCGGATGATGGATATGGGGAAGAGAGGGGGATGGTGGTGTGGCTTACGGAACGCCTTCGTATGCGAGTGTGCAATCGTACATATACTCGACTGTGTCTTTGAGTTCTTGCAGGCAGAAATTCAGGCCCGTGCTGCGCGGAAGAAGCGCGTGACGCAGATCCGGTATGCCATTCTTATCCGCCCATTTCTTACTCGCATTCCGGCCGTTGACGCTTAGATTCGTTCCCTCGGGGAAAAGAAGCAACCACATCGGATCCAGGCCTTTACTTCCCGACAACGGCCCCGCGTGGCTGGTCGATAGTTTCCGAAGCCTATACTGGAAACGCTTCTTATCCGTTGCCCATTTACGACTCAAGAAGATGAAGCCGTAGAACATCATGCCCGTTCCCAGCACGGGGATATACCGAATCGAGTCCTTGAGTATAATGTACAAGTGCCCGTGCATATTCGCCGTGTACGCGCTCCACCAGAGATACACCCAGTCGGTGTATATCTGATGATTCGAAATCAAGACCATGCGTTCTGGAAAATCGCATTCGAGGCGTCCGTCGGACGTTTTGCGTAATTGGCCGCGTACGCTCGCGTCGCCCGATACGCGCATTTTGACCGGGGCCCACCAGTGGGTCATGGTGGTGGTTACGACGCCGAAGTGCTGCTTTGTCATGGCCATCCAGGCGTAGAAGAGGTCTTTGGAGTAGAAGTAGAGGGGGGCGCCGATGGCTTGGGTTACGAAGATGCTGGAGTTGTTAGTATGGTGAATTTGTTGGTGAGGCTTGGTGGGACGCACGCCATGATGCTGCCGTTGAAGTAGGCGGCGAAGAGGCACATGCGGAGGGCTTGTGTCCAGGCGCCATGCTTGATTTTCCCGCCTGGGTGCTCTGCGACTTCTTCTGAGTCTGGGGGAGTTGTGGAGTTGGTTGTTGGGCTTGTGGTGGTGGCATGGCGCTGCCTGAGGGTATCGGTGCCCATGGTCGCGTTGATACAACAGAGGAGAGTGCGTGTAGTCGGAAATTGAACGCTGGGAGGATTAGGTGGGTGTGCGCGTGCGCGCGAGGATGTCTGGTGGTGATAAAATATGCTCAGGTGGACATGTGAAAGAGAGGTGTGCGGCGCGTGGTGGGGCACTGCTTAGAGGTAATCATGAAGTGGAGAGCCGAGTGGGTGCCTGGCGCGCGACTATAAACATGTGAGAGTGGTCAGGCCACGATAGTGCCATGGTGGTTCGTGGTTCGTGGTTGCAGGCACGAGGAGCCGATCCGTAGGCTTCCAGTTGTTGGGCGGCATGACACAATCCTCCGATGCGGACGAATAAAGTCACCCCCGCATGGAACAAGCTTGGGCCGCCGATACTTTCACTCGCAACTTTGCGCTTTTGTGGAGGACATGGGATTTCACGTGTTAATACGGAGATAGATCTTGTACGAAACTAATTCCATTCCCTCGCCTTTTCCACATATCCTTCCAGTTCGAAGACATTCAGGACGCACTTTTGAGCACGCGATACCCACACCACATCTACGTGTTAATCGTCACAACTAGATCACATGGCTTTCAGTAACGGCCTCGAGCTTCACACAGCACACATTACAGACCTCGATCGATAGCACAAGCCTTTCATCCTACAATGAAGCTTGTCCCCCACCGCGTCCTCCCATGGCGGCTCCTCGCGCTCCCACCCCAAGTCCGCGTCCGTGCCTTCTCCAGCACCCCATCACACCTCGAAATCAAGCCCGTCCACGACCTCCCCCCACGCCTCCGACCCTCATATGTGCCCAGCCCAAACAACACACTCCTGAACCTCCAATGGCCCTCGCCCCCGCGCAACATCCTCATCACCAAGAAGAAGCGCACCCCCAACATCACCGCATCCGTACTAGAATTCATATCACACATACGCTCCACATACCCCGCCATCAACATCCTCCTCACACCTGAGACCGCCGCCGAAATCCACGACCAACTCCCGTTCTCGGTCTACACATACGAGAATGTCAGCGACCTGCCGGATAAAACCGACCTGATCTGCACACTCGGCGGCGACGGCACATTGCTGCGCGCAAGCAGCCTATTCAGCCATGCAGAAAGCGTACCGCCCGTGCTGAGCTTCGCAATGGGCACGATTGGCTTCCTGGGCGAGTGGAAGTTCAGAGAGTACAAGCGCGCCTTTCGCGAAGTCTACATGAGCGGCGCGCCAGACACATACGCCACGCTGTCCGACTCCCTCGGGCCTCCACCCCCTCCCCCACCAACCTCGCCCTCCGACCCGCTCGACAGGCCCCTAAGCTACGCTGACATACGCGGCAAAGCCATGGGCCCCAACCGCACAGCGCGCATACTCCTGCGCAACCGCCTAAAAGTCGGTGTCTTTGCCCCAGACGGCTCACGCATCGGCAACTCAGGCGACACCTACGCCCTCAACGAAGTAACCCTCCATCGCGGTGGAAGCCCACATCTCAAAATCATAGACGTGTACATCAACAACCGCTTCCTCACCGAAGCAGTCGCAGACGGCATGATAATATCCTCGCCCACGGGCAGCACCGCATACTCCCTCTCGTCCGGCGGCTCCATAGTCCACCCGCTCGTCCCCTCCCTCCTCCTAACACCCATCTGCCCACGCAGCCTATCCTTCCGACCCCTAGTCCTGCCCGCCAATACACCAATCACACTACGCCTAGGCACCAAGAACCGCGGCCGCGAAGTAGAAGTCAGTATCGATGGGCAGACGGTTACGCAGGGCATGGGCGTGGGCATGGAGGTTAGGGTGGCGGGCGAGGAGGTAAAGAGTGCACATGGGGTGTGGGAGGGGGGAGTGCCGAGTATTGTTAGGGGGACGGCGGGTGGGGGGGAGGATGGGGAGGATCATTGGGTGGGGGGGTTGAATGCGCTGCTGAAGTTTAATTATCCGTTTGGGGATCAGGAGGGGGGGTGAGGTGGTTGTATTTATGTATATATGTGCGTGGCTAGATGGTTTTATGGGACCTGGGACTATGTTTGGGTTTGGGTTTTGGTGTAGCGAGTTTCGCTCACATATTCCTTCCTCGGTCCTTGCACGTCGTATCTTACTTCCCACCACATATCCCCCTCTCCTTTATCCCCATCCCCATCCCCATCTCCTTCTCTCCCTTCTTTCATCATGCCCCCACCAAACCGCCACGTCGCACCATACACATCCTCACCGCATAAATGCTCCTTTTTACTCCGCGCTTCGCCTTGCTCGATACATCCCATTTCAACGAACAAAGCGCCAATACCCTCACCATTCGATCCCACTTCACTGCCTCCTTTCGCGTCGTCGTCGTTGAAGAATCTGACTACAACCCTTTCCCCTCCCCCGTCTTCCGAACCGAGCAATTGCCACACATACTTCCTCCCCACCTCCACGCTCGCTCCCTCATTCGTTACGAACTCCCCTTCTTCGGTGTATAACAGCGTCGGCGGGAATGAGGCGGGAAGGACACAAGGGGTGAATGTCGCGTGCCCGGTTACGGTGCCTGAGGGTGTGGTGGGGTGGGTGGAGGAGAGGGTTCGGTGGAAGGACCATGTTGTGGGGAAGTGGTCGAAGAGGAGGGTGGGAATGGAGCGGGGCGGTATGTCGTCGTTGCTGGGCGGTGGTGGGGTGGGAGTACTGCTTGCGATGTTTCCGATCAAAATCGACTTGGCTCGTACTGGCAGTAGTGCTGTGGTGGCTTTCTGGTCCTGCGCGCTGCTTAGTAGTACAGCATTTACGCTTTGAAGTGTCGCCCGACTCGGATTTAAAGCTGGATTCGACGTAGTAATCCACGAGAGGCGCTGCTTGATGAGACTCTTATCAATCCCCCTTCCTTCCCTCCGCATCCTGATATCAACCAAGCCCGTGTCGTCGGCGTACATACACAACACCGCAAGCCCCACCCCAACGCTCAAATCCCTGCCCGTCGGACAACATACCAGGATCTTCGCATCAAGCGGTGCGTTGGCGAGGAAAGGTGCGAGTAAAGGGAGTTCGGTGCGCAAGGCGCGCGAGCCGAGTTTTCCGGGGGGACAGTGGAGGGGGAGGTAGTGTTTTATGTGTGCGGCTGCGAGAAGGGAGGTGGGGAGGGGGGTTGAGGTGCATGATATTACGACGTTGAAAGGTGTGAGGGTGGGGTTTTGAGAGGAGGAGATGGAGAGATTCGTCGTAGGTCTGATCAATGTGGCCGTCGACACCGTCCCATTC
>Ga0265798_10007224_pt1 | contig 14417 bp, 26 predicted proteins | sample P3T30metagenome_FD_192430 | JGI IMG/M metagenome (GOLD analysis project Ga0265798, IMG submission 192430) | Plant litter microbial communities from East Loma Ridge, Irvine, California - P3 T30 | ecosystem: Environmental > Terrestrial > Plant litter > Unclassified | place: USA: California...
CCGATCCACTGTGCGCATCCAGCCACGAAGCATCGAGGTCACCCGATCCACGCATGACCTGACCAGGATGCGAGTCGTCATCGAGGGCCGCACGGTCCGCCTGGACGGGGAGCTTGGGCCGCACAACCGATCCTGCGGGTACGGCGGCCGTTCCTTCCTTGAGCCCGACCCTGCCGAGCACATCGACCAGCTCCCTGCTTGGGCCCGCCCCTACTACGACGAGGCCATGCACCGCGAAGGCCTCGCCCCATGAACAACCCCGCGAGCGCCCATCAACCCAGGGTTGATGCCGGATCGCGAACGGTGCGGCCGGTGAGGCGGAGGGCGAAGAGGTCTCGTCACGAGGTGGAGACGCTCGACTACCTGTCCGCGGCTCGCCGATTCCTGCGGGCGGCTGGTGAGCGGGTGGGGCAGGGCGACGAGGCGGAGCTGGGGAGCCTCCTCGGGTTGCAGCAGTCCCTCGACGATGCCGTGCAGGCGGCGGTCGATGGGCAGCTCGGCATGGGGAAAACGTGGCGCGACATCGCGACCGCCACGGGGAAAACACCGAAGGCGGCGCACAAGCGCTGGGCCCGCAAGACCGACACGACGACGCCAGAGAGCGAGACAGCAGCATGACCCAGCTCAACTTCCCAACGACTCCCAGCACAGCCGAGCGTCGGCGTGCGCGCCTCGCCCGGCAAGAGGCCGAGGCCATCGCAGACACGGGCTACCGGCTCCTGACCCTCGGGCAGCAGGGCAGCGCGTGGCTCGCCGCCCGCGAGCTGCACGCGCGGACCACGCGCTACTCCTACAACGACGTCATCAGCAGCGCACCCACCAAGGAGGGGGCCCGTGAGGACTGCGGCGACGACTGGACCGAGGGCGACGATCTGCACACCTTCGACATCTGCGCTGAGTGCGGCCGCGTCGAGATGGAGAACGGCCGCGACGACTACCTCGAATCGATCTGGCCCTGCCCCACCGCGCGAGCACTCGGGGCCGAGGCTCGTGGCTGACCGCATGGTCCACAGCGTCCTCGTCGGCGTCCGCGACGTCCCGCGTACCGGCCTAGCGGTGCGCCTCTTCGTCCCCCAGAGCGGGCACCTCGACCTCACCCCCGAACAGGCCGGCGAGCTCGCCGCAGCGATCGAGCAGGCCGCCATCGACGCCACCCGCGAGACCGACACCAGACACCTCCCACCGGTCCGCCCCTGATGGACACCGCCCACACCTACGTCCACAGCAGCGGCACCAGCATCGCGCTCTACGCTCCGCCCACCCTCGACGTCCCCGACGCGCTCACGCTGCGCTCGCAGGGGGCGCCCTTCGAGTTCATTCGCGCCAGTGACCGGGAGCTCACCTGCGACCCCGTCGGCGGCGTGACGGGCAAGTGCGGGGCGTACGAGTGCCACCGCCGCGTCATCGGGTCCTGCCAGTGCGGCAGGCACCCCGAGGGCGTCCGCATCCGCCCGGCCGCCGGGCGCACGACATGACCAGGAAGGAGGCCCCGTGCCCACCGACAAGCGGCTCTACATGACGTTCCCGAACAACTTCCCCGACCACCCCAAGATCCTGCCCCTCAGCGACGCCGCGTTCCGCGCGTTCGTCGAGATCAACGGCTACTCGCGCACCCAGGATCTCGACGGCCGCGTGCCCGTGAAGGTCGCCCGAGCGAAGTGGTCGGCGGAGGCGCTCGAGGAGCTCGAGACCAACCACCCAGAGCGGCCGACGCTATCGATCGAGGACGGCGTCTACGTCATCCACAACTACGCCGAGCACCAGGAGACGAGCGAGTCGGCCGAGGCGCGGCGGTCCAAGAACGCCGCGAACGGCGCGCGCGGCGGCCGCCCGAAAAAGCCAACCGAAACCCAGTCGGTTACCGAGTCGGTTAGCGACTCGGGTACCGAGACCGAACCCAACACAAAGCAGAGTCAGAGTCAGAGTCAGAGTCAGAGTCAGAGTCAGAGTCAGAGGACAGACACTACTTACCTTCCTGAGGTCAGTCCTGTAATAGACGCACGCGAGCAAGGACTCGATCTGGGGGAAGTCCTCACCAGGAGAGCGAAGGACGCCGGCGTCTCGGACCTCGGGAAGCTGACCCTCCTCCTCCGCAGCGTCGTCGGCCCGCTCAGCCCCTCAGGGGCCCTCGAGCTTGCCGAGGCCCTCACGTCCCGCAGCAAGGACCCCGTGCGCCGCGTGCACGCCTACGTCGAGCGGTCCTGCCGAGAGGACCCCGACGCCGTGCGCTGGCACTACGACCGCCTCGACCTCGCAGCGTCCGCGTGACGCTGCCCTCACAGCACCAGGAGAACCCATGCAGCACCCCCGCACCCCCCGCCACTTCCCCCGCATGAAGGTCCGCGGCTCAAGACGCCGCGAGCTCACCCCCCGCCACCTCCTCGACCGCCACATGGACACCGCCATGCCCGGCTGGGAGCGCTGGAACGACTACGACGATCTCGGCGACCAGCTCGAGGCGCTCGCCGCAGCGGCCGTCCCCGCATCGGCGTCCCTGGCGCAGCTCGCGCAGGCGGCAGAGAAGGTCGGCCGGGCCTTCACCACGTCGATCGCCTGGCTCACCGAGCCCGACCCGGGCAGGGACGGCTACCTCGTCAGGCTCGGCCTCGACCACCCGCCGGCGGACGCGCGCTGCCCGGGCGCGTTCCTCTGGTCCGCGTTCGGGGCCAGCTACCCCGACACCGACTGCGTCGACGGCGTCCTCGCCGACGCCGACCACGACCACTCCACGCTCGAGGGCATCCCGTGCCCCATGCACCAGCCCGGCGCGTTCTGGAAGCACGAGTACGGCGGCACCTACTACCAGCCCGTCTGCCTCCGCTGCGACCAGGGCCTCGCCACCGGCACCCCGATCCTCTTCCACGAGATCGGCTACGGCCTCCGCATGAGCGCACGCTGCGGAGCCTGCCGCAAGCCGACCTGGATCACCGCCCGCGACGCCAGCCGCTACGGCGACGAGATCCCGCCCTACGAGATCCCCGACGCCGCGTGAACCGCGCGACGGCACCTCAGCCCGGCGACGGGGCATTCCGTGTCGAGGTCAAGACGCACCTAACCAACGCCGACTACGCCGAGCTCTACGCCATCGGGCAAGCCAACGGCGGGACCACCGTCGACGCCCTCGTCGCCGAGTGCGTCCGACGGGCGCTGCACGGACGGACGCCCGACAAGAACCGCAACCTCACCGACGCCGACCGGCAGCGCCTGCGCGAACTCAACGCAGCCGGCTGGAACGACGGCCGCATCGCACGCGAGCTCGGCTTCGTCCCCAGCGCCATCGGCGGATGGCGCAGACGCATGGGACTCCCCCGCCGCAACCCGACCGGACGAAAGGAAACGGCATGACCACCGCCCCCAGCACCCGCACCGACGACAAGCACACCTACGTCCGCTCGGTCTCGCTCGACTGGCCGAAGGGCAAAGGCCCCGAGCTCAGCATCAAGGGCGGCACCATGGCGGCCCCGGTCGACATCCCCGCCGTCGCCGCCCACGTCGACCTCCGCTACACCTGGCACGCCGACGAGCACGACCGCGACGGCGGCTACTGGTCCGGCCACGCCGACGTCATGGTCCACCGCAGCCACGGCAAGTGGTGGGGCGACCGCACCCGGCCCCTCGACCAGTGGCGGAACCCCGAGGTCAAGGCCCTCGCCGACCACCTCCTCGAAGAGCACCACCCCCGCACCGTCCTCACCATCACCGAGGCGGCGAGCGCATGAGCACCCCCGACAGCGCCGTCCTCCCCTTCCGGTACGAGCGGCCGCCCCTCACCTCCAACCAGCGCGGATCCTGGCGCACCCGCCAGCGCTGGTCCAAGGTGCTGCGACACCAGACGAAGGTCATGGCGCTCGCGGCGGGCCTCGCTGGTCTCGGCCGGTGTCGGGTGACGCTGACCTGGTACGTCGCGGACCGGCGTCGCCGTGATGCCGACAACGTCGTCCCGACCCTCAAGGCCATGTGCGACGGCCTCGTCGACGCCGGCGTGGTGACCGACGACACGCCGGAGCTCATGGACAAGCTCATGCCACGCATCGCCTATGAGCAGGGCGGGGCCTTCCGCCTAGAGCTCCTTGTCGAGGCCAATGGGGCTGAGGAGCCTCTCGACGAGGCCGGGTAGCGAGTCTGGATCGCGCACCCAGTGGCGGAGGATGAAGTCGAGGTCCGCCACAAGGGTCGGCCCGATCCACTGGTAGTTCTCATCGCGGGGCAGATCGCGGACATAACCCATCGTCTTCGTCACGATCGCTTCCAAGTCCTCCGCGCGGTCGCGATGAAGAGCCATCGCCTCGGCCCCGAACGCGGTCCAGAGATCCGCGGGGCCCCATCCCCTTGAGGCGAACTTGCCAGAGTCCAGCTCGCGCCAGTCCGCCTGAATGTAGACCCGTGCTGCATCGGCGACGCGCTCCCTGTCCGCCCGTCGGGTGACCTCGAGAGCATCCGCACGGCTCGCGGCAGCCAGCGCATTCGACTGGCGAGCTACCCAGAGCGAGAGCACCGCCACGCCGAGCGTGACCACTCCCAAGAACAGGGGCACGCCCAGCATCACGACCCAGTCGAACACGGAGGGGCCTGCCTGCAGCGTCTCGTTCAACTCCCGCACGGCACACGTCAGCGCCGTATCCGTACACACCATGCCCGAACCCTAGAGGAGGCACCATGCCCACCCCCGACCCCACCCATGAATACTTCGACGACACCGAGATGAGCGAGACCGTCAGAGCCTCCCGCGCCGCAGCCCGCGCGCTCGCCGAGGTGACCGCCGTGTCCTTCACGCCGGCCGAGCATGCCGGGTACGTGCTCCTCCGGGGCGTGACGTCGCCGGCGGGTACCGAGCAGTGGCAGGCCGTCAGCGGTATCCACCAGGAGAGGCACCTCGGCTACCTGCAGCGCCTCCGCACCGAGCAGCAGGAGGGACACCCGGAGGAGTTCTGGCGCTTCGAGATCGCCACCGTCACCATCCCCGGGGTGCCCTCGTGATGCGGGCACTCTTCGACGCGGCCCGCGCGGTCCTCGAGCGCCGCGCCGCCGAGATCCGATTCGGCACCGACCTCATGCGCACCGTCCGCCTCGACGACGTCGTCTCGCAGCTCCGCGTCGGCACCGGCAGTCAGGAGGGCGCGGAGGCCGCCGCCGAGGTCGCCCTCGAGCTGATGAAGAACGGCGTCCGGGCCGAGGACGTCGAGCACCTCGTCCGCACCTGGCACCACTCCGAGCTCATCGACCGGCTCGGCGTCAGCACGGTCGACGTCCTCGCCGCCTACCGCCAGCGGGTCGACCCCTTCGGCAGGGCCGCCGCCGATGGGTAGGCGGCAGCAGTCCAAGAACGCACGCCGCGCCACCGAGAAGCACGCCAGGCAGAAGGGCCGCCCCCACCAGGGTGGCCCTTCGTGCACCTGCCGCAACCACCTCGGCAAGCCCAAGCAGCAGCACCCCACCCGGCAGCAAGCCCTCAGCGCCGTCATCCGCCGCCACATGCGCCACGGCGGCACCTTCCGCGCCTACCGCTGCCCCACCAGCCCCACGTGGCACGTCACCAGTCAGGAGCCCCGCCCATGAACCACCCGCCCGTCCGCACCGCAGCCGACGCCACGGCCGTCGTCGACCCCCACGAGTGGGGTGAGCCCACCAAGCACTGCGACCGCTGCGGCATCACCTTCACCGACCCCGGCCTGCAATGCGACGACTGCCTCGACGTCCTCGACATGACCCGCCCGCCCCGCATCACCAAGGCACCGCCCGCCCCCGCCGTCAGCATCGTCGTCAAACGCGACGGGAACCGCCGCGTCAACACCAACACCGGCAGCATCCGGCCCGACCCCACCCGCAGCGCCCGCCTCCGCGAACAGATCCCCACCCTGCGAGCGCGCGACATGTCCGACGTCGAGATCGCCCTCACCCTCGGGTGCACCGATAAGACCGTGTGGCGCATCCGCAACGAGCTCGGCATCCCACCCATCGGCCACCGCCGCCCCGGCGACACCCATCTCAGGAGGACCGCATGACCGATCCCACCCTCACCCCGCTTCACTTCGCCCCCTGGGGCAGCGTTATTACCTCGTGCGGCGCGGCCGTGTACCGCGGCATGACGAACGTGACGGACAGGCGCGACGACACCACCTGCCCCCGGTGTTGCGCCCACTTCACGAACCGCGCCGACAGCCGCACCCCGCAGCCCCTCGATCTCGACGCGATCCGGGCGCGCGCCGACGCGGCCACGCCGGGTCCTTGGGCGATCGTCGAGCGCAACGGCGACCACATCCGCCGCAAGCTCAGAGGCGCTGACGATCAGTTCATCCTCGGCCTGGCGGCTCTGCTCTACCCCGACCCCGCCGACGAGGAGTTCCTCACCCACGCCCGCGAGGACGTGCCCGCCCTGATCGCCGAGGTGAAGGCTCTGCGCTCCCGGATCACAGCAGCCCAGGACGCGCTCAAGGGACCCCGGGCCGGCGAGAACATCATGCGCGCCTGGGACCGCGCCATCGTCCGTGCCCGCAAGGCGCTCGCCGGGGAGGACGCATGAGCCGCCGCACCTACTGGCTCTGCATGACCGCAGCCATCCTCGCCGCCCTCTCCACCCTCGCAGGAGCCGCCACATGAGCCGCCCACCCCAGCGGTTCGTCATCCGCCGCATCAGCATCGGCGCGAAGACCAACCTCCCCTGGACCCTCACCGACACCCACCGGCCCAACCACATCGGCCGCCACCCCAGCCTGACCACGGCGCTCGCCGAGGTCGACACCTTCGACAGCGAGGACCGCGTCATGCCCACCACCAGGATCTCGTCGGGGCCCGCGGAGCAGGCGGTCGTCATCACGCATCCCGACGGCGAGGTCGTCTTCGAGCTGCACTGGGACGGCACCACGACCTCCGCCGCACCGGAGCGGGTGGCTGACGCGCTCGAGCACGCCTTCGCCCCCCTCCGAGGGCACCGCGCCTACCCGTTCCCGAAGCCGGCCCCGATGCGTGTCGGGCAGCACGTCCGCGTCGTCGAGGAGTCCCTGACCATCTGCGGGCAGACGGGCACCGTCATCGGCGAGGCGAACGGCGCGGGCCTCGCGGCGGTCAAGCTGGACGACGAGGGCCCCCTGGTCTACCTCCGCGCTCACGAGGTCAGGGAGATCCAGTGACCGAGATCCTCGCCTGCATCACGAACGTCATGCTCGACAGCCGCCCGTGCACGCTCAAGGACCAGCACCTCGACATGTGCGACGGCCACGAGTACCGCTACGCCGAGGACGCCCGCCTCGAGGTCGCCACCGGACGCACCTGCCCCGGGTGCGTCCCGAGGCCCGCGACGCACGGGGTCCTCTGCACGCCGTGCTGGGACGGACTCGCCTCCGCCATCGAGGCGTGGGGCCCGCTCGAGGAGCTCCTCGAGCAGGCCGGCAGCGCGCGCCTCGTGCAGGCCGACAACGAGCGCGCCGGCAAGAGCCTCACGACGATCCCCCTGTCAGCCGGGCAGGTCGCCCTCGACGAGGTCCGCTCCTACGAGCACCGAGAGCGAGCCGACCAGTGGGTCGCCACCGACGCCGGCGGCATGGACGCCGTGCACTTCACCCGGGCCGTGCGCGGCGCACTCCGGTCCTTCCCCGCCGAGGACAAGCCGCGACCGGTCGAGCGCACCCGCTGCCCCGAGTGCGACCTCCTCACCCTCACCTGGCAGCCCCCCGTCCTCCCCGGCGACCCCGTCCGCATCCACTGCCGCAACCCCAGATGCGGCCACGAGCTCGACCAGGACGCCTTCGACCGGGCAGGCGGAGTCCTCACTTACCTTCGGGACTGTCTTCCCGGGAAGTGAGATGGAGTCGCAGAGCAAGACGATGGAGACGGGCGCGCAACCGCCGCTGCGCCTTCGCCTGTTCTGCGGCTTGCCGCTCCATGACCTCACCACCAGTCGCCCGTTCGAGCAGTAGTGCCCCGTCGCGCGTCTTCGTATCTACGTCTTCATCTGTGAGGTAGCAGGCGATCACCTCCCGCAGGAAGATCGCAACGTGCCGCTGAGAGTCACTTGCCTGCAGATCGGTCCCTGATGGAAGTAGCCATGTCATGTCGAGGGACCACAGGCCCTTCATGAGAATGTTCCTTGCCTCCTTATCGGGAATCACACGAGCAAGGCCCTCCAACCGGGCCAGCCTGGATGAGTCCACGGAGTACGCCCAAGAAATTTCCCTACGAACGCTGTAGGGAGTCGCGTTCTTCTCTGCTCGAAATTCCTTGAGCAACACTTCCAGCTCATCGGACAGCTTGCGCGCGCTCGCGTCGCCGTTCTTCCGCAATTCGGCTAACCGGGCAATGCGCGCCGCATCTCGTGCCTCCCGGCCTCGAAGTCGCGAGCCCAAGAAGACGCCACCGAGCGTCAGCAGACCACTACTCAAGGTCGGCGCTACATCCGCTGCCACTTCCACCCAAGTCACACCGTTACCGTACCGGCCAGCTCACTTATCGCTCGCCGTAACCCGAGAGCAGGACAAATGACCCAAGGCTCACCCACCTGGATCACCGTCACCGACGCCGCCACACTCACAAGACGCACCACCCGCACCGTGTACCGCTGGCTCGACGCGGGAGACCTGCGCTCGAGGAAGCGGGACGACGGGACCGTGCTCGTCCGAGGTGACGACGTCCTCGACGTCGAGCGGCGCAAGAAGCGAGGGCGGCCACCGCGAGTTGCCTAACGATCGTTGCTACGCGTTGTCCATCGCTGGCAGGTGTTGGGCGTGTCGACTTGCGCGAATGCGTCAAAGTCGTCACACTGCGTAGCAAGAGTCGAGACGTGTGACCAGCCGCCTCCTCGCAAAAGCCACACGAAGGGCCTCCGCTACCGCGGGGGCCCTTCGTGGTTGAACGTCCCGAGTAAGGGGCAGCCCACGCCGCCGCGAGCGCGTGAGCAACATGAGCCCGTCGGTCCGGGGACGCATACGGACCAAGCCTGCACCACACGGGAGCGCACACCCGGTGCACGCACGCGGGCAGGACCAGGACACGCCAAGCGCTGACTGAGTCCTGCCCGCCACGAGTGCCGTCGCTATGCCCATCCCGAGGCGACGGCTGCAGCATATCGGGGGCCTATCGCGTGGAGCGGTAGTTGCCGGCACGTGGCCGGGAGAGGTGCCTCGCGTAGGACGCGTGGCGAGCCCCACTCCACACCCCCACTTCCCGGCGTGATGCCGGGTGGTCCGCGTGATGCGGATAAGCGAAAGGGGCGCACATGCCCAAGGAATCGTTCTACAACGAAGAAGACCTCAACGCGTTCAACCTGCAGGAGATCAACGCCGCCGAACTCAACGACCGCGGCCTGCACATCAACTGGGGTCAGCAGCAGCCACGGGTCAGCGTGGGCAACGTGGACCTCGAATGGCCCGGCGTGAACCGGCTCATCAAGACGCTCCGCAAGGCCCGCGACCAGCGCTACGGCGAGCCCGAGTAACGCCACACCAGAGCCTGACTGGACAACAGGCACAGACTTCCCCGCCCGCCCACACGCACCTCACGTTCACCGGGGCGCGAGCGGGGAACCCCCTTCGCGGCACCCCACCGAACCCTCGACGCCGAGGACGGTGGCGGACGCGAACCCACCACCCACACCAGCAGGAGGCAGCCATGAGTCATGGCGACGTCAAGGTCATGGTCACCGCCGAGGTGAAGGGCTACCTCGCAGGCATGGCACGAGCCGCCGAGGCCGCCGTCCCGCCCGCCGCCGGCGAGTAGCGCAGAGCTACCCGTGCCCTGGTCCACCTCGGATCGCCGCTCACGACTACCCGCCAACTGGCCGCAGCTCTGCCGGCAAGCCAAGGCCAGAGCGAACGGCATGTGCCAGGCCGAGAAACACGACCCACGCTGCGACGGCATCGGCACCGACTGCGACCACATCATCCCCGGCGACGACCACAGGCTCGAGGCGCTGCAGTGGTTGAGCGGCCCCTGTCACCGGGCGAAGACGGCACGCGAGAGCGCAGCCCGCAACCAGTACGCCGCCGCACTCAAGCGGCGACCATCCGAACCCCACCCCGGGAGGCACGCATGACCCGCATCACCCTCACCCACGAGCTCGGCGGCAACAAGGCCGGCGACACCATCGACGTCACCCCCGGCGTCGCCGAGCAGCTCATCGCCAGCGAGTACGCGACCGTCGTCGGCGGTCAGCCCGGCGGCGAGAGCGACGACCAGGTCGGTGCCAAGCCCGCGAAGAACGCCAGCCTCGAGACGTGGAAGGGTTACGCTGAGAGCCTGGACATCGAAGTCGACGGCGACGCCAAGCGCGACGACATCATCGCCCTCGTCGAGGCGTTCGAGACGGCCTAACCTGAGGCGAGGTTGACCCCCAGATACCCCCTGATATTTCAGTATATCGGGAGGGGTGGGGGGTCCCCCCTCGGGTCGCCGCCGGTAAACCGCCGGATAGCAGTTCCGGTTGAGCTAGCTCCCTTCCCTCCGTTTTTCGGCCGCCTGGCGGCCCGCGAGGGGCCCGCTGCGGGCTGATCCCTTGGGGATCGGAGTGCCGAGACCCCCCAAGGCGGCAGACGGGCGTCTATGGTCGCGGCGATCGCACACCGGTACCATTTCGGCCTACTTCGTTGTACCTATGCGGATTATCCGTAACAGGTAGTAGACTGGTCGCATGACGACGAGCGGCTGCGAGTGGTGTGGGGCGTCGACCCTGACGCGTCGCGCCGGCGCGCGGTTCTGCTCCGACAAGTGCCGCGTCTACGCCAACCGAGCCGCGAAAAAGGGCCCGAAACTGCCGGTCGAGATGACCTCTCAGGCCCGCTTCGTCCGCTACACCAGCCGCAAAGTGCCCCGCACCGTCCAGGGCCGCAGCGCCTCCTCGACGGACGCCCGCACCTGGTCCACCTACGACGCCGCCGCGGCCTCGCGGGTCGGCGAGGGCGTCGGCTTCGTCCTCGGCGGCGGCATCGGATGCATCGACCTGGATCACTGCCTCATCGACGGTGAGCTCGCCCCGTGGGCCGCCGACATCGTCGCCGCGAACCCCGGCACGTACGTCGAGATCTCCCGCTCGGGTGAGGGCCTCCACCTCTTCGGGCACCTCGAGGAGCGCCCGGGCCGCCTCGTCCGCGACGGCCGCAGCATCGAGGTCTACTCGACCGGCCGCTACATCGCCCTCACCGGCCGCCCCTACCGCAACGCCCCCGCCCGGCTCGAGCCCCTCGTCGTGCCTGCACTCCCCTAGCGCCCCCGGTGGGCGCGCCCGCGTCCCCGGAGGACACCATGACCGCCCACAAGCCTGCGCCGACGCCCACGTCGCTCGGCACCGCCGGCAAGCGCCTCTGGCGCGAGACCGCGCGCGTGTACGTGCTCCGCCAGGACGAGCTCGAGATCCTCCGCAGCGCCTGCCACGAGGCCGACCTCGTCGACGAGATGGACAAGGCGCTCAAGGGTGCCCCTCTCCTCGTCAAGGGCAGCATGGGCCAGGACGTCATCAACCCGCTCCTGCAGGAGGTGCGCCAGCACCGCGCCGCCATGGCCGCCCTCATCCGTGGCCTCAAGCTGCCCGATGCCGATGCCGACGCGACGCCGCAGATCAACGGACAGCGCACCGGCGGTCAGACCCGCTGGGGCGCTACCCATGGCGCGACTGCGTAGCGCCGCCCCCACCCTCGTCACCTCCGGCCCCGCCCTCATCACGAACCGCGACGCCGAACGCGCTGAGATCGTCACCTGGTACCGCGACATGCTTGAGCGGACCCCGCCGCCCGTTGACCTTGAGTGGGAGCCAGTCAGGATCGGCCCCACCTGGCAGTGGGACAACGGCTGGGTGCTGCCTCAGGCGACCCTCGGCTGGGATTACCTGGCCTGGTGCGGCATGTGGCTGCAGGGTAAGCGGGGGCCGTGGGTGTACACCCCGGAGCAGACGCGCTTCATCCTCTGGTTCTTTGGCCTTGACGAGGCTGCCCAGTTCACTTTCCACTCGTACGTGCTGCAGCGCCTCAAGGGCTGGGGCAAGGACCCCGTCGCCGCAACCCTCGGCGTCGGGCACCTCTTCGGGCCCACCGTCTTCGACCACTGGGTCGGGGACCGCCCCGTCGGCCGCGAGAACCCGAACGCCTGGGTGCAGATGGTCGCCGTGTCGCAGGACCAGACCAAGAACACGATGAAGCTGTTTCCGTCGCTCATCACGGCGGAGGCGCGACGTCAGTACGGCATCCAGGTCGGCAAGCTCAACGTCTGGGGCATGGGCGACACTCGCCAGATTGAGGCCGTCACGGCGTCCGTCATGGCGATCGAGGGCGGCCGGCCCACGCTCATCGTCCGCAACGAGACCCAGAACTGGAACGCCAGCAACGGCGGCCACGACATGGCCGGCGCGATCGAGGGCAACGCGGCGAAGTCCGAAAAGGACTCTCCCGCCCGCATGCTCGACATCTGTAACGCCTACCGCCCCGGCGAGGACAGCGTCGGGCAGCGGCAGCGCGAGGCGTACGAGTCCACCCTCGGCACCGACGACCAGCCCGCCGAGTTCACCGACTACGGCCTCATGTACGACAGCCTCGAGGCCCCACCCAAGGCCCCCCTCACGCTCGACGCGGCACCCGCCGTCGTCCGGGCGGTGCGCGGGGACGCGGTGTGGCTCGACGCTGAGGGGCGCATCAAGAAGTCGATCGCAAACCCCACGAACACGGCCAGCGAGTCCCGGCGCAAGTGGTACAACCAGATCACCGCCGCCGAGGACGCCTGGACCGAACCTAACGAGTTCGACCCGCTCAAGGACACCGCCAAGGTGGTCGAGGCTGGCGAGGAAGTCGTCATCTTCCTCGACTGCTCCAAGTCCGACGACGCCACGGCGCTCGTCGGGTGCCGGATCAGCGACGGGCACGTCTTCACGATCGCCATGTGGCAGCGTCCGCCCGGGAAGCGCGGCGACGGCTGGCTCGCACCCCGCGAGGAGGTCGACGCCAAGGTCGACGCGACGTTCGCGAAGTACCGCGTCGTGGCGTTCTTCGGGGACCCGTCGCACGTCCGCGACGACGAGACGATGGACCGCTACTGGGATCCCCTGTTCGACGAGTGGCACCTGCGCTACCGGCACAAGCTGCGCGTCTGGGCCTCGGGGAAGAAAGGCGGCACCGGGCACGCGGTCATGTTCGACATGTCCGCCCGGGACAACGCCCGCACCTTCGCCAGCGCCGTCGGCTTCACCCTCGAGGAGATCAAGACGGCGGCCTTCACCTGGGACGGCGACGCGCGCCTGCGCAAGCACGTCCTCGCGGCCCGCCGCTACCCGGTGCAGGGCTACGTGTCCATCAGCAAGGACAACCGAGAGTCCCGCAACAAGATCGACCTCGCCATCTGCATGGTCGGTGCCCGCATGGTGCGCCGTGACGTGCTCAACAACTCCAAGAAGAAGGGCGGTCGCGCATGGTGATGCGAAAGGATGCGGTCGTCGAGCTCGCCACGGAGGTGCTGCTCCCGAAGGCTCAGGCCGAGTGGCAGCGCCTTGAGTCGATCGACGGCTGGCTCCGGTGGACACCGGAGCAGATCGCGGTCCCGAACCACGCCAGCCAGGAGCAGAAGGGCCTCCGGGACCTCGCCGAGTCCGGCTGGATGCGTCTCGTGGTCACGAACCTCGCGCAGCAGCTCCTCGCTGAGCAGTGCACGTCCTCGCAGCGCACCCCGCCCGATGGCGAGCGCGTCTCGCCGGTGATGGGCCCCTGGCTCCGCAACCGGATGGAGTCCCGCCAGCGGGCCATCCACCGGGCGGCGCTCGGCTACGGGTACGCCTACACGACCGTGATGCCGGGCGACGCGGGCAGTGTCATCCGCGGGCGCTCACCCCGCGAGATGTTCGCCGCCTACCAGGACCCGGTGGTCGACGAGTACCCCATGTACTACCTGCTCAAGTCGGGCCCCAACGGCTTCCTCGTCGTCGATGAGGACACCGTCTTCACTCTGCAGCGCGACCCCAGCGGCCGACTCAAGTACATCACCGAGGACTACCACGACACCGGCGTCGCCCCCGCGATCCGGTACTCCAACCAGATCGACCTCGAGGGCCGCACCCCGGGCGAGATCGAGCCGCTCATCAAGGAGGCCAAGCGCGTCCACAAGACGACGTTCGACCGCCTCCTGCAGCAGCACTTCAACTCGTGGAAGGTCAAGACTGCGACGGGCCTCGACATGCCCGAGGATGCCGACGAGCGCCGCCGCGTCAAGGCGATCCTCGAGCACGACAGCATCCTGATGGGCGAGGAGGGCGTCACCTTCGGCACCCTCGCCGAGACCCCCCTCGCCGGCATCATCGCCGCCGAGGACCGCGACGTCGAGACGTTCGCCGCCGTCGCGCAGACCCCGGCGCACGCCCTCACCGGCAAGATGGTGAACCTGTCCGCCGACGCCATCAGCGAGGCGCGCGCCATGCTCGACCTCAAGGCCGGCGAGCGGAAGCTCGGGTTCGGCGA
>Ga0265798_10007225_pt1 | contig 14410 bp, 12 predicted proteins | sample P3T30metagenome_FD_192430 | JGI IMG/M metagenome (GOLD analysis project Ga0265798, IMG submission 192430) | Plant litter microbial communities from East Loma Ridge, Irvine, California - P3 T30 | ecosystem: Environmental > Terrestrial > Plant litter > Unclassified | place: USA: California...
CATATCGCTTCCGCAGAACTTCCTGCATCTTCTCCTTCTTTTGTCGGATAGTTTCCATGGCGTCATGTATCTCCTGCATCTCATTCGAGAAGCTATCCCGTCAGCTACGCTTCCCATATCCCAGTGTGGCGTACCCAGGACGAATCCACCACAACGCCTGTTCCCTCTCCTCCCTCTCGCGTTCTTGACTCTCTCGTTTCGTCTCCTTATCTTTCTTGCTATTCGATGATGCTACCAGAGCATCTCCAGCGGCCTCGACTCCATCCGGATCTTCTTCTTCTCCTTCCATTTCCAAACCCCGTAAGAGACTACTCTCGTCCACTGACGCTTCGATCTTTTCGGCACATGCTATCAAAGGCCTGAACTGATCCACCAGATCAAGCAAGCGATCTCGACCTTCTGCAGCATCCTTCGATGCAGCCTTGACGTCCCCCAAATCCAGCTTGAGACGGCTCAGTAGTCGGTCCACACCCCTGATCCATGTCGCTGTGTCCCAGATATCCCTCGCCGAACCTCTTTGACTTTTGAAACGCTGGACGATCCTCATAACATCTCCAATATCTTTCAGCGAGTGCCGGAGATCGTCGCGCAAGTCACGCCGCTTGACGAAAGCCTCGACGAGCGACAGTCGAGAATTGATGGCGTCAATATCAGTCGATGGAGACGTGAGAGTCCGGATCAAAAGTCGGTGACCGGGTGCTGTGACCGTCTGGGAGATCACTGATAAAAGCGTACCTCTAGCTGAAAGCAGAGTCGAGGAACGACCGTAGCCTGGCAGCTCTACTAGGCCTCCTGGTCGGATAGCATGTCGTATCTCAAGGGCAGCGAGAGTCGCGGCATCGATCTGCATATGCGATGAAGCGAGCTGTCGCTGTGGTTCGTTCGGCAGTGATGGCATTGAGTCTCGTAATGCGTATTGCAAGTGATGCCGAAGTAGAGTGATGGCCTCACTTTCGAGGCTTGCGCTGCCAGTAGTTGCTGTAGAGGGGATTGGCGATAGACCCTCCATGGATGGAGCGTGAATGAGATCGGCAAACGAGACATGGACTCCCAGCACTCGAAGGAGATCCAGCAAATCGTCCGAGTCACCGCTCTGACTTCCCTTTCCAGTTTCCCATGACTCCCTCAACGAAGAGTCAAGGACGACCTCACGAGGTGCGACTCTAGCCAGTTCGTCCTCGATTTGACCCATATTCGAGTCCTTCGAGAAGAACTCGCCGGTGGAGGCGTCGGTGTAGGCCAACGATATCGGCATGTTGCGGGACTCTTCGATATGTGACGACTTGGTGCCGATAGCAAGAGCGAGCAAGTATCGGCTCTCACTCCCATTCAGCCAGCTCTCATCCAACAGGGTGCCGGGCGTGACGACCCTTCCCACCTTCCTCGGCTTCAACTCGGAGGGAGCGGCATCGTCCTCCAGTGGAATCTCTTCAACCAGCACCACAGTCTGACCGAGATCCTGGACTAGGATTTTGAGGTATTTGTCCAGATGTGTTGTTGGGAATCCAGAAAATGGCCATGTCCCCCCGGAGTATTTCCGATTTGCTAGTTTCAAATTGAGAAGGGACGACAGGCGGATGGCGGGTGCGAAGTAAGACTGCAGCATCAGCACTGATTTACTACGGTACACTCCAAGACTGACCTCGTAGAATTTTCCCACTCGAGTGAGGACGACACAATCTGGGAACCTCTTCCAATTCAGATATACCTGCTTGGCCAAAGCAGTATCCGGTATATCTCCCGCAGTTATAGCATCGTTGTACATTCTCTCCTCATCATCGGCGACGTCCGCGTAAGGCGCGTGATGGGTCTTCTTATACTCCACCAATGATGCCAATGGCTTGACCGGTGATCCGTTAGGATCTCGCTTGGTTTTGGGTAAAGCATCAAAGTCGATACTCTCGGTTTTCTTCTTGGACTTCAGAGCGGCATTCGAGCTTGAGATTGTGCGTATTCTCGTGAGCCATGGCGCTCGAATTGGGCTACGTAGATTGAATAATACAGCTGATCCTCTGCATCTTGCCGTATTCATGCCTGGGGATCATCAGGTCTGACTAAAGTGATGGTGGATAGGACATGACTATGGCTCTAGATTTCGGATTGATTGACACCCAGGCACGGTTCAACTCAGCACCATTAAAGTAGGTAGTAGTAGGGCACGCTCTCCCTCTTGTCCACATTCATTCACTTGACTCATCAACATCACCTGCAACATGCAAGTCGACGAGCCGGCATTGGCATCGTCCTCTAGGAGAAAAGTAGTTCACGTAGTCGACCCAGACTACACAGACGTCACGCGGCAGGAGCCGTTCAACTATCGTTCTCTGCCAAGTCATGATCCCGCAATCTGTATCGATGCTGGTACGTCTACTTTCCATTTTTGAGGGCAAAGTACTGACTACGATAGGCTCCTCGACATGGCGAGCTGGATTCTCGACCATGTCCGACCCTTACATAGACCGACCGAACATGGTGTCCCGGTACAAGGAGAAGAAGTTTGGAAGGCAGTACATGCTGTTCGGGAAGGATGGGGATGTGGATGCCATGTCCAGATCAAGTCAGAAGGCGATGTTTGAGGGAGATCTGTTGATACAGGCAGATATACTGGTCAGCTTGATCAACGTGAACAAGACGGCAGGCTGATCATGACCAGGAAAATGCGCTAGACTATACATTCTTGAACTTGGGCATAGATACGGATAGGATTTATCACCCGGTAGTGATGACTGAACGCCTTGCCAACCCGTTATATACTCGAGCAAGTGAGTGCAGTTGACGGATTTGTCAGATCCTCACTGACCTACTCAGTGACCTCTGAACTGTTGTTCGAGATGTACGGTGCTCCATCGGTCACCTATGGTATCGATTCGCTCTTCGCCTTCTCTCGTCAGAGACGTCCGGATGGATTGTCAATCAGTATGGGCAATAATGCGACTACCGTCATACCTATCGTCGGCGGCCGAGGGATCCTGAGTAGATCAAAACGGTAAGCTGCCCACTCTGTGAAGGTTAAAGCTAATGGAGTAGAATACCATTTGGAGGAGCTCAAGCTTCAGAGCTGATGCTAAAACTAGCTCAGCTCAAATATCCTAGCTTTCCGTTGAAAGTGACACCTCAACAAGCCACTGTATGCTCACTCGTGCAGTGCATCTGGACCGAGCTGATACAACAGTTTATGGTCCATGAGACATGCTACTTTGCGTCTAATTACGAGGAGGAGATCCGTAGCATGGGAGATCCGGCGACTATGGCGGCACATACCAAAGTTGTTCAGTTCCCATATACCGAGGCGGTAAGGTCCCACGACTTGCGACAAACGCGAAGCTGATATCCTCAGGTTGTTGTCGAGAAGTCGGAAGCAGAGATTACCGCCGCAGCCGCGAAGCGGACGCTGAATGGCAAGAGACTGCAGGATATGCAAGCCAAGGCTCGAGCTGAAAAGGTGCGTTTTGAGAGAAGAAATGGGGCTGATGGAAGCTTGCCGCAAAAATGGTCGAATTGGAGGAGTACAAAACCATAGCGTCCGAACGCCCAAGTATGAAGAAAGCCGACTTTATCGCCCGTCTGGTCAGGGATACCCCATTCGATACTGAAGCGGAGCTAGACGCATGGATCAAGAAGACAGAGGCCGATATCAAGCGCAAAGAGAAGAAGGATCTAGGCGAAGAGGCTGAACCAGAAGAAGATCCGGTATTCCCCATGGTTGATCGACCTGATGCTGAATTGAACGAGGAAGAGATCAGAGAGAAACGTAGACAGCGACTCATGAAGGCTGGATGGGAGGCCCGGGTCAGGGCAAGAGAAGAAAAGAGGAAAGAGAAGGACAGACTCGATGAGGTCAAGAGGCTGGAGGAAGAATTTAGGGACACCGATCCTGTTGGTTGGTCTGCCAAGATGAGGTCTGAACAGGAGGTATGTGTCTGCGAAATCGTCGATGGGCGGTGCTGATATCCAGGACGTGATTGCTCGTATACAAGAGCGAAAGAAGAGAAAGGCTCAGCTTGGTGATAGGAAGTCAGCGGCCGCGCAGAGTCGCATGAAGACCATCGCGACACTGGCAGCGGAAGACGCTGTTGGTCCCGCCAAGAAACGCAAGAAGGGAGGAGAGAAGGATGATGGATTTGGCCGAGATGACTCTGATTGGGCTGTCTATCGCGAGGTTGTGAGTCTCACGAGACTCGAGAGAGATGTGTGATCTCCACTGACAAAATAGGGCGGCGAGGAAGATTCCGACGCGGAAGAAGACGATCAGACTTTACTTCAAACAATCGAGGGCCAGCTTCTCCAGTACGATTCCAAATTCACGGAAGACGAGACCTTTGAAGGCCGAGCACATGCAAAGAACGCCCTTATCAACGCATTCGTTCGTGGTGGGCAAGATGGCAAGTTTAATCCAGAGGATATGAGGATGAATCATCAACTACACCTTAACGTCGAGAGAATTCGAGTACCAGAAGCATTCTTCCAGCCTGATATGTTTGGACAAGATTACGCTGGAGTCGGAGAGTTGGCTGGATGGATCATGAATGGGTATGATGAGGATCTGAGAAGGCGAATGATGCAGGTAAGTCACTGCATTCTGCTAATGAAGATCGCTAATGACTCTAGTGTATCTTTGTAACGGGAGGATCATCCATGTTCCCCAATCTTTTGCCGCGACTACGTAATGAGCTCACTCCGCTCTTACCATTCCGAGCACCCATGAAGATCGTTTCCTCGCTTGACGGCGGTGACCCCAGGCTGGAAGCCTGGAGGGGAATGGCAGAATGGAGTAGAACAGAGGAGGCTAAGGAGGCTAGAATGACGAAAGCGGAATATGAGGAAAAGGGGATGGAGTGGGTCAAAGAGCATGCCTGGGGCAATGTAGCTCCGTTTGAGTAGGGGATTCCAGCCAATTGTATGTTCGCAGATGGAGAAGGTAGCGTGCAATATGTAAAACATGTGACATGGTGATACATGCGATTACAAGTCCAGTGTGTATTTGACTTTGATGTGTGTAACAATGTAGAATAGGTAACAGAACTACCGATAACACAGTATTGAACAATAAACCGAGAGGCACCAAACATGTGATAATGGCCATGTACAAACATGTCGATAGAAGATGATGAATGCGATGAATTTGAGGATGGGTGACATGTCGATTTTGAGTTGATTTTGATCTGATGTTCTGCTTCTTTTCCTTTTCCGCCGAGAGTGATGATTGATACTTTACAATAAGTGGTATGATGATGAATAATGTCGAAAAAATGGATGTCGTCCTGGTATCTCGTGTATATGAACAATGTGTGCGTTTCGTGTATTATTGGTTGCTTGACCGTCTCAAGCCCTCGCACCCCTATCTCGACCTCGACCTCGAGCTGGACTTTCGGCTCGTCGTCCCCTTGATCGACTCTGTCGGACCTCATCGTTCCTTCCCCTACTTCGACTTTGGTTGTCGAGTATAGGAGGTAGTAGGCCAGCAGCTAAGCCATCATCGCCTCCTAAAACTTTTGCTTGGGAAGTACGCCCTCGACCCTCGGCTTTGGGAGTTCGACCTCTATCCAAGACATGGGCTGGGGTATCGTCATCGTCGCTACTGGATCCATCGGCGTCGTAGGACACCTGTCGAGCGTGGGCATTAGCAGCGATAGATCGACCCCTACTTCGTCCCCTTGAGCGTGATCTGGTCCTTGACCTTGACCTTGATCGAGACGCACGGCCAGATCGAGATCTTCGTCGATCCGCCTCAACTTGAGCCGTGGCGTAGGCTTGTCGTGCTCTAAACTCTTCCCCGATGGGACCAGCTTGAGGAACAATGATGTCCATGGGCACTGATCGGACTAATTCCTTTGGCGGAGACTGAGCGGGGCTTTCGACTCGACTAGCAGGAACAGGAGCAGCGGCAGCGATGGGTTCAGACATTGGAGTCGAGGTGGACGTTGACGGACTTGTCTTGGTGGTCGAAGTCTTGGATGACTGGGGGCCAGGAGTGGGTAGAGCAAACGGTGCGAATGACCGAATGTAATTTGATAGATTCCAAATAGCTGAATGTCGCTGGGTGGAAGGTGCCTCAGTTACCTTTGGCGTTGGGGAATGTTGCGATTGGATTTTAGCTTGAGCCGAGCCTCGTCGGTAGTGTGAAGAGTAGGCAGATTGCTGATCGTCCGTCACCATATCAACATGATCATGATCGACGTTATCGGTAGCGATAGTCGGCTCATTGGCTTCGGAGAACGAGATGGTCGAAAGTGTAGGGGTAGTTCCACCGAAGAAGAGCAAGTTGTCGTCATTAACATATCCAGTTGACGATGTGGTGACGTCTACCTTCGAGACAGTAGCTGGAGCGGGTACAGAGTGAAGGCCTAGACCGCCAGATGTTGCAGGATGTGGGAGAGGAGCAGTAGAGCCAGTACCAGTGACCGAAGTCAAGGCTTTCACGATCGGACCAAGTCGACCAGAAGTCAAGCCGGCAAATACAGATTGAAGGGGACCTTTGGGTGTGGTCGAAAGCGGTTCTTCCTCGATAGTGGATTGATTGGTAGCCGAATCCTGCCTTCGAGTCCTGGCTCGTCCCCTATCCCTGACTTCTTCATCATTGACTTCGACATCTCCTTCCCTCTCTTTGACAGCCTTGGCCCAAGCCATGATATCCTCCCTGCTGCGTGACGAGGATGATGAAGCGATGGCAGCAGCGACTGAAGATGAAATTGGAGATTGTGACTGTTTTCGTTGTGCATATTGTTTCGACGAGAGGTAGGATGGGCTTTTAGCGGTAAATGATTGAGGAGTCGGGGTTTTGGAAGTTCGGTGAAACTCGGCGGGGAGTGATGGTCGAGCTGCTCTGGAGGCTCGAGTCGCACTCGGTCGAGCAGTAGATCCGATGCCCATCTTTGACTTCAGGCCAAGGCCGAGACCTTCATTGTCACTACTCTCTGAGGTGGAACAAAAGACTGAATCGAGAGCGAGGGGTGTGGTCGCTCCACTCGATTTGGATAGACCCCCATTACCAGATGGGACTCGAAGTGATGGTTTCTTGAGACCAGTCAAGACGGGTGTAGTGTTCGATGTAGTAGCGTAATGGGTAGCTTGAGGTTTTCGAGCGAATGCAGGAAGGAGTGTGCTATCACGTCGAGCTTTGGGGGAAGATGACTCGAGAATGTGGGTTGCAGGGAAAGAAAAAGCCCGGCGGTCTCGAACGACTCGATCGGAGGTAGGAGTAACAACGACAGGTGGAACGACGGGTGCGAGGGGTGGTCGTGAGACAGTAAGTCGTCGAGGGTTTTTGGGCAGCTGCACGCAAGATGATAGAGGAGTGGTGGATGTAAGAGCTTGGGCATTAGGTGTAGTGGAATTAAGATCTCCTTGTCGACACTGTTCTGAGCAGTATGGGGTTCGAGCATCGAGCTGGTAGGTCAATTTTGTTCTCGCCTGCGTGATGGTTACTCACTGTTTGCTTTGAGCAAGTCAAGCACCAATTTACATCTAGACCCATATCCATTTTGGCGATCTGAGAAAGTCAGAGTCTGTTTTGAATGTATGGCGAGGTAGTGGAGCGGGAGTGTGAAAAGACTTACCTTCTTATGTATATCTCAGCACGCTGCAAAGACAGATGAACAGTCGGGACGCTAGGCTTTTGTGCGGTAACTGTAACACGCTGAAGATGATGCTTCCCCCACTTGACTAAAAGAAGTTTATAGGGGCGCGGCGTAATGGTCGAGGGCGCCTCGACTTAGGTTTATCGGGTAGACGTAGATGTCGACCGAGACGATAAAGCGATGTAGAAACAAAGGAGAAACCTTTGTTGCGTGGATTTTTAGGGCCCCAAGTGATCTGCAGGGGGGTCAAGGAGGAATAAAGGAGAAGAGAACGTCGTCAAAGGTCGTAAAGGTCGTATAGATGGAGTGTAGTCAAATCATGGCGTGAAAGAAGATGGGATGGGATCGTCGTTATGATTGACAATGTGAAATCGATTTAGGCGAAGGTGAGGATAGTGACGTTGATCGGTCGATATCAAGCGAGTCGATATATGATTAGGGGTAGAGTGGGGAAAGAGGGCGTTGAAAGGTATGGGAAAGAGAAGGCTTGGTCAGCTACGGTTCCGAATAGTGATATTTAGAGCCTTTTGTTCGTAACAGGGATGGGTGTATGTTCCTTCCTTTGATAATACTCAATGACCAATACGAGCGGGCAACGTGTCTCCGTCTTCTCACATTCCATATCTCAAATACTCGGCAATCCCCCCATCTCGTTACTTCCTTTCAAACACACACAAGGCTTTGCTCATAGACTCTCGGCCGCCAGTTCCGCTCCGGAGTGTACGCTAAGCAGATTTTGGGCGATCAAGCCTTGTTCTCCATTCCTTTGATTTCCTTTTGTTCTTTCTGTGACCCATCAAACGCGTTTCCCTTTCCCTGCCATCCATGGCGCGCCAAGCCAGACCAAGAGAGCCGACAGAGCGAACAAAGCTCGTCATCAAGCCACCATTGTCATGCACACACAGAATCACGAGATAGGAGTACAGAAGACCGAAACTTACGAAGAGATATCTCCGTCGGGCTTTAACTTTTGTCGATGATTTGTGCTTTGACGACGATGCCGTGTTCTGCGCTTTGATCGCTATTGATTTTGTGCGTTGATGTTGCGGCGAGCAGTCCGGTATCTATTAGAGGACGCGTTGAGGTCCGGCCGGGATGATTCTAAGGATGTAAGCTCGGGCGATGACTAGATGGTAGACAAGGAGGGGCGTCAAAGTGGGGAAGTCATTGAGTCCAACAGATGGGACGTGCATAGCGATATACGCGGCCTTGTTCGCGTCATTAGAAACATCCATCCTCATGTCCGTCCCATGCCCTCTTTGGTCCGGACTCCATTTACACGATGCAGTCCATTCCCGATAAGAAGGGCGCGACTTACTGTAATGGAATCTATTTGCCCCTTTCCTTCTATTGATTATTTTGTATGCTTAGCGCGTCTCAAATGTAGTAATGCGGGTGACGGGTCGAGATGTGATCGGTATTGTGTGTATTATTCATTGCGTTGGATCGAGGGTTTGAGCGATAGAACAATCTGATGGGGTAGAAGGAGGTGGGGGAGGGGGAGGTAGGTATAGAGTTGGGTCATAAATCGGTCATCGGCCACGTTTCCGTATCGGTCGGAGGCCCAGTATGTAGATGGCTAAGAATGTAGTATTCTCCAGGTAGAGCGATTTGTCTGCGAGCTTGGCCGTTGTGTCGGGACAATTAACAGTTTAGAGTAAAATGATTATGTGGGATACACGTATCGTTGTTCCTTGCTTACAATCAAGATATACAGGCGACAGACAGTTTAGTTGGAACACATGGAATCGTCCGAGCAGTAAACTGTTCAAGGGGAATGACCTGAACTACGTTGCACTGCTGTCGGCACACGAATCCAGCAACTGGAATCCAATTTCGAATTTCGGTCAGGCTATCTCTCTCGCTTTGGGCTGCGCTTAGCATGCCGAGTGACCGGGAGGCTTGATTTCGATCTTTCCCCTTGATCTGCTTACCAGAATTGGTCCCCGTTTACGTGTTCCAGACATTCACCTCTTTTGGCCAGACGACTTGCATCCGATTAGTGACGTAAATTAGGGGCGGCGGCGCAGGAACCTGAATGGGAAAATGCCAAATTTTCCAGGACACAATACAAATCATGAGACAGGGAGAACCGTGGAGTCTCCCCCATTTGCAACCTATCGCCAAGGCTGATGTATCTTGTGCAGCCATGTCCTGACGCCATCCCGTCTTGACTTGTAATGTGTGCTGCGTCATTGCTCCTGGGACATCGGATAGACCCTGCCGGAACCGAATGAGGATACCTCAGTCCAGGCGTTTGCGGATTGGCAATGCGAAGTCGGCACTTGTCGGCGGGTCGTGAAACACGTGTTCATGAACGTATTGTTAACACACCGTTGGTCATCGGCAATTGCTGGGTGATCGATGGTAGTTGTAACATCGACGTTCTTAGTCCCTGTCACTTGGGACTTACACATGACGCGTGTACAGATCTCATCTGCGCAGTCTACTGAACAGTCCGATAGTCAAGTCGGGCGCCGTGATCTTAGATGAACAGGGCGATAATGCGCGACCCAAAAACAGATCTGGCCTTCGCAGTCGAACACGTCATACCTTTAACGCAGTGTGATTATCACTGATCAACCTGATTGTAGCAGAACCCGGTCCGCAATGCCGTTTGCGTCCGGGTCACGGACCAGCATGACGTGCATATGACATTCGACTGGAATGTTGAATGTCGACTTCATGTAGTAGCGAGCCGACCACCAGGACACTGCTATTCTCGCTCACTGGGGTTCCTCTCCTTCGCGATGCTAGTTCAGGCCCGCAATCTATGGTCAATGATCAACTTATCTCGGATCGCGCGCGGACGGCAAGCGCACTCTATTTGTATACGGAGCGAATCGTATCACCCGCGGTGGGATCTAGTCCTCGGGCTGATCACAATACTATCAATCCGAGCGCGGCTGCGATATAATGGGGTTGCATGCGTGACTCTCAACACAGCGGCGGGAGCTCGACCATCTATTTTGATTGACGACTTCTGCGTGCGCGATTGGCAACGGTGCATGAGAGTGTACCATCGCATTTGTGGGCTAGGGAGCCGCCCATATGATTGTGCCGCGTTTATTGATAAGATCATCGAGCGAGGATTCGTGTTGTATCGACAGAATGAGTGAGTAATGCATGCGATAAACATCAAGGTCGTCAAACTCCCAACATCATGTCCCTTATCCCTCCTCTATGGCTTGTATCGATCACCAATAGGTGGTGGGGTATTCTCAACCCTCTGCTTGATCTTCCACCCATCCCTTACTGGCATCATCCTCTCGAACACGTAATTCTCAATGACTCTCTGACTACGTTTCGTCTTCTTCCCTGCGGTCACCGTGGTTAATACCTGATATCAGTAACTCTCCTGAAATCGACGAAGGAGACGAGATTGACATACCTGATTCGAGTCGAATCTGACTGCTACCTGAGCAACTTCCGTTTCCTCATGTACCTGTGCGATCCTGGCCCATAAGATTTTAGGCGGTGTTTCCCCCATCGACATGGTCCATTCCATCCTCTTGTTAGCCTTCAACACGGATTGACCATGTGATAAAGCCTGTCCCATCGATATAGCCCGTAATTTAACACCATCATTCCTGCTCATCAGCTTGTCTTATTGACCCCAAGTAAGCAGTGGACCTACTCAGCGATAGCCAGATTGTACTCCCCGTATATTTGCCGCAAATCTTTCAACATAGGTAGGAAACGCAGCGAAGGTTTACGATTCGTTATTAACATCATAAGACTTTGTGATGTTGATGAAGCGAGTCGGGCTGGCGCCGCTCCTCTCTTACGCATTTGCAGTAGACTAAGCGTCAGCGAGCTCCCCCAATACCACTTCTGAGAAACACACGAGGCTCTCGTTCCTCCCCAATAACGTTTCGCTCGGTCCCACATATATGTAAAGAACCCTTTCTGCAATATCCACTCTGGCTTAAATGGAGGCTCAACAGTCGATTCTACGATAAGCACCTCTACTTCCCTCTTCGACAGACATACCTAAGACCTGTATACTCGCAGACATAATGTCCATCTGTCTTCCACTCCGTCTCAGTGCAGCCTGCTGTTTCTGACGAAGCGCAAGTTGCTCATCGACTCGCTGAACCGATGAGGAAGCGACTTTTGTGGGGGCATTTGCTGAGGACGAAGCATGTCGGATCGCTTGTAATATTGCTGATCTCGGCGCGGTCTGCCTAGCGGGGACGAGGAATGACATGGCGTTGAGGACGGTGAAGTGTCGGCCAACTTTTTCAGTGGAGGCTTGAGAGGTTGGCGAATTCAGGCACGGAGATTGACTGACCTCCGCTCCGCCGACAATAGATGACATGTACATGTCGTGAGTGGGGTACGAAGGTGCGCTTCATGCAGGTCTCGCTTCTCGAGCTACATTACTCCATTCAAAGGCTCAGGTATTCTCTGAGAAAACTCTCGAAGGGAAACTAGAACGCCAATATCGCTGGTTGAGCCTGATTTTCCTATGAGTACAAGCTGAATGAACACGGTAGCGCTTGGAACTTTTCGTCATCATCTCAAGTCGTTCAGCTACAATACGCTACTCCTGGTTCCCTCTCGGATTGCGGTTCCAGCTGCTCGTACATTGGTCACAATGTCGCTCCCAAGAGGTATGCCCATTGCACTAAACACATTGACAAGCAGACATCGAAACCTTCCTCGCTTCCTACCCCGGTCAATCGGACGATACAACTTCCCAGCCCAATGTAGCCTTCTACAAGAACGAAGGCAAGATGCAACCTGGAAGCATGAAATACGAGGACTGGATGAACAAGAACAGTAGGGACTATGAAGAGCTGGAAGCCAATCAGTATGTCGTTCTCCAAATAGGTTACTGACTTTTTAGCGGTTTCATCCAATGTAAGCTCCAGTCATCCGTTTGGGCATCCGGCTGATGTATAGGGCTTTTCCCTATTCGTGAACACGGAGTCAATGGCCGTGCTGTTCCTCTACAGTCGCATGAAACCGAACCCATGTCGACTGGTTCGGTGATACTGAGTCGCCTGCTCCGTTCTTATCAGACTGTATGTGTCCTCACCTGCTGCTTGAGCTAATAGCAGATGCTAGCATTCTACGGGATAGATTTCAATGAAGGTCACCTCCGTCCCTCCTCCGAGTCGAAGCAAAGACGTGAGCTATTCCGCAGTCCATGGGCAGCGACGAGCTAATGAGTAGTCAGGAACTTATCTCATAACCCTCACAACCTCCTCCGAATAACCCGTATCCTCAAACATCTTTCCGAGATACAACCACTTCAACCACACGCCGCACCCCTCGTACTGTATTTCACAGCTCAGCATTCAGAAGGGAACATCAATCTAAGCGAGGGAACTTATCACGGCGGGAGTCTTGATAGGTGGTGGAGCAATGTTTTCCGAGATACGACTGAAAGGAAGGAGGTCAGGGCGTTGGTAAAGGCAAGAGGTGGGTTTGGGGAAGGGAAATGGGGTATGAAGGAATTTGAGGAGTGGTTTGGTGCCAGGGGGAAGGCTGGCTGGACTGGCCAGTAGGGCGAAGCAGGCTGCATGCCCGAAAGCGATGAATGACCTTCATGTTTAATTGATAGATGCCGCAATGTTCCCCATACATGCATACATGTTCACGTGTATAGCATGATAGCTCAAAATGCCGAACTTCGATGCCGACGTCGCGGAACCTCCTTGGCTGCGGAAAGTTAGCGACCGCTAGAGCGATACAGAATGTATGTACGGTGCCAACGCCAATTATCGTTGCTGAGACACCCATCGTTCCGAAGTTTATTAAACCCCCACAGAGATTCCAGGTGTACGGTATCGGGGGATCTACAACTCAATTCCTTAATAACTTCCGATAACAAGATGCAAAATACCCCTTAATACGGTCCGCAATGCAGGTCTCGACAGCTGACAACAGGTGACGTGGACAACGCAAGCATGCGGTCTATGAAAAGACGCCTTTTGAAATAGCTCTTGATGCCCAAGGAATCCAAGTTGCCTTGGCTGATGGGGATTTGGTAAGCTTTCAGGAACCTAAAGCAGGAACGGGGAGTTTGTATATGGGTATTTGGGGGTTTTAATGTATTTGCGTAATTACACCGCTTTGGTGTTTTGAGGGGGTGTGGACAATTAGGTGTGGGCGAGAGATGGGAGACGGAAGATCTCGAGCGCAGTAGAAAGTCATCATGAGATCAATGTGCGACGCTAGTGACGCAGCAGTCTTACCAATTAGCTTACTTCTAGTTCTGCTCTAGCGTTTGGAGAACGGGTGTTGATGGTCGGTCAGATGAACATGTTGTATCAAGGGGTGGCGGATGTCTCTTGCCGGAATGAAAGAGGGTAAAGAGAGAGGACATTGACATAGGCTACGGCAACCCGGGAGGGCAATTACCCCTTTAACCCTTGTTTTTGCCCTGAATGCAAGATGCATCGTCATGAACCCTTAAATTGATTAGGAACTGGAAAACCAAAACAGTCCATACGGCCACCAGTATCTGCTCGGTCAGGATTGCATCCTTGCTTTGCTGTATAGACAACTTCACTTCATCCTGTGAATATACCAAGGATTGGACTCTATCATACTGTACACTCCATCTTTAAACAGATCGACGGCCGAGCCCCTCGGACACTGGATAAACACCCGCCAGTAGATATATAATCAAGTGAGTAAACATCAAATCAGACCGGAATGAAAGGAGAGATTGGCATGTTTTCGCGGGGACCTTCCCCTTCCTCCCCGATTGGCAGGTAACAAAGGGATAGGATTGGACAAAGTAGCCTTAGCACGTCATCTGCGGCGAGGCGATGCAGGAAGGAAATCAGGACGAAGAAATTAAAGCATGATATTTAGTC
>Ga0265798_10007226_pt1 | contig 14409 bp, 12 predicted proteins | sample P3T30metagenome_FD_192430 | JGI IMG/M metagenome (GOLD analysis project Ga0265798, IMG submission 192430) | Plant litter microbial communities from East Loma Ridge, Irvine, California - P3 T30 | ecosystem: Environmental > Terrestrial > Plant litter > Unclassified | place: USA: California...
GGCGCATGGCTTCCTTGAAGGCCATCGAACCCGCCATGCGGAAGGCGTTTTCGTTCGAGTCCACGTCATGGTAGGAACCGAACACCAGCGTGGCCTTCACGTCCACCACCGGATACCCCGCCAGCACGCCGGACTTCAGCGTTTCCTGAATACCCTTGTCGACCGCCGGGATGTACTCGCGCGGCACCACGCCGCCCTTGATTGCATCCACGAACTCGTAGCCCTTGCCCGAAGGCTGGGGTTCCAGGTTGATCACCGCATGGCCGTACTGGCCGCGACCGCCCGACTGCTTCACGAACTTGCCTTCCACGTCCATCACGGCTTGCTTGATGGTCTCGCGATAGGCGACCTGCGGCTTGCCCACCGTGGCTTCCACGTTGAACTCGCGACGCATGCGGTCCACCAGAATTTCCAGGTGCAACTCGCCCATGCCGGAAATGATGGTCTGGCCGGATTCCTGATCCGTGGCCACACGGAAGGACGGGTCTTCCTGCGCCAGGCGGTTCAGCGCAATGCCCATCTTTTCCTGGTCAGCCTTGGTCTTGGGTTCCACTGCCTGCGAAATCACGGGTTCCGGGAACACCATGCGTTCCAGCACGATGATGTGGTTGGGGTCGCACAAGGTATCGCCGGTCGTGGCGTCTTTCAGGCCCACCGCTGCCGCGATGTCGCCGGCGCGCACCTCCTTGATTTCGCTGCGTTCATTCGCGTGCATCTGCAAAATGCGGCCCAGGCGTTCGCGCTTGCCCTTGACCGGGTTGTAGACCATGTCGCCCGCATTGACCACGCCGGAATACACGCGGAAGAAGATCAGCTGGCCCACGAAGGGGTCGGTCATGATCTTGAAAGCCAATGCCGAGAACGGCTCTTCATCGCTCGGATGGCGTTCGATCTCCTCGTCGTCCATCGAGTGGCCCAGGATGGCGGGCACGTCGATCGGCGACGGCAGGTAGTCGACCACCGCGTCGAGCATGGCTTGCACGCCCTTGTTCTTGAACGCACTGCCACAGAGCATCGGCACGATTTCGTTGGCGATGGTGCGCTGGCGAATGGCGGCCATGATCTCGGACTCCGAAATCGGCTCGCCGCCCAGGTACTTTTCCATCAGCGATTCGTTGGCGTCGGCCGCGGCTTCGACCAGCTTCTCGCGCCATTCTTCAGCCGTTGCCTGCAGCTCAGCCGGGATGTCGATGTACTCGAACTTCACACCTTGCGTGGCGTCATCCCACACGATGCCCTTCATCTTCACCAGGTCGATCACGCCCAGGAAACCTTCCTCGGCGCCAATCGGGATCTGCAGCGGCACGGCCACGCCTTTCAGGCGGTCGCCGATCTGGCGCTGTACACGGAAGAAGTCGGCACCCATGCGGTCCATCTTGTTGACGAAGGCCACGCGCGGCACCTTGTACTTGTTGGCCTGGCGCCAGACGGTTTCCGACTGCGGCTGCACGCCGCCCACCGAGTCATAGACCATGACCGCACCGTCGAGCACGCGCATGGAACGTTCGACTTCAATGGTGAAGTCCACGTGTCCCGGGGTGTCGATGATGTTGATGCGGTGTTCCGCACGGTCGCCCGCCATGCCCTTCCAGAAGCAGGTCGTGGCAGCAGACGTGATCGTGATGCCGCGTTCCTGCTCTTGCTCCATCCAATCCATCGTCGCCGCGCCTTCGTGCACTTCCCCGATCTTGTGGCTCACGCCGGTATAGAACAGGATGCGCTCGGTGGTCGTGGTTTTGCCAGCGTCGATGTGGGCGCTGATGCCGATGTTTCGATATCGCTCGATAGGAGTTTTGCGGGTCATGACAGTCTCTGGTTGTGACTTCCGGATGAGCCTGGCGGCAGAAGCGCTGCCAGGCGGGTTTACTGATTGGGTCGTGCCGCGTGGTGATGCTGGTCGTGCTGGCGATCATTACTGACCGGGTATTACGACGCTTATATTCGGGCCGTGCCTTCATGTGGTGGTCCGATTCGCATACGCAAGGGCGACCCGATCCCGTGCATTAAATATATAACCAGACGTGGGTGGGCTTCATCATCCTTAGAGATAGGTGTGCGAGGCGGATATCCGCGTGGTATCCCTGCGCCGTAACGATGGTAAGCACTGGTAGCAGGCCCGTCCACGGCAGCGCCGATTGGGCCAAGCTGAACCTCGTTGCGCAGACCTTCTCAACCCACACAAGGAGTCGCCATGATCACCGTTCACACCTGGACCACGCCCAACGGTCGAAAAGTACCGATCATGCTCGAAGAGCTGGGCTGGAAGTACGAGGTCAAACCGATCGACCTGAACAAGAAGCAGCAGTTCTCGGCGGAATTTCTGGCGATTTCCCCGAACAACAAGATCCCCGCCATCGTCGACCACGACGCCGAGGGCGGTCCGCTGAGCGTCTTCGAAAGCGGCGCGATCCTCACCTACCTGGCGGAAAAGAGCGGGCAGTTTCTGGCGCCCAGCGGCCATGCCCGTTATCGCACGCTCGAGTGGCTGCACTGGCAAGTCGGCAGCCTGGGGCCGATGCTGGGCCAGCTGGGCTACTTTGCGCTGCGGGCCACCGAGCCTTCACCAGATGCGGTCGAGCGCTTCACGGAAGAAGCCGACCGGCTGCTGCAAGTCATGGAGCGCCGTTTGTCGATCGGCGAGATGCCTTATCTGGCGGGCGACGAGTACACGATTGCCGACATTGCCACCTACCCCTGGGTGATGGCCGCCGCCACGATGATGGAAGAGGTGCTGAGCTCGACCTGGGACGAAGTGCCGGCGGTGCAGCAGTGGCTGGAACGGGTAGGTGATCGGCCCGCCGTCCAGCGCGGCATGCGTGTGCTCAGTACCTGATGGATGAGCAGGGGAAAGCAGTTGGGCAAAGGAAGCCGCTTGCCCTTGCGCACGCGGCGCGCGCCTGCCCCGCTTACTTCAGCACGGCATCGACCAATCCCTTCGCGTAATCGACGCCAAGCACCTGCATGCCGAACAACAGTCGGTACACCAGCGGCGCCACCACGCCATCGAGCAGCGCATCCACGGAAGGCGTGGGCTCGCCGCGCAACCTGGCGCGGGTAAGCATGAGGTCCAGCGTGTCGGCAGTAAAACCTCCGCACTGGATCGGCAAGTCCTCCCGCACGCTGGCGGCCAGCGTGTCGCGCATCATCGCGCGGCCCGGTGCCGACGAGATTTCTTCCAGATACTGCTCGACCCACACGTGCAAGTCACCGCGCAGGCTGCCGGTATCGGCGGGTGGCGCATCGGGCCGCATGCGGGCGACTGCGACGTCTGCCAGCAGCTCGGGCAGATCGCCCCATCGTCGATAGATGGTCGACGGCGTGACGCCCGCACGCGCGGCGATCAGCGGCACGGTGACGTCCGCGCGGCTGCGCTCGGCCAGCAGTTCGCGCACTGCGCCGTGTACCGAAGCTTGCACCCGGGCGCTGCGGCCACCGGGTCGGATTGCGTCTTTGCTTGCCATGGCGCCATATTAACGCAAAGAATTTGCGTTAAGTACCAGGCAAGTGCACAATTCGCCAACGCACTAACGCAAATATTTTGCTTTAGGACATGTCCACCCAAGGCCGCCAGATGCCCCCGTCCCTTGCCAGTCAGGCCGATTCGTCCCGTCCGCTGAGCCAGCGCACCACGTTCATCCTGCTGACCAGCATCCTGTTCACCTATGTGTCGGCCTCGGCTGCACCCACGCCCTTGTATGGGCTCTACCGGGAAGCCTGGGGCTTCTCGCCGCTGATGCTGACGGTAGCTTTTGCCGTCTATGCCTTCGGTTTGCTGACGTCCCTGTTGATCGTCGGTTCCCTGTCGGATCACGTGGGCCGTCGCCCCGTGGTGCTGGCCGCGATGATGGTGGAAGCCTTGTCGCTGGTACTGTTCCTGAGCGCCCAGGACATCGGTGGCCTGATCCTGGCGCGGGTGGTGCAAGGCGTCGCAACCGGGGCAGCCACCACGGCACTGGGGGCCGCCCTGCTGGACGTCGACCGGGCCAAGGGCTCGGTGGTGAACAGCATTGCGCCCATGGTGGGCATGGCGATTGGCGCGCTGGGCACCAGCCTGCTGGTGCAATACGCCCCGCTGCCCATGCACTTGAGCTACGCCTTGCTGCTGGTCACGCTGGTGTTGCTGGGCATTGCAGCGTGCTTCATGCCAGAGACTGTCAGTCGTCGTCCCGGTGCTTGGGCGTCGCTGCGTCCGAACTTGCGCGTCGCCCCGCATGCCAGCCAGGGCATGTGGAAGATCATGCCGCTGAACGCATCGCTGTGGATGACGGGCGGTTTCTTCATGTCGCTCGGCCCCTCGCTTGCGCGCAGTGTGACCCACATCGACACGCCCGTGATCGGCGGCTTGCTGGTATGCGCGCTCACCTTGAGCGCAGGCGCATCCATCCTGACCCTGCGCAACCGCGACCCGCGGCTGTCGCTCAACTTGTCGTCGGTCACCATGGTGACCGGCATCGGCATCACCTTGGCCGGGGTCGCGCTGGGCCAGGTGCCGGTGCTGTTCGGCGGCACCTTCCTGGCTGGCATCGGCTTTGGCGCTGGCTTCCTGGGCGCCATGCGCAGCATCATGCCGCTGGCGGCCCCCCACGAGCGGGCCGGCCTGCTGGCCGTGTTCTACACATTGAGCTACCTGGCGATGAGCGTGCCGGCCATGCTCGCCGGCCTGGCCGCCAGTCACGTCGGACTGGCCAATGCCACGCACGGATACGGCCTGATCATCATGGTCCTGGCCGGCAGCGCCGGCATCCGCAGCCTGCGTGCCCACTTGGCACGCTGAACGCAAGGCTCGCAGGCGGAAACGCGCTTAAAAGCGCTTGCTCCAGAACCGCGAGTTGGCCAGTCCAAAACGCCAGGGCACGTCAGCGGCTTTCGATATGCCGATGCGCGGACCCGTCACCACCTCGACCGGCCCGTCTGCTGGGAGCAACTGAAGCGGAGGCTGGTCAAGTGCCTGGCCGTTGAAGCCGTGGTCGATGGCCAAGGCCTGCCCTACCCGTCCGGGCCCGCTGCACAACAGGCGTGTGTCCGACATGCCGCGCCGCGCACACATGGCGTCCAGGCCGTGCGTGGGTTCGATGGCACGGATCAATACCCCCGCGCCGTGGCCCTGCTCGCGGCACACGAAGTTCATGCACCAATGGATGCCATAGGACCGGTACACGTAAATCCGTCCGGGTGGCCCGAACATGGACGCATTGCGCGCCGTCGGACCGGAAAAGCTGTGCGACGCCGGATCCTCCCGGTCGTAGGCTTCGGTTTCCACAATGCGTCCCCCCACGCCGTCGATCAGGACAGTGACGCCGATCAAGCGCCGCGCCACCTCGTCGGCGGGCGCGGAAAAGTCGATACCTGCGATGAAAGTCGTCATGGTGCGAATAACTGAGTGAACGGATGTTGCGAACTGGCGCGTGGATGAGCAAGCGCAGGCGGCGCACGCCGCAATTTTACTCGGTTGCCTGAGCAGGAACCCGCCCAAGCGGGCGCGCGAATTGCTGAGTGTGACGCTTCCGCAATTGCAGCTCCCGCGCAGAGGCCTCTGATGAAAGACCAAACCAGCCACCACGACGGATCGTCCGCCGCGTCTCCGAAGCTCATGTCGGCCGACCCGAGTGTGGCGTCCTGTCCGACCGCTCGGCGCAACTTCCTGAAGTCCATGGGAGGCTCCGGGCTGGCAGCCAGCGGCCTGGGCATGATCCCCGTGGTCAGCGCACCGGTTCGCGCAGAAGCGCCCACGACGTCGCAGTCCGCGCCGAACCAGGCGCCGTCGGAAGATGGCGCCGTGCCGGTGACCTTGAAGGTCAACGGCCGCTCTGTGACCGTCAACGTTCCGCCCAATGCCGTGCTGCTGGATGTGGTGCGCGACCGCCTGCACCTGACCGGCACCAAGAAAGGCTGCGACCACGGCCAATGCGGCGCGTGCACCTTGCACGTGAACGGCACGGCCGTGAATTCCTGCCTGTCGCTGGCCATCAGCCACGAAGGCGACGAGATCACCACCATCGAAGGTCTGGAACAGGACGGCACCTTGCACCCGGTGCAGGAAGCCTTCTGGGAACACGATGCCTACCAGTGTGGCTATTGCACGCCGGGCCAGATGATGAGCGCCTGCGCCATCCTGAAGGACGCGCGCATCGGTGCTGATGACGCAAGCGTGCGTGAAGCCATGAGCGGCAACATCTGCCGCTGCGGCGCCTACAAGAACATCCTGGCCGCAGTCCAGTCTGCACGCGGCAAGATCGGGAGTGCCACCTGATGCGCAACTTCACCTATTCGCGCGCCGAGAGCGTCGATCAAGCCGTGGCTTCCCACGCGGGTGCTGTCTTGCAGGCAGGAGGCGCATCGCAGTCAGTTGCACAGACCGCCGCGCCAAGCGGACCGCAGGACGCCAGCCTGGAAGCCACGCGGCGCCACGCTGCATTCCTGGCCGGCGGCACGACGTTGCTGGACTTGCTCAAGATCGACGTGATGCAGCCGCCAGCACTGGTGGACATCAACCGCGTAGGCGGTCTGGACGGTATCGAGAAGCTTGCAGATGGCCGCATGCGCATCGGTGCGCTGGTCAGCAACACCACGCTGGCCTATCACCCTGAAGTGATGTCGCGCTATCCGGTGCTGTCGCAGGCCCTGCTGGCGGGCGCCAGCACCCAGTTGCGCAACAAGGCAACCACCGCAGGCAACATCATGCAGCGCGTGCGTTGCAATTACTTCCGTGACGGCGTCTCGCCCTGCAACAAGCGCGAACCTGGCTCCGGCTGTGCCGCCATCGGCGGCCACAACCGCACGGTGCATGCAGTGCTCGGCGGCAGTGACGCCTGCATTGCCTCGCATCCGTCGGACATGTGCGTGGCGATGGCCGCCATCGGCGCGACCGTCCAGGTGCAAGGACCGACGGGCAAACGAGACATCGACTTCCTGGACTTCCACCTGCTTCCCGGTCAGACGCCCTGGAAGGAACATGCGCTGGCGGCAGACGAGCTGATCACCCATGTGACCCTCGCCGCCCCGCTGGCAGGCAGCAAATCTGCCTATCTGAAGCTGCGCGACCGGGCGTCGTACCAGTTTGCGCTGGCATCCAGCGCGATCATCGTGGTGCGCGAAGGCCAGGTGATCCGTGAGATCCGCATCGCGCTGGGCGGCGTGGGCACCAAGCCCTGGCGTGCCTTCGAGGCCGAAGCCGCATTGCTGGGCCAGCCAGCCACGCAAGCGAACATCGAACGCGCCGCCGAAATCGCCTTCCGCGCCGCCGTGCCGCAAACGCACAACGCCTACAAGATCCCGCTGGGCCAGCAGGCCATCGTGCGCAACCTGTCGACGCTGGTCGCCTGAGCCCTGGAGAACACCATGTCCGACACTACCACTGACGTCACGACCAAGCCGGCTTCCATCATTGGCGCCGGCACCCGCCGCGTCGACGGCCGCCTGAAAGTTACCGGCGCGGCCAAATACACGGCCGACCAACACCTGGACAACATGGCCTATGCCTATGGCGTGTTCAGCACGATTGCCAGCGGTCGCATCACCAAGGTCGACACGGCAGAGGCGCGCAAGCTGCCCGGCGTGATCGATATCTTCCACCACGGTCACTTCTCCAATCTGTACCGGGTACCGAAGACCAAGGATTCGCCGACCAGCAAGCTGAACGCTGCCGTGGTCGACGAACACCGCCTGCCCTTCGAGGACGACAAGGTCAGCCACGCCGGCCAGTTCGTGGCGCTGGTCGTGGCCGAGACATTCGAACAAGCGCGCGCGGCCGCCTATGCAGTCAAGGTCAGTTATGAAAACGGCGCCGTGATCGCCAACCTGGATCAGGCGGTCAAGGCCCACGGCGTGGAAAAGGCCGGCTCTGGCCACGAACGCGGCAAGGCCGCCGAGGCATTCGACCAGGCAGCATTGCGCATCGACGCCACCTACGGCACGCCGGTCGAGACCCACAATCCCATGGAAATGCATGCCACCGTCGCCAGCTGGCAAGACGGCAAGCTGCACGTCTATGAAGCCTCGCAAGGCGTCGTGGTCCACCGCGCCACCTTGGCGCGCGTGTTCGGCATTACGCCGGACCGCGTCAACGTCGAAGCGCCCTTCATCGGCTCGGGCTTTGGCAGCAAGCTGTGGGCGTGGCCACACGCCATTGCCGCTGCCGCTGCTGCACGCGAAGTGCGCCGCCCGGTGCAGTTGGTCGTGCCGCGCATGCAGATGTTCACCACCACCGGCCATCGTCCTGAAACGCGCCAGCACATGCGCCTGGCAACGGACCAGTCCGGCAAGCTGAGTTCGCTGCGCCACGAATCGATCAACACCACGTCCTTCATCGACCAGTACACCGAAACCTGCGGCAGCGTCACCACAGGCCTGTATTCCTGCGAAAACGTCCTGGTCAGCCACAGCACGACCCAGGTCAACCATGGCACGCCGACCTCGATGCGCGCACCTGGGGCTGCGCCTGGCCTGTTCGCGCTGGAATCGGCCATTGACGAAATGGCGCTGGCGGCCAATCTGGACCCGCTGGAGTTCCGCAAGCGCAACTTCGCCGAGATGGATGAAGGCGAGAAGCTGCCCTGGTCCAGCAACCACATGATGGAAGCCTATGACCGCGGCGCCGCCAAGTTCGGCTGGGACAAGCGCCTGCCGGAAGTGGGGTCCATGCGTGACGGCTCGGAGGTCATCGGCTACGGCATGGCTGCCTGCAACTGGGAGGCCTTCCGCACACCGGCTGACGCCCGCGTTGGCCTGCGCGCCGATGGCACCATCGAGGTTACCTGCGGTGTGCAGGACATCGGCACCGGCACCTACACGATCGTGGCGCAGGCCGTCAGCGCCGTGACTGGTGTGCCGATCGAGCGCATCAACGTGCGCCTGGGCGACGCAAGTTTCCCGGCCGGCCCGGTATCTGGCGGTTCGTGGGCCACGGCCAGCGTGTTGCCGGCGGTGGCCAAGGCCACGCGCGACGCCATCGACCAGCTGAAGGTCATCGCCGCTGGCGAGGGCAGTCCGTTCGCCAAGGCCAAGCCCGATACGCTGAAGCTGGAAAACGGCAAGCTCAGCGATGGCAAGCAAAGCGTGGACTTCGCCGACATCCTGACGTCGCAGAAGATAGCGGCTGCAGAAGCAGAGGCGCACTCCGAGGCCAACACCAACGACAAGCTGTCCTTCCGGTCATTCGGTGCGCATTTCGTCGAAGTGCGCTGGGACGCCGGCATTTCGCGCCTGCGCGTCAGCCGCGTGGTCAGCGCCATCGACGTGGGTCGCATCATCAACAGCAAAACCGCCGCCAACCAGGTCGAAGGCGCGGTCGTGATGGCCATCGGCATGGCCCTGTTTGAAGCCACCGAATACGACGAGCGCACGGGCTTGCCGGTGAACAACAACTACGCCGAATACGTAGTACCGGTGCATGCGGACCAGCCCGAGATAGATGTGATTCTGCTGGACTATCCGGACTATGGCTTGAACGAGTTCGGGGCACGGGGCATCGGCGAAATCGGCACGACGGGCCTGGCGGCGGCGGTGGCCAATGCGGTCTACCACGCCACCGGCAAGCGGGTTCGCCAGTTGCCAATCACGCTGGAAAAGCTGATGGACCCGCCGGTGTCCGCAGCCGCCTGAGGCTCGAAGGCAAATGTCGCGCATCCGCATCGGGATATCGGGCTGGCGATATGCCGGCTGGCGGGGCGAGTTCTATCCGGACACACTCAAACAAGCGGATGAACTCGCCTTTGCGGCACGTGCCGTCCACACCGTCGAAATCAACGGCTCGCATTATTCGCTGCAGAGCCCAGACAGCTTTCAGGCCTGGCACGATGCGGTGCCGGCCGACTTCGTGTTTGCAGTCAAAGGCCCGCGCTACCTGACTCACATGCTGCGTTTCCGGGGCGAGAAGATGGAGACGGGCCTGGCCAACTTCTTCGCATCCGGAATATTTCGGCTGCGCGACAAGCTGGGGCCAATTCTTTGGCAGTTCCCGCCGACGTATCGCTTCGAGCCCGAGGCCTTCGAGGCCGTGCTGCGCATGTTGCCTGCCGACACCCGGGCAGCAGCAGCAATCGCGAGCCGACACGACGACAAGGTCAAGCGTCCCCACGTAGAGACCGACCGCAAGCGTCGGCTGCGGCACGCCTTCGAAATCCGCCACGACAGCTTCTGCGACCCGGCTTTCGTGGCCTTGTTGCGCCGTTACCGCGCGGCCCTGGTCGTGTCGGATGCCGTGGCCGACTGGCCTTACGCGGAAGACCTGTCCGCCGACTTTGTGTACGTGCGGCTGCATGGCCCGGAAAGTCTCTACGGCGGCTCCTATAGCGACGTGGCCCTGGACCGGTGGGCCGCCCGCCTGACCTGCTGGGCCCAGGGCAGTGAGCCTGCCGATGCACAGCGCATCTCGTCGGTATCGGCGCGCAAGCGTGCCAGCCGAGACGTGTTCTGCTACTTCGACAACGACAAGAAAACGCGCGCGCCCTTCGATGCGGCCCGGCTGATGCAACGGCTGCCTTGAAGTCGGCATCTGAGGTCGGTATTTGAGGTCGGTATTTGAGGTCGGTATTTGAGGTCGAATAGCACTCGACGCCCGCAAGAATTCAACAGCAAGTCCCGGAGTGCGCAGCGCCAACCCGCCACGCACACTGCTCGATTGCCATGGCACACCTCGGACCAGCGATGAATGCTCCCCTTCCCCTCAGCACGCTCAATAGCCAGGATTGGCCAGACATCGAAGAGCACCTGCATTCGACTGGGCACGCAGTGCTGCCCAGCTTGCTGCCTGCCGACACGTGCCAGGCGCTGGCTGCTGCCTACGGCGAGGACGCACCGTACCGCAGTCGTATCGACATGGGTCGCTATGGTTTCGGCCGGGGCGAGTACAAGTATTTCTCGTATCCCTTGCCGCCTCTGGTCGCCGATTTGCGCGGATCCCTCTACCGCAGACTTGCCCCGATTGCCAATCGGTGGAACGAGGCAATGCGGCTGGACGTGCGTTATCCCGCCGAGCACGCCGACTTCATCGCGCGCTGCCACGAAGCCGGTCAGTGCCGCCCTACCCCGCTGATCCTGCAATACCACGAGGGTGACTACAACTGCCTGCATCAAGATCTGTATGGCGAACACGTGTTTCCCATCCAGGTGGCGGTGCTGCTGTCCGAGCCGGATCGCGATTTCACCGGCGGCGAATTCGTGTTGACCGAGCAACGGCCCCGGGCGCAGTCGCGGGTCATGGTCGTACCCTTGCGCCAAGGCGACGCCGTGGCGTTTGCGGTCAACCATCGCCCGGTCAACGGTACTCGGGGCAGCTATCGTGTCACCTTGCGGCATGGCGTAAGCGCACTGCGCAGTGGGCAGCGGCACACGCTGGGAGTGATTTTTCACGATGCCACGTGAAGACGTCTGCCATACCCTGCGTATTGGCGTGCGATTGCATCAGATGACGGCGCAGGTATGCCCTGCCTGCTAAGGTTTATCCATGACTTTCGATCTATTTGCCGACCTTGATCCCGCGCAGCAGGCTGACGAGCGCCTGGGCGAGCAAGCCTCGGTGCTGCGCGGCTTTGCGCTGCCGCAGGTGGCTACCCTGCTGCCTGCCCTGGAAGAAATCGTGGCTCAGGCTCCATTTCGGCACATGGTCACGCCCGGCGGCTTCACCATGTCCGTGGCATTGACCAACTGCGGCGAACTGGGCTGGATCTCGGACCGGCGTGGCTATCGCTATGGTCGCCAGGACCCTGAAACCGGCCTGGACTGGCCGCCGCTCCCTGCGGCCTTCCAGCAACTGGCAACTGAGGCCGCCGAGCGCGCGGGCTTTCCGGGCTTCATCCCCGACGCTTGCCTGATCAATCGCTATCTGCCCGGCACCAAGATGTCCTTGCACCAGGACCGCAACGAGCGCGACTTCGGCGCGCCGGTCGTGTCAGTGTCGCTCGGCATTCCGGCAGTGTTTCAGTTCGGTGGCGAGTCTCGCAGCGACAAGCCAACGCGTGTGCCGCTGCAACACGGCGACGTGATGGTGTGGGGCGGCGTGGATCGCCTGCGCTTTCATGGCGTGTTGCCGCTCAAGCAGGCAAGCCATCCGCTGCTGGGCGAGCAACGCATCAACTTCACCTTCCGCAAGGCAGGGTGATCGCAGTTCACACGCTGGTGCGCACCGAAGACGCGGCTTTCACGACCGCGCTGGGCGCCCTTGGAGATGTTGCAAGCGCTGCTCATCCCTAGCCTGCATGACTGGCGAACCTATAAACACGCCACGCCTTGTCTATGGTGCGCTGGACCGTCACGCCAAGCAGGCACCGACCTTCGAACTCCACCTGGACTTGCGCCATCTCCACCTCCCTCCCGGAAACGAACCGGCGAAGGCGATTCCCGTTTGACTGGAACGGAAACGTGGAGACCATACGATCCAGCTCACATAGCTCCTGTTGGGATACTGCCTGCAGCTCATCGGGTGTTCGCCCGACATACCCTTGCTTGACTGTCAGCTCGAAGGCTTGCGCGAACTGCTTCGCTTCCAGCTTTTTCAGGAATTCCTGAGCCACCCGTATTGGCTCGTTCGGCGTGTGTTCTGCCTTGAGCCACCACAAGGAAACGGCGATGAGCGCCAGGGCACAGGCAATAGCGGCATACCTTGACCGCTTGGCAATTGATATCATTCGAGGCGCCTGAGGATGTCCTGCAAGACTGGTACGCAATCCTAGCTGAGACGGCCTTGCGCACCGGAATTTGAATTGGACCGCAAGACTCGGAGTGTCCACTTGATGCCAAGGCCATACAGTCCCATCATCGATACACGAGACGACGATCATGGACATGCCAGCACACACCGCGCTCGACGCAGGGCAGCTTGAAACAGCGCGCGCAGACCTCGCAGTACCCGGGGCAAACGAAGAAGATGCTTGCTTTGTCGCCCGCTGGGCCGCCGTCCAGGCGCGCGATGCCAGCGCTGACGGCAGCTTCGTCTACGCGGTGAAAACCACGGGCGTGTATTGCCGTCCCAGCAGCCCTTCCCGCCTGCCCCGGCCTGAAAACGTGGAATTCTTCGACAGCGCCGACGCCGCGGAGGCCGCGGGCTACCGCCCGAGCCGTCGCCTTGCCGCCGACCGCACTGCTGTCGCCGCCCAGCACGCTGCCCTGGTGGCAGCGGCCTGCCGCCGCATCGAGACAGCAGAGTCCGAACCGGGCTTGGAGCGCCTGGCGGCTGATGCCGGTCTGAGTCACTACCACTTCCACCGCGTCTTCAAAGCGGTCACCGGTCTGACCCCCAAAGCCTATGCGGCCGCCCACCGGGCGAGCCGGATGCGGGCGCAGTTGGTCGCGGGTGGATCGGTCACCGACGCCATTTACGAAGCCGGCTTCAATTCGAACAGCCGCTTCTATGAATCTGCCGACCGTTTGCTGGGCATGCGGCCCACCGACTACCGTGCGGGCGGCGCCAATACGCGCATTTTCTTTGCAATCGGCGAGTGTTCGCTGGGGGCCATTCTGGTGGCGCAAAGCGCACGCGGCGTCTGCGCCATTTCGCTGGGCGACGACCCCGACCTGCTCGCACGCGAGTTGCAGGACCGTTTCCCCCAAGCCGAGCTGGTGGGCGCAGACGCCGCGTTCGAGCGAATCGTGGCCCAGGTTGTAGGCTTCGTCGAAGCCCCGTCCCTGGGACTGGACCTGCCGCTGGACGTGCGCGGCACGGCCTTCCAGGAGCGCGTCTGGCAAGCCCTGCGCGACATCCCGGTGGGCACCACCGCCAGCTACACCGACATTGCCGTGCGCATCGGTTCGCCGAAGTCGGTTCGCGCGGTGGCGCAGGCCTGCGGGGCCAACCAGATTGCGGTGGCGATCCCCTGCCACCGTGTGGTGCGCAGCGACGGCAATCTGTCCGGCTATCGCTGGGGCGTGGCACGCAAGCGCAGTCTGCTGGACCGCGAATCCGGTTCGTGAATCAATGACTTAAGCAAGTGCCAAGGACGATGGGCGCGTGTTGCAGGCATCTTTCAGGTTTGTATAAGCTGTTGCGCACCGAGCGGTTTTCGTGCAGGAATAATGTACTTGCAGGCGCCGGGGTGATACAATCCCTCAATCGCGTTTGCTATGTTCATTGTTGGTGTGCACTGTTTTTGCAGTGCCGGAACCCTAGCTGGTTCACCGCGGGTAATACAGGCAGCTGGCTATATTTCTAACTACCTTGTTGATACCCGTTCTGCTTCGCCCTCCACTGCGAAGCCGGTTTTCAGCAGAAAAACCAATAGCCAAGCCTTGTAATCGCGTGGGTCGCGCCCGTAGGGCGGCCTTGACGACCACGATCTCTCCCCGCTTGCTGGCGCTGTTCTTGCTGCGTCAATCGCGAATCTCTTCCCCGGTGTCGTGGTCCGGCCTTCGACAGGCATTTCCGGATGACCGGTCTTGTCTTGCGTTTTTAACCTTTTCGAACCGCGGTTTGCCGTG
>Ga0265798_10007228_pt1 | contig 14408 bp, 11 predicted proteins | sample P3T30metagenome_FD_192430 | JGI IMG/M metagenome (GOLD analysis project Ga0265798, IMG submission 192430) | Plant litter microbial communities from East Loma Ridge, Irvine, California - P3 T30 | ecosystem: Environmental > Terrestrial > Plant litter > Unclassified | place: USA: California...
TCGCCCTCTGGGCACGCCGCTCGAGCCGGATGGCGAGGAGGCGCGCGCGGCTGCAGCGCCGCCGGTCGCGCGAGCGGGTCGGAGCGTCGGGAGCAGGCTAGGCGGTCAGCGCTTCGCGGCGTGCGTTGCGATCGTCCAGTAGGCGGCGGTCGCCCGGTCAGGCGCGTATCGCATCAGCATCGAGTCGGTGTCTGGCGACGCCATCTCGGGTTCGGAGCCTTCCGCCAGACGGGCGAGGGTCTCGGCCAGCACTGCTGATGATGCGAGGACGACACCATGGCCGGTGTCCTGGACGATCTCGGCCGGGCCAGATCCCGCTAGGACGACCGGCAGTGCTCCGTGCGCCAGGGCCTCGACGATGGACCGGCCGAAGGCTTCCTGATGAGAAAGATTGACGATGACGTCGCACGAGCGCGCGTACTGCTCGATGTCGGGCACTCGGGCGAGGAGCCTGGACGCGTCGCCGAGGGCGGCGATCCTCTCAGCGCACTCCGCCTCGTATTGCGATCGCGACGACGGCGAGGTCCCCCCGACGACCGTCAGCTCGACGAGGCCCTTCGGCAGCGACTCAGCAGCCGAGATGAGATCGACGACACCCTTGTGAGGCGCGATCTGGCCGAACATCCCCACCCGAAGAGGTCGCGACGGGTCGCGGGGGCGCGCCGCCACAGGGTCGGCGGCGGCGGGGACCGGACGAGGAACGATGTGGACCCGGCCGCCGGTCGTCAGGCCGTAGCGCGTGAACACGTGCTGGGAGGGGGCGATGACGGCTGCGGAGGCAGCAGCCATGGCCCGAACGATCCGACTGACGACGCCGCCGCTGAAGTCGTCGTGGAGATCGAGCACGAAGGGCGTGCGTGACAGGCGCGCGCCCATCAGGAACTCGGGACACTGCCAGAGGCTGAAGCCCAGCACGACATCATGCTGGCGCGTGACCCGGCAAGCCCGTAGCGCGCCCTTGAGGAGGGACAGCGCCTCCTCGACCCGCTCTCGCGTGGTCGACGATCGGAAGCTTCCCGATCGCAGTGCGGGGTGGGAGGCGAATCCATACGCCTTGATCGTCACCCGCGCCGGCGGCTCGATGGCGAGAAGCGGCGAATTCGCTGCGACGAGCACGGTCGCCCTCCAGGTCGGGGGCAGCCCTTTGAGCAGTTCGATCAGCGAGGCCTCGGCACCCCAGCTGGACGCCGACTCGGTCACGACCAGAAGGGAGTGCTCGTGTCTGCTCGTCACGCCCACGTGATCCCGCCATCGGTGGAGACGACGACGACGTCCTGCACCTGAAGCCAGATGCTGTCCCGCGTTCCGGACACCAGCACGCGGCCGTCTTCCAAGGAATCCGAGTCCGTCTCGTAGCAGCCGAGGATCGCGGGGGCCTGATCTGACGGACCCAGGGTCGAGACGCGCACACCGGCACAGCCCTCCCGACCTGTCTGAGCGACCACGTAGTTCCCGACCCCGGTGGACGTAGCCACGGCGCCGCCGAGTGTCAGAGGGGCACCCCAGGTCGATCCGCCATCGGTCGTCCGGCTCAGGGTGCGATCCGAGCACATCACGGCGGCATTCAGGTCATCAACGGCGATCACATCGACGACGTCCGAGCAGGGGGGCTCCAGGATCCCAGTGGGGCTGTTCAGCGTGCCATCCGTCGTGTCGCGGTACCAGACGCCGGTCAGCTCCTCCGGATAGCTGCCGAACCCCGTGCCGGAGGTGTAGGTCGCCGTGAAGTCGGGGTCGCAGGCGTCATTGAGCCCAACCATGTACGCGTACGTGTCCGACGTGGCGGCGAACTGCGTCACGGAGCGCAAAGTCGTGGTCACCGGGTTCGCCACCCAGCTGTCACCCGAGTCGCCGGATCTCTCGAGTGTCAGCGCCTCGTCGACCGAGCAGTCGCCCGCCGATACGCGATAGGCCGTCACGGAGTCCACGGCCGCCAGATAGGCGGCGGGGCTGGACAGCGGACCCAAGTCCGGTGCGGGTGCGGTGGTCTCGGTCGGCGAGGGGGAGGCCGAGGGAGCCGGAAGAGCGGAGGGTCTTCCGGCGTCACTGGTCGGGCCGGTGAGGGCGAGCCCCACGAGCGCGACGTCCACGACCAGGAAGGCGGCCAGGGCAGCGATCCAGACCTTGCGTCGACCGGCGGTCCCGCGACGACGACGCTTGTCGGCAGCCATCAGGAGACCTCAGCCGAGGTGATTGTCGCGGCCCTCTTCAGAGCGGCGACGACTACGTCCGCTGCCGGGACGAGCTGCCGCGCCGACTCGTCGAACACGTCGTCGCTCTGGCGGTAGGGATCGACGACATCCTCGTCGTAGGGGTCGACAGGTGCGGCGACCGCGCCTCGACGCGATGCGACGACGCTGACGAGTTCACGCAGGCGACCCGGTACGTCGTCCGTCGGCAGGAGGGCGATGTCCGCGAGGTCGCGGTCGGTGAGGTCGGTCGCGAGCCGAGCGAATTCGCGGAGCGTGAAGGTATAGCGGGAGGCTCGCGGGTGCATCTGCACGATGGCTCGCCGGTGCTCCCGCGCGAGACCGAAGACGAGATCCGCATCGGCGACGTGCGATTCGACGAGGAATCGGGCACCGTGCGAGTCGGGGTCTGCTCCCCAGGTCCTCGCCATGGTGATCGCTTGCGCAGGCATCCTGTCACCATCACGAGCCATCGTGCCGGAGCTGCTCACCGTGAGACGTGGCAGCTCATCGAGCTGTGCTCGCAGATATTGCTCGGCGAACGGTGATCGGCAGATGTTGCCCGTGCACACGGTCAGAATGCCGAAGTCTCCGCTGGGTCGATCGAAGAGACCCTCGAGAGAGAAGGACATCGTCTATCGGGTCCGAACGTCGGGCTTCGATGCTTCGTCGGGCACCGGGGTGTCGACGTTCACGCTGTCCTGATCCATGCCGTAGTACGAGCCGTAATTCCCGTAGCCGTACGCATCAGGGCCCTTGGTGGGGAGCATCGTCATGACGATGCCCATCACCTTTCCGCCGATGTGCTCGAGCGTGCGCAGCGCCGACTCGAGCTCCTGCCGGGTGGTGCGGCCCGCAGCGGCGACGACGATCGCCCCGCCGGTGAGCTTCGACAGGATGGCGGCGTCGGTCACGGGAAGGAGCGGCGGAGCATCGATCAGGACGTAGTCGAAGGACTGGCTGAGCGACGCGAGCAGAGAGACCATGGCCTTGGACCCGAGCAATTCACTCGGGTTCGGGGGGATGCGGCCTGCGGGGAGGACGAACAGCGTGCCTCGGCCCCAGGGCTGGAGCACATCCTTCAGGTCTGCGCGACCGATGAGGACGTCGGTCAGCCCGACGGCACCCTCGAGGCCCATGGTGTCGGCCAGGCGCGGAAGACGGAGATCGCCGTCGATGACGGCCACCGTCGCACCGCTCTCGGCCAGCGCGACGGCGAGGTTCGAGGTCGTCGTCGTCTTGCCCTCACCGGGCAGGGACGACGTCATGACGAAGCAGCGGTTCGACGACTCGAGGTTCACGAACTGGAGGTTCGTGCGCAGAGATCGGAACGACTCAGCCCGCGGGTTGCGCGGATCGACGCTGACGATGAGGGGGCGCTTCTTGGCATCGGGGTCGAAGCTGATGCCACCCAGAATGGGCGCCTCGGTGACGATCTCGATGTCGTGGCTTCCGTGGATTCGCGTGTCGAGGGTCGCACGGAGGACGGCGACGCCGATGCCCAGCGCGAACCCGACGAGCAGCCCGAGCGCGAGGTTGAGCGTGGTCCGGGGACTCGACGGGGCGGTGGCCGCGATGGCCGGCTCGATCGTGGCGATCTTCACGAGGCTGGGGCCAGCGCCGTTCGGCGACTCGAGGTCGTCCTGGACGACGGTCGCGAAGCTCGTGCCCACGGCGTTCGCGATGTCGGCCGCCCTGACGGCCGACGCGTCCTCAGCGGTGATGTTGATGAGAACGGTGTTGACGGGCGACTCCGCAGTCACGACGGCGGCCAGTTCGGTGGCGGTCAGATCCAGTCCGAGGTCGTCGATGACGGGCTGCAGGACGCTCGTGCTGGTGACGACGTCGACATAGGACCGCACCTTCTGCTGAGCGGCGCTGCTGCCCTGGACGAGGTCGCTCGCGCTCGAGGCGTCCGAGGTCTGAACACTGACGAACAGCTGCGTCGAAGCCACGTACTTGGGAGTAGCGAGAATGGAGACCAGCGCCCCTGTCGCGACCCCGATCAGCACGAGTGTCAAGATGAGGAGCCATCCCTTACGGAGGATCCTGATGTAGTCACGCAGCTCCACGTGGCAGTCCTGTTCTCTCGGTCAGCAGGTACGCCCGACCGGGCCCCCGTACGATTCCACGCCTCCCGCAGTGCCTCTAAATGATCATCGGCACTCGTTAACAGGACGTGGGTCGACCTCAATAGTTGCACATGGCCCACAGTGACACGGCCGGCGCGGGGCCACGCGGGCTCCCGGGAGGCCCCGTCGAAACCCGTGTGACGGGGGCGGCACGGTAGGCAATCGGCTCTTCATCACGCATGATTGAGGCTCAATACCGGTCGATTACACGACGAGTGACGTGGCCGGCGAACGAGGGGCTCCCACAGTGAAGAAGCGCGACCGCGACGTCAGAGAACCGGAGTCGGGCACCCTCGCTCGGCGAGCGCTGCTCGGCACGGCAGCCGCTGGGGCCGTGGCGGCCGTCGCGACGAGCCGACCGCAGGCGGCGGAGGCGGCGGAGGCGGCGACGACGGTCTCGGTCGCCGAGCTGCCCGAAGGCGCGCGCACCCGAGCCATCGTCACGACAGAGGCGGAGAAGACGAAGCAGTTCGGGACGTACGCGCAGAGCGAGATGGTCGTGAACGTGCGCGACCTCTACCTCGCCTCCGACGGAACGGTGGCGTTCCCGGGAACGACGAGCGCCGTGCCGAACTACACGCGCGCAATGGCGCGCGCTCTGGCTGTTGCGGGAGCCACGGGGTCACTGGCCACCATCGGCTTCCCCTCGGGGTCCTTCGTCATGGAGCCTTTCGTCGTCAATCGTCCGATCCGCATCGTGAGCTTCGGCTCGGACACGTCGAATCACGGAACGGCGACGGTCGGACCGCCCGCCAGCACGGCGGCGAATGCGGCGAAGGTCTACGGCGGGACTCAGATCTGGCGTGCCGGTTCGTCGACGGCGCCTCTCATGACCGTCAACGCCGCGGGAGTCTCCATCGAAGGCATATCCTTCAACGGATCCGGTCGCGCCGGCGGTGGCATCCTCGTCAAGTACGGCTTCGAACTCCGCATGTTCCAGGTGCGGGTCATCAACGCGCTGGGAGTGGGGCTGCAGATCGACCGGGCCAACAACGCCCTCTTCCACCACGTCATGATCGATCGCTGCGGAGTGGCGGGGCAGTCGTCGTCAGTCGTGATCAACTCCGCGGACCTGGAGGGGGAGAGCGCTCCTTACGCCCGGACGAACACCCTCGACATCATGGGGCTCACGATCGAGCAGAACCGTCATACGGCTCTGGAGATCGGTGTCGACGCGTCCAGGAACGTGGCGGCGAGGGATCAGGCGCCTGAATACCTGCGAATCACGGATCTGCACATCGAATCGGCGTCGGCATCAAGCGAGAAGGAGTTCCTGCCCAATGTGCCCGTCGTGGCCATCGGCGTCGTGACCTCGCTCACCTTCGTCGATCCCTTCATCTACGGCGGGCCCGCGCCGCTGATACGACAGGAGGAGCCGACGACCCGCCCGAACCGGAGCGAGGGCGTGACGGTCATCGGAGGCACGCTGCGAGGTCAGTACCCGGCCGACGGCGTCTCCAAGACTCTCGTCGAACTCGTCCGCGGCAACTACTTCAAGATGCTCGGCGTGCGGCTGCTCCAGTACGGGCCGAACGACAGCCCCGTCGTCATCCAGCAGGGCTTCCGCGACAGCGCCCTCGTCGACTCGACCACCGAACTCCCGACCCGGCTCGGCGTCCCTCCGATCGCGGATCGTCGGGGCGTCCTGGTCTCCCCTTCATTGCAGAGCATCCACGGCAAGCTGCGAGCGATGGATCACATCATCGCCGCGCAGCCGTCGGGTGTGGTGGTCCGACCGGCAGGTGCGAACGTCACGGACCGGATCGCTGTCAACGGAGCGAACGACTCCCGCGGCAAGATCATCTTCGTGACTTCCGGGTCTCCGGCCGCTGGGATGCAACTGAAGATCTGGTTGTCCCGGCGGTACACGACGGGGCTGCCGGTCGCCATCATGGCCGCGACGGACGAGCGCAGTGCAGCAGCCAGGCCATACCTGATCGTGCGCGACGATGCCTCGTCGACCTGGATCGAGGTCTATTTCGCGCTGGCGCCTCCGGCCAACGCGACGATGGGGATCAACTACATCGTCATGGGCTAGAGGCGGAGCCGGTCTCAGCTCGGCAGCGGCCCCTGCTCGCGTGCTGGCCGACCGAATGCCTTGGTGTTCGCGGCGACGTCCGTGAGGACCAGGCTGCCGGCACCGATCACCGCCCCGGGCCCGATGGTCACACCCGGAAGGATGGTCGTGTCCGCGCCGATCCAGGCGCCGTCTCCGATGGTTACCGGTGCGGTCGACAGGGTGCCCGCCCGTCGCTCCGCTGGACCCATGACGTGGGAGCCGGTGATCACGATGACCCGAGGCCCGATGTCGACCTTCGCTCCGATCGTGATGGGAGCGCTGTTGTCGAAGTAGCACTGTTCATTGATGAACGCGCCCTTCCCGATCGAGATACGGGGGCCCCCGAAGAACGTTCCTGCGCGGATGGCAGAGGGCTCGGCCTTCAGCCCGAAGACTCGCACGAGGCGCCACCGGTGAGAGATGGGGACGATGCGCGAGCCCGCTATCGAATTGATGCCGATGTCGCGGACGATTCTCGAAAGACCCATGCGGGGATACTAGGGCCGCACATCATCTGAGGGGCGTCGTCGGAGGGTGCGATGTCGAGTCGGCCCGGAGTCGGCGCGGCTTCTCGATAGAATTTGATACCGAGCGCTCCTGCGCTCCATAACACTCGATGTCGAAAGACGCAGAACGTGCTGTAGCGGCGGCGGTGCCACATCGTTGTCTGGGGGATATCCATGACCATTTTTGCTCTAACGAGTTACCCGTCACCCGTGCCCAGGCACGTGCGGGTAGCCGATCGGGAGGCGCGATGACCGACCAGAAGTCCAAGACGGTGGCCATCATCGGCACGCGTGGATATCCGAGCTACTACGGCGGTTTCGAGACCGCCGTCCGACGGATCGCACCTTATCTGGTCGACGAGGGCTGGGACGTGACGGTCTACGGGCGTCCGGGGACGACGCGCGACGATGATTCGGATCGTGATCGACGCGTCTCGAGCGTCACGACGTGGGGCGTCGAATCCCAATCTCTCAGCACGCTCTCCTACGGGCTGTCGTCAGCGTTGCATGCGTTCCGTGCCAAGCCCGATGTCGCGCTCGTGATGAACGTCGCCAACGGGTTCTGGCTTCCCCTCCTCAAACTCCGAGGCATCCCGACACTGGTCAACGTCGACGGCATCGAATGGGAGCGTGCTAAATGGGGTCGTCTCGCCAAAACCATGTTCCGTGCAGGCGCCCTCGCCACCGCGCGCTGGGCGACGGGGCTCGTGTTCGACGCGAAGGCGATCGGAGAGCGTTGGCGTCAGGATTTCAGCCGCGACGGCTTCTTCATCCCGTACGGCGGTGACGCCGCGGAGGCGCTGCCGATCGAAGACGGCCTGACTCATCGCGGTTACGTCCTCGTCGTCGCGCGCTTCGTCCCGGAGAACACGATCCTGGAGTTCGTCGACGCGGCAGGCGTTCTGTCCGAGACCCATGATGTCGTCATCGTCGGGTCGAGTGGCTACGGCGGAGAGATCGAGGAGCGCGTGCAGGCCCTGGCGGATGCCAACAGCCGCGTCCGTTGGCTGGGGCATGTCAGTGATGATGCCCGTCTCCACGCCCTCTGGCAGCACGCCGGCGCGTACTTCCACGGGCACAGCGTGGGGGGGACCAACCCAGCGCTCGTGCAGGCCATGGCGCTCGGCGCCCCCGTCATCGCACGGGACACGGTGTACAACCGCGAGGTCCTCGGTGATGCGGGCGAGTTCGTGAGTCCGGAAGTAGGCGACCTCATTCGGGGCATCACGGTGGTGATGGATGACCCGGACCGGCAGGAGGAACTCAGTGCCCGGGCCCTGGCGCGAGGCAAGGCTCACTACACCTGGGAGGGTGTGTGCCAGGCCTACGAGGCCGCCCTCGTGTCCGTCCAGAAGTCGTCGACCACGAGGAGGCGCTAGATGCGACCGGACCGGGGTTCAGAGCCGCAAGGGATCACCGTTCTCTTCGACGGGTACTGGTGGGTCGATGGGCCTACGGCCAACCGGACCGTCCAACGGGATCTCATCACCTCCTGGATCGCCGCTCATCCGGAAGACGACGTCGTCCTCGCCGTCCGCAGGAGCCACGACCTCTCTGCAGCGGGAGCGCTTCCAGAGAACGTCCGCGTGGTCGAGACCCGGCTGTGGCCACACGCCATCTCGAACGCACTCGAACTGCCCGGCCTGGCGCGGAAGGCCGGAGCAGACGTGATCGTCGCTCATAATTTCGCCCCGCTGACGGGGAGATCGCTCGTCTTCGTCCACGACCTCCTCTTCGAGGACCACCCCGAGTGGTTCAGCAAGGCGGAGCGGCTGTACTTCGCGTTGATGCCCCTCAGCCTGCCGTTCGCCGACGTGGTCGTCACCTCGACACAGACGGAAGCGAGGCGGATGGAACGGTTGCATCCCGCTCTGGCGCCGGTTCGAGCAGTCGGACTCGCCGTTCCCCAGAACCTCGCGCAGGCAGACAGTCGACGCCCCCAGGACGATCTGCAGGTCGGCGAGTTCGTCCTGTGCGTGGGTCGACTCAATGCCCGCAAGAATCTCGAGACGGTGATCCGAGGCGTCGCGTTGGCGGCCTCCGTCCACGCGGGTTCGCCTCTGGTGGTCGTGGGCAGTGCAGAGCACTCGGGCGTCGGCTCCGATCTGTCCGAGGAGTTCACGGACCTGCGTGATGCGGGTGTCGTCCGATTCCTCGGGCGAGTGGACGACGCCGGTCTCCGATGGCTGTACGAGAACGCCCGCGTCACCGTGTACCTGTCGCGCGACGAAGGATTCGGCCTCCCTCCCGTCGAGGCGAGGACCTTCGGGTCACCGGTCATCGCGAGCGACATCCCCGTTCTCCGCGAGACGCTCGGAAACGGGGCGCGATTCGTGAATCCTCGCAGCGCTTCGGACCTGGCCTCTGCGCTGGACGATCGCGTCGACTCGGCAGACATGCCGGGGCAGGGGCCTGACGCACTCGGATACTCCTGGCCGGAGACGGTTGCGAAGCTGCGCGCCGCACTCCCCTGGGGGCGCATCCGCGCGTCACGCTCCTCCGCAGAGCCGCGACGTGTCCTGTACTACCGAGTCCACGATCAGACGTATCCGCGCAATCGTCTCGTGAGAGAACATCTCGAGCAACGGCCCGTCACCGTCCGCGTCGTCGAGAAGAGCGCCCGTTCGGGCAAGCTGCATCGCATGGTGCATGACCTCGGGCGACTCTTCCGTCATGCACGTGGTGCTGACATCATCGTCGTGGCGGAGATGTCTCTCACGCACGTCCCGTTCGCATGGCTCGCTTCACGCCTCGTCGGTGCCCGTCTGGTCGTCGACGGCTTCGTCGGACTCTACGAGACGGCCATCGGCGACTGGCAGCTCGCCTCGACGCGCTCGTTCCGGGCGCGACGGCTGGCTCTCCAGGACTGGCTCGCCATCCAGGCTGCAGACGTTTTCCTCACAGACACCCGCCTCCGCGCCGACCTCATCCGCGCCCGCAAGAGGAGCCGGGGCCCGGTCGAGTCGCTTCCCGTCGGCGCCCCTTCGTGGGCACGCACTGTCGAGGTTCCGAGGGCGATGGGGCCGCTCCGTGTCCTCTATTACGGCAACTACATCCCACTCCACGGCCTGGATCTCGTCGTCGACGCTCTGGTCCTCGCATGTCAGGAACGAGACATGTCCGTGACCTTCATCGGATCGGGCGACCTTCGGGCCGACATCGAACGACGCGTCTCCGAGGAGGGTCTGGCGGGGCGGGTCCTCTTCGCGGATCCCGTGCCGGAGGACGAACTGTTCTCACGCATCTCAGACCACGACGTGGTCCTGGGCATCTTCGGAGGGTCCGCCAAAGCGCAGTCCGTGATCGCGAACAAGGTCTGGCAGGGCTTGGCGTGCGAGCGGCTGGTGATCACGCAGAGGTCCGAGGCCCTGAAGGAGTTGCGCGACCTCACTGACGGACATCTGATCGAGACGGATCCTGGCAGCCCGCGCTCGCTCGCCGACGCGCTCCTGAACGCCGATCCGGTGTCGGGGGACGGCGAGACGACTGCGCGCCTCGCCGGATACGTCGAAGCCGAATTCGACCGAGTGGTCGACATGGTTCTCGAACAAGACGGGGTGCCGCGTGATTGAGCGGCTGACGCAGAAGGTCTCGAAGAAGGCTGAGTTCGGCAGGCTGCTCTACGCGCAGAGGCAGCACGCGCGATTCATCGAAGGCCGCCTCGAGAGCGGGTGGGGCACGTATAAAGGCCTGGCTCCGACCAGCACGGCTCTCGCAGCTCTCGAGATCGGGTCGGAGTCTCCTCGGCGAGTGTCGATCCTGGTGCCCAGCGTTGCTCCGGGCGCGGTCTTCGCCGGCATACGCACGGCTCTGGCCGCTGCCTGCGTGATGGCTGATCGCCTCGGACTGCCTCTTCGGGTCGTCACCTTCGGCGGGCCGCTGAAGTCCGCGGAGGCGGCTGTCATCGATCAGATGATGAGGAGCGAGCTGGGTTACGAAGGGCCTCAGGTCGTCTTCGCATGGGTGTGGGCCACGACGGCGCTCCGGGCTTCGCCCGACGAGGTCTGGGTCGCGACCCATTGGGGCACGGCTCATGCGCTCGACGTGGCCGGCAAGGTCGGTCTCATCGACCCCGGCCGCGTCGTGTACCTGGTGCAGGACCATGAACCCAGCTTCTACGCGAGCTCCAGCGACTCGGCTCTGGCCCAGTCCACGTACCACGCCGGTTTCCGTCTCGTTGTCAACTCGTCTCCCCTCGCAGAGGCGCTCGCGCGGCGGGAGAACCTGGTCATCGAATCCTCTGCCGTCTTCCGGCCAGAGCTGGACGAGACGCGTCTCGAGGAGGTGGCCGCGGCAGGTCGGCCCTCTGGCCCCCTCGTCGTCGGTTTCTACGCTCGCCCGCAGAAACCCCGGAATGCCTACGCAATCGGTATCGCAGCTCTCAAAGTAGCGGCCCGCCGGCTCGAAGAGTCGGGAACCGAGGTCGTGTTCCGGTCGATGGGCGATCTGCACCCTCCCGTGCGCCTGACACCTCGAACGACTCTGCAGAGCCTCGGCAAGCTGCCGTGGGCCGGCTACTTCGAGGAGCTGGCACGGACTGACGTCCTCCTCTCCTTGCAGATGAGCCCGCATCCGTCACACCCGCCACTCGATGCGGTCGTGGGAGGTGGATGGGCGGTCACGAACGACGTCGACGGCTCTCGGGCGACTCTGAGCCCGCGGCTGCTTGCGGTCCTCGCGGACCCCGGCTCACTCGCAGACGCGATCGTCAGAGCGGTCGGGTCGGCGCGCGATGACGAGAGGGTGTTCGACGATGGACTCCTGGCGTCGCTGGGCGCCCCGTTGGCCACCGTGATGACGAAGGTGGCCGATGACGTCCGTTGACCTCTGTTCCGCCGCGCAGCGGGTCCGCCGATCATGAGCAACGCCTGGAAGCTGTTCCTCTACATCGCGATCCCGTCTCTGAGTGCGGCAGCGCCTCTCGTCGTGATCCCTGCCATCACGTCAACCCACGGCGCGAGCGGATGGGCGAGTGTCGCCATCGCCTTGGCCATCGGCAACGCAGGCGCCGTGCTCGCGGAACTGGGCTGGGGAGTCATCGGGCCCCAGCGTGTCGGCCGCGAGCCGGACAATCGTCCGCGCATCTACGCCGAGTCCCAAGCCTCGAAAGGGCTCGCGGTCGCAGTGCTCGCTCCCGTCTCAGCGCTGGCAGCCTTCCTCGTCGTCACGGAGGACCGTGGCCCGGCAGCCCTTCTCGCCTTCGCCCTCGTGTCGGCGGCCATCAGCCCGAGCTGGTACTTCATCGGGACAGGGCGTCCGGGTTTCGTGCTGGCGTCTGACACGGTTCCGCGTGTCGTCCTGTCGCTCCTCGCTGCAGTCGTGATCGCGCGGGGCGGCAGTCTGTGGTTCTACGGGGCGAGCCTCCTGGCGGCGGCCCTCGTGACCTACGTCACAGGCAACCGACTCGGGCGCCTGCCCATGTTCCAGCGACTCATCGGTCCGCGGGCCGCCGTCGCGATCATGCGTCAGCAGTCCGTCGTCATCCTCGGACGCGGTGTGAGCACGGTGTACACGGCTCTTCCCGCCGCGTTCCTGGGCGTCGTCAGTCCGGGATCCGTTGCGACGTTCGCGGCCGTCGACCGCCCCATGCGGATGGGGCTGAACGTGCTCTCGGCCCTGCCGACGCGACTTCAGAGCTGGCTCGGACATCCCGACGAGTCGGTCGCGCTGTCGCGCAGCCGAAAATCGATCCTGCTCAACATCGGTCTCGGGATCTTCGCCGGCGGCGTCTTCGTCATCGCCATGCCCCTCATCGTGCCGGTGCTCTTCTCGAACACGATCACGGTCGAGCCGTCGGTGTCCCTGCTCGGCGGGTTCCTGGTCCTGCTCATCTGCGCCTCGAGAGGCATGGGGCTCAGCCTCGTCTCAGCCGCGTCAGCGAACTCCATCACGTATGCCGTGATCGCGGCAGCCGCGGTGGGTCTAGTCGGCATCTTCGTCTTGGGCGGCATCTGGGGCGTGCAGGGCGCCTTCATCGCGCTCATCGTCGCGGAAACCACCGGTCTGGTCGTGCAGGGGGCGCTGCTCATGCGACGCTGGCGACAGATAACAACGAAATGAGTCTTCTTCCATGCTGATCGCCATCGTCGTCGCCGCGCTCGTGCTCGGATGGCTGTTCCTCCTCGCCGTCGTCCCGCAGGACAAGGTCGCAGGGATCGGCGTCGGCATCGTCGTCGCTTTGTTCTTCCTGGCCTCGTCCCCTTCGGTACCCGAGGCGGTCCGTGACATCACCCTCATCGGCGGTCTCGTACTCCTGGGGCTGGCAGCGCTGTCTCGACCGTGGCCGAGGAGCCTCACGCACCCCGTGGTCCTGCTCGTGGCCCTCTTCTACATCGTCTCGATCGTCTCCACATACGCCGTCTTCGCGTCTGCGTTGAACTCCGTGCTCCGCTTCGGGGCGCTCGCCCTGATGATGTGCGTCGTGGTGTCTCAGCTGACCAGGCGCGACGTCATCGCCCTCCTCAAGTTCCTCGTGGGCTTCGCGGTGTTCCAGGTGGGTCTCGGCCTCATCGAGGTCGCCGTGCTGGGTCGGCCCGTGCTCTGGGGTTACGGGGCCCTCACCAGCGGGCTCCCCGCTCTGTACCCGAACACCCTCCTCGGCGAGGCCGTGCTCCGTGTGCAGGGGACGGCCGGGCATCCGATCCCGTTCGCCATGCTCCTGGCAGCCGCGTTCGTCATCGTCCTCTACCTCAAGGACGAGTGGAGGTTCCGATTCAGAATGGGGCTGCTGGCCATTCTCAGTCTCGGTCTCGTGCTCTCCGGTACTCGCAGCGCGCTGGTCGCCGTCGGCATCGTCCTGGTGGTCAAGCTTCTGACCACACGGTCCGAGAAGCGCATCCTCTCGGTGTTCGCGGTCGCCGTCTCCGTCGTCATCGTGGTGGTCCTCCTCGGGAGCTCGATAGCCGACGCCTACCGTGAGTTCACGGGAACAGGGTCGTTCTACAACCGAGTGGGAGCCCTCGCCTCGGTGCCCGCCCTGTTGGCACGACAGCCCCTCGAGGTCCTGTTCGGTTCGGGCGTCGGCTCAGAGGCTTCTCTGTTCGGCCGTGGATTCCTTCAGCAGAACGGCTTCAACATCGTCGACAATCAGCTCGTCACGACGTTGGCGACCGGAGGGGTGGTGGGCCTCTTGCTCCTCGTGGTGTTCATCGCCGTCGCCGTCAAGCGCAGCGACCCGCTGACGAGGGGTCTGATCATCGTCATGATCGTCGCCATGTTCTCGTTCGACTACCTCCGCTGGTTCAGCATGATCGCGTTGCTCTTCGTCGTGGTCACACTCCCCTCGGCGAAGACCGGTTTCACCGGTGAGGCCGACTCGAACGAGATCACGCGGCTCGAGAAGGCGAAGGACCGCAGAGCCTCCAAGAAGAAGTCGCTGCAGCTGTCGATATAGGCATGGACACGCCGCTCGGGGATGTCCGAGCAGTGTCTAGTAGGCGCCGCTTCCACGGAAGACGGCGCGTGCCGTGCGTCCGAGCAGGATCAGATCGTTGAGGACGGACCAGTTCTCGACGTAGTAGAG
>Ga0265798_10007230_pt1 | contig 14407 bp, 11 predicted proteins | sample P3T30metagenome_FD_192430 | JGI IMG/M metagenome (GOLD analysis project Ga0265798, IMG submission 192430) | Plant litter microbial communities from East Loma Ridge, Irvine, California - P3 T30 | ecosystem: Environmental > Terrestrial > Plant litter > Unclassified | place: USA: California...
TTGCTTGCTTTGTGGGGGAAGAGACGGTGGAGGCAGTATCGGAGGGTTCGTGGGTGCGTTCTTCAGTGCTACCAACCCAGATGTTGCAGAAGCCGAGATCGTTTGACTTTTTCTTGTCTTTGCTCGGGTATTCTTCTTGGGTGCTGCTAGTGTCTTGGGCTTCGTCGAGCTTCTCTTGAGCTTCTTGGGGTGTCTTTGCTGAGGCGCGCTCGAGATCCTCTTTTAACTCTTCAATGGGCTCGTCGTTGGGAGGCCAGCCGGCACCTACGGGCCAGCCTTTTATACCACGCTGGCGGGCGTAGCCTTCGGTCACTTTGAGCCAGTTATCGGTTTTGACGTCGGCCGAGGCGTCGAAGGCGACGAGTATGTCGACGTTGCGGCCCGGGCGGAGGAGGGGGTAGATGGGTAGATTGTTGGACATGCCGGCGTCCATGAATTGAAAGTTTTTTTGTTCAAAGATGCTCTCGGGGCATGATTTGGGGAGGAACTCGCGCATGCCGAGGGCATAGTTGGGCATAGCGGCGGGGTCAATGGGATGGACTTTGACAAGATCGTCGTCCCGCTCGGCAATCATGGCGTCTATGCTGCCGCCAAGACCTGTGAGACTTTTCATGAGAGGCCGGATCTCGCGGTAGTAGTGTGAGAGCGTCGCGCAAAAGGCAGACCCCCAGATGCCCATGAGCAGTGGAACACGCACTTCCGGTAGGGCCAGACCATTCTCGCGCCAGACTGTGCGCCCGTTCTCGAAACGGCGACCCATGGCCCAGGTTGGGATACCGGCTGAAAGCTCCTCGCACCACATTTCATATGGAGTGAACTCGAACCATTGAAACCACGCCTCTTTCCTTGCCTTTGCTTCTGCAGCGATCCGGTCTGATTCTCCTGACTGTTCGGCGAGAGGAATCTCGTGGCGGACTGCAGTATATATGGGGAGAGGTTGAGAGCCGTTGTCGGTAAAGCGTCGCTGGTGGGACAACTTGAAATCGTATTCGCTGACAGAGAGCTCGCCCTTTGGTACGAGCAAACGGGCAGCGAGTAATGCACCGTAGATGTCGACGAGTCCAAAGTCGGCGTCTGGGATGCCTTTCGCCTTCTCCACAAGACCACTCAGCAGGTATTTGTTCGTCGGTGCACTGACGAGAAGCTCTAGGGCGTCGGCTGGAAAAGCAATGTGCACACCAAGCCTGTTTTTAAGATGTCGGATGATTTGAGCGTGGCTCCGTTGGGTGAGGTCCGAGTAGTAGAGAGTCTGTAGCCAGCAGCTGCCACTGACGCCCGCTGTATATGTGACGCAGTCGAAGAGGCCTTGTTCCTTGGAGGAGAGGTAGGACGACGTGCCGGCAACAAGAGCGCGTAGGCCGCCACCAGATCCGCACATGGCAATAACAGGGACATCGTCCGGATGGATCTTGGCTTCCGGAATATCGAGATATCGCGCAAGTGCTGCCTTGGTGAACTGTGCCCTCTTTTCCAGAAAGGCCTTTTCTTCCTGGCACAGCTCGTTTGAGACCCTCACAGAGGCGTCCCATATGATCTCCGGGTTGATCTCCGGGTCGTTTGCTTCGTACCAAATCTCCTCTGCCAGCGATCCCGGTGCCATTGAAAGTTCATTCTGGAGCTTGCGAATGAAGCCGGGCAGGACCTTGACCCAGTTCGGAACGATGTAGTCGATGATGGTATCGCCAAGGGCAGAGGGTGACGGCGAACTGGGAAACTTGGCGGCAATGGTCTGCCAGGCTGACTTGGCCTGTCCCGCTTCTTCATCCTCTTCACTGTAGCCTTTTGCAACACGCGTCTGTGGTGGTGCATCCTGGTCTCCAGACCTGCGCGAGCCATCTTCGTTTATCTGTTCCTCAGCTTCCTCTGCAGACGTTGTCGCTGTCTTCTTTTCGCCATTGTCGCTGAAATAAGATCGCTTCCAAGATGGAGCATCGAGCTTGATCGGACCGGACACTGGAAACGGGGAGTACTCGGAAGACAGGAAACCAGCAGCGGCCGTCGCAAGGAGAAATGGAGGGCCAAAATGGAACCCGAGAGAGGCGGCTTTGGACGTGTATATGCGTGTACGCGCGGTGTGCAAGCTGGAACCGTTAGCATACGAGCAGCGAGTAATGAATGTCATATGACGCACCTGCGACGCGTCCCGCGCAGCCAAAGCTGCCCCGCGTTGTGCGTATTCCTATAGCCGGCCATGCGCACAATTGCGGAACTACGAGAGTATTGAAAGTAAGCCGAGGACCGTGGACGATCAGTCCCGCGCCAAAAGCCCCATGAGCTTATTGTACAAATGCCATCAAAATGACGAATCCTGCATGCCAATTTTGCAGGTTTCCGAACGAATCGCTGCCCGCATCACGTACGCCAAGCCATGCAGGAACAGGAATCTAGACTCCGGCCCGACTTGACTCGACTCTCCACTCTACACATCCAGAGACGCTCCCAGGTTTTTAAGCTTTGCGACCCCGTTACGCTACGGCCGCTAGACGCCTCTCTTGCTGGGTTGGTCAAGAGTGACGATCAAAGTTTGGACTCATACCTTGACCAACATCACGTGCTTCGATGACGCGCTACTGCACTTGCGGTCTCTGTGCCTATTACTCCAGATCACGTATATGGGCATCCTGCGAGATACCAATCCATTGGCTCCGTAGTAAGGTATTGTAAAACGGGATAGTGGTGGAGGAGCTCTAGTGGCTTTACTCCCAACCATCGTCTCAACTCTACCTACGTATGTACTCTGACTTTATGCCCGTCATGAGAATACTCAACAACGAGATTCACACTCTTTTGAAGCTTCTCTCACCTCCCCCAGTTCCGCGCTGATTCCTTCCATGCGGCTCTGTGAGCATTCTGAGTCGCTATTCTTTCTCACATCATCAGTCTCGGTCACTGTTTGTCACCCCATCTCACCGTTTGCTCGTTTGCAACTTGACACGTGCTTACACTTGACGATGTGCCTTTTTGTCCTATTACTGTTCATAATCACGCCGGCCTCTTGCCTAGCACCTTGTCTCACACCGTCACAATCCTTGTTTCCTCCAGAACTGCAACTATTGCGGCTCGTGCGACGTTAAGGTTGGGCATACTAAAGAAAAGGTCCGAAAAACACTATCTGTCGACTTTCCGGCACAAACTGACCATCCAACGAGCAAGATGTCGGGTCGCGGCCTGAGCCTTGAGCTCCCCGCCCCTGTGTTGCTGCCTACCTTTGCAGACTTCAAGGCTGCCGACTCAACTGTCAGGTCCGAAATCACAAGAGTTACCAACTCAACCCGTACCCAAACCTATGGTCTTTCGGCGGACTGGTTTTACGATAGGATGCATATGGAAATTGATGAAGATGTTCGAAACATGTGCGCCAAGCTCTCTCAGGCAATCTCAGAGTTTCCGGAGACCAGTGAAGAGCTCTCACATCTGGTGGAAAAATTGACTGCCGCATACCATATACCCAAAGGTACGGCCTTGGTGGCAGCTTTTCTCGGAATGATGGGTGTTGGTAAGAGCACATTAATCAATGCGCTCTTCGGCCGCGTGCTTGTCACAAATTCTGGTGGGGTGCTGGCGTGCACTTCGATTCCGACAGTTGTAGTATTGAAAGAAGGCGCTACGGACGACACAAAGTATAGTGATTTGGCTATCCAGCTATTCACTGAGCAACAGTATCAGGACTGTGTCAGGGAGCAAATCACCCGCTGGGCCGAATGGTCTACTCATTCATCAAAGAGCAGGCAGATTGAGGAATACGAAGATAAAGGCTGTCTTCCAGAGGATGTCATATTCCAAGAACCCGCAAAAGCAACCGAAAAGGTCGACTATACGCAGATGAAGCGTGGCGCCGATACTGCGAAAGAGTACTTTGAAATCATCCTGAACGTTCAAGATAAAGAAGCGTCAAAACAGACCTTGGAAGATGCTCTCCACAGTACCGATGTAGGAAAGGAAGAATTTTTCGAACGTTGTATGGCAGGAATCCGAGCACGTTGCGAGCAGATCACCGATTTGGTTGCCGGTCTGAAGCATGTCCACGATGGAGACCTTCGGAAGCAGCGAGCGCAGATCGACAAATTTTGGCCGCTCGTGAAAGCGGTTTACGTTGAGACGGGTCACGCCCTTCTGAGAAACAACATCCATGTGATTGACTTGCCTGGTACGTAGTGTGAGGACAGAAAGACTACCCAACACCTGCTAATCTGCATAGGGTATGACGACAATAATCAGATTCGGAATGCTATCGTCGATCAGTTTCGCGCCAAGGCAGAAATGGAGATTGTAGTTACACGCACAAGAGTTGCTAGTAGTGTATCGCAAGAACATTGGCTGGATGAGTCTATCCGTCGCCGGGGACCAGAGAGGACGCTCTTGGTTACAAATGGATCTGATGTGGGTTGATGCTCAATATAAGTATGCTCCATGCTAACAAATATCCAGGAGATTGTTACGGGAATATCGAATGTGATTGAAGACCTGGATGAGCATCCGTTCACTCATCTGAAGAATTGTCTTCAAGATGCAAACAGCACCGCCGAGCTTTCTGACGGTGATGAGGCTCTTCTCCACGAGTACAAGGAATTCCTATACATGAACGCTAAGCTGGCCTTTATCAATCACCAAAACAACGTTGTCAAGACAAAGTTTGCAGACAAGGGTGTCAATGTTCTCATGACTTCCGCTCGGGAAGCTCTGCTACACCAAGTACCGGATCCAACAGAGGTTCCCAAGCTATGTCTAGCAGCAACGGGAATTGAAACACTCAGACAATACCTATTGATGCAGACCGCTGATCCGAATTTGCGCACATTGCACAATCACATCTTCGAGACACTTCCAGAGATCGCGGTTGCCATCAACCACATCAGAGTGAAGTTTGTCGATGAGGACGGCTATCGCAAAATGCGGGAGTACCTGTCCCAAGAGCTGCGTGTCTTGCAGAAACGTCTCGAGGCTCTTTCTATGTCAACTCTGCAGAAACATGTCAAGGCCCCTTGGAATGACCAAGAGATTGGGAAGAGGATCTTGCCAGCACAGAAGAAGATACTGGATCCGTGGACGTCACGGCAGTTGCCCTATCGGACCTTTGCGAAGATGTTACGGGACAACGGAATGCCCACGAGTGGGATCTGCAAAGATTACAATCTTAATTCAGAGCTTGCACAAATTATGCATAGCTATATCCATCAATGGTATCGCGCCATGTCGTCACATCCTGGTGCGATTACTGAAGCCTTGGACACACCTGTCCAGGCCGTGCTGAGGGAACTCGAAACCCATGTCAGCCTATCAACCGGAGACCCAGCCCTACAACGTACAGCAGCAGAGTCACTCAGGAAAACATCACGGCGAATCGGTATTGCTTACGGTGTCTTGCTGGCCGAGCTGAAGAAAACTCTAAAAGAGAACTATGTGGACTTCACAACAGAGAAGAATTTCTATTCCCCAGTAGCAGGTGTGCTGCGACCGATTTATCATGCCACTAGAACCTCGACTCAGTACGGAAAGGGTGTACACACCAGACAAACAAGTTACCTGCAACAAGCCGTCATTTCTCCGATACCCGACCAGGAAGATCTGCGGGAGGAGATAGCCAGATCGTTAGTGGACAGCCAGTTTAGCTCATGGAACAAAGCATGCAATGATTTCATCAAAGAGGTCATGCAACACTTCCATGAGTTTGCCCGGATCAGCGCAGAGCTCCTCGAAAACGACGCCTGGATATCGCTTGAGCATGCACGGATTCGTGATCGACTGGAGGCTTTGCTGCCACAGTTCGAGCATGACCTTGAGATGGTTCAGTGCAAGTTTTCAGAAATGACGCGTCGTCCGTATGCTCAGATGATGGGCAACGAACTTGCGCACGCCACTACACAGCCTCCGTCTTTCTTGACCAACCCTCGCACGCTCAGCCACCTTGCTCTGATGACTACTGGAAAAGATTATAATCGGACTTTCAGCACCTCTTCAAGGCTATCGAGCAGCCTGGTCTGTCCTGGTCGATCTAAATCCTTTAGGTCTTACCCCATGCCTATGAAGCCTCGCCTACGCGGTCAAGGCAGGACTGGTCTTTTGATCTCCATGGCCTCATTTTCCTTTCTCTCCTTGTGGAGTTCTTAGTGTTTTATCCAACTCTTCCTTCCTTGTACTAGGGACATCTTGAGAGCACATCCATTGGTCTTTTAGTTACCTACCAAGAGGGGATTCCCAACGCTGTAAATCTATCCTTGTCTTTTCATGCAGCGCTGTGATGCCTGAACAGTGTGATATATATATGCGTCACCGAAACCGGCGTGAGACGCAAACAGCGGCTTTCGCGGTGACAGGAATCGCTCGTCAGACCATATTAGGCCTGCTCCTGGCACTCTCTGGATCCGTGCACTTTGAGTAAGACTTCTCAAAGGGCTGGTGCCACAGACACCAAAAGTAAAGCGTGGTGGGATTGGCCGCGAGCACGTCTTACTTCTCTGTGGCGTGTTCGTAGTGCAACTGTGGCGTCCGTCGACCTGTTCACAAGTCGATAACCAGGCCAGACCCTGGTTCGTCATAGCGTTGTCTCCGCAACAGCTCTCCGCAAGCATCCCCTCCCACATCATCATACACCGATCCACCGATTTCCCTAGTTGGACATCCTTTCATTTATTAGCTTTGATGTTGGACTTAATGTAGGCCCTAGCCTTGCCAGTTCGCTGTACATAGTCGAGGTTCGCCCTCGCCATCCGCAAATCAACAACCGGCCGAGGCAGTCGCAAAGCTTACCTGCAGTCGCCATGGTCGCCCCCCGCAGGACCGCGCTCTTGGAGGAGAGCGCCGAAGTCGAGGTGCTCTTTGCCAACATGGAGAAGATGAAGACGCTCACCAAGAAGATCCAAGCCTCGGTCAATCGACTCGATGCTAGTGGGAAAGCTGTGCAAGAAGCCATCAGCCCAATCTACGGCAACACGCAAAAATTGCAAATCGCAAACGCGAATGTCGACCGCATAATAGAGGCCATTGAGCGACTCCGAGCTCCGAGAGAAGAGAGCGCGAAGGAGGAGAGGATTATTCGCGCCGGCCCTGGACGGGGAGACCTGGACGGCTACATTGCTTCACTCGATCGCACAAACCTCAGTCTGCAGGACCTTAAGCGCACGAACCTGCGCTCGAACGAACAAGCTGTGGCCGAGCTTAGTGGGTTGTTGAAACTAGGCAACAAGCAGCTGGAGGATGTCTTCAGGAGTATCCTACAGGACTGCTCTCGGGGAAAGGTCCAGCCACTGGAATATGTCGCGAAGCGTATGTGTTGGTCCTGCACCATGTATACGGACGCTCTAACAGTCTACAGAAAACCCGTTTCCTCGCATGCCCCAAGAGAAGCTCCAGAGCCTACGCAGCATCAACACCCACATCACCAAAACCTTTGCCCAAGTATCGCAAGTCGACCTGTCGCAAACTCCCACACGAAGGATATATGCAGAGATCCGAGGCGAATATCTCGAAAGCACGCTGCGGAGTCTGATGCAAGCGTCGATAAGCACTGCTCGCAAGGTGCAGGCTGACGCGCTGTACAAGAAGGGTACCAACGGCATCGGAACCTATGTGCAGGCGATCGAAGGGCTCTTCGTAGCCGAGTTCGACAACCTGAACTACGTCTTCGACCGGGACGAATGGAGCGATGTATACGTGGCAACGTGCCAGTTCCCTCTACAAGACTTCACCAAGACACTGCGCGAGCTCAACGGACATATTCAGAAAAATCTCTTGACCGACTGCTTCCTTGGCTTTGAGATTTGTGGGCTGGTTCGGACGCTGTCGATGCGGCTCCAGAAGCAGACGGGTGCGCTCAAAGACCAGATCTACGACAGCGTGAAGCCGATCCGGGAGACGTCAAAGATGTCTTTGGGCAGGATGCTGGACGACACAAGATCTCGCACGCAAGCTCTCATTGCGCTGCCTATTGACGGCGGCCCTGTAGAGATGACTACGCAGACGATGCGACGCCTACAGGAATTGACAAACTACCTCGAGCCTCTCACATCAATATTGGCATCTCTGGGCGAGGGCGGCTGGAACTCGAACTCGGCCAACAACTCGTCCACGACGCTGGATGTTGGTCCTGATGGCGTGAGGCTCTTCGGGCAATATGCGGCCGACAGCATTGATACGCTGTTACAGAACTTGAGCGGGAAGGCAAAGACAATACTCAAGGGCAAGAATTTGCAGGGCATCTTCCTGGCGAACAACGTTGCGATTGTCATGCGAATCATACGCTCGTCAGAACTGGCACCGCTCATGGGCGGGTACGAGAAGAAGCTGGCAGACTGGCGGAAGCAAGGCACGGCCATGTACCTCGAGGCCTGGCGAGAGCCGTCCGGATACCTGCTCGACGTGCAATACACGAACCGTACCAAGGAACGGCCGACGTCGAGCGGTGCCGACTCTGCAGTCATTGTGAAGTCGCTCAGCTCAAAAGACAAGGACGCGATCAAGGAGAAGTTCAAAAACTTCAACACCAGTTTTGACGATCTTGTCACACGGCACAGGTCGTACGCAATGGAGCCCGAGGTGCGGAACCAACTGAGCAAAGAGGTACAGAACATCATTGAGCCCCTGTACAACCGGTTCTACGATCGGTACCGGGAGATTGACAAGGGCAAGGGCAAGTATGTCAAGTACGACAAGACCGAGTTGAACAAGGCCCTGGCGAGCTTTGCATAGTGTAATAGTTGCGGCGTTGGGTTTGGTTTGTTTGCGCAGAATACCCTTTGATTAGCATGTACAGAATACAGACATAGAAGTGTGCTAGGCTGGAGTGGGGCTAGGTATGAGGCCAGAGCCATGCTGGCGGACGCGGTGTAATTGGATAGGTTCGAGTCTTGCATACATGGCCGTGTCGTATAGCCGTGCATTGTCGTACCACGCTGCAAGCACCGCAAGGCATGGGGCATGGGGCATGTGCCGTGAAGCGTGAGGGAGCGTGAGGGAGCATGGCGTGAGACGGCAGTGGGCGGTGGAGGCATCGCTGGGGGAGACAGCGACGTGTTGCAGTAAGATCAATTAGGCGCGGTTGTTGCTCGTGCTTGCCCGGGTGCTCATTTGCCAGACACGTGACTTGCCCTTCTGGGAAACCCACGGCTCGCGACTGCCTGTTTCAGGCCGGCCACAAGAACACAAAAAGTTGCAAAGTGAACAGGCGTCAATTGCAATCCAACACCACCTGACCCGCGGCCTTGACCGGACCGTCGCCCTTCTACGCTGTTGCGTGCCGGCTCGCCAACACGGATATCGACGCCAATCTGGCTGCTAGTTAGGTGACGCGGGGATTTTTGGTCTAGTGCCCATTGCTCTGGCGCTGCTCGGACTTGCTCCAATCGCGCCCATCCCTGTGCGGACCCCTTTCCTCTACCCAGCGACCGACGGCACCACGACTTCCCTTTCAACGTCGCAGTCCCCGGAACACGACGCCATTTTCCCTTTGCAGCCCACGGCACCACTTCAATCCATTGCTTTGAGTGCATCACTCACTCGACAGCATACCTACCGCTGACTGGTACGCAACCCCCCAATCTCTCTCCACACGCCTGCCTCCGTTTCACTTTATTTCTCCACGTTCGGCCTGGGTCGCGTCTAGCATTTGTTTCGCACCCGCGGCTGGCATACACACACGCCAGGCATTGAGACGCTTCGCTAACTTCATCTCGTTCGGCAGTAGTCCCTCTCTTGACAAAACATTGTCTGCATCTACTGCAACTATTTACACCATGGGTAAGGAGCTTCCCCCCAAATCCCCTTTGGCTGCCCCGACGCCTTCTGAGTTGATGGATACCTCGTGCATACGCATGCATACACACACAAATAGGCATACACGCAGTAATGGGAGGGGCACATTCGGCAGGGTCCAATGCTGCTCCTCCCGCTCTGCTCGCTGTTGCTGTGCTCGACGGGCTCTCGCTCTTCATCGTCAAAAGGCCCCTTTGCTAACAACCAGCTGCAGAATCCGGTGCTACATCTCCAGCGCCGCCAACGCGTGCGTCCCCTTCACCTCCAGCCTCTGCCGGCGGCTACGACATGGATCAGACGATTAACGGACAGCCTCCAGCGGTACAAACCATCACGGCGAAGAACCCCAAGGCCGCAGCTGCCATGGCGAACGACATGAACATTGTGCGCAGGAAGCTCACGGGCTACGTCGGTTTCGCGAACCTGCCCAACCAGTGGCACCGCAAGAGTGTACGCAAGGGGTTCAACTTCAATGTCATGGTTGTCGGTATGTTTGCTTCTGCCTCCCGGCCCGTGGTTTGTGCTAACGTGTCATCCAGGTGAGTCCGGCCTCGGAAAGTCGACGCTTGTCAATACCCTCTTCAACACGTCGCTCTACCCGCCCAAGGAGCGCAAGCCCCCGAGCCTCGACATCTCCAAGACGGTCTCGATACAGTCCATCAGCGCCGACATTGAGGAGAATGGTGTTCGTCTGAGGTTAACAGTCGTCGACACACCCGGCTTTGGCGACTTCATCAACAACGATGAGTCCTGGGACCCCATTGTCAAGAACATTGAGCAACGGTTCGACGCCTACCTCGATGCCGAGAACAAGGTCAACCGCATGAACATTGTCGACAACCGCATCCACGCCGTCGTCTACTTTATCCAGCCCACCGGCCACTCACTGAAGCCCATCGACATTGAGGTGATGAAGAAGCTCCACACCAAAGTTAACCTCATCCCCGTCATTGCCAAGGCCGACACCGTTACTGACGATGAAATCGACAACTACAAGAAGAGGGTATGTACAACGCTTTGCTTTTTTTTCTCACGGCCCTGCTAACAAGTTCAGATTCTTGCAGATATCGCCTACCACAAGATCCAGATCTTCGAGGGACCCCGGTACGAGCTTGACGACGAGGAGACGATTGCGGAGAACCAGGAGATCATGGCCAAGGTACCCTTTGCTGTTGTCGGTTCCAACACCGAGGTCACCACGGTCGACGGCCGCAAGGTCCGTGGGCGTGCGCTACCCTGGGGTGTTGTTGAGGTGGACAACGAGGAGCACTGCGACTTTGTCAAGCTGCGCCAGATGCTCATCCGCACCCACATGGAGGAGCTCAAGGAAAACACCAACAATGCGCTCTACGAGAACTACCGCTCGGAGAAGCTCGCGCAGATGGGTATCCAGCAAGACTCTAGCGTGTTCAAGGAGGTCAACCCTGCCGTCAAGCAAGAGGAGGAGCGCTCACTCCACGAGGCGAAGCTCCAGAAGATGGAGATGGAGATGAAGATGGTGTTCCAGCAAAAGGTGCAGGAGAAGGAGAGCAAGCTGCGCCAGAGCGAAGAGGAGCTGTACGCCCGTCACAAGGAGATGAAGGACCAGCTAGACCGACAACGACAAGAGCTCGAGGAGAAGAAGGCACGCATCGAGTCGGGCCGGCCGATCGAAGAAAAGGGCAAGAGAAAGGGATTCTCGCTCCGCTAAAGCGGGCCAGCTGGCGACTGGATCGTTTCCCCTGCTCCGCTCTGGACGATATCACGCCTCTCGACCGACCCTACTCAGTTCTCTACACCCTCTTACAGACCTTGTTTAATATAATGCGGCCGACGATACCACTGGGTGCTATCGGTAAAAGGGATAATACGCAGCGGTGCGACTCTGGGCGCCCAGCACCCCAGTGTCGCGTCTTGGTGCAGTTGTCCGGATTGTTGATTGATACCAACGTCTTTGCGCTCCTTCCGATTCCCTTGCTTCTCCTTCGGCATTTTCTATTATTTAGTATTCGGCAGATGTAGTTCCGGAGCGTGGAGTGTGTCGGACAGGTTCTTTTTCATGTACTCTACAGACCATCATACTAGGCAATTTCATTTGTTGGCAGAAAAAAAATTACGAGTTTTGTGCTCGTGACGTTTGTTCCAGAACTAGCGGTGACGACATTGGCGTTTGTGTTTGAAACAGATGGGGATAGCCTGCTGGCTGCGGCTGAGATGATCAGGGAGCGCGAATGGGTGGGGGTTGCACTGTGGCCTGTGATGTCGTCACCCACCCCCAAATCGCCCGAATTCTGGTTTACCTACGGTGCCCGCCTTTTGTCCCTCTACAAACACACCACAACAAGCAACTCTTCCTCTCACCACGCAAACCACTCAAAGCCATCTGCGAGTACTGTCAGTCTGTGACTGAGCATTCGGACCTTCTTTTTTTCTTGTATCGGTAAGTTTGCCCAACCGCCAGCCAGACACGGCAAGTATCCATTGTGCGGGTCCCGAAGGCCGAAAGGAAGCAGCTCCTGCAGCAGCACCCAAGGGACCCAGCCACACTTGGGGACACATTACACCTCCTCTCTTCCGACTTGTTGCCTGCACTTGTACTCTTGACACGCTGGAAGCTGCATCCATCTCTGCAGAGCTCTGCTGACATTGCAAGCCATCTATTACGTAGCCCACACGACAGCTCCTACAGGCGCCGAAATACGAACCATGGCCCCTCCACCGCCAGCCTCTATGCCTTTGGGCCAGCGCCTTGCTGCGCTCGCGCAGACTCTGCAGTTTGCGTGGTTTGCCGGACATGTCACTCTGCTGCTCGCTACTATGCGATACAGTCTGTCCTACATTACTTTCAACTACTACTCCCGCTGGGCCTCCTTCTCCTACCGCACCGCCTTCCTCTCGGCATGCGTTACCTACGGCATTGTTGTCTACAAGGCATACCGCGCCCGTGTGAGGGCCGGAAAGCAGAACGGCCTTGTTGCGCTGGCTACGGATGAGAACGTTCAGTACTTGTGTATGTTCACTCTATGCCACCTCCCTTGTGCTCATAGCAGCCGCTGACCATAGCCCAAGTCATGGCCCTTGTGTGGCTCTTCTCCCGTCAGATCCCGCTCGCCATTCTGCCCTTTTCAGTATACTCCATCTTCCATGTCGCTACCTACGTGCGCTCAAACCTTCTGCCCACTATCCAGCCCCCGCCTGCGGCCCAGGCCGGCGCCAAGCCCCAGGGCTCTGCCGCTTCCGAGGCTATTGGCAAGTTTGTCAAGGAATACTACGATGGCTCCATGACGCTAGTCGCCATGCTTGAGATCTTCCTCTGGGTCCGTGTCCTCGGCTCTGCCATGCTCTTCCAGAAGGGCTCGTGGATCTTGCTTGCCATCTACACCGTCTTCTTCCGCGCTCGCGTTGCGCAAAGCAGCTTTGTCCAGGAAGCCATCAACCAGCTTACTGCTCGCATCGACGCCCAGCTCGCCAACCAGAGCACCCCTCCCGCAGCCAAGCAGGGTTGGGGCACCTTCAAGGGCATTGTTCGCCAAGCTGCTGATGCTACCGACATCCGCAGGTACGTTGGCGGACAGCCCGGCGCCGCCCCCAAGAAGGCGCAGTAAATGTCTCACAATCGTTTTGCGACAATGCCTCTATTTTACACGGGGCATCCAAAGTTGCTTGACAACCACCTTGACGATGATACGGCAGTCATGATGACAATAGATGTGCTTTGGTGCTTGCAGCAGAACTGAACAAAGATGAAAAGGGCGGGAGGCGGTATTTGGCAGTTTGCGATGTCCCGACTGTAAACGAGGCTGGTCTGGCCTGGAAGGGATGGGGAGTAGTCATGTATGACGGCCGTGGAAAAACAAAAGAAACAGTGTATGTGTGCGTCGAAGGGATGGAACGGATGAGGTTTCCGTTCCATTGATTTTTTTGGACAAGGCGTGTAATTATTTTAGTTGGCTGATGATGATTGTTCGCTATTTTACAAGTACCAAATGGATTTTTTCGTTGATGTGTGGACATGATGCTTTATGTGTGCGGACATGACATTTTTTGTGTTGAGATGATGAGCTACTATAAGAGGTGTCATGTAGGGTAAGTATGTAAAAGATCGTACTATACGATAGCAGAGAGAGGGAGAGAGAAGGAGAATAGGTTATAAAAAAAAGTGTTTTGTTTGCTGCCTGTTCATATGTCAGCATGTACAATTGCTCTGTTCTATATCTAGAGTCCCACATTCTCGCCATACCTCTCTCTTTCTTTCTTTCTTTTCTTCTTTCTCTCCCGCAAGAAATCTATTCTTTTATGACTCTTTTTCCCTCTGTTTTTAATAGACCAACTATACTCTTGTTCTTGTTGTTGGTATTGTTGTTATGATTCTACTTGCGATTTTACTCTTACTTCACTAGCTATCGTCTAGACATGAGCTGTAGCCTTCTTCTTCTTCTTCTTTTTCTTCTTCTTCTCGTAAGTTTGATAAGGGCTTATTTTATAAATCGAGAGACGGAAGAGACAGAAGTAAGAAAAGTGAAAGAGAGAGAGAGAGATGTTATCACATGTACTCGACTACTTTATATATTTATATATATAGCCAACAACAAGACCATCAAGACGTAGCCAAGAACTATAAAAGTAGAATAGAAGAAGAACGAAAACGTAATAAAGGAGTATTTAACTTTTTACTAGATTC
>Ga0265798_10007233_pt1 | contig 14402 bp, 15 predicted proteins | sample P3T30metagenome_FD_192430 | JGI IMG/M metagenome (GOLD analysis project Ga0265798, IMG submission 192430) | Plant litter microbial communities from East Loma Ridge, Irvine, California - P3 T30 | ecosystem: Environmental > Terrestrial > Plant litter > Unclassified | place: USA: California...
CATCATCATCATCATCATCATCATCGTCAATCCCCTCTACAGGGTGTGTCAAACCATCAATCTCATGGCAGGCGAAGAAGCCGAAGCCTTACTCTCCATCGCCTCATCCCGCTTCGCAGCAGTCTCCAAAAACTCCCGCACCATCCTCTTGACCCGCTTGACTTCGTCGCCGTGCACTCCTCCCCTCTCAGTCTTCGGCACAACAGCCTTGATCCTCGAACTACAGATCCCATCAGAGCAAATGTCCACGCCGTAGCCAGGCCTGAAACTCAACCGATACACGGGCACGGAGAAGAGATGTGTCTTCACGACGCCGGCTTCCGACACGGCATACCGGACGACGAACCTGGGGCTCTGCCCGACCATCACCTCGGACCACGCCATGTCGAGTTTCGCGAGGCATTTGCGCAGGGTGAGGATGAGCCACCGGAGGTCCGGGCAGCTGAAGCCCAGCCGTCTTTTCTTAGGGAGCTTGGTTGCTGACAGGCCAGCTTGCAGGAGGTCAATTTCGGGGCCGCCGAGGAGTCTGTGTTGCTGGACGTTCTCCAGGGCGAAGAAGGGGTCGAAGGGCAGGGGCCATGGGCCGGAGGGTTCTAGGGCTGTCGCTTCGAGGGGGAGGGCGTGTTTGTCTTGCCAGGATCCGGGTTGGAGGCCGAGGTCGTGGAAGGCCATTGCTCTGCTTCGGTTCGGGTCGAGTTTGCGGCTGAAGCTGACTGGCTGTGTGTCTGCTTGGATGAGCGATCTTGCGACGTCTCGGGCTAGGACTTTGGGGTCGAGGATGCTGTCGGCGGTTTTGGGCTTGTCGTCTTGTGTGTCTTGCCAGTCGATGTTGACGCCGGTCTTTGTCTCTCCGCGACGACATGTCTCCCTTTCTGCGAGGATCTGCTGATACATCGGCAGCCATTTGGCGTCCTGGAGAAGCGGGTTCCTCGAGGCGATAGAGTAAGCTAGCAAAGCTTCGGTTCTGCGGTTGAGTAGAGCGTAGATGTCGCCCATCCAATATGCAGCAGCGCAGTGCCCGGCATCTAATTGGCACGATTCTTCGACAGGTGACGAGAATACCGAAATGAAATGAAGGAGTGCCTGTTCGGGTTCACCTTTGAGACTGGCAATCGCACCCAGCATGTGATGTAATCTCCTATTCAATCCATCGTCTCTGCTCTCGGAGTACCGACTCAAATGGAGTTCGATGTTGTGTTTTGCTTGGTCCCATAATCCAGCGTTCCAGGAGGAAATGATCGCGCTGGCGAAATCTTCGTTTAGCTTGGACTCCGCGATGATCTCTTGATCCGATTGCGTGCGCGTGACGCCCAGTTCGGAGACGTGTCTGGTCTTGGGCTCTGATGCCCATCGTATCGCTCTCCGTGGCGACACGGGTGAAGATAGAGGACTCTGGGCATCTGGCAAAGCAAATGGTCCCAAGCCTTGAGCTGCCTCCTCAGAGTTCACGACGCGATATCTTGACTTTACTGCTGGTGTTGAGTGAGACAAAATTCGTGCGGGAGGACGAATCGGGATGAGACGATAGGAAGTGGTAGTTCGGGTCTCGTTGAGTCGAAGCTCAGTCGTGTGGTGCCCTGGCGCTTCCGCTGGTATTTGTTCCGAGTCTTCCTCTTCCGCGAGGGGAGCAACTGGAGATGAACGGTGGTGGTGTGGGCTTCCATTGTGGGCATCCCTGTTCGTTCTTATCGATGGAGACCTCTGCGAGAATCTTAGGCTGTTGCTCGACGAAAGAGAAGAAATTTTAGCTGCTTGTGCAGGCAGTGTTGCACTCCGGAGCGAGGTAGACCTCCCGATACTACCATTGTTTTCCTGAGCCAGCATGTCCTGCCGATTCTTTGTCGCAGCGATCAATGGAGCAGCTGCTTTCTCGATTGGAGACTTTGCTACACGAGCAGAGGAGCGAGGTGGTACTGCCGGCAAGAGGTCTTTGTGTTGACTCGGCTGTCCGCTCAGTATCAACGAGGACGCACTGTCAATGTCGACTGACATAGGATCAAAGTATGCGAACTGCATGGCCTGATGTTCAGTTCTGATAACCGGCAACTTTCGTTTGAAGCCGTCGAAAGGAACTGGTGGGCTGGATGCAGTGCGAGGAGCAACGACTTGTTTCTCGTCTTCGAGTCCGTAGACGGGCGCACGCTCGTTATCAACGCTCTGCCTGTGCGACAGACTCGTAGGTCTTGAGCCGAAGGACCAAGAGCTGGATCCAGCACTCATTTTGTTTCCGTCATCGCTGCTTGACGTCAAAATCGATGAAGACCTGGGTGTTTGCGTGCCTGCGCTGCCACTGCCCGTAAAATTGTGCGGAATACGGCCTGTGCCGCCCAAATGATCCAGAGCTTCAAGTGCGTGGGAAAGCCTGCTTGTCACCTCGTCGATGTCGTTGAGAAGATCCGCGACGACGTCTCCACCTACATCATCCGCCTTGACAACCGCACTCCGCCTGCGATGCAATGATCGTTCCAGCCTGTTGAGTACATCTCTACTCTCGCCAGCTGCAAGAAGCACACGGATATCTTCCGGTCGAACGGAAGCGTCGTCAAGGGCTTCATCCGCTTCTTCAAGTTTGTTTCGAAGCGTCCTGACACTCCTCGCCAGCGGTCTGTATATACTCGTTGGTTCCTGGCCTGGTTGCGTGTTAGGCTCGACCGGTGTATTGGAATTGTGAGTAAGTAACTTACAGGAACAGTACAACTTGTGGGCTAATGCTCGTACGCCTTGCAAATCGAAAGCCCAAGTCGGTGCAGGCATCTTGCGCCCTTGGAATGCAATTGATCATACCGTTTCATGCCCATGTCGCATGAGACGGCACCTGGCTTCGAATTTAGTTAGCTGGCAGCAGGTCTCGGTCTCTCGACTGCATCCGTGGCACAAGACCGGCCGACCGGAATCGTCGGTCCACTGGGGCTGCACTCGTGGCCACGCAAGCTGCGAAGGCTGCGATCGGCTTGCAAGGCTGAGCTGACATGTGCTCGGCGGTGAATGGACGGACCCAGCCACTGAACTGGGGCGCCGGACATGCACAGTGGTCGTGGTCAGCCCGACGTAGCGAGGATGTGCATGGCGCAGGGTCGAAAACGTGGCCGAGATGTATTGTTCTGCCAGAGGATTTAATCAGCCCATCACGTGCTCCGGACTAACGCACCGGCGAGGAAATCCCAAACTGCGTATATTCCGCCGGCAAGTGCGAATCTGGAGCATTAAAGGTGTCAGGTTACTATTTCATAACCTGCTTACTGAACCATGACCGGATGCTGAGGGCGAAGCGCGGGCAATCTCACTGGGGTGATAATTCAAGCACCGGCTGAAAGCTGTTGAACACACGTAAGACTGTAGGATTATCCGATTTGCTGCAGGTAGTGATCATTTTACCAACCTGCTACGCAAGTTGCCAACCGACTTGCCCAGTTTCTCGTCCAGCCGCGACACTGAGCCCAAATGAGTTATACTCCATGATGAGCCCTTGGCTGACCAACACCGTCCACCTGATACTGAGGAATCACATCTTCCATCGTCTCATCTGAGAACCGCAGATCTTCTTCGAGCGAGACAGTGTCTTTGATCTTCCAGAACATCACTGGTGCTGCGATGACCAGACTGACCGCAAGTAACACCCAATTGGAAATGAACATACTCATGTATGCCACCTTTTTGGCGTCAAGGTGCCAGGAGACAGCCGCTCCAGCGGACTGTATACCCCTTGAACTTGGTCAGCATCTTGGATAATAGCATTAGGGCGGAGCAGACACCTACTTGTAGAACCCAGCAAAATTCGCAAGTTTACGGCCGTTGTTTGTCATCGCTCCCATGAACCTGTTATAGATCAGAATGTGTCAACGAATCATGGAAGAGCAGGAAAACTCACCAATAGACGCATGTCTGCCAACCTGCATCGTAGAAGCCATAGAATATGTACAGAAACATTGGCCCAACATAGCCACTTGTCGACCAATCCATCTTGTCATCTTCAGTGTCTGCGATTTCTGTTTTGCGAACGTATGTCATCTGGAAGGAGTAGCCTCCGCCCCAAATCGCAAATGTTAGCATCAACAATGCGACCCAAGCGAGTACTGCTCGTGTGGTCCGGCGGAGACCAGCGTAATCCAGTGCAAATCCGAAGACGGAGGCGCCGATGATTTGCGCGATCCAGTAAAGCACGTTGTTGAGAGATCTCGTCCGGACGTTGAAGTTTGGAAGGTTCACTGCATTGAACTGGTAGGCGTAGAACCAGTTCGATGCGAAAAACATCGGGAATAGGAACAGGATATATGGGTCGGTAAAGAGGGTCTCCCAAAGACCTAGAATCTCTGTTTTCCAGGTGGGATTCTTTTGTAGAATCACGCGTGATTTGTCTGTCCGTACCACTTGTTTCGCGTCGACTAGTGTCCAAGCGAGACAAGCGCCTGCAAAGGTGAGTACGAGGAATCCGATATAGACCCCGTCGGTAACACGCCCTTCGCTGTCAACATGGATGGTTTGGCCCAAAGGCACCTTGAAGAGAAATTAGTAAATGCATTTGGCCCTTTGGCAGAAGTGTATCGCTTACTAAGGCTCCTATTACTCCACCGAGGTTGAAGATGGCCCAGAACGTAAAAATGTATCGGCCCTTCGAAGCCTCGGGCGGGTACGACATCATGATCTGGCCTTGAGCACTCCACAAAACTCCGGCGCAGCATCCAAGGAGAAATCCGGAAAACAGGACAAATCCGACATTTTTCGTGTGATTGTAGCATAGGTATGCTGCGATATTGACGGAATAGCCGAGACCGCCAAAAGACATTGCGGTCTTGATGCCTAGCTTGTTGGTTATGCTCCCACTGAAGAACCCGACTACAGCGAAAGTAGCGTAGAGAGCGCTGTTGGCGTTGTCAGAAGCACCAGACTCAGATCCGAATTGGCCAGCGGCACCGAGGCCGTTCACAGCGTTGAACATGCCTTTGATCTATCAGCCTTGGAGAACAGAGCCCGATGGCGTTACACTACGTACCTGGGCACAAGAAACACACAAAAGCGACCAATACCAATTGAGTTTGTGGTGAGGCATAGTGTGGTAAACCAAAGAAGCGTCGGTACTTCCATCCGGAGACACCGTCGATGCTCAGGCGAGGGTGTCCACGTCCTGGTGGATCTGACTGTAAAGCACTGCTGAGCGCAATTGGTTCGGTATCTTCGTAGAATTTTGTCATCTTGTTGCAACTCGTTGAAGTCTGTCAAATCTGTGGTGGTATCCGGGAAGAGCAAAGCACTCAACTTTACTTTCAGAAAGTGAGTTCGAAAGGAATCTGCGCACATAAGCCTGGCAAGGCTTATGTATGTAATGTGCAGAGTACGCACCTTCTCTGGCTGCGGATACCTACATCACATAGCCCGCACGTCAAATCATGCATGGATGAGCTTTCAGCAGCACCGGAATGGGATCTGGCGCAGCACATCTTACTAGTCGCAGGCATAATGCAGGATCTCAGAACTTTGCAGCCGTCACTTCGGGGCCAAAGACTCAAGATTCCCATTGAAACCAGCGATTCGGTCCGCATAGTGGACTCCGGTGAATACAGTACCTGCACTGCAGCAAGTACATGTTGCCATTGAGCCGGCAGTGGTCGGACCAAGATCCTCTTGAGGCAGACGTGTGCGAAGTGAGTTCGCCTGTGGCTTTGAAACCTGACAGCAAGCCTTAATTGCTGTTGGGTCCAATACCACAGATGCAACTGTCAAGAGAACTGTCTCGCAATCCTAAGCCGACTGCTCGCTATTCCTGCATCAGTACACATGCTCAGCCTTGCAGGTCGCTGCTGTGTACAGCCTCGTCGTGATGCTAAGTATGACTAGGTAGTGTGATGCAGGTCACGACTGTCAACTTGCAGCCTCACAGCAGTGCAGTACACAATTTCCTCAGCCTCGAGATGGGGAGCTCCAGACGTGGTGTAACAGACGGACGGCTTCAGCTGCCTTCCATCTTTGCAGTATTCTGGCCGTTGGCTGCGTGTATGCTGACTTGTGACGGCAGGATGCATCAGCTGCTGACATGCTCCAGTCTGAAATAACATGTATCCATAGGTAGGTAGTTCCAGGGATAGATGGTGAATGTCGGTTGCTGTACAGTCGCTCTCACTAAGTGCTGGGGCCAAGACCGGGTACGCCACGCTAGACCCGATTTGGCCATGCTCGTCGCGACTCGCCGTCTTCACATGTCAGAGAGCAACGCGACAACACACGTCACCCAATGGACAGATCACAATACCGATACCAAACATGACCGAGAACAAGGCGCCTGGAGACGCTGCAAATGCTTCCACAGCGACTGCTGACCAACCCGGTCGTCCTTATTATGAACAACTGCGCACTACCCTCCGCGGCACCCTCGACAAGAAGCGGAAACTAGACGAGCAGCTGGCCGCATTGGAAGAACAGATCTTCAAGGTCGAGGGCGCGTATCTGGAAGAGACGAGCAACTCTGGAAATATTGTCCGCGGCTTCGATGGGTGGGTCAAAGGTGTGAGCGTGGGCGGACGCGGAACCGACGACAGAAGGCGTGGTCGCATAAGGGACGAGGACAGAGTGTTCAGTCGAAGCTCTGTGGGATGGATGAGGGTGAGATCTGCACATTAAGGGTATACATGCGCCAACATGTTGCTGACTATGTTAAACAGGCGCAAGAAGGCACAGACTCAAACACACCGTCGCATGCAGCCACGCCCACAGGTTCAGTCCCCGCGTCCTTGTCTCGCGCAGAGAGTACTTCAGGCACTACCGGAAAGACTGGAAACAAGAAAAAGAGAGCCACCGAAAAAGATGACGATGACGAGAAGGCGCCGAAGCGCGGGAAGATTACTTATGCGAGGGACTGAGAGAGATGGTGTTTATTGCAAAAGCGTTCTGAGCATGGTGTACGGCGTCATAAGGAATACCAAGATATGGAAACAGTCGATTTTTGGCTGATTGAGAGCGTAGCTAGGAAGAGAAACAGTATCAGGTCGCACAATTCTTCGGCAAACGAGACCTTCGAGCATGTGGACAGGCAGTTGTAGACACGATCTTTTGCGAAGTGGACTGGATGGTGCATTTGTACTGCCTGCACGTGCTGATCTCTGCCTCGATGCGCGCTGCTCTTTGATTTCTGCCGACTCTCCGGCAACAACGTCAAGTTCCCCATCGCTCAGGCTGGAGGGTTCGCAACTGGGAAACACCAAATTTGGCAAGTCTCTCAAAAAGAACACGGGTCGCCATGTGGATGAGCTTCCAGAAAGATGCCCGGTAAATCCAAGGATCGAAGGCGAGCGGTGAGTTAAGGATCTTTGATCGAGTAAAACAATGGCTGTTTATCCAGGAAACCAGCCTCCGGAGGAGGCGCGGAAGTCACATCTCAACACGATGAGTCTCTGCAATGCTAGCTGTAGCATCAAGCAAATTCGACCATCTAGGTAGCGAAATGCTATCAACCTAGTGAATCCCTCGTTATTGATTGGACCATAGGACTAGAACGATACATAAGATGGCAGTACGATCTCGTAACTAGCTTCAGAAAGATTGAACATGTGGTTGATGTAGCTTTCAAGGGTCTCGAAACAGCTGAGAACTCGCATTTCCAAGAATAGAATGCGGCAGAGCTCGAGAAGGGTCCATCCAAGCCGCAAGTCGCGCCAGGAACCATGCACAGACGTACGTCGTACACAGCAGTATGGGCTGGCCACATGCCTTTTATTTCGATCGAACGAGCCACGCGTGCTCGAGTAACAATTGTAGTACAACAGTCAGGCTAAGCCATTGAAACGTCTGTTATACCTTGTCTCCCTAAGTAAACACCTTCACAACCTACCTTCTTCTCAACACCCCCACCCATCCACCCCACTAGACAACGGAACACAACACCACAACACAAAAGTCCACCGCAACCATGAACGGCACCACCAAGGCTCCCACCGACTCCCTCTTCCCCGCCTCTCTCATCTCGCCCGCCGTCGCTGCCGCTCTCCCAGAAGCCTACACCATCCGTCCGCTCCAGCGCGGCGACTACTCGGCCGGTTTCCTCGATGTCCTGCGCGTCCTCACGACCGTAGGCGAAGTCTCGCAAGCCGACTTTGAGACCCGCTTCGACGAAATGAAGCAGACCGGAGGCACCGCAGTTGGCACGCACGTACTAGTTATCCTGGACGGCGAGGGCAAAGTTGTAGGCACAGGAGCGTTGCTGGTTGAGAGGAAATTGTAAGTTGCCTTTTCCCTGGAATATTGGAAGGACATTTCGGATTTGAGCGAATTGCTGACTTTGGCGCGATTCTTTTGTTGTAGCATCCACAACCTCGGCCTCGTCGGCCACATTGAAGACATTGCTGTCGCAAAGGACCAGCAGGGCAAGAAGCTCGGTCTGCGGATCATCCAGGCGCTGGACTTTGTCGCGGAGAACGTGGGCTGCTATAAGACTATCCTCGACTGCTCGGAGGCGAACGAAGGCTTCTATGTCAAATGTGGCTTCAAGAGGGCGGGCTTGGAGATGGCACACTACTACGAGAAGAAGTGAGCGGTGCGGTTGAGGCCACATCGGGAACTTTGCTGGTGACGAGAGGACCGCGGCGGACATGCGCTCGGAGCGGTAGTATACAACATGATAGAGGAACTCTACAGGACTATAGTGTAAGTTACACGAACGCTGGGAGCTGGACTTCGAGGCGAGCGAGAAGGGAGTCAAGGGATCGCGATCACATGCGATGATTTGGCTTGGCGGCAGATCTGAGGAAGATGAAGTCGCGCTTGATTTATGATCCAATCTTACTACAATACCACAAGCATCCTTCTTGCAGAAAACAACCGCTGAAGACCCAAGTACCTTGTCCATCAAACCCGACTCCAAGCGCGCAACCCCAAAGCTTCTATCTCCACCACAACGACAACGAGGACATCGCCCTCGCTGACCACGGCAAATACAATCGCCTACTCGACCGACGACGCCTATTGGTCTCGCCGCACACTCCATTGACCTCTACCTCATATCATCCGCAGCTACCAAACCACACCCGTCCGCCAGCTCAACGATAACACCATCACCCACCAAATCCACATCACAATCACAATCACAACAATGTGGACATCGACGTCGAACAACGAGGCACCTGTACAGGAAGACAAAGTCTGCTGGCACTACCCAAAAGCCGTATGCGCACATGAAGGCGACTACAAATGCTGGTACTATGTTGACTTCGACTTGGATGCAATCTGCTTTCACTACATCAATGACGAATGCAAGAACAACGACGAATGTGCGCACTTGCACCCTGCCGAGTTGGACCCGTCGTGATACCTATGCTTGCGACAGCGTCGTTGCAGTCCTTTCGACCCAAGAGGTCAACGCCTGGCGTAGTATGGCGAGGTCCATGTATTACAAGAACCTGGGACATGATCATGAACGAGGTGACATATCTTTACGAGGGAGGTGCCTGGATCACTCTGCCTGCTCCCCATGCCTTCAGCTACAGCTTGCGCCCAAAAGCGCCCGTCCCTAGAACCGCTGATGGGCAGCCAAGTAACACCTGCGCCTACAACCTCCCAAACTGCTGGGCACCGTATTGCCCCGACCCCTTTTCCGACGACGAGCAATCCCCATCTGCCGAAGATTCACACACCGCAACAGCAGATATGGGTGCGGACATGGTTGATCAGCTTGCGAAGACCACGCTTGGCTCCGAGCCGGAAACCCCAGAAAATGGGTCTGCTATCCTTGCCGAAGTCTTGTATGATGGAGGAGATTCAGACATGCACGAGTGCCAGCGTGCAGCGACGATGCTGTTCGAATCCTAGCATTGCATCTGATCATCATCTTTGCACTCTTTTCTGCCACAAATCAGGCCACTGAAGTTCTCTGGCTCAACTACCTCACCTCAAAACGGGCCATTGAAATTGTTTCGCCCATCACACCACTAGAATCAGCGTCCAATGTGTTCTGGCCCCAACTCTCACCACCAAAACGACCATCTGAACCTTTGTGCTGAAGTTCTCGGGATTTCTTCTATTGCAGTGAGACTGTGCACCTGAAGAAGCTCTTGGTCCGACCCATCACGACATTCAGCATCCGAAGTTGATAGACTTTAATGAAGTACAACCATTCAAAGCGTTTTATTCCGGTGATGGCTCTCATGGCAAGCACAGACATTCCCCGATGAAAGCACTTACCCAGTGTCACATTGGAAGTTGGTGAAGTGTCCAGTGTTTAATCCGTCTCTATTGGTGGCGACCCGTACCCTTAGTCGTTCATTAGATAAATTCGAAGGCAGCATCAGAATCGAACCCTTCTAATAGACCAACATAGTCTCGAATTCCGGTTGCACTCCTTCGAAAACGATCATTGTAGAATCAGTGTAGAAACTACGACATTTGATTGCAGTACCAGAATTGGTATGCACTCTTTCCGAGTTCTCTGGCCATGTCACAGAAATTCTGGCATTTCGATACATATAGCCCGCCATTCCAGTACCTAAATCTTTTGTTACTTCACGTTTGCCTACAAATCATCAGCAACTAAAACTCACACCCTGCGTTATCCGGTCAGGCGATTCAAGAACAATGTCGCCTTCACCCATTGATCCCGACATGGTTTCAACGTTGTCTACAAAATTTGCAGAATCGAAGGTTGGCACGTCAGCCTCTTCATCGGACCCCTCCAAGTTTCAGCCAATCGATCGCACCAACACCAAACCGGACATTGAGCTCTCATCTGGTGGAACATGGCTCACAGTCTTGGAGACGCCGTGTACATTCGGTGCAAGTATCTTCGAGGAAGTCATGTTGAATTTCATCAAGAACCCCAACGTCACTTCCTCCTATCTATTCCGTGCTGACATCCTTCACGACACCGGATCGGAAAACAGTGGTACTGGACTTGATCAAAATACTTCGACGGTCACTGAAGATCACAAGCCAAGGACCTTCGAACTCCCTGGATGGAAGCAAACGCGTGTGATTGTACGACTACTCATTCCCCGTAACCAACAACTCGACCGACCTTTGGTCCAGACTTGCATCCTACTGTCCAAAGCGAAAGAGACGAACGAAGATCTCGAAGAACACCTTGTCGTGTACATACCTCACACATCCTCGCCCGAGGAGACACCCTTCTATCATCCGCGAGTGGCAAAACTGGCGTTCCGCCACACTTTCCGCCCGACTATGAACGGCGACTCCACAACCAACGACCCAAGCCCCGGAACCGGCACCCTCTCACTTTCCTACAACCCCTTCGAATCTTCCCCAGAGATCGACTCCAAACTCCAACGCACAGGCCTCAAGCTCCTGCAAACGATCCACAAGCACGGTCAAGGGCAACTGGGCGGCTACAAGAAACGCGTGCACCACGACAGGCTGATCCCGCAGAAAAGCTACCAAGACACCTACGCGCGGCTGAAAGCCAAGTACGGGCGGAAACTCAGCGAAGGGTGGGTGGAAGTGACGGACCCGTCCAAGCATGTCTTCGAAGACTTGGGCATCGCCGCTTTCTGTCTGGAATTGTGGCAGCAGATGTATCAGGTGCCTGCGACGGCGAGGAGAGCCCAGCAGGAACAGCAAGCCACGGGTGGTGCAGAGGATGCCGGGCGTCAATTCGAAAGCGGAGAAGTGAAACCAGAGAATGGCACTGCTGTCAATGCCAACGAGAAACCACCCTTCCCCGGCTTCGTCGACATCGGCTGCGGCAACGGCCTGCTCGTCTACATCCTCGTCTCAGAAGGCTACCCGGGCTTCGGCTTCGACGCCCGCGAGCGTAAAACCTGGACAACCTTCCCGCCCGAAGTCCGTCAACACCTCCGCCAGTCCCTTCTTGTTCCGGAAATCCTACGACCCAACAACAGCAGCAGTGATGAAGAAAACAACAGCACTACTCCCGTCATGGACACCTCAACGGAAGACGCCGCCAAATCCTGGCACTCCGGCCTCTTCACCCCAGGCACCTTCATAATCTCCAACCACGCCGACGAGCTCACAGCCTGGACCCCGCTGCTCGCTTACCTGAACAAAAGCTCCTTCATCGCCATCCCCTGCTGCTCGCACGACCTAGCAGGCTCGAGATTCCGCGCGCCGGACTCGACAAAAGCGCAAAAGGCAGCACAGCAGACGGCGGCGGCTGCGAAAAAGCTAAGAGAAACCGGCGGCGAGCGCAACGAACACGCCGCCAGACTGCCTCAGCAGCATCAAGAGGCTCCGTCGGGTGGCGAGGCCGACGCTTCCGCGCACGATCTCCGCCTCTCGCAGGCGGCCGAGACGGGTTCGCTGAAGCGGACGCTTGTGCATAAGAAGATGGCGTCGGCGTATAGTACCCTCTGCGCTTACGTGAGTGCGCTGGCGGAGGCTGTTGGGTTTGAGGCGGAGGAGGAGATTTTGAGGATTCCGAGTACGCGGAATGCTAGTGTTGTGGGGAGGAAGAGGAGGACTGCGGACGATGATGTGGGTCTCGATGAGAGGCGGAGGAAGGTGGTGGAGCTTGTGGAGGAGGAGTTGGGGAGGGTGATTGAGAATGTGGGTAGGGAGTGGATTGAGAGGGCGGAGAAGTTGGAGAAGAAGCCGAGTAGTGGGCATTGATTGTGGGTGCGTGGTGGTGATGACCATGATGAGTATGATGATGATTGTTAGTACCAGGCATATGCGGTGGTCGCATTGACGCTGTGAGCGTGATTGCATACCATTTTGCACATAGTATTGTTGAGAGTGGAATACTGTATCGAGTCGATAGATGAACATGTCACACTGCACATACTAAATTGCAAACAACCGCCGGTTTTCCGTGCACTGGGGAGTGGGTACGTTAACTATTACGCCCAAGTTTTGAGTGTGATGGCTTACTGTCATGATTTTAGAACCACGTCCATGGTGAGTTGTAACTTACCTCCAGGTATGTGTCGATCCCCTGAACACAGTCTGGACCGATCTGCAAGAATTCAACGAAGCCGATGGAAAAGTGATCCACTGCCACGGCGAAGCAGACAACAGCATCCCAACCCTCTCGGTAATCTACCAAGAGCAAGTCTGCCGCGTCATGTACCCCAACGCGCAGCTACGAGGACTCGCTCGAGAAGTTGCACGGGTTCTATCGCCTCTAGATCGTGCCTGGTGCCGCGCACTGCTCGCCTAGCGCCGAGAATGGTTCTTTCCCGCAGACGGTGCTGGGTTCTGTGATCGAGTGGGTGAGAACGATGTGGTTCCTGTCCAAAATGGAAATGCGATTGAGCATGCATGCGTGATGCCAGATAAGGATACTCTTGACTTCTGGTCCCTAACGCTTGACGGGGAGACCAACAATAGAGAGAGGTGTTCGTCGTGAAGAATCTCGTTGAAAATCGTCGGCCTTGCATACTATAAAGTCAACCATGATCTCACAACAGCCCAGCAAATAGCTACAGCAGGATGTTCGGAGTTTACAAAGGTAATACATGTGGACGCCATTGAGTTGACCGAGATTCTGGTACCTACTACCGCACGAACCAAGAAACAATGACAACTTGGTATTGCACGTCAGATCTCAGATAAGATGAGGTCAGGCGTCAACTTATATGGACGCAGCTTTGGTCGCATTGGTTTCAGACACACCTGCTTTGATGTGTTAAATGAGGCCCCGATTAACGTTCACACCAAGGACGACTTTAGCATACCTTGACACTCATCATCGCATAACCACAACTCTCGCCAGACCGCAATATCCTCAAGGCTTGCTAGTCTGCCCGCCGTTGTTCTCCCAATCCATCCAACTGCCCTTGTACTCGGCAATGTTCTCGTATCCATTCTGCCTCGCCAGGTTCGCCGCAGCCGAGCTCCTCACGCCTGCTTTACAGTAGAAGACTAGCTCCTTGTCCATCGGAGGCTTGCTGAAGCCAAAGCGATCCTCGAACTCGGCTTCGTCCAGGAACATGGCGTCAGGCTGAGACTTTACTGGGATGTTGATCGCGCCGGGGATGAAACCGGCCTCGTACTCGGAGGGTTCGCGGACGTCTGGGAGCGTATTAGTCGGGCTTCACGATGCGATCGGGGGTGTTGATTAGTTCACCAATTATAAGTCTCTCCGGAGAGGGCGAGTCCGCGAACTCTTTGATCTGGCTGAAGTCATAGTCCTTTACTCTTGCAGAGGGTGGGATCGAGTGCCATCTGACCGGGACGAAGGCGGGTCGGAGAGCGCGCTGACATGGTTGGACTTTGGTGAAACTGGTGTGGAATTGTCTGGCGATGTTCGAGCTGCGGCACTGGCGGCTAATGTTACTCCTGAGCGCTGTGAGCGCGAAAGATTTTGCGGAAGCCATTGTGATGTGTAATGTATGGTTTGAGTGTAGATTGACAGGCAGTCAAGTGAAGCTCATGTCAACGACTGGAAGCTCTCTCGGCGATGTCGCAATCAAAGCCGAGCTGCTGACGCGCGCTGGACTTCACATTGA
>Ga0265798_10007234_pt1 | contig 14401 bp, 8 predicted proteins | sample P3T30metagenome_FD_192430 | JGI IMG/M metagenome (GOLD analysis project Ga0265798, IMG submission 192430) | Plant litter microbial communities from East Loma Ridge, Irvine, California - P3 T30 | ecosystem: Environmental > Terrestrial > Plant litter > Unclassified | place: USA: California...
ATCCGCCTGCGCGGCCTGCCAAGCGACGGCGGCCTCGTCACCTTCCAGCAGGACGGACTGCCGCTGTTCCACGAGAATGACGGCAACTTCTTCCGCGGCGATAGCATCAACCGGTTCGACCTGATGACGCAGCGCGTCGAGGTCGTACGCGGCGGCCCTGCCCCGGTCTATGCGAGCTACGCCGCGGCGATCGTCAACAACATCACCGTATCGGGGACCGACACGACGCGCGGCAAGGCGCAGGTGACGCTCGGCGACACCGGGCTCTACCGGCTCGACGGGTACCAAGCGGGCCCGATCGACGACTCGACCTATTACGCGATCGGCGGGTTCCTCCGCCGCCACGACGGCTACCGCGATAACGGCTTCCCGAACGATCGCGGTGGCCAGGTCCGCGCCAACATCAAGCACGACTTTAGCAACGGATCGCTGCGCGTGTCGGGCAATTACCTGAACGACCACAACGTGTTCTATTTGCCGATCCCGACCGCCGACCCGCGCGATCCGAGCAAGTCGCTCAACCAGTATATCGACTTCTTCAGCGGCACGATGAACTCGCCCGCGCTGCGCAATGCGAACATCCGCTTCCGCGAGGCCAACGGCACGACGCGCAACGTTGACGCCGATCTCGGCAACGGGCGTCACACGCAGTTCGGCAATGTCGGCGTGCAGTACGACGCCGATTACGACGGTTGGAAGGTCGCGGCGAAGGGCGGCGTCAGCGTCGGCAAACTCCATTTCAACGCGCTGTACTCGACCAGCAACCCGTCGGATGCCAATGCCTATGCCGCCAGCAACCTCGGCGCGGCACGGACCGCGTTCGGCGCGGGCGTGACCCGGCTCGGCTATGCGATCGCCGGCACCAATGGCGCCGAGGTCTATGACCCGAACACCGCGTCGGGCCTGGTTGTCCCTGCGCAGTTCCGCGACGTCGTCTCAAAATACTATTCGACACAAGGCGACCTGAGCGTCACGCGGTCGATTGCGACCGGGTTCGGCACGCATGACCTGCGCGTCGGCGTGTATGGCAGCCTGTACGGCGAGACCAACGAGGTCGCGTACCAGGACTATCTGCTTGAGGTGAAGGGCAAGCCGCGCACGCTCGATCTGATCGCGTACAACGCCGCGGGCCAGGCGGTCGGCTCGGTCACCGACAACGGCGTGCTGCGCTATACGACGACGCTCAACCGCGGCAACACTGACGCCTCGATGTATGCGCTCTATGCCAACGACACGTGGGAACTGGTCAAGGGCCTGACCCTCGACGGTGGCATTCGCCACGAGCGCTACAGCTTCGAGGGCTATGCCTTCGCAACCGCCTCCGCCAACCTCGGCGATTCGAACACGCTCGCCGACAACGCGGTCCGCGCGTTCACCGGCCAGATCATCAACTCGAAGCTCAGCCCCAGCATCACCAACTGGACGGGGGGCATCAACTACGACGTCACCAAGCACTTCGGTGCCTATGCGCGCGCCTCGCACCTCGAAACGCCGCCATCTACGCAGGTGACGTATCAGATCAACCCGACGATCATCACGTCGAAGGCGAACCAGTATGAGGTCGGACTGAAGGCCGCATTCGGCCGGTCGTATCTGTACCTGATCGGCTTCTACACGCGCTACAATCCGCTCAACGCGTCGTTCGTCGCGCTGGACCCGGTCACCGGCCGCAACGACCAGTCGGTGCCGTTCGTCGGGAAGGCGGAGATCAAGGGCATCGAGATCGACGGCAACCTCGCGCTCCCGCACGGTTTCGCGGTCACCGGCGCGCTGACGATCAGTGATCCGCAGTATAAGAGCCTCGTCAACGCCAACGGCGCGAGCGCGGGCGACGTCGAGGGCAACCAGATCGTCCGCGAGCCGAAGGTCTATGGCAACATCCGTCCCTCGGTCGACTTCGACGTCGCGGGCAATTCCGTGCAGCTGTACGGCCGCTACGAATATACCGGCAAACGCTATGTCGACTTCTTCAACAACACTGCCCTGCCTTCGTATCAGACGGTCGGCGCTGGGCTCACGCTGACGCACGACACGTGGCAGATGCAGGTCGTCGGCGACAATCTGTTCAACGCGAAGGGCCTTACCGAAGGCAATACGCGCACCGATCAGTTGAGCGGCCAGGGTACCGCGGACGCGATCTACGGCCGGCCGATCTTCGGTCGCAACGTCCGCCTCGTGGTCAGCAAGTCCTGGTGACGGGCTTGCGTTTGATGGTCGCGGCGCTGGCGATGACGGCGGCTGCACCGGTGTGGGCGCAGACGCCTGCACCCGTGGCGGTCAGCGACACGGTGGTCGACACGCTGTCTGAGCGACTGTTCCCGATGCTCGGCGCGCTGGGCCGGCTGCCGACCGTGACGTTCGATACGCGAGCGCGACGGATTGCCGCATGCAGTGACGTGCCCGCCTGCGTGATCGAGGCGACGATCTGGACCGATCAGGACCGGGCGATGGTCGTCCCCAGTCTGTCCAAGAATGGCGCGCGGCCGAAGTCGAATGCCGACCTTTCGGTAGCGGCCGGCATCAACCAGGAACTCGATGCACTGAACGTCGTGCTCCGGGTCTACGGCCTCGGCTTGCCGGGCCGCTATCCCAAGATCGACGGCCCGATCTTCGCCACCGACACGCCCTTCTTCACCGATAGCGTAAAGGTCGCGATCGATACCGCGCGCGCCGCGTCCGATGCGCCGCCTGCGACGATCGCAGCGAGCGTGCGGTTGGCGGTGGCGTTGCTCGACGCCAACGATGCGACGGCCGCGACGCGGTTCGAACCACTCGACCAGCGTGAGAATGCCGGTGCGCGCGCACTCGCGCCGCGGACCGACTGGAAGGCGTTCCGCTATGCGCTGCTGATCGTCCCCGGCGTCGGCCCCGAGGACGTCGGCACCACGCTCAGTCCACGCAGCAAGCTCCACGCGCTGCTCGCGGCGCAACGCTATCGCCAAGGTCTCGCACCGTTCATCCTCGTCTCGGGCAGCGCGGTGCATCCGCGCGGCACCCGGTTCGTCGAAGCGGTCGAGATCCGTCGCGCACTAGTCGAGCGCTATGGCATCCCGTCTGACCGCGTCATTCTCGAGCCGTATGCGCGGCATACGACAACCAACCTGCGCAACGCGACGCGGCGGATGGTAGCGCTTGGCATCCCACTCGACCGACCGACGCTGATCGTAACCGACGCCGAGCAGAGCAAATACATTGACAGCCGGACCTTCACCGACCGCAACCGCACGGAGCTGGGGTATCTGCCGGGTACGGTCGGGCGGCGGCTGTCGGCGTACGACCTCGAATTTGAACCGTCGCGGCTATCCCTACGCCAAGATCCGCGCGATCCTCTCGACCCATGAGCGATTATTTCAGGCACGCATTCTCTAGCACGACAAACACCACCCCTAGTTCCACCCCGGCGAAGGCCGGGGCCCAATCAGGGGACGGCGGTAACTTGGGATCGCGCTCCATTACGACCACCTTTCCAATTGGGCCCCGGCCTTCGCCGGCGTGGTTGAAATATCCGCTGCTCCTCGTGCTCCTCCTGGCCCCCGCTGCGGCTAACGCTCAGGACACCCCCGCCGACCTAGTCGACCCGTTCGTGGGCACGCTCGCCGACTTCGGCCAACTCTCCCCCGCCGCCGTCGCACCGTTCGGCATGATGCAGCTCGGCCCCGACACCAGCCCGGCCAACCATGCCGGCTACGATCACGCCGCGACCACATTGCTCGGCTTCTCGCACACCCGTGGCGTCGGCGTCGGCTGCGGCGGCGCAGGCGGCGACCTGATGATCTCGCTGCGTTATGCTGATCAGACCGGCCCGGCGTTAATCGACAAACCCAGCGAAACCGCGCGCGCCGGCACCTACCGCGTCCGCTACGACCGTGGCATCCAAGCCGAGATGACAGCGACGCGGGGTGCCGGCGTGCTGCGCTTCACCCTCCCCCGAGCTGGCGCCGTCGACCTGCGGATCGACCCGCGACACAGCTATTCGAAACGTCTGGCGGCCAGCTGGGACAGCCTCACCAGCGACGACCTCCGCGCCGACCTTGTTGCGGGGACGGTCTGTGACCAAGGTGCCTATCATCTCCACACCGCCAGCCGGATCCTCGTCAACGGACGGCCAATCCACCAGACGCTGACCGCTGGTACAAACGATCTGGCAACGCTCCACATCATCGGCAAAGCGGGCGACGCAATCGAAATCCGTACCGGCCTGTCGACCGTCGACGGACGCGGCGCAGCATCGGTTCGCGACACGGAAGTCGGTAGCAAGTCCCTTGCCGCCGTCGCGGGCGAAACACGCGCCGCCTGGAACCGCATCCTAGGCCGCGTCACGTTAAGCGGCTCGCAAGACCGGCGCGCGCTGTTCTACACGTCGCTCTACCGAGTCATGGAAACCCCGGTCGCGATCGACGATCCCGACGGCCGCCACCGCGACAATAAGGGCGTGGTACAGACTTCGCTCAAGGGTCGGACGCGCTACGCCAACTGGTCGCTATGGGACAATTACCGTACCCAGATGCCGTTGCTCGCATTGCTCCAGCCCGAGCGCAGCGCCGATATCGCGCAATCGCTGGTCGCACTCTACGCGGGCGGCAAAGCGCAATGGTCGACCCCGCACGAGCCGTTCCTGACGGTCCGCACCGAACATGCCGGGATCGCTCTTCTCGACATGCACCGCAAGGGCATCGTGTTCGACGCGGACGCCGCGCTGGTGGGAATGGCGGCGGACAGCGACGCGCTCAAGCGCGGCACGCCCGACGAGCAGATCGAGGCGGCGTATGACGATTGGGCGACCGCCGAACTCGCGCGCGATCTCGGCCGCACCGATCTTGCGTGGACCTTCACCGCCAAGGCGCAGAGCTATCGCCCGATGTGGCGATCGGTGTTCCAGACGCCGGGCGCGGACGGCGACGTGGTCAAGGCGCGCGGGCTGTATCAGGGCACCTTGTGGCAATATCGCTGGGCGCCGATCTTCGACCTGCCGTGGATGACCGCGACGGTCGGCCGCGAACGGATGCTCGGCGAACTCCACCATTTCTTCGATGCCGGCCTGTTCAACATGACCAACGAGCCCGACATCCAGGTCCCGTGGATGTTCGCCGCGCTCGGCCAGCCGCAAGCCACCGCCGACCTGATCCACACGATCCTGACCAAGCCGATCGCGCATCCCTATACCAACAGCGGCAAGCTGCCGGTGCCGTTCGTTGGCCGCAGCTTCGCGCTGTCGCCGCAGGGCTTTGCCGACGGAATGGACGACGATGCCGGCGGGTTGACAGCGTGGTACGTGTTCGCGACGCTCGGCCTGTATCCGCTTGTGCCGGGCGAACCGTGGTATATCGTGACGACGCCCGCGTTCAGTCGAAGCTCGATGGAACTTGGCAATGGGCACACGCTGACAATCCAGCGCTCCGGGCCCGAGAACGGCCGGATCGCGCGCGCGAGCCTGAACGGACGGCCCCTTACAAACTTCCGCCTCCAGCATGCGGATCTGCTCATAGGGGGGACATTAGAAGTCACGACTCGATGACATATCCTGCGAACCCAAACGTCGACGCTTTGATCCGGATGATCTACTTTCACCGCTACTGTCGTTGGCGGCGCGGGCAAAGATTATGGGTGATCGGCCATGCGACGAATAATTGAGGTAAGACCCAAAGCAAACGCTCACGCCTCTTCCCTCGCTTCCCAACCTCGGACGCTGGTTCATCTTTGCGAATAACAGATTTTCAAGCCCGGCTATCCGCTCGCGAATGTCTTGATGGGAGAGGAAAGTCGCCGTCCCGATACACAAGCTAGAGGATGCCGACTGCGCCATCGGCCCAGATCGCCAAGGCTGCTATTATCACTCCACAAACGAGAGCCATCCGTAAGATCGACTGGTCAACGAACCGAACAATCAACTCAATCGCACAGCCAAAAACGGCAAAAATAGCAGCAGCCGCAATGAAATCGGCACCTGTCCAACGCACCTCGTCGGTGAACAACATCGCGATGGCTGGAAGGATGAGTGAGACCCCAAGCATAGCCCAAAGGGCCGGACGCCAGCGTCCGAGATTAGCTGCTCGAGAACTGGCCGATACAGTCACAGACACCCTCCATCGACGCTACTTTCACATGCGCCTTGAATGTCTGCAAGTGGGCGAACGTACCCTCCCTTACGGCTTCCGGCCAGCCCCAGAGGCGGACGTCTGCCGGCCGATCAAGGGTACCCGGAAGCGGTCGTTTGTTCACTAGCCGTGCAGCCGGTTTCAGATCTTAAATCCAACTGGTCTCAACGCCGTCCCCGCTGAATGGATCAACGCTGTCGCCCTAACCCCGTAGCCGTCCAATAGATGCCGCCTAGCAGGTGCTGTAGATACCGCTCGTCCCGGTACATCTCGACATTGTGTCCGAGCAGGGTGATGAACACGCGCCCTTTCTCATACTGCTGAAACCACGCCTCTGGATGGTCCCCGCCCATCCGTTTGCCCACTTGGTCAGGCCAGATCCTGGTAGGATCGTAGCTCGTCTCGTCCACTTTCAGCACGGGATTGATCGTAATGCGATATGGATTGCTGGTGACGTAGAATTCGTCGCTCCATATCCAACGGTCGGGCAAGCCAAATGTCGCGGGAAATCCATTGTCCGCAATGGTGACGACCGCAGTCTGGACCATCGGATGGTTTATGAAGGAGCGGCCGATTAACTTCTCGTACCATGGCCAGGCATTGGGCGGAATGATCGCTGCCCGGTGCACCACCATGGCATTCCCACCCGACCGCATATACTGCTCGAAATGGCTGCGCTGCGTCTGGCTCAACTGCTCCGCTGGTGTGTTAAGGAAAAGCACCGCTGCATACTCACGCAGGTCGCGGTCGAAGACGGCAGGGTCACTTGTCCAGGTGACCCCGAACGAGTGAAGCCTCGCCAAACGCTCGAGGTTTTCCCGCGCCACAGGTATATACTCGTAATGGTACTTGCTGGGTGTCGCGATCACGAGCAGCTTGAACTGATCCTCGGCCCAGCTTGTGGAAGGCATAACGAGGCAAAATAGGGCGGCAATTATCCGAACGACGGTCTTCATTGTGCGCTCCTCCCAACAGCTCATGTGCTTGTAGCGCGGGAACAGGCCAGCGCTAGCCAGACCTTTGTCGGCGAGCGATGCTGGTATGCGACTGCTCTACCGACAGCGGCTTAAACTCTCGAAGTTGGCGGCGTTAGCATACCGCAGACGGCTCCGATCATTCATAGGCACTAGTTGACCGCTTCGGCACCGGCCATACTGCGAAGGTCAGATGGCTTCCCGATCAGGAACCCTTGAACCTGATCACAACCCCATTGCTGCAGTACGGACAGCTGCTCTTCGGTTTCAACTCCTTCGGCAACGATAATGAGTCCCAGGCTTTTGCCGAGCCCGATCGTAGCCTTCACGATAGATGACGAAGATGCGTTGTTGTGCATGGTCGCGACAAAGCTCCGATCGATCTTGATCTTGTCGAAGGTGAATTCCTTGAGATTGCTGAGGGACGAGTGCCCTGTTCCAAAATCGTCCATCACGACTTTGGCGCCGCATTCCCGCAACGCCCGGAGGGTCGTGAGGACGTTGTCGCGTTGGAAACCAAGGAGAGTTGCGCTCTCGGTAACTTCAAGTTCTAGTCGGTCGAACGCTACCCCCCACCGCAGTGCCCCATCGTAGATCTCGGTAGCAAGCCCGACTGAACGAAACTGTATCGGTGACAGATTCACCGCAAGCGATACCTTCGGGGCCCAGGTCGATGCAGCACAAAGCGCGTGATCGATCATCCATGAGCCGATAGCATCGATGAGTCCGCTGGACTCGGCGATGGGTATGAAAATGTCCGGCGGTATCTCGCCCAGGCTGGGATGATGCCAGCGAAGTAAAGCCTCATACGCGACGATCTCCAGCGAGACAGCGTCGGCGATCGGCTGAAACGCAAGACGAAACTCGTTCGCAGAGATGCCATCCTCGAGGTCCCGCGCGAGCCGCACTCGCCGCCTCTCCTCGTCCCTCAAATCCTTGTTGTAGATGCGCGCCGTGTTTTTGCCGTTGGCTTTGGCGCGGTACAATGCACGGTCCGCAAGCTCGTGAAGCTCGTCTCCGGTCTGACCAGGCTCGGAGAGTGCCGCTCCGATGCTCATCTTTATGGCTACGGTCTCGTCTGACGGTGCGGCGGCCATCTTGAAGATGCGCGAGATCAGCGCTTCCGCGGCTTCGGGTTGTGAGCGCGCAACCTGGATGACGGCAAATTCGTCACCACCAATACGCGCAACCACGTCATCGCCGCGGACGCACGAAGACAACAGCCGTGCCGTGCGCTTCAGCACTTGATCTCCACCGGAATGACCCATTCGATCATTTATAGCCTTGAACGCGTCCAGATCGATGGCGAAGACCGCTACGACGTCACCTGTTCGCACGCTGCGAGCGAGCTCGTGGGCAAGACGGTTCTCGAAGAGAAGTCGGTTCGCTAACCCGGTCAGCATATCGTGGTTGGCGAGGAACTCGGCACGACGCTCGGCGGACCGACGGCTCTCCACTGCACTGCGGTATTCGTACAGTCCACGCGCAAGATCGCCCAGCTCGTCGTCCCGCTCTAGTCCGGGTACCGCCCCATCGCTTTCCCCGACACGGAAATCGCGCAGTCGCGCAGCCATGACAGTGATCGGCAATACCAACCTTCTACGAAGCCAGATGGCCATGCTGAATATGATGGCTACGATCCCGAGCCCGCCAAGTAGGACCGAAATGATATCCCGACGGCTCTCCCGCCGGTTCTTGTCCGCCGCATTCCAAATCGCTGTAGTCAGTTCTTGTCGCGCCTGACTACGGCTCAATTCCAAAGACGTCAGCGCGCCCAGAAACCTTGGCATGTCCGCTTTGATGCCAGAGGGTCTGAGACGGCTCGTTTCAATCAACTGGTCGGAGGCGGTGGCGAATACGGCTGCAGCCTGCCGCTCCTTCTGAACAGCGGCCGATCCAGTTTCTAGGCGATTGTGCGATTGGCCCCCTTGCAAAGACTCCCGCTCAAATTGCGCGATCTGCTCGTGCAGTTCTTTCCAACGTGCGTCGGGTACCTTCACTCCCTGTTCGGCACCCCGGGTCAAGCGGCCAACGTCCTGGCGCAATCGTCGTTGTGCCTGATCCAGCCGGTCCTCGCGACCCAACGCATCGCTGAGAATCGTAATGCGCAGGTCAGCCTGATGGATCTTGTTGCCAACCGAAAGGCCGATAGCCAGCAGTGCCAGCGCCATCACGATGACAGATGTGCAGGCTATGGATACGCGCGCTGATATCGATAGTCGCACAGGCTTCTCCCCAACCCCGCTTGACGCCAAAGCATTACCTTATGGTTAGAGAATTGTAGCCCTGTTCGCTGCCATACGCTTCTTGAGCCATAAACCCTGAGCATATCGGGTTCTGGCAAGGCTACCGTGCGTTTGAACGTCTACAAGTGGGCGAGCGCCCCCCGGCCTACAGCGTCCAGCCGGACCCAGAAGTGTCGTCTATGATGTAACCGGCCGCCCGGAATCGGACATCGGTTTACGCGCTAGCATTAGCACCGGTGTGTCTGATCCCCATATACCTCAAGTAAGGAGAGGCAGATGGCCGGCGGTTGGACGCGCGATGGCGCGGTGCAGGATCAGATTGACGATTCAGTGGCTGACGCAGTGTTGACCGCACGCGCAAGCATGCCAAGCGGAACGAGTGAACCGTTCTGCGCAATCTGTGGCGACGACATCCCCGAAGGTCGGCGCCGAGCGCTGCCTGGGGTGCGGACCTGCGTAACTTGTCAGAGCGGCCGCGACCGGCCTCTTGCCGCTACGTTCAATCGGCGAGGCAGCAAGGACAGTCAGCTGCGGTGACTATCTCCGCGTCTTGGCCGGCCTCTGCTGACCAGGCCCATACTCGGACGTTCGCGCAGACCTACCCGCCCCTGACTTCAGTCATGGGTTTACATCGGGACCGCGTTCGGCGACCCGAGGCGTTGCTGTTAAAGCTCGAATTATGAGAGTAAAGCGAGCGTCGGTTGAGCCAGCGTTGGCTGCTATCACCAGAGCAAATGGTCGGTGATCACGCCAGCTCTGACAAGCAAACCTACAGCCGCTCCTACGCATAGGACGACACCATAAACAGCAACGGCTAGAGTCCGACTGCGATGATCCGTCTTGTATGTCATTTCTAGCCCCTCTCGGCTTTGGCTTGCTTCGAGGCTTAACGATCATGCCCGCGTGCGCAACTAGGCAGGACAGCCCGGAAGCACGAGGATCAACCACCGACGGGCATGCAAACGTTTTTCCCACCCCTCAAATTTAGACGCCCGTTCATATCCATGATCGGAGTAAGATAGACGCCAATAGGTCTGGTCAAGCGTAGCAGATCGATGTTCACGGCTGATATTGCCTACAATTGGAAGGCGCGTATAAATGTTTTGCGTCGCGTTATTATAAGTGATGCTATCTTTGCATTATCTTGCTGATGATGCTGATCGGAGAGTAGCGATGAACATCCAAGGCTTGTATGCGGTTGCATGTGTCACCGACATGGTGCGCGCCGAAGATTGGTACTCAGCGCTACTCGCCCGACCCGCGGATGACCATCCCATGCCTACCCTGACACAATGGCGGAACATCGGCACGGCAGGCATCCAACTAATCTTTGATGTAGCGAAGGCTGGCGGATCCGTAGTTACGATCGTGACGCCGAACATTGAGGCGGAAAGGGACAGACTCGCCGATCTCGGTCTCGTTATCGGCGATATTAGCCGGGGTAGTTTTGGCGCTATAGCCGAGATTGCTGATCAGGACGCCAACCGGATTATAATAGCGGAGCCGCCAAAGGGGTTCACGGGTTAATGGTAAGCCGGTCCGCTACGCCGACCCTCATGGTCTAGGCGTGACGGTTATTTTAAATACCCGCCTCTCCACGGCGGCTGTACCGACCCACAAGCCGACGTCCAGACGGGTTTCACCGCTTCCCAAAGCCAGCCGTTCATTCATGTTCCGGTTTCGCGCTTAAGCTCCCTTCTTCGGCGCTTCCATAGAGGTCGCGGGTGGGTACCTGCTCACCTTGATCTCGATAAGGCGGACCACTTATGGCTGCAGCAAAGCCTAATCATCCGGTATGTCGAGCAAATTACGCGCGTGCCTACAAAGCTTCTCGGAATCGTTGCTGCAGCTTGCTTGGATGCGCCTTCTCCATGACGAAAATAAGGTCGGTCCATCTGACAAGTTCAGCAGTGAGTAAGTTTTCGGCATCATGGTTGGTACCGGCAGAGTTAACCTCCAGTTCTTCTTGCAACGAAATCACCTGCTAGGCCGTGGGGCTTTGCAGCTTGTTCTGGCTACACACCAACAGAACCGATGAGGCCCAAACTGGCCTAAACCGGCCGGAGCTTCTTTGTTGCCAGGGCACGACCGCATGCTTCGGTCCGAGTGCCCCCGGAGCATGCTCGACAAATCCGGTCGGGGCCTTCAGACCGTGTCCGTACCGCGCAGGGTGCGCGTAACCGATCGGTCTGGAGCGTTCATGCATCGTCGCCACTTTATCACGTCCGCCGGCCTCGCCTCTGCTCTGTTGGCGCTGCCAGCGATCGCGCGTGCTGCGATTGGTCGCGACGACGCGAAATTGCGTGCCATGCTCGACCGGTTCTTCTACGCCCGGCTGGACGACAGCCCCGAACAAGCGACCTCGCTCGGCCTCGACGCCGGCGCGCGGATCGGACTTAAATCGAAGCTCGACGATACCTCGCGTGTCGGCGAGCAGCGCCAGTTCGCGCGGGCCAAGACCGAACTCGCTACGCTGAAGACGGTGTCGCGCGACGCGTTGGGCGACGCGGCAAAGATCGATTACGACGTCGTCCAATACAGCCTGGACCGCATGATCGCGGGGCAGCGCTTCGCGTACGGCGCCAGTGCGGGCCGGTACGCGCCCTATGTGCTGACCCAGTTGAGCGGCGCCTATCGCGACGTCCCCGACTTCCTGGCCAACCAGCATGCGGTGAAAACCGCCGGCGACGCGGACGCCTATGTCGCCCGCGTGCAAGCCTTTGCAGGCGCTATCGATGCCGAAACCGAGCGGCAGCGCGAGGATGCAGCCAAGGGCGTGTTCGCGCCGGACTATATCCTCGACACCACGCTGAAACAGTTGGCGTCGGTGCGCGACAAGGCGCCCGAACTGTCCGGCCCGGCAACCGATCTGGCTGCCAAGCTCAAGGCGGCCGGCTTGCCGCTCGAGCGCGGCTTGGCGGTCGCGGCGCTGATGAGCGAACGGGTGTTTCCCGCGCTTGATCGGCAACGTGCTCTGGTGACCGAACTGCGCAGCAAGGCGACGCACGATGCGGGCGTCTGGCGGTTGCCGGACGGCGACGCGTATTACGCCGCCGCGGCGAGTGCCGCCACCACGGTGGAACTGACAGGCGACGAGATCCACAAGTTGGGTCTGGCGCAGGTCGCCGAAATCAGCGCGCGTATCGATGGCATCCTGAAGACGCAAGGTATGACGCAGGGTAGCGTCGGCGAGCGCCTCGTCGCGCTCAACAAGCGACCCGACCAGCTCTACCCCAACACCGATACCGGTCGCGAGGCGCTGCTCGAGCAACTCCGTGCGCAAATCGCCGCGATGGCGAAGCGCCTGCCCGAGCAATTCGCGGTTCTGCCCAGGGCACCGGTCGAGGTGCGCCGCGTTCCCGAGGCGATCCAGGCCGGTGCGCCCGGTGGCTATTATCAATCCGCCTCTCTCGATGGGTCGCGATCGGCGATCTATTTCATTAATCTGCGTGATACGTTCGATCGCCCGAAATTCGGCTTGGCGACGCTGAGCTATCACGAGGCGATTCCGGGCCACCATCTCCAGGTCATGTCGGCGCTGGAGAGCGAGGACATCCCGCTGATCCGCCGCCGCGGCTTCTATTCGGGGTATTCCGAGGGCTGGGCGCTCTACGCCGAACAGCTTGCCGACGAGATGAGCGTTTACGATGGAAACCCGCTGGGCCAGGTTGGCTACCTCCAGTCGCTGCTGTTTCGCGCCACCCGTCTGGTGGTCGATTCAGGCATGCATGCCAAGCGCTGGAGCAGGGAGAAGGCGACCGATTACCTGATTGCCACAACCGGTATCGCCCGAGGGCGCAGCCAGGGTGAGATCGACCGCTACACCGTCTGGCCCGGACAGGCCTGCAGCTACAAGATCGGTCATACCGTGTGGGTCCGCCTGCGCGACGAAGCCAAGCGGAAGGCCGGCGCCAACTGGGACCCGAAGCAGTTCCACCGCGTGCTGACCATGGGAGCGATGCCGTTGACGGTGCTGGAGAAGGTCGCGCGGGAGCGGATCGCGTAGCAGACGGGGATCAGCGCGCCCCCCAAGACAGGGCAGAACATATCGTTCTTCGGTACCTAGATGGAAGTCATTCCCCAAGGAACGCGCGATGCGCGCGGCTTAAATGTCGCGCCGTACGTTCTCATTGATGCACTGAGTCGCGATCCTCGCAGCTTATGAGTGACCCACTTGCGGTCATTAACGGCCTCTTTCTGGCTCCCCAACTTCTGCCATCCATTCAGTATTGCAGCAGGTGCTGAGCCTCGGCCCTGCACGCTGCCTCGCCAGCTTTCAAAAGGATGATGACGCGGCAAAGCTTTTGCCGGCCCATTAACGAGCTGTCGGCTGCATGAACTCTATCGTGATATGATCGGGGCCTGAAACGTAGGCCACCAACGTCCCCTTCCGTGGCCCCCCCGGAATTGGCAGCGGATTGCCTTTCGCCTTCCATCCTGCGGCTTCGACGCGGGCAATGGCGACATGAATATCCTTTACGGTCAGAGCCAGGTGGGCCGCTCCGATCGATCCCGCGCCGCTGGGCACCGTCCCGTTCTGGAGCCCGTTTGAATATTCCAACAGTTCGACCACGTAGCCGTCTTGTGCCTTGACGATTGCCGTTCTCACTTTCGGATCATCGACACCTGTCACCTGATGCAGGAAGTCGCCCCCCATCTCCGATTGCCGCTCAAGTGTGAAACCGAGCGCTCCCGTCCAGAACCGAACGGCTTCGTCCAAAGACGACACAGCGAAGCCTGTGTGGTCCACGGCAATTACGTTTGCGGCGTCCGTCATTACTGCCCTCTCACTGGTATGCCGGCCGTGCTTACCACGCGACCGTTCACCATCGTACACCGCTTTCCCAAAACCCTTCCCCGCATACACTTTCCCAATATGGGCTGGTGGACACGGAGAAACGGAAAGGCTTCGAGCCTCTTAAAGCAGCGGGTTCCAGGATGGGAAAGACCTTGGGAGCAGACGAGCTTGGTCATGCAGCCATCAGGCGACCAGCGGCCGCGGAGACCGAGAAGCCGACATCTACGGCGCCCTCTCCTCGCGCCATTTCCAGGCCAGACGGAGCGGCTTCGCGGCTAAATCGACCCA
>Ga0265798_10007235_pt1 | contig 14399 bp, 13 predicted proteins | sample P3T30metagenome_FD_192430 | JGI IMG/M metagenome (GOLD analysis project Ga0265798, IMG submission 192430) | Plant litter microbial communities from East Loma Ridge, Irvine, California - P3 T30 | ecosystem: Environmental > Terrestrial > Plant litter > Unclassified | place: USA: California...
TGTGTTCATTGCCACCTGCGTATTGATGGCGGCGTGTGCGGCAGTGATGCTGGTCATGCGCCCGGTGAGTGTGCGGTGACAACCGTCAGAGCACGTGGGCCTCGCCTGCCGTCGACAGCCTGACGGAACTGCCCAAGGGCGGAATGTTGATGCCGGGGTTGCGGACGTTCAGCGTGCGATGCGGAATCTGTTCCCCGCCAGCCGTGGTTCTGGCGGCAAGCTCCAGCGTCAGGATGCAAGAGCTGCCAGTAAAATCGATGTCCGTCACGCGCCCGACACTGTAGGGCCCCGTCTCAGCGGCATCGTGCGTGACCACCGTCAGTTGTTCGGGGCGCAGCAGGATGTGCGCGGCACCTTGTCGGCGCGGTTTGAGCACCGGCACCGAGCCCAGTTCGCAGGTGGCGACATCCCCCTCGACCCACGCAGGCAAGATGATCGCTTCGCCCAGAAACACGGCGGTCTCCTCGTCGACCGGGTGGCGGTAAAGCGCCATCGGGGACCCTGCCTGCACCAGTTTGCCTTGGCGCATGACCGCCAGTTGATCGGCAAATGACAGCGCCTCCGCCTGGTCGTGAGTCACCAGAATCGTGGTGATGCCCGCGTCCGACAACAGCTTGCTGACCGCCTTGCGCATGCTGCTGCGCAGGCCGGTATCGAGCGCCGAAAAGGGCTCGTCGAGGAGCATGATGCCGGGGTTTTGCGCCAGCGCCCTGGCCAGCGCGACACGCTGCTGCTGACCGCCTGAGAGTTCGTGTGGCCAGCGTTCGCCCATCGATTCATCGAGCGAGACCATCTCCAGCAACTCGCTGATGCGTCGGCGTCGGAACGCGCGATCACCCGAGAGACCGAAACCGATGTTGGCGGCCACAGACAGGTGAGGGAACAGTGCGCCATCCTGCGGCACGTAGCCGATATTGCGCAGATGCGCCGGAACCGCGCGGGTTTCATCGACCAGCCAGTCGCCTTGCAGGGCAATGCGTCCACGGTCCGGGAATTCAAAGCCTGCGATCATCCGCAATAACGTCGTCTTGCCGGATCCCGAGGGGCCGACGATGGCGGTGCGACTGCCCGCAGGAATCGACAGGCTGACGTTGTCCAGCGCTCGGACATTTGCGAAGGATTTATAAAGCGCGTGCAGCTCAAGAGCGTTCATCGGCCTGCCGTACGTTTGGATTGGTGATAGAGAAGAGCGGTCAGCGGTAACGACAGCAGGACCATGATCAGGGCGTACGGCGCTGCGGCGGCGTAGTCGATTTCACTGGTCATGGCCCAGAACCCGGTCGCCAGCGTGCGTGTGCCGCTGGGCGAGAGAAGCAGGGTGGCAGTCAGCTCGTTGGTGATGGCCAGAAACACCAGCGCCGCCCCGGCCGCTGCGCCAGGCGCGGCCAGTCGCAGGGTGATCAGCCACAGGGCCTGGGTCGGCGTGCGGCCCAGGCTGCGGGCGATGTTCTCCAGCTCGACGGGTGCCTGGGCAATGCCGGCGCGCAGGCTGACCAAGGCGCGCGGCAGGAACATCAGCAAATACGCCAGCAGCACGGTGATCACGGTCTGATAGATCGGCCGCGCCACCTTGATGGTGATGGTCACCAGCGCCAGCGCGACCACGATGCCCGGTAACGAACTGGTGATGTAGTTGCAGCTTTCCATCAGCCGGTTGAACCGACTTGGCGCGCGAATCGACAGCCAGGCGATGGGGAACGCGGCGGCCGTGATCAGCACCGAACCGACGGACGCCAGCATCAGGGTCTGTTGCACGGCGTCGAGCAACCCGTCCTGCTGCCAGGCCTCGCTGCCTCCGGCGATCAGCCATCTTGCCAACGTAATGAGCGGCACGCCGAGGGCCACAAGAGACAGGCTCATTGGCAACAGCAGGCCCAACGCCGTAGCCGTTCTCGACAGCTGCCAGAGCTGCGGTTGGCGTGCACTGCCTGACCCCACGCGGGCGTAACGCGCATTGCCTCGGGCAGCGGACTCCAGCGTCAGCAACAACAGACACAGCAGAGCCAGTACACCGGCGAGCATGTTCGCGGCCGGCCCGTTAAACGACGACTGGAACTGGTCGAAAATTGCCGTGGTGAACGTGTCGAAACGAATCATCGCAAACAGGCCGTATTCTGCGAGCAGGTGCAGTCCGATCAGCAACGAGCCCCCGCAGATCGCCAGCCGCAGTTGCGGCAACACGATGCGCAAAAACACCGCCAGCGGTTTGAGGCCCAGGGATTGGCCCACGTCCTCGATTGCGGGATCCAGTCGCCGCAAGGTGGCGGCGATGGGCAGGTAAAGAAAGGGAAAGTACGCCAGCACGGACACCAGCACGGCGCCCGATAACCCATGCATTGAGGGCACCAGACTGACCCACGCGTAGCTGTGGACGAACGCCGGGACAGCAATGGGCGCGGTGGCGAGCAGAGACCACAGCCGACGTCCCGGCAAATTGCTTCGCTCGGTCAGCCAGGCCACCGCCAGCGACAGCACGGTGCACAGCGGCAAGGTGATCAGCACCAGCATCAGGGTGTTGAGCAAGAGCTCCGCGACCCGGGGCCGAAACACCAGCTGCAGGATGCTGTCCCAGCCGCTCTGAATCGCGATGAAAATCACGAAACCCAGGGGCAGCAGCGCCAGCAGCGAGATGACCCATGAGCTGCCGGTGATCCAGGCGTCGAAATGCCGCCCCTGTTTGCGCCCGTGCGAAGCCATCGTGGGCGCGGAACCGGTCACGGGCGCGTTTGCCGACATGGACATACGTTCCAGTTGCACAGTCAGAGCAGTCCCGCCTGGGTCATCAAGTCCACGACCTTTTTACTGTCCAGTGTCGACGCGTCAACCGCCGGCGCATCGAGTTCGGCAAGCGGCGTCAACTGGGCATTGGAGGCCGCGCCCTGGCCGACGGCGTACTCAAAGGATTTGCCATCCTTGAGGACCGCCTGACCTTCCTTGCCGGTGATCCATTTGATGAACGCCTGCGCCTGCTCCTGATGCTTGCTGGAGGCCAGCACGCCGCCACCGGAAATGCTCACGAACGCGCCCGGGTCCTTGTGCTTGAAGTAATGCAGGGAGGTGTTCTTGCTGTTTTCGCCGGTCTTGGACTGATCGACGAAGCTGTAGTAGTGAAAAATCACGCCGCTGTCGACCTGACCGGCGTTGACCGCCTTGAGCACAGCGCTGTTGCCACGATAAGCGGTGAAATTGGCTTTCATCCCTTTGAGCCATTGCAGGGTGGCTGCTTCGCCTTTCAGCGCCAGCATGCCGCCGACGATGGCCTGGAAGTCAGCGCCGGCGGGCGACGCAGCCCAGCGACCTTTCCAGCTCTGGTCAGCCAGATCCAGGATCGACTTGGGCAACTGGTCCTGGGACAGTTTGTCCTTGTTATAAACGAACACCGTCGAGCGCGCCGCGATGCCGATCCAGTTGCCATGGGCCGGGCGATAAGCCGACGCGACTTGTGACAAGGTCGTCGGTGCGATCGGGGCGAACAGACCGGCGCCGTCGACGAGCACCATGGAAGGAGAGTTTTCAGTCAGGAAGACGTCAGCCGGCGACGCCTTACCCTCCTGAACGATCTGGTTGGCCATCTCGGTGTCATCGCCATTGCGCAACGTGACTTTGATGCCTGTCTGCTTCGTGAAGCCCTCGACCCAGGCCTTGGTCAGCCCTTCGTGCTGGGCGTTGTACACGACCAGATTGTCGTCGGCCCAGACGCCGGTGCTGGAGCAGGTCATGGCCGCGAGCAGGGCAGCTTTAAAAAACGCGGGTCTGTGAAGTGTCATTGTCAGGGTTCCCGAGAAGGGTGATGGAGGTGGGCCAATCCGTGCAGGCATCCAGCAAGCAGTGTAGAGCCGATCCGCTCAATGCGAATCATTAGCGCATGAGAGGGAGTGGCAAATTAATGTTGGGGATGAGAAAAAATCGTCAAAACGGTGTGTATGTCTCGTCAATTGACGAGGCAGCAACGCTATATGTCAGTCAGTGACCGCTTCCCTAGGTTCGAGGGTGCCGGTCGCCCCAGGGGCGTTTATCGCGCTGTTGAAGACAGCATCAGTCAATTAACGAAACCATGACATAACGCCCCCGATAATGTGCCCCAAATAGCAGTAGCGCGAGCGACCGCACGGATATGTACGAAAACTGATGGATATCACACACAGCCTTAAGCAACGAATCGTGATTGTCTTTGCCATGATGAGCGCGTTGGTGGCGGGCGTCTTTGCGCTGGGCATTATCGCGACCGTTCACATTGTGGAGACGCGACTGACCATCATCAGCCTGGGCGGTAATCTGCATCGTTTACTGACGCAAGACCGTATCGAGGACTGGCGTCACCGTCCGGATAAAGACGAGTTGTTCTATGCCGAAGACGGAACTGGCGACGTGGCGATGAGCGATGACCTGAAAGACTTGAAGCCGGGCTTTCAGGAATTCTTTCGGGGCAAGAAAGCCTATTACGCCATGGTCGAATCGGTCGGTGAGCGACGCTACGTTTTGCTCCGCGACCAGCGTAAATTCGAGAAGCGCGAACGCATTCTGTTCGCGGTGGTGCTGGTGGGGTTCATCCTGAGTGTCATGCTCGCGGTGCTGCTCGGACGCCTGCTCGCTTCGCGGGTCATGGCGCCGGTGTCGCGTCTTGCCGGACAGGTCCGGCACCGGGATCAACTGCTCGAACTGGCACCGACCCTGGCGGACGATTACGCACGGGACGAAGTGGGCGCGCTGGCGAAATCCTTCGACGAAACGCTGGGCCGGCTGCGTGCTGCGCTGGGCCGGGAAAAACTGTTCACCAGTGACGTCAGTCATGAATTGCGCACGCCTCTGATGGTCCTCGCCACCTCCTGCGAGCTGTTGCTGGCATACCCTGGACTCGATGACCGTTCGCGCACGCAGGTGCAGCGCATCAGCAAGGCGACTTCAGGCATGAACCAGTTGGTTGAGACATTCCTGCTGCTGGCACGTACCGAAGGCAAGCGCGCACCCGAAGGGCAGAGCTCAAGCGTTCCCCGGATGGCCGAAGAGTTGATCGAGGTCTGGCGCCAACCCATCGAGGAAAAAGGATTGGAGTTGATCTATGTTGACGCATCGCAAGGCGCTGAGTGTGGTCAGTACAATGCGCCGCTGCTGCGCTCTGTCATGGGTAACCTGTTGCGTAACGCCTGGCACTACACCGATCACGGTTTTATCCGCCTGACCCTGACCGATCAGGGTTTCAGTGTCGAGGACAGCGGTATCGGTATTCCGCAAGAGAAGCAGCAGGCGATGTTTCAACCCTTCGTGCGGGGTGACGAGCAGCGTGGGGAGGGGCTGGGATTGGGTTTGTCGCTGGTCCAGCGGATATGTACCAATCAGCACTGGACCGTGACATTGACCAGCCGGGAGCCGGCCGGGTGTTGCTTTACGGTTGCACTGGGGACGCCACGGTCGTTGTCGGTGTAGCGTTCGGCGGTCGCTCCGACTGCAACGCCACCGACGTATCCAGCCGGGCCCGGCCATAGAACACCATCGCCGTAAGGAACATCGAGAACCATACGATGATGCCTGCCCATGGCGTGTGCGACATGAAGTGCCAGCCCTGAAAGACGCGTGTTGTTCCGTAAACGGTCCCCAGGATCAGCGAAAATGCCAGCACCTTGCGAGCATGGCGCCAGCGGTAACGGCGGGCAACGAAAAACAACGCCATCATCGTGAATCCCCCCGAGGCATGGCCACCCGGCCAGCAGCGACCTTTACCGGCATCGTGCAGCAGGTTGAAGTTCTCGTACCACTCTTTCTGCTGCTCTGTCCCGCCATACAAGGTGGTTTCCACTGGGCAGTAGATGCTGGTGTGGCTTTTGAAATAGTGGATCGTGCCCGTCGTGATGGAGAACGACAACACCACGAACAACAGGTCGCGGCGGTGGCGGGTCAGAAAACGCAAAGCGGGCGCGATGCGGACCCTCTCCAGCCAGGCCATCATCCGGGCGTGCTTCTCTGCCCTGAAGCGCGGCCACAGAAAAGAAAGAAGCGCTCCGATGATGGCCGCTTCGCCCGTCCAGTTCGGGATGATCCTGGCCCACTTGTGAGTAATGGTCTCGAACAGTTTGCTGTGCTGCAGCGGGAAAGCGTGCGTGCTGGTGTTGTATATCCAGTCGCTGAACCTGACGTCGAGACCCGTCAGATCAAAACTGACAAACAGGACCAGCGCGAGGAGCACGGGAATACCCACATAAGTGAAATAAAAGCGGTTTCTGCTGTTTTGCACGATCACAGGTTCCGATGGGCTGTTGGATGAGAAGGTCGAACTCCGCGGATCAAGAGCGCTTGGCAAGCACCTTTCCCCAGTCTTGTGCGTCGACGAACCCCAGCACCCGTGCAGCGTGTGTTTTTGGGTCAATGGAGACAATCAGCGATGAGCCATACTCGATGGATGATGGCGCTGGAGTGTTCAGCGATTGCTCGAGCGCAGCGACGCATTCGCTATGGGTCACTAGCACCATGTTGCGATGATCGAGTTTGTGCTTCTGAAGGTCCTCGCGCATCGTTTTCCGGCAATTGACCAACCAGTCCTCACCCGTGCTCGTGCGGTTGAATGCGTAGGCCGCGGTTTGTTCGGTGCGCCGCAATGGACTGTTGTAGACGTCGACCTGGTCGAACCCCAGATTCCTGAACGCCAGACCGACCTGTTGCGCCACCTGCCGACCTTTGACGGTGATGCCGTCGCGCTGACCCAGGCAGGGGTTCGAGGAGTGATCGCAACGCTCAGCGTGGCGCATGAGCACCACGAGATCCCCCTTGTCCCACAACGAGAAGAAATTGGCCTTACGCGCCTGATTTCCTTCGGCCAGGTCAGCGATGGGAGCCGGACGCAGCGCGACGACGCAGATGGCGCCCAGGAGCAAAATACCCAGCGCCAACAGACCCACGCGTGCGGATTTTCCTAGCGCATGATAACGCGCGTTCAGTTCATCCAAAGCGTGGTTTACGTTCGAGTTCATCATGGGCTCTTTTGCCTATAAAGCATGACGGGGAACATCGGACTGTCGGTGGGGATGGTACGAATACCCACCCAGCGGCACGCGCGCAGATATCGATGAATTCTGGTCGCGAGGGTAAGGGGACAGGAGTCAACAACGAGTGAAGTGCATGTGAAAACCGCTTTCACATTTGTACCAGTGGTTCATGCCAGTGTGGGCAGATACAGGCGTCGTTCAGTGCGGGTCATCAATAATGGCAGGCAGGTAACGTTTCACGTCATTGAAACGGGTGGCGGGAGGCACATTGCATCCGCTCGGAATGTTTACTCACGGTCCCAGTGAGCGGTTGGCAGGAGCCAGCGTGTTCTACAGTGAGGGTTTGCCCGCCACGGTGCTGGACGAAGAGGTCCTGCACGGTGTGCTCACGCGGGATGCGCACATGGTAGCGATCATGGAAAAGACCGAGGCGCCTCGGCTGCCTTTGAAGATCGTGGACCGAATCACGGTCCGCGACCGCGTCTATTATTTCGTCAGCCGCTGAACGCTTGGCGGCCGGACAACAGGAGCTTGTGTTGACATCAATCGCGTCTGAATTTTTATCGGGTGTCACGCCGGCGCGCGCCAGACACCAGGCCTGGAGCGCGGGCGGGCTGGCGTTTCTGCTGTTTGTCGCCGCCAGCTGGCACCTGAGCATTGTGGGTTTCGACTCACGTTTCGTGCTCTTCGCCCAGGAAATGCTGCGCCATGGACCGGGCTTTTTCCCCACCACGTATGGCGAGCCTTATCCGGACTATTCGGCGTTTTCGACCTGGCTGATTTATCTCGTCTCCTTGCCGTTCGGCGAAGTGACCAGTTTGACGGCGTGGCTGCCCACCTGCATGGCTTCGGCGATCATGGTGGGGTTGATGTATCGCCTGTTGGCGCCCTATTCGCGACGCTGGGCGTGGCTGAGCATTGCGTTTTTGTTGCTGACCAACACGTTCATTACCGAAACCCGGGCGGTGTCCCTGGACCAGATGCTCGCGACCGTGTCGTTCTTTGTGTTCTACCTGGCCTATGCGACCGATCATTTCGGCTCAGCGCGACGGCTGTGGGCGGTGTTCGCGTTGTTGGTCCTGGGGTTCGCGATTCGGGGCCCGATTGGCCTGGTCGTGCCCGCCGGCGTGATGTGCAGTTACTACCTTTTGAACCAGCAATGGCGCCGTTTGTGGTCGTTCGGGTTGTCTGCGCTGGCGCTGTTGGTGGCGTGCATGCTGATTCTGTTGCTGTTGGCGCGGCTCAGCGGTGGGGAGGCATTACTGGCCGATGTGCTGCGCATGCAGATCACCTCGCGGATGGATGGCAGTGAAGGCAGCAGTCCGTTGCTTTGGTATTTCAGCAGTTCGCTTGGTAACTACGCCTTGGCGTACCCCATGGCGCTGGTGGTGTTGGCGGTGGTGGGCGTGACCGGTCGGCGGCCGACCAGTGCCGCTTTGCACCTGCTGTATCTGGCGGCATTCGCCGGTCTGGTGGTGATGGTGGGGCTGTCGGTGCCGCAGGCAAAAAAGGCCCGTTACATCCTGCCGATGCTGCCGATGGCAGCGATCATCGCGGCGTATCCGTTTCAGGTGCGCACCGGGCGCGTCTTCTGGTGGCTTCGGGGGATGACGCTGACGGTGTGCTGTTTCATTCCTGGCGCGCTGGTCGCCGGGTTGCTGGCGGTGCGACCGCGTTTTCCGGAGGCGCTGAGCGATATCGGCCCCGTGCTGGTGACGCTGGGCCTGTTGCAGTTGATCGCGTTGCCCTTGTTGATGCGCCCGCGCTTGCGGTTGTACGGGCTACCCGCGTGTGCGGTGCTGGCGGTCTGGATCAGCTACATCGGCATTTTCGAGAAAGCGGAGCGCACGCTGTACGACACCCGTCACTTCACTCAGGCGGTCCGCCAGGTCACACAAGCGGACAAGGCGCCTCTGGTGCTGCATTCGATGGGCAAAGACGCCAAGGCCATCAAGTTCATGGTCAATGTCGATGAAGACCTGATGCCGCAGTTCACCGAAACCCCGGAACAGCTGAGTGCGGTGCAGGGGCCGGCGGATGTGGTGATGAGCAACAACGATTTTCAACGGTTGCAAGGCACCCCGTTGGGCACATTGCCGGTGCTGCTGAGCGGCAGGTTCGATAAGGAAGAGTACGTGCTGCTCCGGTTACCGGCGCCATGACAGTGTGCCCATAAAAAGCGCGGCCTGGATAATCAGGCCGCGCTGTCAGAGGATTACACGGCGTGGTGGTTGGCCAGCAGCTCGCAAGGCGCCCACAGTTGTTGCGGGATGGGCAGATTGCAGGAGTCTCCCCGGCCAATCGGAAAGTACTGGAAGCCGCGCTTGCCCAGACGCTCGGTGTCGTACAGGTTGCGACCGTCGAAGATGACCGGTGACTTCAGTCGCTGCTGAATCAGGTCGAAGTCCGGCGCCTTGAACTGCTGCCATTCGGTACAGACGATCAGCGCGTCGGCACCCAACAACACCGATTCCGGTGTGCCCATCAGGATCAGATTGGGTTGCTCGCCATACAAACGCTGGGTTTCCTGCATGGCTTCCGGATCGTAGGCGCGAACGGTCGCACCTGCGGCCCACAGCGATTCCATCAGCACACGGCTTGGTGCATCGCGCATGTCGTCGGTGTTCGGTTTGAAGGCCAACCCCCACAGCGCGAAGATCTTGCCCTTGAGGTCGCCTTTGTAAAACGCGTTGATGCGGTCGAACAACTTGTTCTTTTGGCGCTCGTTGATGTCTTCGACCACATTCAGCAGATCGTTCGAACAACCGGCTTCACGTGCGCTGTGAATCAACGCGCGGATGTCTTTGCCGAAGCACGAGCCGCCGTAGCCACAGCCTGGATAGATGAAGTCATACCCGATCCGTGAGTCGGCACCGATGCCAAGCCGCACGGACTCGACGTCCGCACCCAAGTGTTCGGCCAGCTCGGCAATCTGGTTGATGAAGCTGATCTTGGTCGCCAGCATGCAGTTGGCGGCGTATTTCGTCAGTTCGGCGCTGCGCAGGTCCATGAACATGATGCGTTCGTGGTTGCGGTTGAACGGCGCGTAGAGTTCGCGCATGACGGGGAACACATCCGGGTTGCCACAGCCGATGACGATGCGGTCAGGGCGACGGCAGTCCTTGACCGCCGAGCCTTCCTTGAGGAATTCGGGGTTGGACACGATATCGAATTTCAGCAGACGCGCCGACTGGCGCAGGCTCTGCTCGATGTGGCTGCGCAAGGCATCACCACTGCCCACGGGCACCGTCGATTTCTCGACAATGATCACCGAGGTCTCGCGGTGCCGGGCGATGGCGTCGCCCACTGCGAAGAACGCGGTGAGGTCAGCGGAGCCATCGGCTCGGGAGGGCGTGCCCACGGCGATAAACAGCACTTCTCCGTGCTCCACCGTGCGTTTTTCATCGGTGGTGAAGTGCAAGCGCCCAGCCTCAAGGTTCTCCCGAACCAGGTTTTCAAGGCCGGGCTCGTAGAGGGTTACATGGCCCTTGCTCAGTTGCTCGACCTTGGCCGGGTCAATGTCCATGCACACCACGTCGTGGCCAACCTCAGCCAACACCGTCGCCTGCACCAGACCCACATAACCGCTACCGAAGACGCTGATTTTCATCGGGAAAGCTCCTTGTCACTGTTATTGCCGTTGTCGCAGCTACGCCGGAAATTGATCGTCACTACACCGAGCACGATCAGGGTCACACCCACCGTTCGAGGAACGGTGAGCGTCTCGTTGAAAAAGGGGAGCAGGGCCGCCAGTACGTACACTGCGGCGTAACTGATGCTGAGCAGCGAATAGGCGCGGCTCAGGGGCACATCTCGCAGTGCGCCGAGCCAGCACAGCATCGACAGCGCGTACGCCGCGATCGCTGCCGTCACCACGCTGAGCGCGACCGGGTTGACGTTGCCGCTTTGCAGCTCGGTGAGCCATTGGGCCGGCTGTGGCAGGCGTTGCATGCTCCAGCGCATGCCCAACTGTGCCGCGCTGACCAGCACGACGCTGCCCATGGCCAGGCTCAGGCCGCGGCGCGCATTCATGCTTGACGCCCCAGCAGGACAACACCGACCAGAATGAGCGCCACGCCGAACCAGTGGCGACCGTCAACGGATTCCTTGAACAGGTAGCGTCCAGTCAGGGTGATCAGCACGAAATTCAGCGCCAGCATCGGGTAAGCAATGCCGACGTCCACGCGCTGCAGCACCAGCAGCCAGAGCAACAGGCCTGCGCCAAGACACGCCAGCGCCAGCCACAACCAGCCGCTTCGCAGTGCCGCGCTCACGCCAGGAAACGTGTGCCCCCAACGCTCGATGGTCAGCTTCTGCGCGATCTGCCCCATGCACGTCAGCAGGCAGGCACACAGCAAGAGGCCGAACGTCATGACGGCGTCCTGTCGAAGATCATGATCGTGAGATTGCCTTCTTCATAACGCTTGCCATCCTGCGGCAGCAGGCTGAATTCGTAGGCGTCATCGACCGCGTTGCCGCGCATCACCACCGCGACCGCACCTTCCCGACGCGCCTTGGTCATCCACGCCTTAACCTGTTTCCAGTCGATCTCTCGGGGCGTCTGTTGGGGGTACGCGAGCCCGTATTCGAGCTCGCCACGGGTGTCGTAAAACACCACATCGTTGCGCTTGAGGCGCCAGGAAAGCGCGGCTGCCGCGCCCAGGTCGTTACTGAGCAGGTGAGTAGCAGCGTCCAGTTCATCGAAGTGACGCACCACGAACTGATCCGGCGTCTTGTTGAAAACAATGCTGTTGGGCAGCGCCGCCGGGATCAGTGCGATGGTCAGCCAGCTGCCCAAGGCTGGCATCAGCCAGAAACGCAGGGGCCTGGCGCCCTGTAGTGCATTGGTCGCGATCCAGCCCAGCAACACGAATATCGCCAGTGTCAGGTGCTGAGGCTCCTGCTGATACACCGATTTCTTGAATTGGATGAACAACAGCGCAACCAGCGCAATCACGCCAAAGGCGCTGTTGAACAGGCCGTTGATGCGCAACGCGGTGGTTTTTCCAGCGTTCAAGGCTTCGACAAGTGCATGACCCATAAGCAGGGCCAATGGCATCAGGCAGGGCAAAATGTAGGTCGGCAGCTTGCCTTTGCTCAGGCTCAAAAAGGCCAGCGGCAGGATCAGCCACATCAGCAGAAAACCGCTGTGGCTCAGGCGTCGTTGCTCCCAGGCCTGCTTGAGCGTGCCGGGCAGCAATAAGGCCCAGGGTACGCATGCGGCAACGAGCAGCGGCAAGTAGTACCACCATGGCTCGGCATGCTGAGCGTCTTCGCCGGCAAAGCGGCGGATGTGTTCATGCCAGAAGAAGAACCGCCAGTAGTCAGGTTCCCGGCCATGCACTGTCAGTACCCACGGCAGGCACACCAGCACGGCCACGACGATGGCCAGCGGACCGAAGGTCAGCAGCTCGCGCAGGCGTCGCTGCCAGACCATGTAGGGCAGGGCGACCACCACGGGCAAGGCCCAGGCGAGAAATCCCTTGGTCATGAAACCCATGCCGCAGGCAAAACCGAGCAGGGCCCAACACAGCAGGCGTTGGCGCCCGACGCTGTGGATCGCGAGCCAGAACGCGACCAGCGTCAGGTTCACCCAGAGTGTGAATTGCGGGTCGAGATTGGCATAGCCCGATTGCCCGGCCACCAGGAAGAAGCTCATGAACAGCAGCGCGCAGGCGAAACTTTTGCGCGGGTCTGCCCAGATGCGTCCTGCGATCAGCCACGTCAGCAGCACGCTCAGGCCGGTGGTCAACGCGGAGGCGAAACGCACGCCGAACAGGTTCTCGCCGAACACCGCCTGCGCCGCCGCAATCAGCCAATAGCCCGCAGCGGGTTTTTCGAAATAGCGCAGCCCCATGAAATGCGGCGCGGCCCAATTGCCGCTGTGCAGCATTTCCTGGCTGATCTGGGCGTAGCGGGTTTCATCGGGAATCCACAAACCGTGAGTGCCCAAGGGCAACAGATAGGCGAGCAGGAACGCGGCGACCAGCAGTACGACAGGCTGATGACGGCTCATGGTTGCTGCACTCCCAGCCAGCCTTCACGCCCGTCCAGCGTGCCGCGCACCAGATGCCCCTGAGGGAGCGTCCCGAGGTTGTCAGGCAGCAGATTCCCCAGCGGTTGAAAGTGTATGTCCTGGGTTTTCGCCTGGGTGAGGAGATGACGGAAATGTTCGGCCATGACAATACCTTCCACTTCCGCGTGCACGGTGTAGACGTTCAGCTTCGAAGGGCTGAACTGGCGCAGCAGGTACGTATTGAACGCGCGGGTATCCAGCTGAGGACCGACGACTTCATCGAAGGTCGGCAGGTCCACCGGGATCTGAGGCGTACCCGGCTGCCCGTCCGTGAGTAACGGACGGAATACACCTTGCCCCCGGCAATCGCTGTTGTAGTGAAAGCCAAAGCCCTGTTTGGCTTGCACCACACGTTCATCCGCACGCCACCCGGCGGCGGCTGAGCAGGTCACGGCATTGCCGAGGATGTCGCTGAGGCAATCCACGCCACGGGCGATCTGGGCCGTCAACTGGTGCTGCGTCCAGGTGCCCGCATGCGCCTGCCAGCCATGGTGATCCCACGCGTGCAGGCCGACTTCGTGACCCGCGTCCTGGGCGCGACGCATCAAGGGGCCCAGGTCGCGACCGATGGGTTTGCCAGGCCAGGCGGTGCCGGCCAGCAAAATGTCCCATCCATAGAGACTGGCGGCTTTGGATCGCAGCATTTTCCAGAAAAACTGCGGCCTTGCCAGGCGCCACAAATGACGGCCCATATTGTCCGGGCCGACGCTGAAAAAGAACGTGGCCTTGATCTGTGCTTCGTCCAGCAGGTCGAGCAGTCGCGGCACGCCGTCCCGCGTGCCGCGATAGGTATCGACGTCAATGCGCAAGCCTGCCTGCATCAGTTCGCTTCCGCTTTTTCAGCCATGGCTTCGCGCAGGAAGAAATCCAGGGTCTTGCCGATGGTCTCACGCAGCTCGATGGTCGGCTGCCAGTCGATCAGGCGACGCGCGTTGTCGATGCTTGGCTTGCGGTGGCTGACGTCCTGATAGCCCTTGCCGTAGAAGGATTGGCTTTCTACTTCGCGGAAACCGGCAAACGGCGGGAAGTTGTCACGCAGCGGGTGCGCTTCAAACTGACGCAGCAGCTCTTCACCCAGTTGGCGAATGCTGGCCTCGTTCTCCGGGTTGCCGATGTTGATGATCTGACCGTTGCAGCGGTCATCGCGGTTTTCGATGATGCGTGCCAAGGCTTCGATGCCGTCAACCACGTCGGTGAAGCAGCGTTTTTGCGCGCCGCCGTCTACCAAACGGATCGGTGTGCCTTCCACCAGGTGCAAGATCAGTTGCGTGATCGCGCGCGAGCTGCCGATGCGAGCGGAGTCCAGTCGGTCCAGGCGCGGGCCCATCCAGTTGAACGGACGGAAC
>Ga0265798_10007236_pt1 | contig 14397 bp, 17 predicted proteins | sample P3T30metagenome_FD_192430 | JGI IMG/M metagenome (GOLD analysis project Ga0265798, IMG submission 192430) | Plant litter microbial communities from East Loma Ridge, Irvine, California - P3 T30 | ecosystem: Environmental > Terrestrial > Plant litter > Unclassified | place: USA: California...
AAGTCGACCGAGGATCCAACCATGCAACGAACTTGACTTCGTGAATCGCATCAACCGATCTCTGGCCATTATAAGTCTGATTATTCGGCATTGGTCGGAATTGAGGTTCTTTGTCGCCAGTGGGGATCAGGCGGAATTCATATTTTCCCTGATCGGGACCAACGGTCCCGTCCCATTGCAGATATGAAGTGTAGGGTGGAACAGTAAATCGTAGCGGAGATCCAACTTGCGAAGTTGAGAGAACGGTCGAGTTCCATGGGAAATCGAATCCGCGTGTAGACGGTGTCCCTCCACCTCCAGCAAATTGCCATTGTATACCGACAGACTGATCCGATGGTGGCTGCATGACTTCCCAAGCGCCATCTGGATCTTGGAAAAAGCCGGTTTCTGTGGCTGACTGATGCGTTGCGACTGGTAATCTATCTTCGAATGCGGCTTGGTCTGCAGGAACCTCCGCGTAGATTGAAGCTCGGTCGATTGCCAAGTAACTACCATCCGAAGAGTTGGTACTAACGCTGATGTTGTACACATTTGATCCTGAGTCCAAAAAACTATTCCTACGAACCAACACTGTGTCGATTGAACCACCGGTATAAACATCTGTGTTATCGGGAACGTCGTCTCCGGCTCCCTCAAATGCTACATCTATCATGGAAGAGTTGCCTCCGAGCTGAAATGATCTGGTGTAACCGAACCATTTCACCGACGCGTCGCTGTAGTTGCTCGAATGACGAGCAAGGGAAACATCCCAGCCCTGTTCTGCGTCGTTGGTCGGAGCGATGGGGCTGTACTCGAGCAGAGGCGAAAGGTGTGAGAGCCATATAGATTGGGTCGTTGTCCGTTGATTCTGGCCTGCGACAGGCGAAGCCAACAAACCCATGCCGAGTAGACCTATCATTGTTGTGGAAAACATGATTAATGATGCTATGAATGATCAATGCTCAGCTGGCCGACTCTTATTTAGGCTAAGCAGTATTGTTCCAAGTCCTATGGAGCATAGACGCCCAGACACAGAAAACGCGTGGTGTGACATCACAAAAGTCTTGGCTTTGTTTGGCGGGATACCATTCCAGCAACATCCGTCGGGACTTTGCCCCGGCATTTCTGGTGATGCAATGTCGGCAAAACGGCAGGACGCCAAGCTAGGGCAAGCTGGGGGCTCATGTATGAACGCTTACACAGAGTTTGTGGAAGCCTGAGCTGTAGAGCTACAGCACTTGTACCTTCGGTTGGCCGAAAGGCCCTACGTCCGGCAGTGAGGCGGCATTGGCGAAGCACTGAGCGCCGCGTCGCCCCTCTATCATCCTGTTCTGCATCATGGTGCCCCTGGTAGCTGTGTGACCATTAATGACGAACGGAATGTATAGTAGCTCTACGTAACAAGCTGTGATGATCCAGTCCTGCCGAAAAGGCTTAATATACAGATTCTCTGCCAGGGTTGTTTGACAAAGTTGGATTACTCTCCCGATGGTATCAATGGACGACGAGGAGGCTCTCATTGATGGTGTATGGCGAACGGAAAGAGCCTACCTTCATGCATTTGTCGATGCCGACTAGCAGTGTCGCCCGGCAGACCTGTCGGGTGTCACCAGTGATCGCCTCCTTCGCTTCAGCTAGTCTCACTCCCTGTAGAGTGGGCGCTGTCATCCGAATCGGCTGTATGTGACGATGCCATATCTATAAGCGGCCATGGATACGGTTCAGCGAGTATACATGACCCCCGGTCAGAACTGCATCACCTTGGTGTAGCGTCTTGTATGGTCATGTGGTGACGGGAAAACCTCGTTCTATTTACGCCGGATAATTCGCCGGTGGCATGAGAAAATAGAAGAATCAGAGCGCGCAAAGTCAGGTACTTGGACGGGTTTGATCGATGGTGGCTGACTCTCATGTCGCTCACAAGGTACCTGAGCCAATCATGCACTCTGTGAGCACACGCTGGAATCGCCCTTTAAGCTTTGTCAGCGTGAATTTCCCGTTGGAACGCGTCACCACGTTGAACGCTGACACTTTCGGTCATATCCGATGCAGAAATGGGAAAAGGGGACCGAAGACCGAGGTCAATTGTATGAAAATAGTCTTCATCCCCACTTCATCTCTTTCCTTTATCACTCACTGTACCAGACCAATCGTGCATCGAATCGCTGCGCAATTGGTACTACAGTTTAAAACCGTTCGAGAGCCCGCTACATCAAGATGCTACCCACTAGAGCGGATTCGAGCAGTTCGAGATCGATCGGAAATTCCCCGTCGTCCGATGCAGAGGTCTCTGGCGCGTCTACGCAAGTAGACAATCGCGACAGTGATAGCGCATCATCGACGAACGAGAAGTCCGTGAACCATGGAAAGAATCAAGAGTACGAAGAAAGAGGATTGGTCGAGATTGACGAAGATGGAGAAAAGCGAAAAGTAATGCTGGTGGTCGAGCAAAAGAGTGGCAAAGAGATGTTCAAAGACGTTGGCGGAGGGCCATATACTATCCCCAGGTGGTGAGTGTCTCTTCCCCCATTTGAGCTGCGCATTGCAGTGCTGATGTCAGGCGCCACTCGCTCCCATTTGTCAAGCCAAAACACCCACCTCCGCCTGCACCTTTATCCCTGGATGATCCCGCAGTGACTCCCGAGGCGACAGCGAAGTTCTGGTCGCTGCTATTCTTCAATTGGATCTCGCCAATGATGGCGTTGGGATCAGCCAGAACGCTTCAACCAACAGACATGTGGAAAATGGACGATGAAAGGAGTGCAAGACATCTAGCAGGACGATTAATGGGTCACTACGAAAGACGAACAGAAGAAGCCAAAGCACACAATGAGCGTTTGCTCAACCCTGCGACACCTCTCCCTCGCTCGAAACGTATATTGTACTCCATCTTACCTAATCGTGAACGACGTGAACACGATTATCGAACGAAATGGGGAAAGAAGAGGGCATCCCTTAAATGGTCGCTGAACGATACCTTCGGATCTTACTTCTGGTGGGGTTGTTTGTTCAAGTTGTTCGGAGACACCGCAACGGCATGTACGCCATTGCTCATCCGAGCCATCATCAAGTGGTCTACCGAATGGCAGATTGCTAAAGCTACTGGCACACCCAAACCGTCTGAAGGTCGAGCGGTGGGTATGGCCGTCGGTCTACTGGCGATGCTACTCGTCTCGAGTGTGGGATTACATCATTTCTTCATTCGATCCACCGGTACTGGTGTCTACCTCAGAGCAGCCATCATCTCGTCCGTGTACGATCGATCACTACGACTGACTCAGAAGTCACGAGGAGAACTGCCCAACGGTAAATTGGTCAATCACATTTCAACCGATACCTCTCGAATCGATTTCGCTGCTGGTTTCTACGGTATCCTATACACTGCTCGTGAGTATCTCGCTCCATTGTCGCGGCTATGTCTGATTAGTAGCAATTCAATTCCTAGTCATTACGATCATTTTGATTGTACAGCTTAAATACTCTGCCCTGCCTGGTATCGCTTTCTTGCTTGTCGCTACTCCTGCTCAAGCTACTATCATGAAGAAGCTCTTCATGCTCCGAAAGCGAAGTATGATCTGGACCGATAAACGTGCCAAGCTCCTCCAAGAAATTCTAGGTGGTATGCGAATCGTCAAATTCATGGCTTGGGAAATCCCATTCCTAAACCGAATCGGTGCTATCCGAAACATGGAGCTCGGCTATGTTCGAACGCTGTTGGTGTACCGATCGGGAATGATGGCCGTCGCCATGTCCCTCCCCATTCTAGCCGCTATCCTCGCATTCATTACCTACGTCTTGACCGCCCACGAACTCGATGCTGCCACCGTCTTTGCCACCATCACCCTTTTCCAACTCATGCGAATGCCATTGATGATGTGGCCAATGTGTCTCTCTGCTACCGCCGATGCACAGAACGCTTTGGGCCGACTCGAGGTCGTCTTTGACGCAGAGGTCGTGACTGAGAGCCGTCGAATCGATCCCAACATGAAGGACGGAGTCAGGATTGAGCACGCCTCATTCACATGGGATGCCGCTCCAGTCGTCATCGACGATACCAACAAGAAGCTACAAGACAAGCAGGACAAGGCAAATGGAATCAAAGTTGTCAAAGCACCCAAGGAAAAGAAAGCCAAGAAATCAAAGCCCGACGCTCACATTCGAATTGCAGCCAAGCCCGAGACCAACCTCGCCGAAGCTGGTACGTTCCAAGGCGGCGAGGTCTTCCCTCATGGCGACGAAGGAGAGAAGGAGCACGAAGACCCCAACTCGCAAATCTTCAAGTTGAAAGATATCGATCTTAGCATCCCCCGGGGATCCTTGACTGCTGTTGTTGGAGCTATCGGAAGTGGTAAATCTAGTTTGCTGCAAGGTCTCGTTGGCGAGATGAGGCGAACCGAAGGCAAAGTCACTTTCTCCGGTACCACCTCGCTATGCGCCCAGTCGCCTTGGATTCAAAATTCGACCGTTCGTGAAAACATCGTCTTTGGTCAGGCATGGGATGAAGACCGATATTGGGCTGCTGTACGAGATGCATGCCTCGAACCCGATCTCGAACTTCTGGAAGATGGTGACTCTACCGAAATTGGAGAAAAGGGTATCAATCTGTCTGGAGGTCAAAAGCAACGAGTCAACATCGCTCGCGCCATCTACTTCAATTCCGATATTATCGCTCTCGACGATCCTCTATCAGCTTTGGACGCCGGTGTCGGTAAAGCTCTGTTTTTCAATGCTATTCTCGGTGCCCTATCTGGCAAGACTCGAATCCTCGTTACCCACGCTCTCCATTTCTTGCCTCATGTCGACAACATCATCTTGATGGAAGACGGTCGAATCACCGAGACTGGTACCTACGCTGAGCTCAAGGCTAACGGCAAGTCGTTTGCCCGACTCATCCGAGACTTCGGTTCCGAGGATCAACACTCTCAGCAACTTGAAGATGAGGAGACGGCAATCGAGCGAGCTCAACCTAGCAAGCACCTCCGATCAAACATGGTCGCCAAGGGTGTCGCCTCCACTCTTATGCAGCAAGAAGAGAGAAACGCTGGAACAATGAAGAAAGGCACCTATAGTACCTATCTCAAGGCCGGAAAGGGATTCATCATGGTCCCGGTCCTACTTTTCTGTGTTGCCCTCGCTCAAGGGTTCTTCGTCATGACTTCCTTCTGGCTTGTTTACTGGCAAGAACGTCAATGGGGACTTTCCAACGGTGCCTACATGGGTGTTTATGCTGCTTTGGGTATCGGATCGGCATTCTCGATGTTCTTCCAAGGTGCTTCAATGGCTTTTATCAACTACTTTGCGTCTATCCAGCTTCATCAACGAGCCGCCAAGAGAGTCATGTTTGCTCCACAATCATTCTTCGATACCACACCCCTCGGTCGAATCATGAACAGGTTTGCCAAGGATATCGACACTGTCGACAACACTCTCGGTGATGCTATGCGAATGGCAATCTCGACTCTTGGAAATATTATCGGTGCAACTATCGTCATTGCAATCATTCAACCATACTTCCTCATTGCCATGGCGACTGTTTGTATACTCTACGCCCACAACGCTCAATTCTACCGAAAGTCGTCGCGAGAGTTCAAGCGAATCGATTCCATCCTTCGATCTTCGCTATACTCCCACTTCTCCGAGTCGCTTTCTGGTATCGCTACTATCCGATCTTACGGCGAGAGCGACCGATTCGTATCAGAAAACATCAAGCGAATGGACGTCGAGAACAGGGCTTACTACTTGACTATCGTCAATCAGCGATGGCTCGGTATCCGACTCGATATGCTCGGATCTCTACTTACTTTCGCTGTCGCCATCATCGTCATCACTTCCCACGCCGTTACCGCTGCCGAGGGTGGTCTAGCCTTGTCAACCATGATTACCGTCCAACAATCCTTCTCGTGGTTGGTCCGTCAATTCGCCGAGGTCGAGAACGATATGGTCGGCGCAGAGAGGATCATGTACTACGCCAACGAGCTTGATCAGGAGGCTCCTCATCTTGTTGAGGACAAGAAGCCTGCTCAATCATGGCCTGCAGAGGGAAGAATCGAGTTCAAGGACGTCAGGATGAAGTACCGTGACGAATTACCCGATGTCCTCAAGGGCTTGTCCATTAGCGTGGGCGCCTCTGAGAAGATCGGTGTAGTCGGAAGAACGGGAGCTGGAAAGTCGTCCATCATGGTCGCCCTATTCAGAATGTCGGAGCTATCGAGCGGTTCCATCACTATCGACGATGTCGACGTGTCCAAGATCGGATTAAACGATCTTCGATCTGGTATCTCCATCATCCCTCAAGACCCTCTTCTGTTCTCTGGTACTTTGCGATCCAACATCGATCCATTCTCGACGAAGTCCGACGCAGAGCTGTACGACGCCCTCAAGCGAGCTCACCTCGTTCCAAAATCGTCCAACTACTCTGCCGAGCCCTCGGGAACTCAGACGCCTGGCATGAACCGATTCAACCTCGACACAGTCATTGAAGAGGAAGGAAACAATCTGTCTGTTGGAGAGAGGTCTTTGGTATCATTAGCAAGAGCGATGGTCAGGGGTACCAAGGTGTTGGTTCTCGATGAAGCAACCGCTTCAGTGGATGTCGAGACGGATTCCAAGATTCAAGAAACCATCAGACACGAGTTCAAGGATAGAACATTACTTTGTATCGCTCATAGATTAAGGACAATCTTGAGTTATGATAGAATCTTGGTCATGTCGGACGGACAGGTAGCCGTAAGTTCACTCCCTGGTTTGTTCGAGCTTTTGCTGATTTGCAGGAATTCGATACCCCTGAAAATCTGTTCTTGAAGAATGGTATATTCACTGAAATGGCTCAAAAGTCGTCCATTACTTTGGAAGATATCAAGGCTGCTGTCTCTTTACGTTTCTAATTTAGTTAGTATATGTCTCTTGTGTAGCTTATAAATGGTTTGCTATGCATATATGTGTTGTTCATATCGTATGCGAAGAAGTGTTCCTTCCGCTGTCGGCTACACCCGATGACATGACATGACTTTACCTCCACCTCGACCTGTTACTTTCTTGACTTTTGTTTTCACACTTTACCTTCCCGAGGAGGACAGATCTGGTCTTGTCACCATCATCCAGATGGACAGGGTACAGCTGGGGACCCTTCATCTCGATTCGAGAGCGGGCCGAGAGGTCCGAGAGCCCGACGAAGCGGATTCGACCTGGTTTCGTCTCACTCCGGATTTCATTAATGCGGGCCTGTTGGCCGATCTTTCGGCCTCAGACGAGCTTGTTGCACTGCTTTCTGAGCTCTTGGACGATCCTGGTATTGAATTCGAAGCCGAGTGTCGAATCGAAAGCCCGCATTTGGTCGCACGATGCAGCTTGATACCCTCGGATGGAAGAGGAGGTGACTGGAGAAAGAAACCCAGAAAAGACCGTGCTCGAGCGCTGAGGAGGCTCTTCGCTAAATTGAAGATTGGATGGAATGGGGCAGGGGATTGGTTACTGGCTAAAAGGGTAAGTCAGTCAGTCCAGGACAAGCTGACAGCAGGAAGAAGACCGTTTGAGAATCAATGAGCTCTACTCTCGTGTACCCTCTCCTAAAAAGCCAGAGGCAGAGGACTGGACGCCACTATCTGTTGGAGATCAGGATGCGCATTCCCGGATTCTACGAGGGGACGACATAAAGGGTATCAAGACGACTCTTTTTGGATATCAGCTCGTAAGCGATTTACGGGGGTTGCTCTGACCCATTAGCGATCTGTGAATCGGATGATTCAAATGGAAATGGAGCCCAAACAGCTCATAGATCCTCGTATGACGGAGCTGTTTGAAGCTGGAACTGGACGGAGATATTATGTGAATCTCATGAACTTTGATATCCAGCTCTTCCCGGGTCAGTACAATCTACCTCGTGGCGGTGTCCTGTGAGTAATTTTGCAGCACTCGCTCCAGATCAAGATGCTAATGCCATGCAAGATGTGAGCAAATGGGTGTTGGGAAGACTTTGATTTCCTTGGCATTAATTCTCTCGACTTTACACCAACCCGCCCAGATCCCTCCACACGAAGTCGATATTTCGCCAACAGTGACCGCCCATCAGCTACATACGTATCCTTTCGGTCCTGGGCAGGAAGTCCGTTCACGCATCCCGCCACTACGACTCGACCTCGCCTTACCCTCACTTGCGGAAATGTGCGCAAACGTCCTTGCGAGTCGCGACCAATCCGCAGCTGCCGACGTTGGGCCGCATATGTCCAAGCTGTTGAAGCAGAGGATATGTTACTATAAATATCCGCCAGACACGAGCTGTATGAGAGCAGTAAAGGCTGCTAACATCAGCGACATACCCGAGAGGATCTACCTCAGCAAAACGACGCTTTTGGTCGTGCCGCCAATCTTGGTCGATCAATGGTTACACGAGATTGAAAAGCATGTCGAGTACGGCGCATTGTCGGTATTGAAAGTCGAGGGTGAACTCCCCGGTGTCCAAAAGTTACTAGAATACGATGTAAGCTCAAAGTCGCTTACGCTTGACTCCTCTCGCAGCTGATGCCGACTTCAGGTCATTCTCATGGATGTGAATCGTGAGTGAATCAGGTAATCGAGGCTGATGGAAGGTTTTGGCGCAGAGCACCCATTGACTAGAGCAAGAAGCGACTATGGGCTATCTGAACTCATGAATGCCCGCTGGAAGCGAATCATACTGGGTGCGTCTTCGAATTCCTTATATAGCTCCAAGAATTTAGCTCATACTAGACGAGGGGCATGTCGCAGGTACTGCGACAGTCGACGCGATGAGATTCGCTCGAATGCTCAACATCGAAAGATCATGGGTCGTCACCGGTAGTACGCTTGGTCTCTCTTTCACTGACTTTAGCTGACCATCAGCGCCAACGAAACATCTTCAACAAGGCGGAGAGATCCTAGCAGCCGCTGGCGTCAAAGTTGAAGAGCCAATCAAAGCAGCCGTCTCGCCGGCTGGGAAGTGGAGCTCGCGAGATCTGGATGATGTCGCTCGACTTGGAGGTATCATCGGCGGTTTCTTGGGTGCGGAGCCATTTCATTCCGACATCACCTTTTCGGAAGCGATCACTAGTCACCTGAGGCGGCGAGAGATTACGCTTGGTTCAGTCGGGAAACTCAAGTATTTGATGGATTCCCTGATGGTCAAGCATTGGTAAGTTCACCTGTGAGAGCGAATACTGATACTAGTGCCGAGGAAGTCGATACTGAAGCATCGCTGCCGCCCACTACAGTCGAAACCGTCATTCTCCCATTCGAGCCTATGCAGCGACTCACTTACAATGTCCTCTCGTCGTTGATCGTCGCAAATGTTTATGCCTGTAAGTGCCAAACGGCCGCAGGGATAAAGCTAATCATATAGGTGACTTTGAAGACCCCGATTACTTCCTTCACCCCAGAAATTTGAAGAGCTTTCAACAAGTTGTCCGAAATTTGCATATGGCTTGTTTCTGGTTCTCGGCCACTCAGATGGATGCTGCCGGATGTCTGACTCGACTCGAGGACGATATCGAGAACAAGGCGAACTTGACGGACGACAATCGAGCAATCATGCGCGAAGCCGCCGAGCACCTCCAGAGGGCAATCGAGACACTCGGCTGGTCCGAGTGGATGCGCTATGCGATCTCGCTACCAGTTCATATGCCCTCTTTACCGCTTGCCATCAGGAACGCCTGGTCGGAGAGTATGGCGCTTGACTCTGAGTGGATTGATGTCCATAGCGCAACCAGGATTCGAGATAAGAACGAGAACGGGACTACCATCAAAGACTTGGTAGAAGCTGGAGAGACAATGCTTGATCGAAAGAAGCAAGAGGCGGTGGCAGAAGTCTACAAAGTTACAGAAGCTGCCGAAAGGAAGCAACAAAAGCTGGAAAAGCGTGGGTTGGTGGTCGCTCAATCGAATGCCGCTCAAGCTCCAACCAAGGTGTCGCCAAGAAAGAAGGGTCCGACGAAAAAGGACAAGATCGAGGAGGCACTCGCTCAAGCCGCCCGCAACGCACAATTAGCCATTGATGTTGAGGCGAGAGCACATCTACCACGACCTCTACCATCGACTGCCGAGGTCAAGACTCGGTCCCACAAAATGAACTATATGGTCAAGACTCTCTTATCGAGTCTGCCCGACGACAAATTCGTCATTTTTGGAGACACCGCAGAGCTAGGACATTGTACCGAGGTTCTCGACTTATTCGATGTATCATCGTATGTCTTTTCCATTCGGTTTGAACTAGCTGACGCTCCAGCGTGTACGCGGGTTCAGCGGTCTCTAGAAGATTCCGAGAAGAGGCTCTAGCCAGGTTTCAGAATTCAGACGTCAAAGCCTGTTTGCTCGAGCCCAAGATCGGTGCTCGTGGACTGTTAGTGCCCTCACGTTCCCGGAGAAATTAAGCTGACGTTTAGTAATCTGGTTGTTGCGAATCGTATGATTCTGCTCGCTCCCATGTGGAACCTCGACACCCAAGCGCAAGCTATCAAGGTAACACTTGGGTCATTTGCGGTTAATTCTGACCTTCAGCGAATTCACCGTATTGGACAGACTAGACCTTCGAAGGTCGAGATCCTCGTGACGCAGGATACGTTTGAGGAGGACATCGCCCGCCGAGCATCTACCACCCGAACCGAGAATGAGGAAAAGGTTTATACCAGAAACATGATCGAGGTGAGCCTCTGCGTGCGTGGTAGCAGTGCAAAGCTGATAGACTAGCGACCTCGTTTCGCTTATGTGGAAGAGGACTCTGTAACGAGATACGAAGTCAGGATGGCGCCCAAAGGTGGCCTCGATGATGATGGTCTCGGAATTGAGAGGCCGGACAGTCCGCCAAAGGAAGAAGCTATTCCCCGGTCAGCGACTTCAACTCCCGAAGCGGTACTCGTGACGCCAGTCAGCGGCGCGATGCGACACATGTCGGTCAAGGAGGAGTCGCCTACGCCCAAAGGGCCGAAGCAAACGAGAGGTACATCGCGGGAGAGTGTCAATGAAGAGGAAGATGTCAAGCCGAAAAAGAGAGCTCGAGTGACGTTTGCTTAGGTAATGCTATTGTCTGTCATTTTTTATGATGTTGTAAATAGGTCAATGTTGGCCGTGTTGTCCAGAACCATCATGGAGGCGGTTATATGCATTATATAGTGTACACATGAGCTACATCACGCGTTGGCCGCTTCTTTATGCTGCCTCGCTCTGCTCGCTCGCGAGGTTCGATTCCACGAAGATCCCTTCATTTCCTCAAACGCTTCACGACAAGATGCCCACTCATGTTCCTCAAGTCTGGCAATTTCCTGCTCCAACTTCCGAGTAACCCTGTACTCCCTGAGACTGGCGAGTCGGATCACGTTCCCCGGGGTCAACTTTGGTCGAACCTTCTCGTCCAGCGAGAAAAAGAATCCAGCTCCAATTCGAGGTTTCACCGAAGCGATGTAATCGTTCACAGTAGATCTTGGTAACATCGGGGCTTCGGGTATTTTGGCCATACCACTCAACATGTCATTAACGAACTGCATCTCTGCTCTCGTTCCTCCGACCAGGTTGACCCTGCATACCTCCAGCAGCAGGTCCCACGCGGGCGCATGATTTTTGGATGAGGAGAGTAGATCTAGTAGGTCTGTCGACAATTGTCGAGCGCGTTCGTAGAATGGATAAGAAAGGATCGAACGGATAATGATCGATTGAATCGTTATAGCTGGAGCCTGGGGGTGAGATGGATCACCTCGACCGACGAGAGCTGCTGGTGGTAATCGTTGATTTCGGATCAGATGCTGTAATAGCGGTAGAGCATCTTCGACAGCCTGATGCTGAGTCAAATGTATGATGAGAGAAAGTAAAATCCACACTCCAGGTGGTTCCCACGTAGTCGAGTTGTACAGATTATGAAATATGGTGTGGATGTGTGTCGTGTCGCCCTGCGATACCAGGGCTTTTGAAATTCTTATATTGGTGGAGCGGCTGAATGATGCTCTTTGATAATCGGGGAGATTGGCGTATATGGCGGTGATGAGTGAAGTACGTAGATTATCGAATGACCTGGCTTTCAAACCATTTGCGTCCATGTCGATGATCTTGGCCAGTAATTTCGGATCCGGATTCCGCAACAGCAAGTCCGAGACTAATCTCTGGTGCAATCCCGAAGGTCTCAGCGCTCCATAGATCCTCTCGATATTCCTCCCTAATCCTCGATCGGCCAGAAAAGGCGTAAAAGCAGGTCGAGATCTTAAAGTCAAATACGCCAATGCTGGATCGATCGTCGATGTCCAATCTACCGATAAATTGAATGGATTGGTAGAAGCATTTTCAGAACCAGAATGAAGGGAGTTGATGAGTTCATCGTCCGATGCGTAGTTGAGTAATATGGGGAGGGCGGGGTCCGATCGCTCGGATGGTGGAGTGTGTGGTAATGTGAATGGGAGAGGGGCATGAAGTGGGTGATCGAGTGTGATCTTCGATGATGTCGCGAGTGGTGAAGCTACGCGCCATGGTTGTGGCAGTATCGATTGAAGGCTGTGCAGCTGCCGGGCTTGTGGAGCTGCTTGTCGAAGAGTGCCGAGGACACTGCGACGTCAGATGAGCGGCGCACCATCTAGTGATCAACTCACCTTGACCTAGACGCCATCCTCCCTCGATCCCGGAAATTCTTGTACGATGCTCCTGATCTCCTAGCGCCCTGCCCTGCAATTATCGACACTCCTCTCTGCGGTATGGATAGTCGATTTAAGTGTATGAAGTTAGAAGTACAAGATCGAAAAGTTGAATCAAGATTATTATCGGAACATTTTCGGCCATCAATTCTGAAATTTCAGTGATCTACCATCAATCACATCAATAATGGTGAGTACCATCTCGGAAGCAGGTAAGCTGACGATGTAGCCACGGGTATCAAGAGTGAAAGCGAAACATCACGCTAGTGCTGCTCAGCCGCTCGCCAAGAGGGGGTTCGTAGCGGATGGGAACGTTGAGCAGGTGTTACCCGGATCTAATCTGGATGCTACGGTATGTCATCCATATAATGCAATGAGCGTATGACTCATGTTATAGCTCGCAGACGTGTCACAGCCGGAGCCAAGTACTTCCAAAAAAGGATCAGCTGCCGATTGTATGTGTAAGGTCATTGCGATAGCTGATGATCAGTGGTCCCACTATCAATTCAACCATATTCCAAATCACACCGAAAGCGTCTCAACCGTCAAGCACGCCAAGACTTATCAGGAGGTCAGCTCCATCCGCTCGCCGCAGCTTTAGCGGAATCTCTAGGCCAGAAGGGAGAGCAGGATAAGAAAGCTCGTGTGAGGACGAAAGTCGAAAAGGAGAAGGAGAGGGTAGATGAAGAGACAAAGAAGCGAGAGGAAGGCAAGATTGGTGAGGGGAGAGGGAAGACGTTAGGTGAGAAGAAGAGAAGGGATCTTATGTGAGTCTGCGTTTGACATGGAGTCTGATCAAAGACTGATGATAGATCTGAAGAAGCAAAGAGACGGGATGCCGTGATGAATCATGTTCAATTCAAGAGTGATCCGTGGGCTACGATCCGGATGCACGCTGGAAATTCCTTGGCTGTCAAGGAAGCACAGGCGCCAAAGGTCAAGAAATTGCAGGCCACTGGAGCAAAGAAGGGAGGCATGGATCTGGATTGATCGTTCTGAGGGTGATAACGTATATAGTGAGTCAGACTCCTTGAAGACAATGCTGATAATCTAGATCTGTTGTATTTATGCCACCTTACGACCATTTGCTCCCGACCATGCTATCTGACATCACTAGCAAGGCTTCTCGGTCACATACTGAATTAACTTGTCGTCCTTCTTCACTGACTGACCCATTAGCTAAGACGACAATGCGTGGATCGGACCTACAAATACACCCCTCAGCTCTGGCACACTCTTTCCATCAACGGCGTTCGCGATCGGGCGGTGTCGTATGACAGGAATATGTTGGTTCGAGCGAGGCCCAGCGGTAAATGCAGAAGAATTCGAGCAGGAAATAGCAGGCGATCCGACTGATCTTGCAGGATTCGACAAGGATGATTTCAGTCGTGGTCGGACGTCCAGCACGTTATTTGTATGGTCTTCTTCTTCGTCGGTTTCAGAAATGGATAGATCAATGATCCCACCACTCAATCCCTTTCGCCTTTTCCTCCCTGTCCCCCTCTTCGCCCTCGTTGTTCTCGCCCCTCTCGACTTGGAACCAAAATCAATCTCACGCAGATACACCTCTTCTAGATCTTTGTCGTCAATGACCTCTTGAATGATCCACATGATGTTACTAGCTCGCATCTCGTTATCGCCATATGCCCATGCGTAGGGTGGAAGGTCTTGACGACCAACGAAGAAATATGTCGGGACTCGAGGTGAATGGGGTTGTCCATGCTTTCGCTCGCGCTGTATGTTCTTCGCCGGACTGGTCATTGATCGTGATCTACGTTCGAACGTATGTTCATACGTT
>Ga0265798_10007237_pt1 | contig 14396 bp, 4 predicted proteins | sample P3T30metagenome_FD_192430 | JGI IMG/M metagenome (GOLD analysis project Ga0265798, IMG submission 192430) | Plant litter microbial communities from East Loma Ridge, Irvine, California - P3 T30 | ecosystem: Environmental > Terrestrial > Plant litter > Unclassified | place: USA: California...
CTCTAAGCAGAAAAGGAATAGACGCTAGATTCAAATGGTCTCCGGGTCACGAAGGCATAGTAGGGAACGAAGAAGCGAACGATGCAGCTCGGGAGGCGTCGAGTCAAGAGGGTAAGCCTACAGCTCAGAAGCGGGGAAGAGGGCGGTGGACGAAGGAGGGGGGTGGACGAGGGTGACGAGGCAGAGGGCGAAGGGCAATAGCAGGGCGGGCACCAGCGAGCCGGCAGCGAAGGCGGCTAAGGTCTTCACCGCAGTCGGCGAGCTGGAACGCAAGCGGAAGGCCGAAGAAGGAACCACCGAACAGGTCGCCCAGTTGAAAGAGCTGGTATACAGGCTCCTACGGAGCTACGACGAACAAAAGGCCACTCAGGAATCACAGCAAAAGGACCTCGCAGCTACTATCGAAGCCCAGACGAAGACGATCGCGAAGCTCGAAGCGACAGTCCAAGGACAGGCGACCGAACTTAGAGAGGTCAAGACTCTCCTTCAGGCGGACAAGCTAAGCCGCCAGTCGTATAGCGATGCCCTCCACCGAGTCCCATCGCCGGCAAACAGTACTAGTACCGCTACGACGCTCGTCGAGAAAGCAGTACCTCAAGGGACACCGCTTGAGCGGAGACTGAACGAGGACCGGACGGCAATCACGGTCAACACGACAAGGGTTAAGAAAGAGAAGCAAGACACTACGGTGATGCGGGACACGCTAAACCGGAGTCTTAAGTCATTCAGAGTAACAGAGGATATTGCGATCGAGTACATCCGACTTCGACCGACAGATAGTGCAGATCTGGTCTTCGCATCAGCAAAAGACAGAGATAGGGCAAGAGAACACCCACGATGGCTAACGGCAGCAATGCCGGAAGCGCGCATGCGAGGCGAACAGTGGTACCCGGTGAAGTGCGACTGCGTTGCTAAGATTGCAGTAATGGACCTCGATAAGGACGACGGCAAGACACTCCGCTCGGGAGTACTTTCAGAGTTTAAGGAACAGAATAGCACCGACACCACCGACTGTACGGCGATGAAGGTAGCATGGCTAAGCAAGAGGCAGTCGGAGAAGAGAGTCGGATCACTCGTGATCTGGCTTAAGACACCGGGTGCCGCAGAACACCTCTTACAACAAGGATTTGCAAGATTCGGGGCATCTGGAGCGTTCTGCTCTAGGTTCGAACAAAGGGAAAGCCTAGACCTATGCTATAACTGCAATAGGTACGGGCATAAGCAAGCGAACTGCACCCACCAAACGAAATGCGGTATATGCTCTAACCCGCATAACACCAGGAGCTGCTCCCAGAGAGACAGTCCCAAGTGTCCAGCGTGTAAAGAGGAACACTCTATCTTCGATAGGAGGTGCAAGTTTCATCCGAAACATGTTCTAGAGAAGCCAAAGTTTGGCCCTACCCTCCCGCCAGCAATGGCAAAGGAGAAGCTAGCGAAGGAGAGGAGAGCAAAGGAGAAGGCTATAGAGGAGAGGAGGAAGGTGCAAAGAGAGGCAGATGAGAATATGGCGGACGCCTAAGGAAGGCAAAGTATAATGAATGGGATTAAAGAACAAGAGATTGCTACGAAGGGGTGCTACGGCTAACACATGAAGTACGGCAGGACGAGAGGGAACAAAAGAGAGGTAACGATAGGTACGGCTCATACGGTCACCGTGAATAGCCTGATTGAATCAAACAAACAAAACAAACAAGCTGCCGGGTAGGCTACCTATGGGGAACCCGCCATGGATCCACGCGCCATGGATGGACCACAGCTATCGAGTGGTCATCAAGGAAAAAGACCAGGCAATCAGAGACACAGCTACGATCGCAGGAGCGGATATCGTGGGCCTATACACGGATGCGTCAGTCGCGAAGCGGCTGGCCGCTATCGCAGTCGTCCAGAGGATCGGGATAGTCACCCAAGTCGTCAGGCGAGACTCGATAGGATGGGCATCTACGTGTGGGGTCTTAATTGCAGAGATAGCTGCGATAGCAGCTGCTCTAAAGTACGCTCAGGAGCATCTCGAGCAAGTTCAACAACTGGTGGTATTTTCGGATAGCCAACAGGCTCTTCGAGCAATCCAAGCCGGCAACGATGCTAGGACTGGACGAGCGCTCCTGTCGAAGATCGCAGAGAGCATAGAGACCCTTTGCAGGGCAGGAATAGACCTCAGGTTCAGATGGTCCCCGGGACATGAAGGCGTAGTAGGAAACGAAGAGGCCGACGATGCAGCACGAGAGGCGTCGAGTCACACGGGTAAGCCTACGGCTCCGGCACTAGAGAGGGTGCGGGAGATGGCAGGCGTTATCCGTCTGATAAATCGGGACAGGAGTGAAGATCCGAACCCGTTCGACACTACAAGGCTGCCCGGCCAATATACGTGGAAATTGGATCAGGCCCTACCTGGAAAGCACACCCTACAGCTGTACGGGTCGCTTACGTCGGACCAGGCCTCGATCCTCATCCAGGCGAGAACGGGTCACTGCCGGCTGAACCAGTACCTGTCCCGAGCAGGACTGGTGGATGATGCCAAATGCGGATGCAGAGACGACGATGAAACAATCAAACACATTCTTCTGGTGTGCCCGAGGTGGACAGCCAAGCGTGAAGAGCTACGAGCAACCGCAGGCGACAGGTCGGGAGATTTACCCTATCTCTTAGGAGGATGGGGCTCGAAAAAGGACATCAGAACAGGGCAGTTACTAGACGGCCCGAAAGAGAAATGGAAGCCGGATCTAGCAGTCGTCAAGGCCACTATCCGATTTCTGGAGAAAACAGGCAGGTTGACCTACCAACAGGAGGTATACAGCCAGTATAGGGGATGGATTACTCTCACACTCACCCTGAGCAAAGGCAACGAATCTCATTTGTAAGTAAGGTCACTCTTAGGGACGGCTCATACGGTCACCGTGAATAGCCTGACAGAATCAATCAATCAATCAATCAATCATACTACTCAGGTTAGGCTTCCAGCTCGTTACCGATGTCTGTGAGGCTCCTTTCTGCGACGGAGAAGGATCTTCTTGTGTTCAAAAGGGACCTTGTCTCATATCATTACACTTTCAATTCCGAAAGATGACAAACCCAAATTTTACATTATGGAGACACCCACAACGTCCTCATGATTTGCATCTTCTCCAAAATGCTCATGATGGCCAATTGCTCGAAACAAACGAGAGTGGGATTGGTACGACACCAACTGCAAAGGCCGTTCCTGATTCCGGACATCCATAACACCGTCTACCAAAGAGATTTTTTGACGAAATTTCAGCAAAGCCCCGCCTGCTCGGCCAACTTCTTCATGGATCAGGACAGGTTGTGGCGCCTCTGGGTTTAACAAGATCGAGGTACACAACAATGGCCCGACCGTTGGCGGTCTTTTCCCAGTACAACATTTCCGGAGCTTTCTGATGTCTTCATGATCATCCCGGCCGTTGTAGGTCAAGCATCTGGACGTCATCACAGCAAAACATGCAGATTTTTCTGTGTCTTTCAAGATCGTAGACCATCCAGGAAGCTGAGCTTTCTTTGTCAAAACATCACATGGTCGCACGAAGCAGTGGAGTTCGCCGCTATCGCGCAGACCAGTCAAACTCAGCTCGCCTAAGAGCCCAGATATCAGACTTCGTGTGGCTGACGTCCATCCTTCTTCAGAATTGTAATGAATTGCTTCGTCATAGGAATTGGAGGGATTTGGGTTGACAGAAATATCAAGCCCCCAACAGCTCCGTGCACAGTCCATGTCACCAGGGTCGTGGTGACAAGTATCAGAACGTACTGACTGTGAACGGGAGCCGTACGCCAGCATCAAAGCATGCCAAAGGGATATCCGCTGACCGTTGCCTGAGCACGCGCTTATCTCAAGTCCGAGTCGGAGCTGCAGGATTGGAAGAAGGCGGGCGACTGGGGTGCTGCAATAGTCGATGATCCTCTGCTTTCTTGTTATTGTAGGTCGGCGCTTGAAGGTCTTGGCTCCACCAAAGCTAACATATTTGCCAGCTGTGAAACTGGCTTGGTAAGACTCAGGTAGGTACTTTGGCGCAGCTGTACCAGCCATTTGAATCAGAGATCGATGACGTCGCAAGTAGCCTTCGAAATCAAGATCACACGTCAAATCTTCTTCCAAACTTGGACACGTCTTCGAAGTTATGGTAGTGAGGGTAATTTGCGGTTGCTTCTGTGCCTGGTGCAATGCTGTAGCGGGTCGAACTCGGGCCTCCTTGTACGATATGTTGCCCATAGACACGGTGGCACCCACAATTAGGCGAGCATCTTCATCGAAAGGCATCGTTGTGCCAAGAGATCCAGAATCGTCAAGTACGAAACAGCTGTCGTCCGCAGATCGCCGTCGAGTAAAACGCGCCCGCACCCAGTGACACTGTGCGTCCGTGCGATTCATATTGTTGGGTGATGCTGTCGTAGCCGTGCAGAATAATATCCCGCCTTCGGTATGCACACTCTGGAGCTTTCCCGAACCCGTAGAAGCTGGTACAACCCAAACAGGCCCCCAAAGATCCGCGAACTGTGCCAGTTTCAGTGAAACCTTGTACTTTACGTTCGCATTAGTGGCTATTCCTCCACAAAGAGCCCATACCGGTCCGCCTACGAAATCATGGAGGCATTCCAGATCGCGCTGACGAAAGGAAAGCGCATTGCAGCCAGTGAATTGCGCGCCCGGGAGATCTATTTGACGGACTGTTGAAGGCACAAGTCTTCTATCCAATGTCCAACAGTGCGACTGTGCGTAGGAGATGGCTGCAATCGACAGGACGAGACATAGAATGCTCAGCTTGTCGGAAAGGACCCTTACTGATCCGTCGATGTTGATGCTCTGGACCCGCAACAATTGCAAGAACTGTTCAGTGATCGTCTCCAAGCACTGCAGATCTTCATCGACGGCAGTTGAACGACAAACAACAGTGAGGTAGTGGCGTATCAAGTCCACGTCTGAACATGATATAGCCACAGCGCGCAGAGTCGGCAATGGGCTTTCGTCTTCGATGAGTATGCTAAAGCTCTCACAGCAGAGTCCTTCGTTACGAAGTGATTCGAGGGCGGACGCAATATGAATGAAATCCGCTGCAAGCGACTCGAAGCTCAATGTGTCTCTGACATAGCCCACATGCCACAGCTCTTCCTCTGACTGTAGTGATGTCGAGCATCGTAGGTGGCTTAGTATGGGTGCCAAGGAGTCGCTCCGCGCAACTTCAGATTGCATAGTCGTCTTGAAAGGGTCGAGAATGGACTCTAGGAGTGTGTTTTCAGTCTCAGTGCCCTCATTCGAGACACCTCTGGCGATGGTCTCTTGTTGATGAAGTGAGCTTAGCAGGAAAGAGTTGTTCGCCTGGTTTGCGTTGTCAGATGTGCTGTGGGCATACGATGTTGCTCTTGTATGGAATGTAATCACGTCACTGGTGTCATTGAGCCTCGAACCCTTTTCCAAGTCCTTTTTGGCGTTAGTTGTTGAAGGCAAGGTCTTAACCCCACTCTGAATGCTGGCGGAACCTTGCTCAACTAGCGAACTCGCATAGCCTGGGTCGTTAAGCTTTACACTCAGCTGCCCTATCGTGTTCTTCCCGGTGTCGAATTTGAACTCGAGACCCCTTCTGACGCTAATGAACTCGTCTCGACGGAGGTAAATCAGCGTCCCATCTCTGGGTGTGATCTTTATCTGCAGTCTGGCAACACCGCTCAGCCAATCCGCCGGAAGGAAGAAATGCCAGGTGGCGTCTAAACGCAACGCCACCGGGCTGGCGGCGGAGCAGATCCAACCTCTACGGTTCAGAAAGACGAGGCGCGTGTTCAGACATGTGCCCACCAAGACGTGTATCTCCGCCGCGAGCTCATCAAAGAGTACGTCTGCTTCAGCGATGTCGCAGCCTGGAACGAAATTTTCCGCCGGGAAGAATAAAATTTCTGAGCGAGCGTACGGGCTTAATGATCCCGAAAGCGTGATGGCGAGGTATGCAGCATTGAAGCAGGCTTGGATGCCGGTGATGCTGAGCGACGAATCCTTGATGCCTGACAGGCGGATACCGAAATCGCCGTCTGGCGTTAGCTGCTCTAGCGAAGCCCACCAGTAAAGTTTCGCTATGCCAGCACGGATCATGATCAATTGGTCCTGGTGTCGCGGATGCGTACACCATTTACGCCAGCTTGCGCTGAGTGGTGACTCGTGCTGAGGCACGCTGATCCTCGTCTGTTCGGAATACGTGCCATCTGGCTGTTGGCTGAAGAGGCAATCTTCCTGCTCAGTAGAGACTAAGACGTTCCGTGCGGGAGAACTAAGCAAAATTTGCTGTACTGAAGAAACGACTTTGATATCCATCATAATGGAAACAACCTCGAATCCGGTTGTCGCATTAGTTCGTAGCTTGTGCACCAGAACCCGGTTAGAGACGTCCACAGAGACCAGAACCAGGGCGGCTAGGTCACAGGCAAGGTGGCAGATGCCAACGTTCCTTCCGTGTCTAACGAGCACAGAGTCACAACGACCAGAAGCGGTCTGGTAGAGGCAAACACTGCCATCGTCGCGGCCGCAAAAAGTGAAAGTTCCAGATTCGACTGTTTCTAGGCAGGTGATGTTCCGAACATCGACTGGATCTCTTATCCAGAACCTTTCATCCGGCGCTGATGCTGTAGACACGGAGGTTGCGTAGCCGCTGTCAGGATCCTCATCTATGTTCTGTGTCAGGAGAACCGGAGGGTCCCAGACGTGGCAATAATGTTCTTGGACACCGAACAGATGCCGATCGTCGGCGCCGAAGGCGAGCCGCCGGAAGCTGGTGATACCGGCCTGAATCCTGTACAGAGGCTCCAATGTGTCGAAATCCCACAACGACACGTCTCCTTCAGACTCTCCGCATGCCAGGATCGTGCCAGCATTGTTCGAAACCATGATTTGAGCAGTCACGTTTGCTGTTGCTTTGATGGTTCCCTCATCCAGATCGTAAAGATTTATGCCATCGTCAATATAACCCACGACCAAGAGAAGGGATTCTGATGGTGCTCTGCTGAAATGCATGCAGGTCACAGAAGTCTTACCACCGCGTCGTGGTGCAGATGGTCCCGATGACCCATCGACCTTGCTGACCACGTCGCGCATAGCTCCACGATCTATGTCCCAAATGGTGACATCTTCGTCACGATAGGCGATAGCGAGGAGGTTCTCGTCCGCAGCCAGCGCAGTCGCCGTCGGTCGTCGAAAGAGACCAAAAGTGTCGTCGAGTTCATCCTCCAGCCAGGTGAGTGGTTCCCATGGTTCGCCGGAGTCGACAGTCCATTGTCTGATCTCATTTGATCCGAATGTTGTGAAAAGAATCTCATCGTTGGAGATCAGTTCGAACGAGATGAGGTAGGGGGGGATCTTGACCGACCACTTGTGGGTCCAATCACGGATGTCCCAACAGTTGATCATGCTCAGACCAACTGCTATGATGACATTGGTAGGAGGGCCGAAGAGCAACCCCTTCACAGCCTCGCCATGCTGGAGGACCTTTCTCCTCTGGCATGATTGCTCCTCGAAAAACACTATACGGCCAGTTTCAGTCCCAACTGCAAACAGTCCAGTCATGCATGCAACGGTGTAGGCAGCGTCATCCAGAAAAATTGTAGCGGAACAGTCATCCCAAGTCGTGGAAGCAGTACCGGCGACTTTGATGGTGCGGTTTGAGGAAGCAAATCGGAGATGTATGGCGCTGTCTGGCGGGCAGAAAGGTGCGATGAGATTTGCGATGCAACCCGGGTAAGACGTTAGGTGAGTACCGAACTTAGTCACAATTCTCAGTAAATCTTTCGACCAGTTGTCCAAGAATGTGTTTTCGCGCATTGTGTTTGGGGGTAAACCTAGCGGGAGTTTCATCTGCATACGACGGGTGGCATACTGGCGCAACGCAAGGCCTGCCTGTACTAGCCGGCCGAGCCTTGATAGGCCTGCCAGACGCTCGATCCAGCTCAGCACATTGGTCATCTTGAAGAACCGGACCAGTTCTGTGGCGAAGTCATTCTCGTCGGAGCGCAAGTGAACGATGTGTTCAAACAATGATTCAGTCGCATAGTCCGCGAACGGACTAGGTACGTCGACGTCTCCGGCCGAGGGTGGCCTCCGAGTCTTGACGCGAGCCAGTTCAGGGCCCGTGAGATATTTTAGACAGGCCGTACCCAGTCGAAGGTGTCCGCATCTCTTGTCAAGGCGGTAGACCGTGTTCTCGTCGGAGAAGAGGAAATCACGCGCTGTGGTGTGTATCATGCGGACGTGGTCTGTGGAGTCAATGGCGATGAACTGGCTGCAGTTGCTCTCGATGAAACGCCGTACATCTGCACCAATCTCGTCGCTCACATCATGCCGTAATGCGTGAAGCAACTCTGAGATGGTCAACGCCCTCGTGGAACATGCAATCCACTCCATGACGGCGATGATCATCCCACTCTCACGAGCGTTTGCGAGAATCGAGCCAAGAATGCGCTTGTACAATTCACTCAATTCCGACGGGACCTCATCCAATATGTCTTGCATGGCTGTGCGTGTCAGTGCCTGCCTGAGCTCTCGTAATACCAGTCTTGTCCAGAGGAAACAACCATCAGCTTTCTTAAGGACCTGCTTGTAGATAGAGCTTGCATCTCGCAGCGCAAGTTGGGCTGCGTTTTGGTCCAGAAACAGCTCGATGTCTGAGTTTGTTGTTGTCTCATCAATCTTGTCTGCATAGAACTCATTTCGTGGACTGATAGGAAGATCGTAGGCGTCTGGGGTTTTCCTGGAAGTGACGAAAATTCGGAACTTCCCAGTGCGAGCGGCTTGCATGATGAAGTTAACAAGATCGCGCTCGCCATTACATTCGTCTAGGCCGTCAATCATCCAGTATAAGCGCTGATCTGGCCGATGCTTGAGAATGCATTCGATGAACAGCTTGCGCCAGACCTTGCTGGCATCGGCTTCAGCAAGTTCAGGATTCCGGGTGCAGATCTTGCACATGTGCTCTAGGATCTCAGGATTAGATGAAGCAAATTGCGCAGCGGATGACCGCAGGAATGTGCTGACTGAAGGCTTTGTCTTCTTCTCGTGACCGAAAAAGAAGAATGCTGGACAGTATCTGCGCGAGCGCAGCAATTTGATTAGATATGCGCACAAAACTGATTTGCCGGCGCCTGCCTTCGCGGTCATCCAGTACACACGGGAGTCAGGGTGTTCGTCTTCGGCCCATCGGTGATAAGCTGTTCGCTGCGTTATCCACTCGCAAGATCCTTCGACTCTGCGCGAATACAGCTGTCCATAGTCATCCTCGGATTGGTCGCTTACTCCCAGCACGATATTCACGTTCTGCTGCTGTTGCGGGAAAGACTCCTGTTTCGAGAGGCCCATGCTCGCGGTCAGAGACTTCAGAGAATTGGCGATGGCGTTCCGTACGGCGCGATAGTTGCTGGAATCCGGCGATTCATACTTGCAGACGTTGCGATGATCGGCTGCTAAGTAAGTTGACCTTTCATTCTTGTAAGCATCTCCCATGACAGCGCTTTCTTGTTTCACGATCAACTCTTTTTTCAACGAGGTGACGGACATAGGCACAGTTTCGTAGAACGAGTGCAACTCTAACCTATCCGAGTACCTCGAAAAAGTCTCGTTGATGGCTTGAATCGCGACCGAAGCTGGAATGAGGTCCGTGACCGATGGTCTGGTGCCAGGGCATACTTTGAGAATCTTTGACAAGGTGTCCGCAACGTCAGCACCGCGATGAGGCGTCGCCAGGAAGAAGATCGACCGCAACGAGCTGCCGACGCGTGAGTATCGCGATGTTTCCCTTGCTAGCACGTAGGCTTCTTTCGCCACAAGGCCACCCATACTGTGACATATCAAAATCAACGGCTTCTGCCATAAGTTAGCAACGACACCAAGCCAATCTTTGGCGACACAGCGTACCTCCGTATCACTTGCTATCATGGGCAAATCAGTGATCCATTGTAGTAAATTTGTAGCAAAGTCACGTATGCCCAGGACACTCGGTTTATTCCAGTCGGAGTCGTACCCGAACGTATGGATACGGACGTTGCGAAATTCGGGGTCTCGTGGAAGCCATTGCTCAGGCCAGAAGAGTGCCGGATCCGAATTCTTCGTCCAAGTCTTGCGCGATCCGCCACCAAGGCCATGTACGAAGATGATGTCGGCGACCGCGTCGGCGTCTGGTTGGTAAATGGTCGTCAAGCCCAAAGGGCCAATCCGATCTGGGTTCTCCGGCTCATTTTCTGTTCTTGTAGTCGTCGTTCTTGACTCTCTGAAGGCTTCTGATGTTCGACGTGCTACTGCCGAAATGCTGGAGGTCTTGTTCATGGTCTGTGTATACTTTTTAGCGGGACTTGTAGGTTTGCCACAAGATTGATGGGGCTAACAAGAGATAGCACTGCGCTGGATGTCAGATGTGTTCCTCGAACTACAAAGACTTGGCTCCCGCTTATTACTGCCAAGAGCTTAGGATCTTCAAGTGGCTGATTCCCGGTGCCAGAGATGGCTGATAGTACTACACCACATTGCGGGAGTCAGCCGAGTCGCATATGCAGTCAGCCGAGCTGACGATTTGGAATGAGGCCACAAGACGAAATGACAGGCACACCGCACGTTATGCTCATATTAGTTATTGCAGTTCCCCACAAGCCTCCTCGTGTTGTTGCGTGTGAGATCTCCTTCGTCCGATAGCATCGTATATTGCAGAGCCAGACTGTGACTGCGAGGATGAACACAACTCTCAGGAGTCAGGTGCGTCAATGTCAAGCAATTCAAAGTCCGATTTGAACAGCTCGGTATTGGTGGCTTGCGGCGTATCCCTTGTCTTGAGGTCGCCTACATCGAAAGTGACAAAGCACGGTACCTACGCGCCCGTGGAGCCTGAGCTCGTCACAGGTTTTCGCGGGAAACGAGTCGACTTTCTCTTCCCTGCAACAAATCGCGCATTGCGTTGTCGCGCTTAGTAAAAGCGTCGCATTTCTCACCTCCTGAGTTGAACTGGTCTCTCAAAAACCTACTGACTTATGATCTTGTGTTGAGTTGAATACCGCCTCACCATACGATAGCTGACCATGCGCACCTACAGAGCAGATATACATCGAGCTTCACGAGCGAGATTTGAGACTCCAGCGCTATGGCGGTTTACAAGTTTGACACTCGGCTCTCCACCGGATCACATGCACGTTCACCCGCTTCATTGGAAGGCTGATCTGCAAGGTCGCCTTACGGCGCTGGCCATTAGGCCTATAGCACGTACAGTGCGACGGGTGAAGCGGTCCGAACGTCAGTCAAACTGCGCCAAGGTGGTTTGCACGGTACGCAATCATCACAGCGTCTCTAGCAAATCACAAAAGAAGACTGCCTTCTCGGCACCACATCAAGTTATGCATGTGAGACGGTGATGCAACCCACTTCGTCTGCGCGGTGATTCGACTTCATGAAGTCGTTTGTCCAGATACCTGCCGCTGACAAGCTTTTTGCTTTTCCTAGAGTCTTGCTACTCGGTGTCCGTTTTTCGCTCCTTTTCGAATCTGTAAGCTCAAGTTTCGCAAAGGATCGTCTTACGTAGGTCAGATGATCTCTCCATGGGCGATCGCTTACGTTTTCAGAACACTTTCGGAGTATCGTATTCTGGTTCTGCTAGAGATTCCGAACGGATGTCAGCCTTTTCGAGCTGTCGAGCCAGATTTGGACAGGTGATACCCTGATCCGATTATACATTTCCCAGAGCGCAGTACGCGCCGTCCGTAGGCTGTGCGTTCTCAGGAACTCCAAAGAGCAGATCATATAATATAATGAGAAAAGCTTAGGGTTTGGGTGCAGCAGCGGGCCGTTTTTTGTGTTCTCATACAGGAGTTGGATGTCGAACGTTCCGTGTCAAGACGGTGGCGCGACGATGGCATTGCAGACACATCAAGGGGGCTGGTAGGTGCTTGAGAAGTTACACGTTGCGCAGCGAACGTTCTGTTCAGGTATTGAGATGGTTTACTGGTGGAAATAGCCCGTCGTGGCGTCTGCAGGTGCAAAGCTGAGCTGCGGGGCTGTCGGTTCGTAGCGCTCAGTCGAGACCAGCTGCAGAGTATGATCATCTTTTGTGTTGGGCACTGAATGCAGGAACCAAGTTCACTGATCTAAGATGACAAAGTGGGACGTACGCTGAGGCTGTTGATATCATCACGAATACCTCTTAATTTTAGTCGTTCTGCGATCAGGCTGCGTTGTTGTTGTCCTCCTCCTACCACGGAGCCACGAAGCCACGAAGCGGGCGAAAAACATCGTATCAGCGATCTAGGCCCCCAGGTACATGCTCCAGATAGTCGACTGCATGCTTACCTTGGCGGAGCTAATTTGTGTTCGGATCGAGTCATTGATTCGAGGTGCCGCTGCTGTTGCTTAGAGTCAGGATTTTGAATGGGGCGATTGGAAGCGAGTCACGGCCCCTGATTGATAAACGTGCCTTGGTGAGCCTTGGAAGTGAGCCGAGCCATGTGGACAAGGCTATGAAGCTGAATGCATTCGCGGTTCGGGACAGGTGTCCCGGACTCGTTGCAACAATTCACCAGGAGTACACTATCTCTGGTGGCGTCAAAGTAATCAAAGATGGGGGATCAGTCAAGATACACATACATTGAAGCTTGGGGACAGAAGCATCCTAGCGCGCGTTTTCGGCTGCACGCGTCGAACGGCCGGCCTCGCCGTAAATCGAGGCACCTTTCCACAAGACAATGATAACTGAGGCGGGGCAACGTTGTAAGGAACCGGACAGTAAGCTAGGGAAGAAGGCCTCAATGAAGATCTGCTACCTTTCCAACCGCAGCCGACCTTTCATTAAGCCATAGATTCGAGCGACCCAGCTCAACCGGTAGGTACTCATATAATGCAGTACATGGACCAATCTCGAGCTATACTGAAGAGGCCATGCAACATCTCATCCGCTCTCCTCCACAGCTTTCTTCAAGGCGAAGATTCAGGCTTGGCTACGCTTAGCGGGACGGACGACTTCATGCGGTCAAATCACCGCGCGGGCGAAGTGGGTTGCATCACCGTCTCACATGCATGATTTGATGTAGTGCGGAGAAGGTAGTCTGCTTCTGTGATTTGTTAAAGACGCTGCGATGACTGCTTACGGCGCGAACCACCATTGCGCAGTTTGGCTGACCCTCGAACCGCTTCACCGGTCGCACCGTGACGCGCCATAGGCGAAATCGCTACCGCCACAAGGCAAACTTGCAGACCAGCCTTCCAATGAAGAGGATCGATCCGGTTTAGAGCCAAATTTCGAACCTGCATAACGACGTGGCGTCCTCAAGCGACAGTCTGGACCATCAGTGTTGTTGTGAGATTCCACTAGTCCTGAAAATGATACCCTTCCGGCGCTGAAGTATCATCGCAGGCCTTGTAAATACAGCCCCAATCGCACACGGCTAGCGAACTCAATCCATGCTTCAGCGTCAGCTCTTCAAATGGAGACGTCCAACTGCTGAGAATATGCGCCGTGGAATGCGATGGCAGTGATTACTACGCTATGAGATATCCTAGCAGCCCTGTCGCGTTGTCTGTAACGAGCGCGCGGATTAGCCTTAGTACTTGCGATGTCTGTGCTAGTTAATTGCACAATCGAAACAGACATTACAAGGCTTTGTGTTGTACTCTGGTAAGTTTGCGGATCTGGGCAGTCCTTCTGAGAACACGCTCGAAATTGCTGTGTGGTGATGTAGACTGTGTCATGTTGTCTTGTAATGGAGTCGGGTGGACGATTGTTTGAAAGGTATCTCCGGACCATGCATGATATGAGTCTAGCTTGTCTAGTGTCGTGCTACTTGGGGAACTGCGTGTAGCCGCATACAGTTGCAAGTGATCTTTTCGCTCCCTTACTGACGCAGGTAGTGGACATTAGCGTACGGCACGATTTGTTCATGATAGTCTGGTGGGCATGCAAAGAACTGTGGCATTTTGTTCGAAGACTTTGGTAACTAAGCACTGATGCTAACTTATAAGGCTCAACTTGTCATAGCAAACCTCGATACAGTGGCAGTGCCGTGAATACTGGCGAAAGTCGGTCCTTCTTATGTCTTTCTAAGGCGGTATAGGTGGTCGTTGGCTATGCGTCATGTCATTCCCGAGCTTGAGCAGTGAAATGAAGCTGATCCGGATCCTTCGTCACTAGGGACAAAAGTTCAACCCATTGACATTGTGGTTCTGGCCCGCTGGCAAAAGTAATGTACACTGATCTCATCACGTACAACATTAAAGTTTGTACAACGCAAATGCTGGGTATAGTCGTATGAAGCCGCAGCGCCCTCATATATCCGATCCAGCTGCTTCGATACTTCTTCCTCCGGACAGTGTACCCTCTGTATTGCTGGATATAGCTGCCTCCACGTCGACGGCGTCACGAAGAATCCGGCCTGGCACTTTG
>Ga0265798_10007238_pt1 | contig 14396 bp, 10 predicted proteins | sample P3T30metagenome_FD_192430 | JGI IMG/M metagenome (GOLD analysis project Ga0265798, IMG submission 192430) | Plant litter microbial communities from East Loma Ridge, Irvine, California - P3 T30 | ecosystem: Environmental > Terrestrial > Plant litter > Unclassified | place: USA: California...
AGCGGCCTTCCTTGAGCAATGCCTGGCCCGCCGGCGTCAGTGTGACCTTCGGCCCGAAGCGGTCGAACAGGCGCACGCCCAGGTCGTCCTCGAGCTTGGACACCGTGTACGAGATGGTGGACGGCACGCGAAACATTTCCTTGGCCGCGCCCGCGAACGAGCCGCGGCGGGCGATGGCGTCGATGATCTGAAGGGCGTCGAGGCTGAGCTTGAGCAAGTAGGCATCCTGGAATCGGTATCCCGCCATAGTAGCGGCAAGCGCCGGCGCTACCAAGCCCCGGCAGCGAAACAGGGCCGTGCAAAGCCAGCGCCAACGTGCATGTGCAGCAGAACAGATGTGTTTTTTGAAAATTGGTATCGTGGAGGCTGCCAAATGATATGGAGTGCGTCCCGTGTTCGAGTTCATCACAGAGTTCATGCAGAAAAGCGGCTATTTCGGGGTCTTCGCCCTGATGGCGCTCGAAAACATTTTCCCCCCGATCCCTTCCGAACTGATCATGCCGTTTGCTGGCTTTGTCGCTGCGCGCGGCGACCTGAACGTGATTGGTGTGCTGCTGGCCGGCACGGCCGGCTCGGTCGCCGGGGCGCTGCCGTGGTATTACGCAGGGCGTGTCTATGGCAAGGAACGGCTGGAAGCGTTCGCCGACAAGTACGCACGCTGGATGACGGTGACGCACGGCGACATCGAGCATGCGATGGCCGCGTTTGAAAAGCATGGCAAGAAGGTGGTCCTGCTGGGGCGCCTGATTCCGGCGATCCGCACACTGATCTCGGTACCAGCTGGCCTGGCCAAGATGTCGATGGTGCAGTTCCTGCTGTTCTCGACCATCGGATCGCTGATCTGGACCGGTATTCTGACCGGCGCCGGTTATGCGCTCGAAAGCCAGTACGAGCGCGTTGCGCAGTATGTCGACCCTGTCTCGAAGGCTGTCCTGATCGGCCTGCTCGGCTGGTACCTGTACCGCGTCGTGACCTTCAAGTCGCGCAATCAGGCCTGAAGGCCTCTGTGATGTTGAACCGTCAGGTGCTGACGCGCCACCACACCTGATCGCGCCCCGCCTGCTTGGCCCGATAGAGCTGCGCGTCGGCCGCTTCGAACAGTTCGAACGGTTGTTCGTTGCCGGCCGGGTCAAATGTGGCGCCGCCGATGCTGACGGTGAGCACCGGCGCGACACCCGATGTTTCGTGCGGGATCGCCAGGCCGGCAATGGCCGCGCGCAGCGCTTCAGCCATGGCATGCGCGGACTGGGCGTCGGTCTCGGGCATCAGGAGCAGCAGCTCTTCGCCGCCATAGCGTGCCGCCAGGTCGCCCGGACGGTGCATGGCCGCGCCAGCGGTGCGCGCCACCGAGCGCAGCGCGCGGTCGCCCGTCGGATGGCCATAGCGGTCGTTGAACTGCTTGAAGGCGTCGATGTCGAGCAGCGCCAGCGACAATGGCTGTCCGCTCTGGCAGGCACGCTGCCACTCCTGGCCATACACTTCGTCGAAGCGCCGCCGGTTGGCCAGCTCGGTCAGGCCGTCGATGTTCGCGAGGCGTTCGAGCATCCTGCGCTGGCGCACGACCTGCAGGTGCAGCGCCACACGCGCCATGACGACCGTCTGGTTGAACGGCTTGACGATGTAGTCGGACGCGCCCATCTTGAGGCCGTTGGCTTCGTCTTCGGGCCGGTCCAGGCCGGAGATGAAGATGATGGCGATGTGCGCTGTCAGCGGATCGCCGCGCAGCCGGCGCAGCACCTCGTAACCGTCCATGTCCGGCATCATCACGTCGAGCAGGATCAGGTCGGGCAGGTGGCGCCCGGCGCGTTCCAGGGTCTGGGCGCCGTTGCGGGCCAGCAGCACCGTGTAGTCAGGCTTGAGCAGTTCGCCCAGCACTTCGCGGTTGATGGCGTCGTCGTCGGCCACCAGCACTTTCTGCGACTGATCGATATTCATTGGCTTTCTTCCAGACTGAGATCGAGTTGCGCGCCCAGGGCCGCGAGTGGCCCCAGGGCCGCAGCATACTCGATCTCGGCCACAGCGCGCCGGACGGCGCCCAGGGCTTGTTCGACGGGCTCCGCGTGCATCCCCATGCCCAGCAGCGATTCGAGCTGCGCCAGGGCGTCTTCCGCGCGCGCATCGTCGGTGCGCAGGTAGCCGTCCAGGCGCGCAATCACCAGCGCCAGTGCTTCCGGGTCGCCCGCTGCCGGCAATGCCAGCGCCGCCATCTGGGCCAGGCCGGACAGCACCGTGTCGGCCGCGTTCACGAGGGCCGGCACCTGGATGCCGACGCGGTCGAACTGCCCATTGCGCAGGTCCAGTTCGAGGCGTGCGGCGGCGCTGCTGAGTTCAAACGCACCAACGTAGGCGGCGCTCGATTTCAGGTTGTGCGCCAGCGCTTGCAGGCGCGGGTGGTCGCCCGCCTGCAGCGCTTCGCGCAGGATGCGCGGGGCGCTGGCGTATTCGCGGATGAAACTGCCGGCGCGCTTTTCCAGGCGGCTGCGCTGGCCATTCACATTGTCCAGCGCCATGCGCCAGTCGATGCCAGGCACTGCCGGCAGCGGCCTTGCAAATGCGTGCGGCACGGCGGACGGGGCGTGCCGGATGGCCTCAGGTACCGTACGGCCTTCCAGGCGCCCCGGATCGATCCATTTGAGCAGCGTGCAAAACAGCATGTCGGGGTCGATCGGCTTGGTCACGTGGTCGTTCATGCCGGCCAGGCGGCTCTGGGCGCGGTCGCTGGGCAGCGCGTGCGCCGTCATGGCCACGATCGGCAACGACTGCAGGCGCGGGTCGAGCCGGATCTCGCGCGTCGCGGTCAAGCCGTCCATCCCGGGCATCTGGATGTCCATCAGAACCAGGTCATAGTCGCCGGCCAGCGCCATGCGCACCGCTTCGACGCCATTGAAGGCGACGTCGACCTGCATGCGCGCAGCGGCCATGAAGTCGAGGGCGACTTCGCGGTTGTTGTCGTTGTCCTCGGCCAGCAGGATGCGCGCGCCATCCAGGCGCGGCAGGTCGGCCAGCGCCGGCAGGTGGTTGTCGGCAGTTTCCACGGCGCCCAGCTGCGGGTGCAGCACCTGCAACAGGCTGTGGTACAGGAGCGCCGGGCCGACCGGTTTGTGCAGGAAGGCGTTGATCGGCAGGTCGCTCCGGCCTTGCTCCTGCATCACGGTCTCGCGCGTGCAGGCCGAGATCATCAGGATCGCCGGCGGCGGCGTCATGTCGCCCTGCTCGTGGGCATGCCGGTGGATGCGGTGGATGGTCTGCATGCCGTCCAGGCCTGGCATCAGGTAATCCATCAGCACGATCTGGTACGGCATCCCGTCGCGCGCTGCCCGCGCCAGGAGCGCCATGCATTCTTCGCCCGAGGCGGCGGTATCGGCATGCACACCCAGGCCGGCGAGCATCTCGGCCAGCGCGCCGCGCGCAGTAGCGCTGTCATCGACCACCAGGGCGCGCACGTCCAGCAAGAGCGCCTTGCGCACCGCACTGGCCGCCGCATGCCCTTCGGCGATCCCCAGTTGTACGGTGAAGGTGAAGCTGCTGCCGACATCCGGCGTGCTGCGCGCCGAGATCTCGCCGCCCATCAATTCGACCAGCTGGCGCGAGATCGACAGGCCCAGGCCCGTGCCGCCATACTTGCGTGTGGTCGAGCTGTCGGCCTGGCTGAACGAGATGAACAGGCGCGCCAGCTGCTCGGGCGTCATGCCGATGCCGGTGTCGCTGACCGTGAAGGCCAGCACGACCTTGCTGTCGTCAACCTGTTGCGCATCGACGGCCACGACGATTTCACCGCGCTCGGTGAACTTGACGGCATTGCCCGTCAGGTTGATGAGGATCTGCCCGAGGCGCAGCGGGTCGCCGATCAGGCGCTGCGGCACGCCGGGTCCGACCCGGAAGATCAGTTCGATGCCCTTGGCGTCGGTCTTCACGCCGGTCAGGCTCGACAGATGATCGAGCATCTCGTCGAGATCGAACGGCACCGCTTCCACCTGCAGCTTGCCCGCCTCGATGCGGGAAAAGTCGAGGATGTCGTTGATGATCCCCATCAGGTGCTCGCTCGCGCCAAGGATCTTGCTCAGGTAATTGCGCAGCAGCGGCGCCGGCTCGCTCATCATGGCCAGCCGGCTCATGCCGATAATGGCGTTCATCGGCGTGCGGATTTCATGGCTCATATTGGCCAGAAATTCCGACTTCATGCGGGTGCTGGCTTCGGCGCGCAGCATCGCCTGCTGCATCGCCTCGGTGCGCAGGGCCAGGATGCGCATGAACACCAGCATGTCGAAGGTGCTGCCGAACACCAGCGCGTGCATGGTCCAGAAGTTCGCCGGGAGCTTGCCATTGATGAGCTGCGCGGTGACGAACGCGGCCGCGAATGCCACCGCCCAGCCGACCAGAAAGTAAATACCGACCGCGTCGCCGGCCCGCGCGCGCCGGTAGGCGCCCGGCAGGCCGAGCAGCATTGGCATGATGCCCAGCGTGCCGACGATCAGGACCAGATATCTGTGGTTGATGACGCCGGCGGCGAAGCCGATCGCGGTGACCAGACACAGCGCGGCCAGCGTCTTCATCAGGCGGCTGAAGATGCGGTCCTGGCCGGGCCGCGCGAGCGACTGCTCGACGAACAGATAGGCGCCGCACGAGGCCATGATCGAGGCCAGGCCCGCGCCGTGTTCGAGCAGCCAGGCGTTGCCCGGATACAAAAACTGGCCGGCGATGCCGAACCAGGCCGCCGAATACAGCGTGACGCCGGTGGCCAGCAGCGCGTACTTGCCGAACAGCGGCTCGCGCAGCGAATACCACTGGCCCAGCGCGTACAGGATCAGCGTCAGGCGCAGCCCCAGCAGAAGGCCCTGCATCAGTTGCTCGCCCAGTGCGGCCGACAGCACCGCATCGGGCTGCATGAAGCTGATCGGCAGGATCTTCGGGCCCACCGTTTTTACGCGCAGCAGCACGGTGTAGTCCGTGCCCGGCGTCAGGCGCAGCACCGCACCGGGCACACGGCCCTTGAGCGCATCTCCCGACTGCTGCTGCATGCGCCCGACGCCGGCGATCTTGCGCAAGCCGTTGGGGAATTGAACCCAGACGTCGACCTCGTCGAGCAGTGCGAAATCGATCTGCATCACCCAGCCATTGGTGGCGTCGCGTGCCACTGCAATGGGGATCCGGACCCAGGTTGTTCCCGGCTGCATGCCCAGGCTGGCGTCAGCGGTCGTTGGCCGCGCAAAGCGCGCCCCGGCGGCCAGTGCGGCGGGGGCGTCGAGCGCGTTGGCCGGATCGGCCAGGGTCGTCACGGCCGGCCAGGCGTCGACAACGTTGACATCGCGCGTGAGCTGCAAGGTCTGGGCCATGGCCGGCATCGCGGCCATCATGCCCAGCACGAGCAGCGCCACCAGGCTGGCAAAGGAGGCCATCCGCGCGCACATGGCGCGCCCCATCCAGTAGGTCATGCCGCACTCCTGGCTGCAACGGCAGGCATCAGTTGCCAGCGATACAGCCCGCACATGGCGCAACACAGCGGTATGCCCATCACGAACAGGGCGATGGTGCGGGTTTCGACCGGCACGCCCTGGGTGGCTTCGAACAGCATCAACGCACCGTACATACCGAGCGGGACCAGTGCATCGCGCGTGCGCGCGGACGGCGCCGGGCGGGCCCCGGTCCGGCTTGACAGCAGGCGGAACACGAAGACGATGCAGAACGCCACCAGCATCCAGCCGGCGAAGCCCTGCAGCGTCTCGCCGAACCACCAGCCATCGTCCTTCGCCATGGTCCAGGCCTTGAGCTTGTAGACCATGTACGGATCCACACCCAGGTCATAGGCGGTCACGATCAGCGCGGCGAGCAGGGCCATGACGATGCTGCGCCGGATCGACGTCGCGCCATCGGCCGGGACCTGCCACACGATCAGGTTGGCCATCACATAGCCGATATAGGACAGCGCGAACCACATCAGCGGAATCACGACAGGCACGCTGCCCAGTTGCGGGCCGAGAACCGGCGTGTAATCGTAACTGCCGAAGAACCAGCCGTAATTCGCGCCCATTTCTTCGGCACACCAGCCGATCGGCAGCGCGATCATCACCAGATACATGGCCGGACGCGGGCCAAGCACGCGCGTTGCGCTCGCCAGGCACGCCAGGAACATCAGTACCGAACTGGCCACCAGCAACTGTGTCCCGGCGTTCCAGCCGCGCAGCAGCAGCGCCAGCAGGGCGGCGCCGCCAAGACCTGCGGCAAGACGGGACAGGACTGTTGGCGAGGGCATCATGGTTGGATTCTTTGGTGCGAGGCGCAAACTGTTTGGTGAAATGACGTCTGCGCCGTGCGGTAACGGGGGATGTTGCGATATTGACAGTCTAACAGGTCGTCCCTGAGAGCAACAGCATTGTGATTCTTGGCTGTAACTTTTTTGCACGCCCGGGCTTCTGCCGATCGCACTGGCCTGGGGGGGGACAGGGGCTGATCAGGGCGATGGCGCCCGCCCGGCCAGGCGCGTTTCCAGGCGCCGCATCCAGTGCGATGCCTTCGGGTCCGTGCGCCAGGCAGCAGCGGTGTCGGCCACGTCGCCCAGCAGCGCGTCGGGCAGGCGCAGTGGCCGGGTCAGGTCGAGCAGGAAGTGTGTCACCAGGCGCTGGCCCAGCGCGCGCGTGAGCATGCGGCTGAGCGAAAATCCGGGCACGAACACGCGCGCCACGGTGTCGACGCAGCGCACGCCCGCCAGAGCGAGCGCGAACACAGCCCGCGCCAGCAGCGGCACACGTGCGTCCAGGCCCAGGTCGCGCGTGGCGTCGCCCTTGCACAGCAGGCGCGTGAGCAGCGTCGGCACGGGTTTCAACAGACGGATCGGGATCTCGTTTTCCATCGCCTGCATCAGGTCCGCCGCCAGCAGCGGGCGCGGATCGGGCCTGCGCACCAGCAGGCGTGCGCGCGCCTGGATGGTCTCGAAGTCGTGCTGCGCCTGGGCCATCGTGGTCGCCATCAGGCCCTGTTCGATGCCCAGCACATGGCCCAGCACGTTCCAGGTGTGCAGGTAGGCTTCTTCATCCTGCGGCGCCAGGGCGAGGCGCAGCGTGCGCAGCCCCCGCACGAACACGTAGCTGAACGTGAGCAGTGTGTAAGCCAGTTCCTCCTGGTTGCACGGCAAGCCGTTGACGGACGTGTCCCAGCCGTGCGCATACAGCGTGTGATGGATGCCGCCGCCGGCCGGCGTCAGTGGCGGCACCGGTGGGGTGCCCAGTGCGTCACGCGGGGTACCGCGCAGGATCAGGTAGCGGATCGTGGCGTGAATCAGGCGCACCTTGAGCGCCTGGGCGACGCCGCCCCCTTCGGGCGTGGTCAGGCCGCCGGCCAGCATGACCGGGAAGATCATGGCGGCCGTGGAGCGCACGCGGTAATCGGTATGCACCTCGAGCTGGCCGGCCGCGTGCAACACCGCCGACAGGTCGGGCAGCACGTAGCATTCGGGCAGGCTGGCGCAGAACAGCAGCGTGCACGAGAGCATGCTCATGTCCATGAACAGCGTCTCGGCGCGTGCGATGGCCGCCCGGTCGGTCCACTCCGGCAAGTGCTGACATGCGGCCAGGTAATCGATCAGCGCCTCGGCCGCGCGCGGCTCGAGATCGGGTCCGGGCCGCCAGGACGCCAGCGCGCCATTGGTCTGCCAGCGCGCCAGTTCGCCGTTGATCTGCGCGATGCGCGCCGACAGCTCGGCCGGCCCGCTGGCGCCGGCCAGCATCCGCGCGACGGTGTCATCGGCGGGCGGGTCGGCGCGCAGCGTTGGCGAGAGCAGCTCGGGTGCAATGCGGTCCATCGGCGTTCCTCGTGGCGTAAAGGGGCTTGAACGGCGGATCAGAAGCGCAGATCGAGGCGCACGTCGGCGGTGCGTGGCGCCGTTGGCGTGGTCATCCCGAAGCTGTCGATCAGCGAAGGGCGCACAGAATTTTCCAGGTTGCGCACGCGCGCCAGCAGGCTCCAGGCGCCGCCGACCGGGGCGTAACGCAGCGAGGCGTCCGTGGTCGTGTGCGCCGGAATCCGGTATTCGAGCAGCTGGCTCGGAATCGTGATCACATACTCGGCGCTGCGGCGCGAGAACACGCCTGCATGCAGCTGCCCGCCGAACACGCCAAAGCGGTGTTCGTAGCCAAGCGTGTACACGTGGCTCGGCGCGCGATCGAGCTTGCGGCCTGCCCATGACACGGCGGGCGTCGGGTTGTACGTCACGTAATGCGCGTCGAGCGCGGTGGCGCTGTAGCTGAGGCGCCCGTTGCTGCCGACGCGGATGTCGCCGTCGAGTTCCAGGCCTCGCGAACGGGCGACGCCGGCGTTGCCGGTCAGGATGCGCGGGGCGCCCGAGACGATCGCGGTTCCGCTCAGTTGCAGATTCGTGTAGTCGTACACGAAGGCGGCGGCGTTGACGGTGACGCGCCCACCCCACAGGCGCGACTTGACGCCGGCTTCATAGGCGCGCAGTTCTTCCGGCTGGTAATACAGGGCGCTCTCCGGGACGGCGACCGCCGCCGGGCACGGGATGCCAAGCGCAGTGGTGCCGGCGATGCAGCCGTCGTTGAAGCCGCCCGACTTGTAGCCGGTCGCCAGGCTGCCATACAAGAGCGTCGTGGGCAGCAGGTCGTAGTCGAGGCCCAGGCGCCAGGTCGTGCGCGCGGTGTGCAATTCGGCCGCGTTGAGCAGGCGCCGGTCGGTGGCGGCGTTGAACACGGGCCCTTGCCGGAAATCGGTGGAGCCGACGCGGTCCTTGTCGTCCTCGGTGCGGCGCGCGCCGGCGGTCAGGCGCAGGCCGTCGATCACGCGCCAGGTCAGCTGGCCGAACAGGGCGCGGCTGCGCCCGTCGGTCACCAGCGGGAAGGCATAGTACGGCGTCAGGCCAACCGCTTGCAGGCCCTGGAACGCATACGAGGTATCGGAGGTTTCGCTGAAGTAGTACAAGCCGCCCTGGGCACTGAGCGGACCGGCGCCATTGGTGGCCAGACGCAGCTCGTGCGAATCCTGCTCGTTGTGGCCGTCGTAATTGTTGATCACGCCAAGGGCGAGCCGCGGGGCCACGCGGTAATAGTAGTTCTGGCGGATTTCCTGGTCCAGTTTGCGCTGCGAGCCAAGGTAATACAGGGTCGCGGGACCGAGATTCCAGCGAAGGTCGGCGGACCAGCCCTGCGCCACGCGGTCTTGCCAGCCCTGTACCGGCGTCATGTTCGGGGGGCGGAAGCTGTTGGTCAGGCGTTCGTCGGTGGTGCTGTCGCGATACGCGGGCGTGCCGCTGTCCACGCCGGTATAAAAGTTTGTGTCCGGCACGAAGCGGTCATTATTGCCTTTGGCCTGGCCATAGTCGTAGCGCAGCACCAGTGTGGCGTCGCGCCCGAGCGCCAGCTTCGCGCTCAGGCGTGCATCGCGGTCATCCTGGTCCATGCCGGGGCGCAGCAGCGTACCCTGACCATTGTTCAGGTAAGGGTCATGCTGCAGCTTGCTCACGGCGGCGCGCAGCCAAAGCATGTCGTTGACGGGCACATTGATGACGCCGTCGACCTTGCGCCGGTCGTAGGTGCCCGCTTCGAACCCGATGGCGCCTTCGAGCCGGTCGGTCGGCAGGTTCGAAATCACGTTGACCAGGCCGGCGGTCGTGTTGCGGCCGTACAGCGTGCCCTGCGGGCCACGCAGCACTTCGACGCGGTCCACGTCCAGAAAGTTGCCGCTCTGGCCGGCCGGGCGGGCGATATACACGCCGTCGACCATGAACGCCGCCGACGGATCGCCCTTGTCGGTGGTGTCGCTGTTGCTGATGCCACGAATCGTCAGGCGCAGGCCCGAAAACGCCTGGTCGATGTAGATATTCGGCAGGCGCGGACCGATGGCGCCGGGGCTGTCGGCGCCAAGGTCGAGCAACTGTTCGCCGGAGAGCACGCTGATCGCGAGCGGCGTGCGCGAGGCCAGGGATTCGGTACGCTGGGCGGTGACGACGACTTCCGGCACGGCCAGACTGCTGTCCTGCGCTGGCATGGTTTGCGCCGTCGCGACGCTGCAGACGATACCCGATACCGCCGCGGCCAGTAGCGTGTGCGCTGGGCGGATTGTTGTTGCTTTCATGTATATGACTCCGGATGGGACCGATGCACGCCCGTCCTGGGCGCAGCATGTCCAATGTTGTTCTTTGTGAAAATCTAATTGCGCAGGGCAATTCCACGCCCGAGAGTCTAGCAGCACATCACGACGTGAAATAGTCCCAAAAAGTTAATTGAACAAAAATGACACTTGCACGCAACGGTCAGCGCATCGACTGACCAACCGGTCAACGAGGTTCGTGACCAGGACTCGTCGTCCCGTGGTCCTCCAGGGCGCCATGCAGCCTGACCGACCAGGCCACGCCGGCAATCAACAGCGCAATGGCCGCCAGTTCGAGCGGGCGTGGCGCCGCGCCGCGGTAGATGCATCCGTACAGCAGCGCGAACAGCGTCTCGAACAGGATCAGCTGGCCGGTCAGCGTGACCGGCACGCGGCGGCTGGCCACGTTCCAGAAGTGATTGCCGATGACCGACGCACCCAACGCGAGCAAGGCATTGCAGGCCCAGAACACGGTCCAGTCGCGGGCGCCCTCGGCAGGCCCGCCTGCATCCTGGAACGCCAGAGGTGCGAGCAGCAGGGACAGTACGCCCGTGGCCAGGCCGTACAGCGCCGACCATTCGCCACTACTGAAGCGCGGGTTGTTTTTCAGGTAGCGCGCATTGTCGAGCGCGTACCAGCTCCAGCACAGCAAGGCGCCAGTAGCGCACAGCACGCCGCCGGCGATGGCGATGCCTGATGCATCGACCGGTGCATGCATGAACGTGTCAATATTGATGCAAGTGATGCCGGCCCCGACCACCAGCAGCGGGGCCAGCATGCGCCGCGGCGGCACAGCACCATGGTCATGGCGACCGAGCAGCGTGACCACCAGCGGCACCATGCCGACGATCAGGGAGGTGGGCGCGACACCCGCGTGCTGGACGCCGTACGCCAGCAGCACGTAATACACCAGGTTGCCGGCGAGCGCATGGCGTGCCAGTGCGTACAGGTCGGTGCGGCTCAGGCGGGCGAGGAGGGCGCGCAGGCGCGGACCCAGCAGCACGAGGGCGATGGCGCCGTAGGCCAGATAGCGCCCGACTGCCAGTTGCAGCGGCGTGAACGCAGCCAGATAGGCCGGGGCGACGAACACGATGCCCCACATGGCGCCTGCCAGCAGACCGCACAACACACCGATACCCATGGGTCGTCCCTTTCGTGATTCCGTCAGCCGGGCATTCTAGCAGTGGCCCGGGCTGCCAAAGCGGACGCGCCGCCAGCGGCGCCAGCGTGACCGCGGCCCGGTTTTGGCCGGGTTTGGGCCCACGAGCCCTGTCGTGCGCTCCCAGTCCTACAGCAAACGGGCGCACACGCCTATGGCGGCTGTGCACGATCGGCATAAGATGGTCGTATTCATACTATTTCAGGAGCACAGCATGCCAATCGATAAGGACAACAAGGATCAGGACATCAAGGGCCGTAACTGGGATCAGCTCACGACTGGCACGACGAGCGTCGCGACGATGGGCGCTGGCTCGACCGGCGATGTCGCCGGCAGCGGCAGCAAACAGGCGGCGCCCGGGACGAACACCGAAAGTGATAGCGAGACTGCCAACAGCGGCATGCAACAGGCAGGCCGCACCGACGATTTGCTCGCAGGCGGTTCAACGGAAGAGCAGGGCGACGAAGGCTTTCAGGGCAAGACGGACGCAGGCGACACGCAAGGTAGCCAGGCAGCAGCAGGGACCGGGTCCGGCACCGGCAAAGGCCCTGACAGCAAATAAGTCATGGTGCCACGCGCAGGCAGTAAATCGCTGTATGGCATCAGCTGCCTGCGCGCTGTGAGGACAGTTTTCAGCTTTCGGAAGCGATAAGCCTGGACTAGAATGAAGGGTAGCGGCTTGACTGTCAGATAAGCTTGCTCATCCATGACGAAGAGCATGATGTCAACAGTCGCTTGTTCCAGTCTGGCGCATGGTCGTTCGCACGACCTGTCCTGCATCGTTGAATTGTTGACATTTACAAATTGAACGGCGGTTCTGTCGGCTTGGTGGCATTTCTAACAGGCGCTGCTAAGTTGTGGGAGTGTAACGCTCTTGTTCCAGTTGCGATGACTGACATGGCAGATTGTCATCATTATTAGTGATAATGTGTCAGAATGTTGCAATGACTCAAGAGCTTTCAAACACCCGCTCCTATCGCGGACAGACGCCGGAGCAGCGTCGCGCCGACCGGCGCAACCGTCTCATCGCCGGCGCGATCAGCGTGTATGGCGAGCGGGGCTATCACAATGCAACTGTCAAGGCTGTGTGCGACGCCGCGGGTCTGACGGAGCGCTACTTCTATGAGTCGTTCGCGAATAGCGAAATGCTCTTGATCGATAGCTACAATTTCATCACCGATCTGGTTCGTGAACGAGTGTTGCTTGCCGGCGAATCGGCGCGCGGCGGTCGGGTTGCACGCTCGCGAGCCATGCTCCACGCTTATTTCTCGTCGATTCAGCGTGACCCCCGCTCAGCACGCGTATTCCTCGTCGAGATCCGTGGCGTGAGCGCTGCCGTGGACCGTACTTTCGATGATTCGCTGCGCGAATTCGGCCTGGCTGTCACGCGCCTCGTGGCGCCGGATGTGCTGGATGACGAGTTGCTACAGGCAGGCATCATCGGCGGGGTGATCCACATTGCGATGCGCTGGATCGCTTGCGACTACAAGCCGCCGATCGACGAGGCCGTCGCGGCAGCACTGCGCCTCGGCACCGGACTCTCTAGGCCGCGCCGCGCCGCGCCAACGAGCGGCGCGTAACAACGCAACAGACATAACCTGGAAGCGGGGCAGAAGCGCCATCCCTGTGCAGGATGGCGCCCGCGTCAGATATGCAGTGCGTGGCCCAGCGCGCGCAGCGCTGCTTCCTGCACCGCTTCACCAAGGGTAGGATGCGCGTGGATCGTGCGCGCGACGTCTTCGAGCTGCGCCCCCAGTTCGATCGACTGCGTGAAGCCTGCCGCCAGTTCGGCCACGCCGACACCCACCGCCTGCCAGCCCAGGATCAGGTGATTGTCCTTGCGCGCGACGACGCGCACAAAACCGTCGGTGCTTTCGATCGTCATCGCCCGCCCGTTGGCGCTGAACGGGAAGCTCGCGCTGATGGCGTCGATGCCGGCCGCTGCCGCTTCGCCAGGGGACATGCCGGCCACCACGATCTCGGGATCGGTGTAGCAGACGGCTGGAATGGCCGCCGGATGGAACCAACGCCGCTTGCCGGCGATGATCTCGGCCACCATCTCGCCCTGCGCCATCGCGCGGTGCGCCAGCATCGGCTCGCCCGTCAGGTCGCCAATCGCCCAGACATTGCGCATCGACGTGCGGCATTGCTCGTCGACTTTCACGGCGCGCCCGTTCATGTCGAGCATCAGGTGTTCGAGACCCCAGCCGGTGGTTGCCGGCTTGCGGCCCACGGCCACCAGCACCCGGTCGGCCTCGAGATAGGCTTCCACCCCGGACGCGTCGCGCACCTTGACCCGCTCGCCCTCCATGCCCAGCACCGACGTGGCGAGACGGACCTCGACACCAAGGCGCTCGAGTGAACTGGCCACCGGTTTGACGAGGTCCCCATCGTAGGCCGGCAGGATGCGCTCGGCCGCCTCGACGACCGTGACCTGGCTGCCCAGCTTGCGAAACGCCGTACCCAGTTCCAGCCCGATATAACCGGCGCCGACCACCACCATGCGGCGCGGCACTTCATTCAGTGATAGCGCCTCGGTCGACGAAATGACCGGGCCGCCGAACGGCATGAACGGCAGTTCGACCGCCTGCGAGCCGCTGGCCAGCAGCAGGTGTTCGCAGCGGATGCGCACCGGCTCCTGGCCGCTGCCTTCGTGCGGCTGCACTTCGACGGTCTTGCCGTCGAGTACACGCGCCCAGCCGCGCACCACGCGCACGCCCTGTTTCTTCAGCAGCGCGCCCACGCCACCGGTCAGGCGTTTGACGATGCCGTCTTTCCAGGCCACCGTCTTGTCGAGATCGATGCTGGGGGAATCCACCCGGATCCCCAGCGGCGACGTCTGCGCCGCGTAGTGCACGGTCTTGGCGTACTCGTCGGCCGCATGGATCAGCGCCTTGGATGGAATGCAGCCGATGTTCAGGCAGGTGCCGCCCGGCTGCGCGCCTTCGACGAGGACGGTGGGGATGCCCAGCTGGCCGGCGCGGATACCCGCCACATAGCCGGCCGGGCCACCGCCGATGATCAGGAGGGTTGTATTGATCGTCTCCATCGCTTACTCCACGAACAGGGTGGCAGGAAATTCGAGGTAGCCCCGGATCGACTGCACGAACTGGGCGGCCACCATGCCGTCGATGACGCGGTG
>Ga0265798_10007239_pt1 | contig 14396 bp, 9 predicted proteins | sample P3T30metagenome_FD_192430 | JGI IMG/M metagenome (GOLD analysis project Ga0265798, IMG submission 192430) | Plant litter microbial communities from East Loma Ridge, Irvine, California - P3 T30 | ecosystem: Environmental > Terrestrial > Plant litter > Unclassified | place: USA: California...
GTTGACATAAGTAACTTTGTTTTTATTAAAGGCATATTGCAGTCCCAAATTCCAGGTCAGGTCTTTGCCACGGATGATATCACCAGACAAGGCCAGTTCAACTCCCTGGTTCAGCATCTCTCCGTTATTGATCACATAGGTTGAATAACCGAAGCCTTCAGTTGGCACACCCTGCGTGTTGGCCAGCAAATCCTTGCCATTTTTATGGTAGTAGTCAACCGATCCTGAAAGACGGTTTTTAAAAATTGCGAAATCCAGACCGGCATTGGTAGTCGTTGTTTTTTCCCATGATAACAACGGGTTTGGCCTGCTACCTATAATAGCCTGCAAACCGCCTACGTTGTAGTTCGGATTGAAATTGAAAGTCGTAAACGGTGCGCTGTTGGTGTAAACATTACCGCCGATACCATGCGAAGCACGTAATTTCAACCTGTCTACCCAGTCTGCATTAAAGAATGATTCCTTATTGATATTCCAGCCGGCACCAAATGACCAGATTGGTGTATTCTGATATTTCGAACTCGTGCCCCATAGGTTTGATTTGTCCCAGCGGATACTACCTGTAAAGAGATACTTTTCATCATAAGTATAGCCAACATTACTGTAGAAAGAGACAAAACGCTCTGTACTGATCCTGTTAACCGCCGCATCCCTGTCGGTGAAATTCCCTCCGCCGAGAATATTACCGGGGTAGCTGCCCAATAAAGGCTGGTTGACCAGGCTATAGGTTAATGTATTCGGGTTATAGTTGTAAAGCGACTGATTATCATATTCAATTTTTCTGTTTCTGATCTCAGAACCCAAAATTGCGGTAAGGTTATGTTTCTCCCCAAAAGTTTTGTCAACGTTTAACTGCTGGCGGAAGTTATAGGCATTATTGAACTGATTTTCCTTGTAATTGATATTTCCGTAAGGCAGATTAAAGATTGCCTGTCCGCCACTCACAGGATTGAAAGAAGCAAAACTATTTACCTTGCTGCGAACAAAATAGGAGTTTTTATCATACAACTGATCTAGCCTGCTGGTTGCATACTCATATTGAAAACTTGATTTGTAAGACAACCAATCGGTTATTTTTGCACCCAGGCGGACAAACGATCTGCTGGTAAAGTTCTTTGTTTTACCATTGCTCATTGCCTGTTCATCCAACGGCGTAATGTCCATATTGTATAACCGGTTATTATTAATCAGTGCCATGTTATTGGCTGATAAACGGGATGCAGCTGTAGAGGTAAAGTTGCTTCCGTCTGCATTCACCAACCTGTCATACGGTAAAAAGGTATAACCTGGCAACAAGGTGTTGTAAGGTTGGGTTTTACCTTCATTATAAGACAGGAATGTGCTCAACTCCATGGTCAGCCATTTATTGATCTGAGTGGTATTGTTGATGTTGATGCCTAGCGATTCATCACCCGCATATTTATCCTGCGTTTTGTTATTACGGTAGGTAGCGGAAGTATACAACGCATTTTTCTCTGTCGCATTGCCAATACTCAGGTTATATTGCTGATAAAAAGGACTGCGTTTGCTATATTTTTCAACATCATCATAATACTGGTATCCCCCCGAGGCCAACTGGCCTAATTTTGTATTGAGATCTGCCTGTGAAAGCGTGCCTGCAGCATTTCTCAGAATGGCATTAATGCCCTGGCTTGGGTAGGCCACATTCTGTAATAAGTTGGCCGCATAGGCGCCGGCATTTGCACCGCGTAAATTCGGATTATTGGCAGCCCATTCCTTCTCCAGTTCAACAATATCTGCAGAATTGGTAAGGTTATCAGTGTATTGCCTGTAAGGAGAAAGCGTAAATGTACTGGAAGCAGAAATTTGTGGCTTGCCTTTTTTTGCTTTCTTGGTAACAATAACAATGACACCATTAGAGGCGCGTGCCCCATAAATAGAGGCAGCAGCAGCATCTTTTAATACCGTAATGCTTTCAACATCTTCCAGGTTCAGTCCCGGTATGCCTTCAGCTACATTATTATTGGCATTCAGTTTCAGGTTTTCAACAGGAAAGCCATCGATCACGTATAAAGGCTGTACCAGTCCGTTCATTGAAGTTGTTCCCCTGATCAGACCGTTATTGTAACCTGGGATCCGGCCTTCCAGTAGCGACTGCATACTGCTCAAACGCTGTTGATCCAGTTGTTTGGAGGATAACGTAGAAAATGATCCCGTTACACGTTCTTTAGAAAGGGTTTGATATCCTGTGGAAACGGTCACTTCATCCAGCTGACCTGTTTGAATGGTCAGGATAATATTGCCAAGATTTTCCGAAGCCTTGATTTCTCTTGTCTGATAGCCTAAAAATGTAATCATCAGCACAGCATCTTCATCAACATCCTTCAATGTAAACTCGCCATCCTTATTGGTCACTACCTGTTTTTTCAATCCCTTTACGCCTACAGTAGCGCCAGGAAGCGGCAGATTTTTTTCATCCAGCACTTTTCCGGTAACATCGATTGATTGAAATCTTTTGATGATTTTTTCCAGGAATGCAGGTTCTTTTTTTCTAACCAGTACAGATTTGTTAGCGATGGTGAACTCCAGCGACTGGTTTTTAAATATCTGATCCAGAACATCACTTAATTCTGCATTTTTAACATCAATCGTCACTTTTTTGGAATTCTTTAATATAGAATTCGTAATCACAAAATCGTAACCGCTCTGGTCGCTGATCTGATCAAAAATGGTAAACAATTCAGCATTTCTGGCTGACAAAGTAATTTTCTGTGCGTAGGTGCCCGCACTTACCTGCATAAAAAAAGCAAGCATGAGTAAAGTGGTTAGCTTCATAACTCTCCATAGGTTATTTTGCGCGCTGAAAAAGCGCACTGGTTTAGTGCAAATTTGGTACATTTGGTAAGTTAGGTTGTTGCTTCAAGCCTTGTATTTTCGAGATCGCGGCTTTTAGCGGTTAGTTGACAATTTTTGTTAATTTCCAGCCTTTTTTGCCAGTTCGATTGACGTCGGACTGGTATTTTATTCTGGAGCACATCCTCCTGTGGTTCCAGGGATGTACTTTTAATTTCCTATAGAGTAGATATAGTAGATTTTTATTGTATAACTGTCACCCTCCTTCCCTCAACTTTAAATTTAACATCATTTGAATAGCTCAGCATAGTTAGTACTTCGCTTATATTTTTTTGACGTGAAATATGACCATTAAATTTCTCATCTGATACTTTACCTGTATATACGACGTCAATATTGTACCAGCGGATGATTTTTGCCATCACCTCCTTAATCGATTCATTTCTGAAACGGAAATAACCATTTTTCCAGGCCACCACATTTTTAATGTCAGCAGGCGCAACAGTAATAGGTTGCCCATCCTGTACTATCGATTGCTCTCCGGGTTTGATGATTTTTCCCTGTTCCGCATGATTTGATACCTGCACGCTTCCTTCTAGCAGTGTAGTTACTGTTTTTTGATGATCAGTGTAGCTGTTGATATTGAAATGTGTACCCAGCACCTTTACCTCCTGAAGGTTCGTTTTTACGATAAAAGGGTGTGTTTTGTCTTTTGCAATTTCAAAATAGGCTTCACCTGTAAGTTCAACCTCACGCAATTTCGCCGATGCAAATGATGCAGGAAATTTGATAGAGGAAGATGCATTCAGCCATACTTCACTTTGATCGGGCAGGCGGAGGCGGTAAGTTTCACCCATGGCAGTCGATAAGGTATGGATGTGTGTACCTGCAGCCATTTTATCATCTTTTATGGTATAAACAACTTGTCCATCAGCAGTTTTACTGATCACTATCCCTGCTTCGCTGGCCAGTTTACCCTCATTGGCAGCAGACAATACTATCTTTTTACCGTTATCCAGGGTAAGTGTTGCTGTGTTTTTGCCAGGAGCAATATCGTTTCTGAAGATATTCACCAATTTTTGTGGCTGTGGCTGATCGCTGTGGTAAATAAGCCTGCCCCCTATAACGAGCAAAACCGCCGCTGCTGCTGCAATGCTAAACCAAAGTTTACGCAGCTTGCCCCTGCTTTGCACAGCAGACGTTAACTCAATCTGTGCTTTTAATTCCTCCCACTTTTTATCGGTATTAAAAGTTGAGTATGTTTTCAATGCACCAGCAGATTCATCCCTGATGGCACGAAGTTCCGCTAAAAGCACCTGTTCATCGGCACTCAGGGAATTTGCCGACTGTTCATCTGCTTCCAGTTTGTCTAAAAGCTGGTTCCAGTCAGGAGTAAAAGGACTGAGATTTTTATCCATATCAATACACTGTCGTAGCTATATCGAAAATGGGTGACAGCAAACCGATAAAATAGCTACTTTTTTTTCAGAATAAATTTAAAAACGCCCTGATAATGAAGAAAAGGCAATAAAAATAAGAATTGCATGATTACGAAGCGCCGAATAAGCCCTGCTTAATTGTGTTTTTACCGTATTAATTGAAATATTTTGCTTTTTAGCGATTTCTGCATAGCTCATTTTATCAACCGCATGCATAATAAAGATATTTTGCCTGTTTTCAGGCAATTTTTGAATCAATTCTACAATTTTGATATAGCGCTGATGCCTGATTTCGTTATATTCCTGCTCATCACCATGTTCTTGTTCCTCTTCCAGAGCGGCGAGCATTAAATTCCTCTTTTCAGTCACGGCACTTTTACGCAGAAAGTCAATGCATTTATATTTTACCGCCCTGCGGGCGTAAGCTTCGAAACTTGTGGTTAGTTGAATGGTATAGCGCCTCTGCCAAAAGTCAATAAAAAAGTCCTGCACCATATCTTCCGCTGCAAACTGATCATGAACATATTGCATAGCCACAGCACACAGAAATTGATGGTTTCTGCGAAACATCGTCTCGAATTGGTCGATATTGAGTGTTTTACTATCTTCTCCTTCCATTAATTAAAATCAAAAATGCGCTTTGATAGTGAACTCAGCATAGGATAAGGGAAAAATATTCAGTAAAGCAAATAAAGCATTTATTGAATCACATAATTAGTGAAAAACAATGAATTTACGAAATGAATCTATCGTCAAAAAAAGCTTGTCTTATTTATTTTTAGGACGGTGTTTGAAGCACCTAACAGACGGATAGATATTACTTTTGGGAGATGGCCGCAAAAAACAAAGAGGCGCAACAGCTAATTTCTGGTCAGCATCTTAAATAGATCCCGAAATTGAATTGCCAATAACCGATTGTAAAAACCGGTCGTCATTGCGAATAACCATCAGGTCTGTGGCCTGAAAAAAACAGGAATGACGTACTATATGCACTTTCTAAAGTATTAGGTTTAAGATTTTGCATCCTGCAAAACTCATTGGGCTAAGATGTCTAAGGTGGTCGTAAAAATTAAAGACTACGCAGTTTAATTAACCACCTTAGACACAAAAGCACATCTAATTCATTAAATAATCTTTTAAGCTTTCACACCATACAAAGAACATGTAAGCTTGTATATCCTTAAATGTCTTATATGGTCAAAAATAACACTAATATCAGTTGTTTACTTAAACGTCATTATAAGGAGGAACCACGAAACAATCTAACATGCTGGTAATCCTGCCATGCACACATTAATTTTTCAATAATCTAACTCGCGGTTTGCGCGACTAGTATAATTAGAGTATGTTTAAAATTAAATAAAATTTATTTCGTATGTCAGTCTGAGCGTAGTCGAAGACCATTTCAACTCATTAATAAAACACTTCGACTACGCTCAGTGTGACAGCAAAAGGCCATTTATTTTTGCCATAAAAATTTAAACAGGCTCTTAACTTTAATAATTAAGATTTTTCTTTGTGTTTTGAGATTTTGTTTCTAAATTGCCTATGCGAATTACTAATTAATATCATCATTCACTTAAACACAGAGTTAAAAATCAATTAAATTTCTTTAACAATATTCCTGGTCGAGTGGTAGCCCCACATTTTCAATTTCTCTGTGAAGAGTTATTTGGTAGTTCGCAGCGACCAGGATACTTTATTTTACGGTTATGCGAACTACCAAAAGTAAAAATCAAAACACACAGCTCCCTGCTCAGGTTGCAGCTGAATCAGCCAACTTTAGTGTATTACCTGCCGTCTGCGCAGTAAAGGCTACTTTACATCATATTAATGGAAATGTTTCCGAAATCATGATGACTTTGCCGCGCTACACCGGATGGGCAGAATTTTTAGAGGATGGGCAAAATTCCATTCGGGAATATGTGTATCAGCTCACTCGGCATTGGATTCGAATTACCCATTTCTTTATAGAAACCGGAACCATCACCACCAATGGAGCAATAGCTTCTTGTTTTTTGCCACGCCGCTTCGATATACCACTGGGCAAATTTTATAAACCAATGGTACCCGGTTCCTGGGTATCGGCCAATCAGCACTCACATCATCCAAAGTATAACTAAAAAGGATCGAGCAAAAATTTATCAACACTAATCGCCATTGCAAACAATAGAAACGATGTTGTTTATCATCAAATAGAGCCTAATACCATGCTTTGCGGTATTCCATTCGAAAGCAAATCGGCCTACTTCGAAAAAGGTGATATTCCTATCGGACATTTCCAAAAGAACGGAATAGAATATCTGGTGATTTACAGTTATGTTGCTGATAAAAGGGATGGTTTTGAATGTTGAAAGAAGGTAAAATATTATAGAAATAAATTTTAAGCAATTTTATTGACCAATATTAAAATGGGGACTAAAAAGCCCCCATTTTACGTTAAAATTGTATTTCAAACTTAAACGTCCCATAGGCAATTTTAAATCCCAATTTCTTGAAAATTAAAATTCCCAAAACCAATGTAAAAATTGTCATATTGCTACCTCCTTTCTTATTCTGTATTTACGCTTTCGCTTTATTAAAAATAAATAAGCACGTTGGTTTTACAGAGAACTGAGATCAACACAATTATGGATTGCAAATATAGTTTTTAACAATTATTTATTAGCAAAATATTAAAAACAACTCAGACCCAAATTCAAATAAGAAGAGGAATATACCTTGTTAATCCATTAAGAGGTTAATACCAACTCTATCTGTCCGTATAGTTAAGCACAGCGACTCTAAGAATTATGATATAGCGTTGAGCTACTAAAACTACCTTGGTTTTCTGCTATATCCGTAGTCGCCTTATGCTCAACCTAAGATGCAGGACTGAAGACAGATGATCTTAACCTTAACTTTCTAGGTCTTCAAATTCCATTAAATTGCTAAGCTGGAAGGGTAATTAAAATCCAATAGGTCTAAATTGAGAAACTGTTTAAGTTTCTCAACGGTTATATATCTAGCTCCAGTACCTGTGTAAAGGTCGGCAACCATTTGCCAATTGTCTTGCAAATATCTAAAGAGAATCTTAGCCTCACGAATGTCCTCAAATTTAATAGCCATCACACAATCGGACAGTACATATGTTTCACTCTTCTCAATCAAACATATTTTAGTAGAATTTGGATTTCCCACCCTCGGGATTAAAATAGCTGGCCCAGTTACTTCGGCTAAATGATTCTTTGGCTTAATACTTAATCCTGTAAGACGATGATTTCTGATATTGGTTGAGTGAATCATAAAGTAATCTCCAATTTCTTTAGGGATTAGATTCATACTAATCTTGCCACGAAATACAGAAACCTTATTTAAATCGAGTGAAATTCGAGGTATATTTCTGTATTTTGAATTCTGTTGAAAGTCATTTAACGAAACCAGTATGATTCTAGGACTACAGCCTTTAAAATATCGTACACTAGATTCTTCCAGAATACAAAGATTATATTGTTTTTCAAGTGCATTCCAAAGCTTCTCGTCCTTCTGTGCATAAGCCACGCTTGATGGAAGGATAGCATATAGACAACCGTCCGCTTTAAGGTGCGTCAATGCTTCAGTTAAAAAAGTCATCGCTGTACTAGCTAAGAATTTTTCTTCACCTAGATAAATTTCGTTCGTCTCAGCTCCAAAGCATGAAAAAGGAGGGTTCAGTAATACTAATTGAAATTTCTTGTTTGTCTTGAAAATTTTATCCTTTTTTTTGGCAGATCTATCTAAAAAATCAAGAGTTGAAAGTTTCCATTTATGATGCTTGGAAATTGTAGTATGTACGGCTATATCGGAAATATCAGTACCAAAACATTTCACGCCAGGCCAACGGCTTTCTGCAGCACGCAAAAGCTCTCCATCTCCAACACAGAAATCCACTACCTCCTTTATCTCTAATTTATTGACATAGCCAATCAACTTATCAGCAAGGATTTTTGGTGTATAAAATGAATCCTTTGACATTAATTTTCTTTAATTAATTTGCTAATAAGACATTCAACAATCTGCCCAACACCTTCCGTCCGTTGTATTTTACGTTTTGGATTATCATATACTAGCTCTACCTTTTTTGGATGCTTTATTGCAAACAACATTGCTCCAATTGCATGTGGTTTAGTACCAATAGGTGCCAACTTCATTTTGTATGTCGGATGCTTGTTCATAATCTTTGATAAAACCATATAAATATCGACCAAAGAATTTGCAGCTGCAAACTTTATTTTTCTCCAAGTATCTGTCTCCTCTAGGGGTCTACGATTTCCCCAATAGGCAATATGAGGATATTCCAATCTAAAACCTGGAACACCAACTATGGGAATTACATTTTCTCTTTGGGGCTGAACATTTTCCAACATGTGTATAAATCGTCCTCCTTCAAAACCTAAAAGTGCCACTAGGAACATGTCAACATCATCTTCAGGAAATATAGTTGCAAACCCTGGGAGTGGCTCTATCCCCTCTATTTTTTCCGATAGATCATTGAAGACACTCTCAGCTTTGAACTGCTTTGTGTTATACGAACCTGGCTCTGCATAAACTACAATTACGTTATCCAGATCAAGAGATACGCAACATTCAATCGCATTTTTAATTAGTGCTGCACAAATTCTATTATCCAATCCAGTGACATCAATATACAAGTTTCTGTTATCAGATTGAAGTAAGAGATTTTTTATGCTGATTCCACTTCGTAGAAAATATTTTTCGCTAGTATTTGCATCCTCAATCGTTTCTTTATCAAGTTCATTGAGTCTTATAAAATTAATTCCATCAGGATGACTAATCATCAGTTCATCTCCGATATGGCTACGTTCTTCTGCAGAATAACCAAAGATATACGTACTTTGTGGTTTTAATTTTATATGGACAACCGCCTTGTGAGTAGTTGAATATAGGTAATCATTTTTCATTATAGTATTCCTCAAAAAGGCTCATTTGCTGTGGTAATTTGTCAATCGATTCTGTCTTAATATCTGATTTTTGAAGAATGAATCTTATAGTTTCACGAGGATTATTAATAATGCCAAAAACATCCTCAGCCTTAATGTTGATTTTGCGTTTTTTTCTGTGGCTAAATTGGAAATAAGCTGAATATAATGGGTGTATCATATAAAGATAATCTCTTGTTGTGGAATCATCGCTCATTTTATTTCCTGGCGTCCTAATTAAGGCTAAGTGCATTACTGCGGCTCTGATGAGATCCTCTACCTCCTCGGTATTTCCGTAAGTTTTTTCCAGTGAAAACTGGTTTTTTTCGGGTGCCGATTTACCCTCACTACTTGCCAAAACTTGGAATACCCTCCCCATACCTAATAAAAGTTTAGTAAGCTGTGCGCCATTTTTCCAAAGCCCCTCTAATTCCATTAGGTTTTTATAGCCTGCCTCCTGTGCCGCTAAAGTTTGATTTTTAGGGCTTACAGGAACATTCAATGGCTCTTCTGAAATAAGATGTTTTTCATAAGCACGGTAAACTAGCTCCATAAGATACCTGATATTCCCATTGGACAATTTGGTATATGTAGTCCAACCGCAATAATATTTTTGGATACCAGATTTCCCTCTGCCTCTTCGAATCTTAAAGAGCATTTCATACTTGTAATTACCATATCTTGTATTCCAAGACCCAGTATGTTTAAGATAATCATCAACCTCATTAACCAATTCACGATCATGTACAGACGCCCAGTAGGAAATAAAATATTTGTACAAGGGCGACAGCGCCTCTGTTCCTACTTTGAATGCTTTTGGAAGATAATCGAAATTCTTCACATACAATGTACTCCTTACCTCTAGCATTTCGGCTTCCTCCTCTATTGTCATCCCTTTTAATGACTCTTCGATATCGTAAATCACATCGTCATTTTCTTCAACTAAAAGCTTGGTGATACGCTGTTGACAAACTGTTCTTGCAAAATCGGAAAAAAGGGAGTCATTGCCTGTAAGAGACCTTTCGATGTTAACCAATACATAATCAGCGGGATCATAAAGAGTTTCTGAGGTATTAAGGGTGTGCTTTACTCGCCACCCTAATTCTCTCACTCCAATTTTGAAGGTATAACTTTCTGGACTGTGCTTTAATAAACTGTTCAAGATTTTCTGTTGGTAATCAGTATAGTTCTCGTACTCATCCAGTAAAATAAAAAATATTTTATCCTTGAACTGAATAAGATTAAGTGCATTTTCTGTTACAACCTTAATGGGATCCCCAGCCATGGATAATTTGGGAAGATCACCATCGACAATATTATTAATTTCAGATTGAAACGAATACATTTCTAGATCGAACAATTCAAGGAGTGCATCTAGATTTTCACAAGTCTCCTTAGAATTTATAGAATTAGCAATTACTTTACACGCATGTGGAGAAAGCTGCTCATCATTATTACAGCGGCCGTTATGCCATTTAAGAAAAATTAGGATATCCCTACAAATCAAAAGATTAAAGTAGTGTGCAAATACTCTTTCCCACTCTCTCTCAACTAGATTCCCACCTGTAAATGCTCGAACATGGTTTGTATTCACACGATGGTATATTCCGATAAAATTAGCCTTATCAAAATTATTAACATTCTGTTTATGAATAGCGAACTGTCCTTGATAAGATAGTCCCCGAAGAACGGTTGTTTTTCCAGTCCCCCTACCACCTTCCAATACACATGGCCTATTATCCTGCAGTACAGAAAAATAATATGGCTCGGCGAATAGATCAAAAATTTGACTCTTCAGCCATTCTGCTCGATAGCTACCGAAAGAAGCATTTAGCTTATTTAATATTTCTTTTGTGTTCATCGTTGATAAGGCTTAATGATCAATGGTGTCCAATTATCTGCTGTCCAATAAAAAAAAGCAGGAATTGCATCTGGGGCACCATGTTCGAAAGAAATAGCTAGCCCTTGCATCCCGTATCCCTTCTCATCTCTCTCATCATATCCATTGGTAGACGGAATTCCAAGCATTTGACTTTTTCTTAATATTAATTCCACTCCTTTTTTAAATAAATCTGAATCATTTTTCCAACAAATACAGTCTTGATTAAACAAATTATACTCTGGACCTAAAACGTGATTTGTACTAAGATTTAGTCCTTGACAATGGTCTCTAATCACATCATAGCCCATTGTGTTAACAATCAAAGGTGCATATACAGCACAGTGGTTATCTTTCTCACAAATCTCCTTTAAAGTAAGACCATTTGAAAATTGGTTTTTAGACCAAGCTTTTAAGACTTGTTGCCCTGACCCCACAAAGTCATCGACAAAGACAATAGGCACTGGCTTTTTGAAAATATTTAGGGTGTCGAGTAGATCGCTATAGTTTACAATCTGCATCTCGGGGATATGAAGTTCATCCCTTAATTTTCTTGCAAATAAATTTCCACTATCTGCAGGGCCTGGAACCTCTCCTGGGATGAAACTATAGATACACCTATCTAAAAAATTTGAATGTTGCCAATCAGAAAAATGATTATCAAAAAAATATCCAGACTTAGCCACAGAAGTTTGAAGCATCTGATTCACCATTTTTTTTGAATAATGTGTAAAGAAATCTAAAATTGAACATGCGATACTTCTTTCTTCTCCTTCTTCGAAGTTATTTAACCAACCAATGTAATTTAGTTCATCATCAAGTGGCCATGCTTGAACTGTTTGAAAAAATTTTGCTCTGTCCTTTGTTTCTGTTAATAGTTGAATGTCTGCATCTGTCATTGATTAAAATAAATTGAAAGCTGTTAAATTTTTGGCAATATAATATTTTTAAAATATGTTTGGTCTAAACATATTTCCTTTCTTGACTCCCTCCCAAAAAAAGCATTAAAATTCTTAATAATTAAAATTGGTAATCCCTTTCCTGGCGCAAGTCTTAGCGGTTGGGGAACCGCTATGGCTGACTTGTGCTTTCCAAAACAGTAAGTATAAATTTGCCGAAACAGTTATAACAGTTAATTAACTTGGGCTGGTTAACAGAGGCTTCCCCCATCAATTCAGCCAAATAAATCAGGTAAAGAAATCAAAACCAATCATCGAACGTGGTGAAACAGGTAGTTACCGTGGCGAAACGCGCATTTGACACCAGCATTCTACCCAATTGCAATTACCCTGCTCTTTGTTAATATTAATTTAACACAACAGACATCTTTTCTCCATATCTTCGCGGCGCATTGAAAAATGATCTACGTTAACGCGAACAAACAGACATTAAAATCAAAGCATGAAATTAAAAAACATCCTTACCTATTCAGGATTTATCGGCATCCTGATCCTATCCTCCTGTTCAAAAAAAACAAGCATCGGAGATGAAACACCAACCACACCACCACCAAAAGCGCCAACGGCTTATGCCATAACGGAGACTTTCGAATCTGGCAGCAAAGGCTCTTATGCGTTAGACAGTGTTCAGCTACTAACCGGCAAATGGACATTGAGCGATGCGCTGCTGGGCAATCTTGCAGCTGATGCCAAGGACGGCGCGAAGTCTGTCCGCTTAAGAACAGGTTACCTTTCTATGAACTTTGATATCGCAGGCACTCAAATGATTTACGTTTCCCATGCCAAATATGGAACCGATGCCAGTTCAACCTGGCAGCTTCTGGCTTCTACCGATGGTGGTAAAACCTTCAGCCAGTTAGGTATGGATATTACAGAAACCAGCACCACACTGGTTACCGATTCCTTTAAGGTTAATACAACAGGCAAAATACGCTTTCAGATCAAAAAAGCCGGTACAACCAGGATCAACATCGACGACATCATCTTTAAAGGCACAGGTGATCCAGGCATTACCGTAGGTGGAGCGGATACGGATCCTGTGGATAACGGCGGCACCTCAGCAAGCCCCGGAAGAGGCACGCCCGATGCAGGTGCGGATGCACCACCGGCAGGAGGTGATAATTCCAACCTACTTTTTGGTAACCCATCAGGCGCTACGGCCAACCTGGTTTCAGCAGAAAATTACCTGATCGATCAAAAATATTACACCGAGAGTTACAGCATGACCCGTGGGACACCAAACTGGGTAAGCTGGCACCTGGATCCGAACAACTTTACCGGTGCAGCAAGCAGAAAAGACGATTTCGCTTCATTTACAGGCCTGCCGGCAAATTGGTACCAGGTACAGAGCAACAGCTATTCAGGTTCTGGTTTTGACAGGGGGCATAACTGTCCAAGCGGTGACCGCACAAGCTCAAATACGGCCAATTCAGCAACTTTCCTGATGACCAACATGATCCCTCAGGCGCCAAACAACAACCAGAAAACCTGGGAATCTTTTGAAAGCTATCTCCGCGCCCAGGCATTGAACGGATACGAGGTTTATGTGATCATGGGAAGTTATGGCACAGGCGGCATCGGTTCGGCAAGCGCATCGGTAGTGAACACCATCAACAATGGCAAAGTTACCGTTCCGGCAAACGTATGGAAAGTGGCAGTACTGCTAAAAACAGGAGATAATGATATCAGCCGCGTGAGTAGTTCGACACGGGTTATTGCTATCAACACACCCAACATCAACAGCACAAATCCAAGCTGGAAGAACTATATTGTGTCTGTACGCGATATAGAAAGTGCAACGGGTTATAATTTACTTTCAAATTTACCGCAGAACATACAGGATGTGGTAGAGAAAGTGAAAGATCCTGGCAACTAAAACCAATTACTACTTAAGGATATAGCTATTACCCCTACAGAGGCGAAATTTGCATCCCATAAACAAGCCGTATCAAAAAAAATTGATACGGCTTTTCTGTTTAATCTAGAAAACACTATTAATCAAATCACCAGATTGCTTGAAAATGATATGCATCAAGGCCAGAAAAAATCAGCCTTTTAAGTTATATTATTGGCTTGCTAAGCTTCTATTTGTCCGCTTTCCAAAAACTCAATAAATTTATAATTCGTAATAATCATTTTTTGTAAAGCGAAAATCAATAGGAAATAAAAAAAACCGGAGCCAAGATTAAGAAACCTGAACTCCGGTGAAGTACCCAAGAAAAGATCCGATAGCTCCTAATGTCCGCAGGTTATAAAAAAAGAATGCTGCAAAACCTTGATAAATAATGTTTTGCAGCAAGGTAATATTCACTTAAATTAGTGTTGACCAATATTACTGCTGTGAAAA
>Ga0265798_10007240_pt1 | contig 14393 bp, 15 predicted proteins | sample P3T30metagenome_FD_192430 | JGI IMG/M metagenome (GOLD analysis project Ga0265798, IMG submission 192430) | Plant litter microbial communities from East Loma Ridge, Irvine, California - P3 T30 | ecosystem: Environmental > Terrestrial > Plant litter > Unclassified | place: USA: California...
GCATTGATCTCGCCCTGCGACGTGCCCAGCATGGCCGCGACCGTATTGCCCTTGCCGGCAAGCGCGCCGTCGCCATTGATTTCGCCGAAGCTGGCCTGCATCGATTGCAGTTTGGGGAACAGTTCGCGGATCTTGATCCCGCGCGCCGCAATGCGGGCGCCGGCGTCGAGTGTCTTCTCGCGGCCGTCCAGGCGGATATTCGAGGTGATGCGGCCGCCAGCCATGCCGAAGCTCAGCGGGGTCAGGGTCAGCACCTTGTCCTTCATGCGGATGGTGGTCTCGATATCGGTCAGTGGAATCTCATTGGCGCGCACGATGCGCTTGCCGGTGAACTTGACGTCTGCGTCCAGGGCGTCCCATTTCGCCGTGTTGAACTGGTCGACCGGCAAGGACTTGCCCGCTGGCGGCGCTTTGACGCGGCCGGCTTGCTTGGTGCCGGCGCCGGTATCGGCGCCCACGGTCGGGCCCAGGTCGGCCAGGCGCAGCTGCTTGGACACCAGCGCGCCGCTCAGGAGCGGACGCGTCTTGCGCTGGGCATAGGCCAGGGTGCCGGCGATATCGCTGGCGCCGACCTTGCCCGTGAAGTCCTTGTAGGTGAAGGTCCAGAAGTCGCCGTCTTTCTTGCCCAGCAGGTTGCCGCTGGTCGAATAGGGCGGGGTTTCCGGCAGCAGCACGCCGGTCAGGCCGTACAGGTCGGCCATGCTGGCGCCGGCCAGTTCCATCTTGAGGGCGAAGCCGGACAGTGAGCGCGGGTCGCGGATGATGCCGCGCAGGCCAAGCTTGTTCTCGCCCGCTTCGGCCTTGGCTTCGATCGGGAAGTTGGCGCTCTCGCCGGTCAGCGACAGCACCGCGCCGGCACGGCCGCCACCGGTGATCTTGGCCTTGTTATAGGTGCCGTCGAGGGTGAAGGCCAGGCCGTAGGGCGGCACGCCGGGCGAGGTCGAGGCATTCTCGCCGCCACCGTCGATCGACTTCGCGGTAGCGCGCAGGTCCAGGCCGATCGGCTCGTCGACATAGCGTACCTTGCCGGCGCCAAAGGCCAGGCGCTGGATGTCGACATCCCATTGCGACGGGCCGTTGTCCTTGAAGGTCCAGGAATTGCTGCCGTCCTTGCGCCGTTCGACCGCGATATCGGGCGCGGCCAGGCGCAGGTCGGTGATCACGACATCCTTGGTCAGCAGCGGCAGCAGGCGCACACCCACTTCGACGCGCTGGGCGGCAGCCATCTGCGGGCCGACCGTGCTCCAGGTAGGGTTGCTCATGTAGACGTCGTTGGCGCTGACATACGGGTGCGGCACGAAACGCCGCCAGCCGGTCTCGCTATGCTGTTCGCGCTGGAACTTGACGTCGAGGTCGCCGCGGATGGCGAATTCGCGGCCGGTGGTTTCGGACACCTTGCGGTTGATATAGGGCCGCAGCATGTTCCAGTCGAACAGCATGAGGAACAGGATCACGATCAGCGTAATGCCGAGCATGGTCCAGCCAACGATTTTGAGCGGTTTTGATGTTTTCATAGTGTGTGGCCTATGGTGGCGCTAAACGCGGCGAGCACGGGTATCTCAGGCTACCCCGGCCCTGACATTTTGTTTGTTAGTTAAATAGCATTGCGGCGTGATCCGTTGCTACAACTTGCAACCAGCCCAAAGTAGCATTGTTTCCTAAAGGCTACGGGGAGATAATCGCGTCATGACAATCGCCCCTGATATCCTGCTCACTTTCGGCCTCCTGGCCGCGACGATATTGCTGCTCTGGGCGCCGTTGCCGGCCATCCGCGGCGTGCGCGGCTGGGCCTGGGGCGGCGCGCTGGCGCTGGCGTGCGGCACCGCTTTCGCGAACGGCATGCTCGACTGGCGTGCCCTGGGGGCAATCATCGGCTTCGTCGTGCTGGCCTGGGGCGCGCGCGATGCCGGTTCGGCCTGGGTGCGCGGACTGCTGCTGGTCTTGACTGGCCTGGTGGCCTTGCTGCTGGCCATGCACCGGATCCCGGGTTTTCATAATCCGGTGGTGATCGAAGGCATCCGTTTTTCGGCCGACACGATACCGTTTACCCTGCGCGCCAATGTCGACACGGCGGTGGCGGGTATCGTGCTCATGGGCATGTTGTGCCGGAGAATCCAGACACGGGCCGAATGGGTGGCCATGCTGCGCCGGATCGGGCCGGTCGTGTTGTCGACGCTGGTGATCGTACTGGGCCTGGGCTTGCTGATGGGCCATGTCAGGCCAGATCTAAAGTGGACAGCGTACTCGGCCTGGTTCCTGGCCTATAACCTCCTGGTAACGTGCGTGACCGAAGAAGCGTTCTTCCGTGGCGTCGTGCTCGAACGGCTGGCGCGTGCGATGGCTGGCTGGCGCGGTGGAGTTGTCATTGCCACCGCGGTGTCGTCGGCCCTGTTCGGACTGGCGCACCTCGGCGGCGGCATGCAGCTGGCGCTGCTGGCGACGGTCGCCGGCCTGTTGTATGCGGCCGCCTATCTGCGCTCGGAACGCGTCGAAGGCGCCATCCTGACCCACTTCGCGCTCAATGCGGTGCATTTCATCGGGTTCAGCTATCCGGCGCTCGCGCCAGCGTAGCGGCATCCGGCAGCGCCGGATGCGCGCCCATCAGTTGTGGATGTACTTGGTGAACACGTCGCTGAAATCGCGCTTGGTATGCGTTTCGAACATGGCCGTGTTGAGGGCCCCCAGCAGGGTGGTGTACTGGCTGACGAGTCCGCCTTCGCCCGGCGCGAGATTGAGCTTGTGTACCGAGGCCGTGGCGTCCAGCGCGCGCAGTGCATTCTCGCGCGATAGCGCATCGCGCTGCTGCTGCTTGCCGATCGTGATCAAGGCTTTATAGATGTCCTTGACCTGCTCGATAAAGGTCTTCTTGACGTCGATCGAGAAGCGCGTGGCATCGAGATTGAACTTCAGTTCGACATCCATGTCCAGCGTACCGGCCGTCTCGATGGTGACGGCGGTGATCAGGTTCGACGCATAGTCGTAGCGCTTGATCGAGCGCTTCGACGACACGGCCGAATCGCCGTCCACGTGGATCAGCGCCAGGTTGGTGAAGCAGTACTCGTCCTTCTTGCTCTTGATGAGAAAGAAGATTTGCTCGCCATCCTCGGTGAACAGGTAATCGTCGGCATCGACGTTGCCGTACTCGGCAGGGCCGACGATGACACCGATATCGCTCAAGCCCAGTGCTTCTGACGCCAATCGTTTGAACATACTGATCCTCGTGTGGTGAAAACACCTACATTAGCATCAAGTCGTGACCGAAAGTTGGCTGTTGGGCCAAAGCAACATATGGATTACGCCACGAAGAATTCCAGGCCGCGCGCCATTGCGGGGAAGGTGGCCGAACCGTGGTTTTCATTGGCCAGCAAGTGGAACTCGATCCGCGCCAGCGTCTTGGCGGCCTGCAGCTGTTCCGCCAATGCGCGCGCCTCGTCGATCATGCGGCGCTTGGCGGCAACTGTCTGGCGCGCGTCCAGTGGCTGGCCGTTGGCGACCGGCTGCTCCAGCTCGCCTGCAGCCAGCATCAGGCCCGGCCGGACGGGCAGGGCGGCCAGCTTCTTCTCGAACTCCGGCAAGCCCGACAGCACCACCCGCTCGCCATACCAGATCGATGGGCTGGCCGCGAGATAGGTCTGGAACATCGCCGGACGGGTGAACAGCGCGTGCAGCGTGCACAGGCCGCCAAAAGAGTGGCCATACAGCGCCTGGCGCGCCGGATCGACCGGCGCCAGGCTGGCTACCAGCGGCCGCAGTTCGCGCTCGATGAAATCCAGGAACAGGTCGGCGCCGCCGGTCTTGGCGGTCTGGTCACCCGGTTCGCCGGAGGCCGGCGTGTAGTCGCGGCCGCGCGCCAGATGGTAATCCTGGTCGCCGACATAGCCGATGCCGACGACCAGCGGCGGCGTGTGCCCGGTGGCGCCGCTGCGCCGGCCGACGGTGCGCGCCATCACCGCCAGGGTCGGGAAGCTGGCATTGCCGTCCAGCGCGAACAGCACCGGGTGGCCGCTGGCGGGCGCGGGGCCGGCCGGGATGCTCACAAAAATGCGGTAGTGCTGGCCAGTGATCGTGGACACCAGGTCGCGCTGCAGCGCGCGCGGCAAGGTGACGCCCTGCCAGCCGTCCGGGGTTGGCGCCGGGGCAGCCATGGCAATGGCGGGGGCACCCAGCAGCGCGAGGGTCGATGCGCCCAGTAGGCGGCGGCGGGGCAGGGAAGCAATGGTTGGAGCGGTAACGGGCATCGATGTGAGTGTTGTTAATGAGAATTATTCTCATTGTAACGCCGTCATCGCTTTGCGTCACCTGTGCATGAGCGCTTTCCCGGGACAGGGCGGGTATTCGAGATCGTAGCCGAGGTGCAGATACAGGTGAGTGGCGGCCTGGCCCGGCGCCTGGCTGTCGACATGCACGCCCTTCGCCGTGGTGCACAGCGTGAAGTCGGTGGCGGTCTTGCCGGCCACGGCCTCGATGCGCCAGGCGCCGGCAGCGCTGAGTTTGGCATTGCCTGCCACAGCGGCGAGGCCGATGAAGGGGAGCGGGGCCTTGATGCTGCGGGACATGAAGCGGTAGCGGTACAGGAGGCGCGATGTACCCAGTTCGACGGCGTCCGGATCGCCAGGCGCCGGCCTGGCTGTGCGCCAGTCAAGGCGGGCGCAGCATACGGGCTTGCCGTTCTTGGGGTATTGCAGGTAGACCTTGTCGCCGCTTCCAAGTTGCTTGGCCGAGTACAAGTAATGCGGACCATTGCCGTCGAGGCGCACGAGCGCCGCGCTGACTTGGGCCTGCGCCAGGGTGACGGCAGACCAGATAGCGAGAGCCAGCAATAACTGCGGTCGGAGCTTCATCCTTCCTATTGAAGCTGCATCGTCCAACACGCCCTTTGACACAACGCAAAATTTAAATATACACTGTTATATACCGCGTTATGGAGATCGTTATGACTGACTTGCTGCAAGACTTTGGCGCCACCTTTCTTGGAAGCCGCCTGAAGCGTCTCGGCGAACGCATGCAGGCCGGCGCCGCCAAAGTGGCCTCCGACGCCGGCCTGCCGGTGCAGCCTGCCCACATGCCGCTATTGGCTGCATTGGACGGCCAGTCCCTGACGGTTGGGCAGCTGGTGCAGGTGGTCGGCATCAGCCAGCCGGGCATCACGCGCGGCATCGGCCAGCTGCTCGAGCTCGGCCTGGTACAGTCGGAGCAAGGCGACGATGGGCGCCAGCGCAGCATCTCGCTCACGCCGGCCGGCAACGCCGTGCTGGCGCGCGCCAAGCTGTACCTGTGGCCGCAGGTCGAAGAGGCGGTCAAGGCCTTGTTCGGCGGCCATCCCGAAGGTTTCATCAAGCAGCTCGCCGACATCGAAGCCGCCCTCGCGGACACGCCGATCGACGTGCTGGCCGCGCGCGCAACGCCGCAACTCCTCAAGATCCACGAATTCAGCGACGCACTGGCGCACCACTTCCACGACATCAACGCCGAGTGGATCAACGCCATGTTCAAGCTCGAGGCGACCGATAAAGAGGTGCTGGAAAACCCGCGCAAGAACATCGTCGATGCGGGCGGCGTGATCCTGTTCGTCGAGGCGCGCGGCCTGGGCATCGTCGGCACCTGCGCGCTGCAAAAGACCGGTGAGCGCAGCTACGAGCTGACCAAGATGGGCGTGCGCGAAACGGCGCGCGGCCTGAAGGCAGGCGAGTTCCTGCTGGCCGCCGTCATCGAGCGCGCCATGGCGCTCAAGGCCGAGCCGCTCTACCTGCTCAGCAATGCCAAATGCGCCGCCGGCATCCACCTGTACGAAAAGCTCGGTTTCCAGCACGACGCGGGCATCATGGCCGAGTATGGCGCCCGCTATGCGCGCTGCGACGTGGCGATGCGTTACCAGGCGTCCTAGCCTGGCGCCGGCACCACCGGCGCGGGCGTGGCCGGTTGCGCCCCCGGCGCCGGATTACCGGCCCGCGGCAGCGAGCGGGTGGTCTCGATGCCCTGGTTGAACAGGTTGACGATCGGCGCGCCGAGGTAGGGCAGGGCCAGGCTCAGGGTCAGGAAGCCCACGCCCAGCGTGATCGGAAAGCCGATGCCGAAGATGTTCAGTTGCGGCGCCGCGCGCGTGAGGATGCCCAGCGCCACCTGGGTGATGAGCAGGGCGGCAATGATCGGCATCGCGATCTGCAGCCCGGCCGAGAAGATGCGTCCGCCCCAGCGCGCCAGTTCCAGCGCCGCATTGGACGAGAACGGGGTCTCGGTGATCGGCATGCTGATGAAGCTTTCCGCCAGCGCCTCGAGCAGCACCAGATGCCCGTTCACGGCCAGGAAGGCCATGGTCGCGACCAGCGCCATGAACTGGCTGACCGCCGACGAACGGCCGCGCGTGGTGGGGTCGAAGAACATCGCAAAGCCCAGGCCCATGGTCTGGCTGGCCACCTCGCCGGCGTACTCGATGGCGGCGAACACGAGGCGCATGGCAAAGCCCATTGCCAGGCCAATGATCATTTCCTTGACCAGGATGAGCAGGCCCGCCCATGAGGTGGGGTCGACCGCCGGCACTGCCGGCACCAGGGGAGCGATCACCAGCGCCAGCAGGACGCCAAGCGAGACCTTGGCCGACACCGGCACGCCGGCGTTGCCGAACAGCGGGGCCGATGCAATCAGCCCCAGGATGCGCGAGAGCGGCCACAGCAGCGCTGCGATCCAGGTATTGATCTCGGCCGAAGTGAGTGTCAGCACGAGTGACAGTGGACGGTAGGGTTGGCGGCTACGCCGCCGACGCGTTCAACAGACGTCAGCACGCCCACCTCAGCCGATCAACCCCGGAATCCCGGTAAACACCTGTCGCATATAGTCGAGCATGATCGACAGCATCCACGGCCCGGCCACCACCAGGGCGACGAACACGCCGACCAGTTTCGGGATGAACGACAGGGTCGCTTCATTGATCTGGGTCGCAGCCTGGAAGATACTGATGATGAGACCGATAATCAGCGCCACCAGCAGCAGCGGCGCCGAGATCATCAGGGTCACTTCCATGGCCGTGCGGCCCATCGTCATTACGCTCTCGGGTGTCATGTCAGCCCCGTCAGTAGAAACTCTGGGACAGCGAGCCCAGGATCAGTTGCCAGCCATCGACCAGCACGAACAGCATCAGCTTGAACGGCAGCGCAATCACGGCTGGCGACATCATCATCATGCCCATCGCCATCAGCACCGAGGCCACCACCATATCGATGATCAGGAACGGTATGAAAATCGCGAAGCCGATCTGGAACGCCGTCTTGAGTTCGCTGGTGACGAAGGCCGGAATCAGCACCCGCAGGGGGATGTCTTCCGGCCCCTGCAGCGCCTCGGAACGCGAGATCTTGACGAACAGCGCCAGGTCGGACTGGCGCGTCTGCTTGACCATGAATTCCTTGAGCGGCACCGCGCCGCGCTCCATGGCGGCGGTCATCTGGATCTCGTTGCGCTGCAGCGGCAGATACGCCTCGCTGTAGATGCGGTCGAACGTGGGCCCCATCACGAAGAAGGTCAGGAACAATGCCAATCCCACCATCACCTGGTTCGGCGGCGCAGTCTGTGTGCCGAGCGCCTGGCGCAGCAGCGAGAGCACGATGATAATGCGGGTGAACGCGGTCATCATCAGCAGCGCGGCCGGTAAAAAGGTGAGTGAGGTCAGCAGCAGCAGCGTCTGCACCGGCAACGAGTACGCGGTGCCACCGCCCGTTGCCGGGCTGCTCTGGAATGCGGGAATGCCGGGCTGGGCCGCCGCAATCAGCGGCAGGAGGAGAAAGGGAAGCGTGCCGGCGGCCAGTAGAAGGTGTTTATGTCGCATTGCGCTTGTCGATCGTTTTCTTGAGCCAGTCCGAGAAATTCATGGACGGGGCGCCGCCGAGGCTGGCGGTCGGGGCCAGCGCGCCTTCCTGGCGCGGCATGGTGTGCAGGGCGTTGACGCGGCCCGGCGCAGCGCCGACCACGATCCACTGGTCGCCGACTTCGACCACCATGATGCGTTCGCGTCCGCCGAGGTTCAGGGCGCCGACCACGCGCAGGTTGGCATTGCCGCCGCCGATATTCGGGGCGTAGCGCTTCATGACCCAGGCCAGGCCGACCAGCAGGCCGAGCACCAGCATCAGGGCCAGGATGGTTTTCAGCAGTCCACCGGCGCCGGGGCTGGCGGCGCCATCCGGCATGGTCACGCGCGGCGTATCGTTCACCGACGCGCGCTGGGGCGCGGTGGCGGCGGGCGAGACGGGGGCAGCAGGTCCAACAACGGCGTCCCCAGGCAGTGGCGCGATGGGGGGCGCGGCGGCGGTGGATGTTGTAGCCGGTGCCGGTTCAGTTGGCGCGGGCGGGCGGCCGGTGGTGGTTTCGCCGGGACGGCGCGGGGTGTCAGCGGTGTCGTGCGCGGCCGGGGCCGGCGCGCTCGAGGTGCCGGCCATGCTGGCGGCGGTTGCCGGGGCTGCGGTGGTAGCGGGCGCTGGCTGCTGGGCAAACGCCAGCAGCGGAACAAACAGCAGCGCCGCGAAGAGAGCCCGTGGGGTGGACGGGTTCCCCGTCCACGCGTTCAAACGGCGCGCGCATGATGATGATCGTGGGATGGCCCGGTTCGTTGAACGCGTGGACGGCAGAGCCGTCCACCCCACGGACGGCAAAGCCGTCCACCCCACAGGTGTGCATTCATCCACGGCAGGGTTGCAATCATCGGCATGGGCGCGGCGCAGGATCATTTATTCAGTTTGCGAATCCGTTCAGAAGGCGTGATGATATCAGTGAGCCGGATCCCGAACTTGTCATTCACGACCACCACCTCGCCCTGGGCGATCAGGCAGCCGTTGACGAGCACGTCCATCGGCTCGCCGGCCAGGCCGTCGAGCTCGACCACCGAGCCTTGCGCCAGCTGCAGCAGGTTCTTGATGGCGATCTTGGTGCGGCCCAGTTCCACGGTCAGCTGCACCGGGATGTCGAGAATGAAGTCGATGTCGTTCGGCGTTTCGTTGCGCGCACCCTTGTTCGAGAAATCCTTGAACACGGCCGCAGCCGCTGCGGGCGCGGTAGCCTGCTGGGTTTGCTGGCGTTCGAGCGCCGCCGCCTCGGCCGCGGCCTGCTCGGCAATGGCCGCGCCCCAGTCGTCGTCGATATGTTCCTGGTCGTCCTGGTTGTCAGACATGGTGTTCTCCTGTGTCACTTGCGGCAGGCGCAACGCGCACCGCCAATATACCGTTTATTCAGGCGCGCACAGCGCGCATTCCAGCTTTCGTTCGCGGCCGTTTATTTGCTGAAGGTGTCGCTATTCGCGAGCAGCTTCTCGACCTTCAGCGCATATTGCCCATTGTGCACGCCATAGCTGCAGTCCATCACCGGCACGCCGTCGACCGTCGCCTGCAGCATTTCCGGCACCACGATCGGGATCACGTCGCCGATCTTCATGTTCAGGATCTCGTCGAAATTCGCCTTGCCATGGCCCAGCACGGCGACCAGCTCGACCTCGGCGACCTGGATCTGCTGGGTCATCAGGCGCACCCAGCGCTTGTCGACTTCGAGCGCCTCGCCCTGGATGCTCGAGGTCAGCGCATCGCGGATCGGCTCGATCATCGAGTAGGGCATGCAGAAGTGGATCTGGCCCGACACCGAGCCGAGCTCGACCGTGAAGGTGCACGACACCACCACCTCGTTGGGGGTCGCGATATTGGCAAACTGCGTGTTCATCTCGGAGCGGATGTACTCGAACTCGATCGGGTACACCGGCTCCCACGACTTGGCATAGGCCTCGAACACGATGTCGAGGATCCGCATGATGATGCGCTGCTCGGTCTGCGTAAAGTCGCGGCCCTCGACGCGGGTGTGGAAGCGCCCGTCGCCGCCGAACAGATTGTCCACCAGCAGGAACACCAGGCCCGGATCGAACACCATCAGGGCGGTGCCGCGCAGCGGCTTCATGTGGATCAGGTTGAGGTTGGTCGGGACCACCAGGTTGCGGATGAACTCGCTGTACTTGGAAACCCGGACCGAACCGACCGACACCTCGGCGCTGCGGCGCAAGAAGTTGAACAGGCCGACCCGCAGATACCTGGCGAAACGCTCGTTGATGATCTCGAGCGTCGGCATGCGGCCGCGCACGATGCGCTCCTGCGTTGCCAGGTTATAGGTGCGTACCCCCGAGGTGTCCTCAGGCGTCGCTACGTCGTCCTGATCGCCGTTGACCCCTTTTAAGAGGGCATCGACTTCTTCCTGGGAGAGGAAATTATCGGCCATGGTGCGGTTTTATTTACTGGTATTTATTGAATGATAAACGAAGTAAATAATACGTCGGACACTTCCTGCTCGTCGCCATCCTTCTCGAAAGGTTCGGTGATGGCCGCCTGGATCTCGGAGGCCAGCTGTTGCTTGCCTTCGACGGTATTGATCTCCGACGATTTTTTGCTCGACAGCAGCAGCAAGACGCGGTTGCGCACGATCGCCATATTGTCCTTGACCAGGGTTGCCTGTTCCGCGCCCGCGACCTGCAGGGTGAACTGGACCTGGAGGTACTGCTCGCCATTTTCCGGCTGCAGGTTGACCGTGAAGGCTTCGATCGGGACGTATTCCGGCTTGGCGGCCGGGTCCTTCTTTTTCTTCTTCTTGTGTTCCTTGGCCGGCGCTTCTTCATCGCCATGGGCTGCGCTCGACTGGCTGAAGTACCAGCCACCACCAACACCCGCGCCGAGCACCAGCACGGCGGCGAGGATCATGATGATGAGCTTTTTCTTCGATCCGGCCGGGGCCGCTGCTGCTGCCGGGTCCGCTTTCGGATCAGCTTTCATTTTCGGATTCGCTTTCAAGATGTGTCTTTACCGTGCTAGGTGAGAGAGGATTCAACATTATGGCATTGTGCGGGAAAGATGCACCCGGGCAAGCCTAGAAAAGAGGGGGGAAGAGGCGGTAAATCCCGAAATCTGCATGGGATGTCCGATTCTGATCTGCGTGGCGTGGACGGCTTCGCCGCCCACCCCACACACAGAGAGAGAGCGCTTACGCGAACAAATCCACCATGCCGCGATCGCCAATCGACACCGTCCGCGTGCGCGGCGCCACTTCATTCACGGCCGGCTCCACATCACCGCCGCCATTGGCCAGGCCACCATTGCCGCCATTCCCACCCTGGGCGCGGCGGTCGCTGTCCTGCTGCTGGCGCCCGTTCGCGGCGCCGGCATCGACCGTCGCATTGTTCAGCGCGATGCCGCTCTCGCTCATCATCTCGCGCAGGCGCGGCAAGGCGTTTTCAAGGGCCTGGCGCACTTCGAGCTGTTCTGACGAGAAGGCCACGGTGGCCTGGTCGTTGCTCACGTTCAGCACGATCTGCACCGGGCCCAGGTCGGGCGGGTTCAGCGTCAGGGTGGCGGCCTGCTCCTTGCCGACCATATAGACGATGCGCTGGCTGACCTGGTTGTCCCAGGCCTGGGTGCCAACGCGGGCCGGGATACGGTCGCCCGGCACGGCAGCCGGAGCGGCCGCGTCCAATTTGGCGGCCTGGGCCTGCAGCTGGGCCAGCGGCGCCGGGGCTTCCTCGGCCGCGCCAGGGGCGGCTTGCAGCTGGCTTTCGCGCAGCTGGGCCTGGAACTGGGCGGCGTCCTGCTGGCCTTCCGGCAGGGCGACGCCGGCCTGGCCCTGTGCCTGGCCCTGGGCGGCGGCGACATCGACTGGCGCGCGCTGCACGCCGGCTGCCAGCGAGAGCTGCTTGCCCTGCGCATCGGTCGCGGCTGCGGCGCCAGTGGCAGCATCGTCGGTCGCCGCGCCGGCGCCGGTCATGTTCGCCAGCGCCTGCTCGAGCGCTTTCAGTTGCAGTTCGCCCGGGCTGGCAGCGGCCGCATCGGTCGGCAGCGCGGCGGCGTCGCCCGCGGCCGGCTTGGTCAGACTGGCCATGAAGGCGAGCATGTCGGTGACCGGCGTGGCGGCTGCGGCCGCGGCTTCGGCGGCGGCGGCCGCGGCTTCAGCGGCGGCGGCGCTTTCCTCGGCGCCGTCGGTGCCTTTACTGGCTGCAGCGGTCTTGGTCTCGCCCTCATTGGCCGGTGGTTTCACGGTCGCCCGCACCGGTTCCTTGGCCGGCTCGCGGTTGGCCGGCTTGTCGGCCGCATTCGGCTTCGACTGCTGCTGGGCCGATGGCGCCGGGGCTTTCTCGATCGGCTTGCGGGCCGCCAGTTCGCGCGTCAGGGTCGCGCCGAAGGCGCCGTTGTCGCGCACGCTGTCGGCGAGCCGGTCGGCGCTCACATTGCGCTGCGCCGTGGCGCTGGCGCCATTCACTTGCAACAGGGGATTGGTGGTCTGCATCGTCGTCATGTGTCACTCAGCGTTGTTTGTAGCGGGCGCCACGGGCTGCGTGGTCGTCCATCTGTTTCTGGTCGCGCTTGTTCTGTACCCTGAGCGCCTCGCTTGCTGCGCGTTCGTTCAGGGTGCGGTAGGAAAGGCGCTTGCGTTCGCTTTCCTGCAAGGTCTTGCGCTCGGTATCGGCCTTGAACTGCGCATGCTTCAACACGTCGCGCTGGCCATTCAAGGCAGTGTCCAGCTTGCCAATGAAGGCAACGAAGTTGTGGTACGCGAAAGGCGTGATCCCGGCCACCTGGGCCGCGTCCAGCTTGCGCGCATATTCGTCGCGGTAGCCGACCAGCATCTGCAGCTTCTGCTCGGCTTCCTCGACCAGCTTGTTGGCCGTGCCCAGGCGCTTGGCGGCAGCATCGGAATCCTTCTGCGCCAGGTCGATCAGGGTCTCAAGTGCGGATAATTGGGCCATAGTGCAGCGATTTTACCGCTGGGCAATTCTTGGCAATCAGTTGAATAGCGAGGAAAGTTGCCCCAAGCTCTGAGGAAGCGTGGCGTTGTCATGGATTTCCTGGCACAGGAATTCCTCGATCACGCCATTCTTGGCGATGGCCTGGTCGAGCACCGGGTCGCTGCCGGCGGCATACGCGCCGACATTGATCAGGTCGCGCGAGCGCTGGTAGCGCGAATACAGCTGCTTGAGCTTGCGCGCCGCTAGCTGATGTTCGTGGGTCGTGATCGAGTGCATCGCCCGCGAGATGGATTGCTCGATGTCGATCGCCGGATAGTGCCCGGCCTCGGCCAGGTGGCGGTTCAGCACGATGTGGCCGTCGAGAATACCGCGCGCGGCATCGGCGATCGGATCCTGCTGGTCATCGCCCTCGGACAGCACGGTATAGAAGGCGGTGATCGAGCCGCCGCCTTCGAGGCCGTTGCCGGCGCGTTCGACCAGCACCGGAAGCTTGGCAAACACCGATGGCGGATAGCCCTTGGTCGCCGGCGGCTCGCCGATCGCCAGCGCGATCTCGCGCTGCGCCATCGCATAACGCGTGAGCGAATCCATGATCAGCATCACGTTCTTGCCCTGGTCGCGGAAGTGCTCGGCAATCGCCGTGGCGTAGGCCGCGCCCTGCAGGCGCAACAGCGGCGGCGAGTCGGCCGGCGCCGCGACCACGGCCGAACGGGCGCGGCCTTCCGGCCCCAGGATCTGGTCGATGAATTCTTTGACTTCGCGGCCCCGTTCGCCGATCAGCCCGACCACGATGACGTCGGCTTCGGTATACCGCGCGATCATCCCCAGCAGCACCGATTTACCGACACCGGTACCCGCAAACAGGCCCAGGCGCTGGCCACGGCCCACGGTCAGCATGGCATTAATGGCGCGCACGCCGACGTCGAGCGTGTCCTTGATCGGCGCGCGGTCGAGTGGATTGACCGGCCGTGCATTGAGCGGGCCGACTTCGGTGGTGCCGAGCGGGCCCAGGCCGTCAAGCGGCCGGCCGGCGCCATCGACCACGCGGCCCAGCAGCTGCATGCCCACCGGCAGATGGCGTGCGCGGTCTTGCGGACGGCGGCGCTGGTGCTGGACGGTGCCCGGCGGCGGCAATACGCTCTCGACCGGGAATACGCGCGAACCGGGCACCACGCCTTCGGTATCGCTTTGCGGCATCAGGAACAGGCGCTCGCCCTCGAAACCGACCACTTCGGCCTCAATGAAGCCGCTGGCCGTCGGGATCATGGCCGCGGCGCCAACGGCCAGGCGCAGGCCGACGCACTCCATCACCAGCCCGGCCACGCGCGTGACGCGGCCCGAGATCTGCAGTGGATCGGCGAAGCTGACCAGTGTGTCGCAATCGCGCAAGAAATTCTTCCAGCGCATGGTGTGACGGTCGTTGTGATCGTCACCGGGGTAGTGGCGGGGCGCGAGGTCGTCCATCAAGGATTGAGCCAGTCGACGTTGGCGCCCAGCGCATGGGTCAGGCGGTTCCAGCGCGCCGCGGCCTGGGCGTCGATCTGGTTAGTGGCGGTCTCGACCTTGCAGCCGCCGCGCGCGATCGCGGCATTCTCGATGATGCGCCAGCCGCCCTTGGCCAGTTCTTCGGCCATGCCGTGGCGTA
>Ga0265798_10007244_pt1 | contig 14391 bp, 9 predicted proteins | sample P3T30metagenome_FD_192430 | JGI IMG/M metagenome (GOLD analysis project Ga0265798, IMG submission 192430) | Plant litter microbial communities from East Loma Ridge, Irvine, California - P3 T30 | ecosystem: Environmental > Terrestrial > Plant litter > Unclassified | place: USA: California...
ATCCCGGCCGCCGACTGGCCATGGCTGGCGCTGTACACGCAGCTGCGCGACGACCTGGGTCTGGAGGGCCAGGACTACGCCGAGGCCGGCGCCTGGCGCCAGCGCATGGTGCCGTCGTTCGGCTTCGACCTGCAGCCGTTCCAGCTGCCGGACGGCGCGCTGCGCATCGACCTGACGGTATCGGCCAACGCCCTGCGCGAAGAGCATGCCAATATCGTCGCGGTGCTCGACGCCTATATGGCACGGCCGCGTTTCGACGAGGCCGTGCGCCTGCGTTATCTGCTCGAGCGCAAGGTGGAAAACACGCTGGACGACCTGGCGCAGGCTGGTAGCCACTATGCGTCCATGGCCGTGAGCGCGCCGCTGGCGCAGGTGCGGCGCTTCCAGGATGCCATTGCCGGACCGACGGCGCTGGCATTCAACGCCCGCCTCAAAACCCTGGCTGCAACGCCGGAAGGCGTAGCGCAGGTCGCGGCCGAACTGGCGCGCATCCACGCCGCCATCGTGGCGCAGCGTCCGAGCATGCTGTGCGCCGGCAGTGGCGACGATGGCCATGAGCTGGCGCGCCTGCTGGCGGCGGCGTGGCCGACGTCCGGCGCCACCACGGGTGCAGCTGCGGCGCCTGACGAGTCTGCAGAAGCCGCACCACAAGCCCCGGCGAATGTCGCGCTGCACGCAGCAGGCCAGGTCAATCACTGCAATATCGCCTGGGCAGTGCCGATGTCGCACGACGATGACGCCGGCGCCCTGAGCGTGGCTGCCGAGCTGTTCACCAATCAAGTGTTGCATACTGCGCTGCGCGAAGCGGGCGGCGCGTATGGCGGCAGCGCCTCATATGCGGGCGATTCGGGCGTGTTCTCGATGGCGTCATTCCGCGACCCGCGCCTGGCGGCTACCTACCGCGATTTCGATGCGGCAGTCGACACCATCCTGGCGTCCGACTACAGCGACGAGCAGCTCGAGGAAGCCATCATTGGCGTCATCAAGAAGCTCGACAAGCCGGAAGCGCCATGGGATGCGGTGCGCCTGGGCTGGCGCATGTTCCGGCGCGGTACCGACATGGCCACGCGCGAGCGTTTCCGCAAGGGCGTGCTCGGTTGTACGCAGGCGCAGGTAAAGGCGGTCGTGCAGAAGTACCTCAAGAACGGTACGGCGAGCCGCGCGGCGTTCGCCGGCAATACCGAGCAGGATCTGGGCGGCCTGGCCGTGGTGGATTTGTCGGTGCTGGCCGGCGCTTGATGGCGGTTCGTTGATGGCAGACGGCTGCCTTCGGTAGCCGCTGGTAATACTGATTCCCTATTAAAATAGTTTAAATACTATATTTAATAGGGAATTTCTTTTTGCACATTTGGCAGGTGCAATGCCTGCTGTCGGGTTCAGTCAGCCCTGAATCGTTGTTTTATTTTTTTCGCCATTTCCATGCATTGACGGTACGCAGAATCCGCTCGGGATGTCCTGCATATCATCGAATGGTATGGCGTGTACGCGCGCGATGTTTCAAAGATTTTTTCAATTAAATATCTACACGGATAATGTAATTGGGATACGCCATGAAACTGTTTGAACCATTGGATATTTTTCCGAATGTCGCGCAGGTGATCGATATTGACGTCAGATCGCCATCCGGCGCTATTCGGTGTTGTAAAACAAGGACGCCACGTATCAGTCTCAAGCAGTGGAATATGTTTCATGCAGTAATTGATTACGATGGTTTCGATGGCGCCGCCGATCAATTGCACGTGACGCAGTCCACCGTCAGCCACGCCGTTGCCAAGCTTCAAGAGCAACTCGGCGTCGCGCTGCTGGAACTCAAGGGGCGCAAAGCGCAGATCACCGCCGCAGGTCAATGTTTGCTGGAAAAGTCGCGCGAATTGGTCAGGCATGCCAATGCACTTGAGGCGCTGGCCGATACGCTGCACCAGGGCTGGGGGCCGGACGTTCGTGTGGCGATGGACCCCGGCTTTCCATCCGACCTGTTGATCCAGGCCGTGCGGCAGTGCTCGCCGTCGGTACACGACCTGCGCCTGAGCATCAGCGAAGTCACACCCGAAGGCGCCCGGCGCGCGCTGCATGCAGGCGAGGCCGACATTGTCATCGGCGCGCAACCAGTCCTGGGCTTTGCTGCCAGTTTCTTGCTCGAGGTCGAGCACATCGCCGTGGCCCATCCCGCCCATCCGCTGTTTTCAGGCAAGCGTGACATCACGCACGATGAGCTCGACACGCATTCCCAGGTCGTCATCGCCCCGGCGCAACACGGTGGCGGCGCCAGCACGGGCGAGTCGGCGCCGTATCATCCGGGTTCCTGGCGTGTGTGCAATCCTGAGCGCGCCATCGGTATCCTGCGGCAGGGCGTCGGTTATGCGTGGTTGCCCAGGTATCAGGTCCAACAGGCGCTGGATGCGCGGCACTTGCGCGCCTTGCCGCTGTCTGGCGCGCCCCATCACGGCACACGCCTGTACCTGATGTGCGCACAGTCGGTGGCAGCGGGATCGGTGGCCAGGCAATTTGCCGATGCGCTGCATGCCTGCAGCGCGCGCAGCCACCACGCAGGGATGGGCCAGGCATGAAACGCGCCCTGCAGCCGATGGCCACGCCGCTGTCGCGGCGCAGCAGAGAGGGTGATGCGTCCGCGGCCCTGCTCGGGTTCCGGCACGTGCTGCGCAACGGCTGGCTGATTGCAGCCGTGGGGGGCGCGATCGCTCTCCTCGCCATCGCCGTTGCACTGGGTGTGAAGCCGGTCTATGAATCGAACATCCTGATCCAGATCACGCGTAATGCGCCGCCGTCGGCCGACGTGCAGACGGAAACCCCGGCCATTACCGAAATCGAGATCCTGCGTTCGCGCTCGATCCTGACGCGGGTCGTCAACGCCTTGCACCTCGATATCGCCGTCGAGCCGACCCTGTTTCCCGTCGTGGGCGCTTTCATCGCGCGCAGCAATCCAGGCTTGTCCGACCCTGGCCTGTTCGGCGTCGGCGGCTATGTCTGGGGAAACGAACAGGTGCGGGTGGACACCTTCAATGTACCTGAGGCGCTGCTGGACCAGCCCTTCAATCTGGTCGTCAGCGGCCCGGCTACCTATACGCTCATTCAGCAAGAGGCGGGCATACGGGTGCACGGCAAGGTTGGCCAGCGGCTGCACGCCAGGTTGCTCGCGGGCCCGCTGGAGATCCTGGTCGCCCATATCCACGCCAGACCGGGCGCGGCGTTCACACTCCATCGCAGTCGCCAGGGGCAGGCGGTAGACAGGCTGCAACGGTCATTGGCGATCGCCGAAAAGGGGCGGCTGTCGAATGTGATCGGCGTGTCGCTGCAGGGTGCCAGGCCCGAGCTGGTCAGCCGGATCCTCAATGAAATCGGCGACCAGTATATCCAGCAGCAAACCACCCAAAAAAACGATGAGGTGAAAAATCAGCTGGTGTTTTACGACCAGCAAGTCGCGCAAGCGCAACGCCGCATCCGTGAACTCGATGCCAGGCTCAACGAGCTCCTGCAACAGCACGGCGCTTCCGACCTGAGCGAGGACGCCCGTATCCTGGCCCAGCAATCGCTGGTGCTGCAGGCCGAGCTGACGGCAAAGGAACAGCAAAAAATTGCGTTGTCGGGCCGCTTCGGTGACCGGCATCCGGATATGTTGGTGGTGACGCGGCACATCGCCTCGATCCGCCGTGACCTGGCCGATATCGAGGGCAGGCGCAAGGGCTTCGGTGCAGCCCAGCAAGAAATACTGGCGGTCAATCGCGACAAGCTGGCGCACAGCCAGATGAGTTTCGAGCTGCTCAATACGCGCCACAAGCTCGATGCATTGATGCTGTCCAATCACGTCAACGTGCGCGTGGTCGACCGGGCGCAGATACCGCTGCAGTCGGTCACGCTCGGCTTGCCGGTCATGCTCGTGCTGGCTTGTCTGATGGGCCTGGCAGGCGGTGTCGGCGCGTCGTTATTGAAAAATGCGCTCATGCGGCGCAAACACCGTGGTAGCGCGGCCTGGGGTGTGCGACGCCTCGCGATCGGTACGCAGGCGCCGCTGGACGAAGGCAATGTGGCCCCGCAGGGCGCTGCGCCGCCGGCTGCGGGGCAGGGCGAAGGTGCCGTCCGCAGCGCCAGGGGTGAGGCGCCGGCGACCAGCACGCAGGCGTGAGCTGCCCTGCGGATCCCCTACGCCTGAGTTGCGCTGTCATCGCGCCCGTGGCAATTTGGCATACGAATTTCTATTTCTGCTTATTAAGACAGCCCGCCATCGCGAGCATATTTCTTTCGATATTTTTTATTGGATTGGTCGCTAAAGAAACCAATCATAAAAATGCATCTGATGACGGAGCTGAGCCGTCAGATGTATCGATATTTTCAACGTTTTCTTATTCCCTATTTTGCTAGAGTAAACGCCAGTGTGAAGGCGGCATGAGCGAATATCGGGTCGATCGATAGCATCGTGATTCCGAACCGTGCTGTGCCTGTCGGACGTTTGTCAGATCAAAACGGAGGGCGTGATGGCGATGAATAAGAATGTTAATGGTGTTGAATCCGTGTTTCCGCCTGAAGTCATGCTCCCGCTTCTCGAAACGTTTTCATTGGCATTATTGTTCAGCCTGTTCATTTGCATGCTCAATATCCTTACCGAGCGTTGGCACGGCAGGTTTTCATTCGATATCGATGTCAACGGTGTCCAGAAAGTTCACAAGAACATGGTTTCACGCACCGGGGGCGTGGCCATGGTTGCAGGCGTACTGGCAGTGCCGTTCTATGGCAGTCTGGTTGGCTACCCGCTGGCGCTGCAAACCGAAACAAACGCGCTCATCTTGTTGCTGCTGCTGGCAGCGCTGCCTGCGTTTTTGGCTGGCATCATCGAAGACCTGACCAAGCAGGTGTCGGTCCGCATCCGCCTGTGCGCCATCCTGACCAGCGCCATGCTCGCTGCCTGGCTGGTGGAAGCGCATCTGCCGCGCCTGGATATCTGGGCGCTCGACGGCGTTCTGCACTGGCTGCCGGTGTCGTTTGCCGTGACCGCGTTTGCGGTGGCGGGGGTCTCCAATGCCATCAACATCGTCGACGGCTTTCACGGCGTCGCCGGTGGCACCGTCGTTATCATTCTCGCCGGCACAGGTTTTCTGGCGTGGCAGGGAGGGGATCTCATCGTCACCCTGCTGGCCCTGGCCGGGATGGGTGCCACCATCGGATTCTTGTTGCTCAATTACCCGACGGGCCGCCTGTTCATGGGCGACGGCGGCGCGTATTTCATCGGCTTCTGGGCCGCAGAAGTGGCAGTGCTGACGATTGTCCGCAATCCCGACATCAACGCGTGGCAGATTCTTGCCATCTACGCTTACCCGGTGATCGAGGTCCTGTTCAGCATGTATCGCCGGAAGTTCTTGCGCAGCGCCCTGGTCGGCGCGCCGGACCGCCTGCATCTGCATTCGCTGTTTTACCGCCGCGTTGCCTGCAACAAGATCCGTATCGCCCGCCATGCATGGCGCCGCAATGCAGGTGTGGCCTGCTTCGTCACCGCCTGGCTCAGCGCCGCGACGATCGCCGCCGTGCTGCTCGGTGATACCGTGCCCGCCGCAGTGGCGCTGGTCATGGCCCAGGTGGTGGTCTACGTGGCGGTCTACATGCGCCTCGTGCGGGGCCATTGGGGGCGCTGCCGTCATCCCGCCGTCATTCTTGGTCTGCGGCCCCAGCCCAGAAGCAGAGCGATCTGACCGATGCGGCCTCGCGTACTCAGCACATCCATTTCATTCGCCACCCCTGACAGGAACAGGTTCATGCCCAACTTCGACGCTCTCCAGAAGGCGCTGCGCGCGCATCCCCAGCGATGGCTGATCACCGGCTGCGCAGGCTTCATCGGTTCCAATCTGCTCGAAACGCTGTTAAAACTCGACCAGACCGTCGTTGGCCTGGACAATCTGTCGACCGGCTTTCAGCGCAATCTGGATGAGGTGCGCAGTCTGGTGACCGCCAGCCAATGGCGGCGCTTCACGTTCCTGCGTGGCGATATCCGCGATCCGGGCATGTGCCGGCAGGCCGTCGCCGGTGTCGACAAGGTCCTGCACCAGGCCGCGCTGGGCTCGGTGCCGCGCTCGATTGCAGACCCGGTCGCCACCAGCGACGCCAATATCAACGGTTTTCTTCACATGCTGGTGGCTGCACGCGATGCGCAGGTGACTTCGTTCGTGTATGCGGCGTCCAGCTCGACCTATGGCGACCATCCCGGCTTGCCCAAAGTAGAAGAGCGCATCGGCAAACCGCTGTCGCCCTATGCGCTGACAAAGTATGTCAACGAGCTGTATGCGGATGTATTTTTCCGTTGCTACGGGCTACGCACCGTGGGACTGCGCTACTTCAACGTGTTTGGCAAGCGGCAGGATCCGAACGGCGCCTATGCCGCCGTGATTCCAACCTGGATCGCGGCGATGATGGCAGGTCGCCAGGTACAGATCCATGGCGATGGCAGCACGAGCCGCGACTTCTGCTATGTCGACAATGCAGTGCAAGCGAATTTGCTGGCGGCGATGGTGCCGGTCGAGGCCGGCAGTGCGGTCTACAACGTGGCCGTGAACGAGGCAACCACGCTGAACCAGTTGTTCGTCTCTCTAAAGACCATTCTTACAGCACACGGTGTAAGGGCAATCATGGACCCGCTTCACACGGCGTTTCGCACCGGCGATGTGCGCCATTCTCAGGCGGATGTGAGCAAGGCCATGCGTGAACTCGGGTATGCGCCGGCATATCGCATCGATGCCGGCCTCGAAGCGGCTGTGCCGTGGTATCGCAAGCATCTCGGCAATCCGGCGTTGGGCGCGGGTGCTGTTGACAGCCGACTTTCCGGCGCTGTTGACAACGAAGTTGTCAGCGCCGTTGCCGGCGAGCTTGTGAGCACGGCTGTGGATGAAGTCGCCGGTGCTGTGGGGTGCGACGTCACCAGCACTGTCGCCAGCACTGGCACCAGTGCCAACGTCATGACAAGCGCGGGTGTGAACCATGCACACGTTCGCTAAACATCTGTCACAGGCGTTGACGATGCCGTTCAGCCGCGACGCGGGGGGCAAGTGAGCCTGCTCGATACGCTCGGCGCAAGGTGCCGCATCGCCGATCCGCAGCATCTTGCGATTTTTCGCGGGCTGCTGACCGTTGCGCTGTTCACCTTGCTCGGCAAGCTGATGAGCGCGGCGAAGGAAATGGCAGTCGCCTATCGCTATGGTCTGGCTGCGGAGGTGGATGCTTATCAGTTCGTGTACAACCTGGTGTCCTGGCCGCTCGGCATCTGGGCCAGCGTGCTCACTGCAGTACTGGTGCCGCTGGTGGCGCGCATGCGCGTGTCCAGTCCGCAGGCGATCCCGCGCTTTCGCGCCGAACTGGCCGGTTTGACACTTGTGCTGGGCACGGCGCTGGCGCTGCTTGGTTGGCTGGGCATCGGCGCCTTGTTGCGGTTCGACGGGAGCGGCTTGCCGGCGCACTCGGCGCAGCTCGCTGCGGCGGCGCTTCCAGGCCTGATCTTCATGCTGCCCCTGGGCCTGCTGGTCGCGCTGCTGTCGACATGGTTGCTTGCGGCGCAGCGGCACGTCAACACCTTGCTCGAATGCGTGCCGACGCTGTTCATTACAGCAGCAGTCCTGCTATGTGCCGGCGGCGGTATCCGCCCCCTTGTCTGGGGCACGATTGCCGGCTGCGCCTGCCACCTGCTAACGCTCCTGACGCCGATGTCAATGCGCCGCGAGCTCGAACCCCCTGTCTTCACCAGAGATTCCGCCCAGTGGCAATGGTTCTGGCAAGGCTTCGGCATCATGCTCGCTGGTCAGGCCTTGATGAGCCTTACCGTGATCATCGATCAGTTTTACGCGGTCGGCCTCGGCACCGGGGCGCTCGCCATGCTGGGCTACGCGAACCGGGTGCTGTCGTTGATTCTCGGCCTGGCGGCAATCGCCGTCTCGCGCGCCACGCTGCCGGTGTTCTCGCAGGCCGGCGCCGATGCCACCGGGCAGGTCTACCGTGTCGCCATGTCGTGGGCGCGCCTGATGTTCGCCGGTGGCGTCGCCGTCATGCTGCTGAGCTATCTCGTTGCCCCGTGGACGATACGGCTTCTGTTCGAGCGCGGCCAGTTCGACGCCACCAATACAGCGCAAGTGGCCGAGGTATTGCGCTATGGCTTGCCGCAGTTGCCTTTCTATTTTGCGTCGATGGTGCTGGTGAGCTACGCACTCAGTCAGCGCCGCTATGGCTTGATTGCCTGGTCCGGCGCCATCGGCTGTGGCGGCAAGGTACTCGGCAACCTCTTGCTGGTGCCACGTCTTGGCGTCAACGGCATCGCGCTGGCGACAATGGGGGTATACGGGCTCAACGCGCTGTTTTTCTGGCTGGCGTTGCGACGCCAGTCACCACCAAGGCGCCCTGCGCCATGTCTCTGAGCGATGGAGCGCAACCAGTGAAAATCCTGTTGCTGATGCATAGCTTGTCCGCTGGCGGCGCTGAGCGTGCTGCGTGCACGTTGGCCAATTTCTGGGCGGCCAGCGGGCGCGACGTAAACATCGTCACGCTGACCCCGGTCAGCGCCGATTTTTATCCGCTCGATCGCAGGGTGGGGCGCATTTCGCTCGATCTGGCCGGGGCCAGTCACCATGCGCTCCATGGCCTGTGGCAGAACGTCAAGCGTGTGGTGGCGTTGCGGCGCCTGCTGCGCAGTTTGCGGCCAGACATCGCGCTCGCGATGATGAGCACGCCAAATGTGCTGCTGGCGCTTGCCAGCCTGTGGCTGCCAACGCTGCAGACGATCGGTTCAGAGCGTTGCTATCCACCGCACGCAGCGCTCGGTCGCCTGTGGCACGTCCTGCGCCGCACGCTGTACGGCCGGCTGTCGGCCATGGTGGCATTGACGGGCGAGTGCGCGCACTGGATCGAAACACACACCTCGGCGTCACGGGTGGTCGTCATTCCCAATGCCATCGCCTGGCCGCTGCCGGATAATCCGCCGCGGCGCACGCTGCCCAGGCTGTGCCAGCCTCAGCGCAAACTTTTGCTTGCCGTGGGGCGCCTTGAGCCCGTGAAAAACTTCGACGCCCTGATCCGTGCCTTCGCGCGCCTGGCGCGTGCTTTTCCCGACTGGGATCTGATCATTCTTGGCGAAGGGCCCGAGCGCGCCCGCCTGGCATCGACGATCAGGTGCATGGGACTGGTGCAGCGCGTGGCCCTGCCCGGCGTGGCTGGCAATGTTGCGTACTGGTATGGCGAGGCTGATCTGTTTGCGCTGACCTCGCGTTCCGAGGGCTTTCCCAACGCCCTGGCCGAAGCGATGGCCCACGGCGTGCCTGCGGTCAGCGTCGATTGCAATACAGGGCCGCGCGACATCATCCGCCACGGTATCGACGGTCTCCTGGTCCCGCCAGATGATATCGCCGCCCTGAGCGACGCGCTGGCCCGTGTGATGGGCGACGCTACCTTGCGCGGACAGCTGGCGAGTCGTTCGGTGGAAGCAAGGGAGCGCTTTTCGGTCGCGAAGATCGGGCAAATGTGGGAAACATTGTTCCTGGCGCTGTGCGGCAGTCAGGCGCCGGTCCACGAAACCGGCCATGCAGGCAGCCATGCAGGCAGCCAGTCGGCCGTCATGAAGGACGCTGCCCATGAACCATGAACTCGCCGCCGACAGCGAAGCGAGGCTGCCCAGCTGCAATGCGCCACGAACCCCGCCCCGCATTGATCGCCGTTTTTTTGTCCAGTACCACACGCTGTTGATGGCGATCGCGCTTGGCGCCATGTACGCCAACCTGCCGGTATATTTATATGTGCTCGATACGCGGTTGTTGCCCAAATTTATTTATTTCGGCATCTTTGCATTCATCGCGCCGCTGATGATCATACGGTGGCAAGCGCTATGCGATTATCTGGTGTCGCCATTTGCCTTATGGGCATTATTATTATTTTCCTTGAACATGATTCATCTGGCGGGTTTTCCTGCCAGTGCCGACGTTGGCGGTGCGGCATTCATGGATATACATGCCGAAGCCAGGCGCTCCCTGATCGCCACGCGCGCGCAATATATTCTGTTCGCCCTGTTCCTTGGATTCGTTGCCTATATCTCGCCCACGAGAATGTATCTGCGGATCATGTTCGTCATGATGGCGGTCGTGCCATGCGCCGTCATCGTCGATTTTGCGGATCCCGGGTTATTGTATCCGGTAGATCTGACCGGTGCGGTGCTCGGGCGGGCGGCAGCGATGTTCATCAATCCGAACCTGGCCGGAGAGGCCATACTGCATATAGTCGTACTCGGCTTTGCCGTGCTTGCACGCCGGTATCGCATGCCCCTGTTTTTACTGGCCGGTGTCGCTATCCTGACCACGTTTTCCCGTGCCGCGATCATTGCGTGGATGGCGTTACTGGGGCTTTTTATTTACAAGCGGACATTGCCAAAATCTGCCGTGGTATCGCTCGCGATCGCAATTGCCATTCTTCTCGTTTTTATCGGCAGCTTTGAAACTTATATATCTTCAAGAGAAGAATTCGAAGATGCAGCCACCAATATTCTGTCGAGGCTCAACTTCTTCTCCAGCTTTACCTTCGATGATGACAGTTCTGAAGAGCGGGCAGGTGTGATTCAGGCCGGCTGGGATTTGTTTCTTCAAAACCCTTTATTTGGTTCAGGTGCTGGCGCCACGCATTTTTGGCGGCACCGGGGAAGCACGCATAACCAGCTGCTTCTTTTAGCGGCCGAATATGGTGTCCTGGGAATTTTATTATGGGGATGGATGCTCATCATGCTGTGTAAAAGCAGTTTTTTCAGCGATCGGGGACTGCGGTATGCGATGGCATTTCTGTTTGCATTCATGTCGCTGTTCACCCATCAGATGCTTGATGCCGCCTCGTACTGGCTGGCCACGTTTGCGCTGGTATGCGCCATGCCGGGCAGCGCGCCGACCGGCCCACTGCCGCCCCGACCCAGGCAGCGCATGGCGCGCTTGCGCTAAAAAACACTGTTCAGCGTGTCATGACACGACCGCCCGGCCAACATCCCATCAAGCGTGCTTGCACGTACACATACACACACAGCATCGACGACGACGCGCTTCGGACTCAACCATGGCCTCCGCAAAATTTGTCATTTCGCTCGATTTCGAGCTGTTCTGGGGCGTCGCCGATACCCAGACGATTGCCGGCTACGGGCCCAATGTGTTGGGCGAATGGCAGGCCGTGCCCCGTATGCTGGCCTTGTTCGCGCGTTACGGTGTGCGGGTGACATGGGCAACGGTCGGGATGATCATGTGCCGCAACTACGATGACTGGCGCGCTACCCGGCCATCGCTCTTGCCAGGCTACGCACGCCGCGCGTTGTCGCCGTATGGCATGGACCAGTTCGTACGCAGCTACCCGCGGCTGTTCTTCGCGCGGCCACTGGTCGAGCAAATCCTGGCGGCGCAGGGGCAAGAACTGGGAACGCACACCTATGGGCATTTCTATTGCAACGAAGCGGGCGCGTCACCGGCGCAATTCGCGGCGGATCTGGCGTGCGCGCAATCAGTTGCTGCCAGCATGGGCGTCAGCTTGCGCAGCGCAGTCCTGCCACGCAACCAGATTGTCGCGGCCTTCCTCCCCATCCTGTCCCAGGCGGCGATTCAGGTGTATCGCGGTAATGCGCCGCATCCGTTGTACCGCCATGGCGACGCCGTGGTCGGCGGCATTGCCGGTCGCGCAGCGCGCTTTGCCGATGCCTGCCTGCCCCTGAGCGGCAAGCGCACCGTGCGTCCGCAGTTGCATGGCGCCCTGGTGAATGTGCCGGGGAGCCAGTTTCTCTACCCATGGTCGCGCCGGCATCGCGCGTTGTTGCCGCTGCGCCTGCGTCGCCTGAAGCAGGGAATGGCGCTGGCAGCGCGCGAGGGCAGTACGTTTCACCTCTGGTGGCATCCGCACAATTTTGGCGTGAACCTCGACGAAAATCTGGCGCAGCTTGAAGTATTGCTGCGTCACTACCGGCGCCTGGCGGACAGCCATGGCATGCAAAGCCATTGCATGGCCGATTTTGCTTCTGTGTCCGCCACGGCCACCGCGACGACTACTTCCACTGCCTTCGCTTTGCCCACCCTGCCGGGCGCAAGGACGCCGTCATGACGCGCCACGTCCTGCATGTCATCACCGGCCTGGCGGTCGGAGGCGCCGAGATGGCGCTGTACCGGCTCATCCTCGCGTTTCGCGGCAGCCAGTATCGCCATACGGTCATTGTCCTCAGCCCTGGCGGCGGCATGTATTCGCGGTTTGTCGCGTCAGGCATCACGCTGATCGTGCTCGACGTGCGGCGCGCGCCGATCGGCGACCTAGTGCGCATGGTCCGCCTGATGCGCACGATGCGTCCCGATATCGTCCAGACCTGGCTCTATCACGCCGATTTTCTCGGCGGCCTGGCGGCCCGCCTCGCCGGCAACCGCAATGTCATCTGGGGCATTCGCACGACCGATGTCGACGGTGGCTGCGCACGCAGCACGGCGCTCGTGCGCCATCTGTGCGCGTCGTTGTCGCGCTGGGTGCCGCACACCATCGTGTGCGTGGCCGAGGCGGCGCGCCGCTCTCATGCCCTGCTTGGCTATGACGCCAACCGCATGGTGGTCGTGGGCAATGGCTTCGACCTGTCGGCATTCACGCCCGGCCATGGCGAACGCGCAGCGCTGCGGGCACATTGCGGCTTCGCGGCTGACGACATCGTGCTCGGCACGCTGGGGCGCTTCAACCTCGACAAGGACTATCCAAACTTCATCAAGGCCGCCGGCCAGCTCGCCAGCCGCTACCCGCAGCTGCGTTTCCTGATGATTGGCAAGAACCTGGATGCAGCCAACGCCGAACTGTCGCGCTGGATCGCGGCTACCGGTTACGCGAAGCGCTTCGTCTTGCTGGGCGAACGCGCCGATATCGCCATCTGCCTGTCCGCCATGGACATCTTCTGCCTGTCCTCGCGCACCGAGGCCTTTCCCAATGTGGTGGGCGAGGCAATGGCGATGGGATTGCCGTGCGTGGCAACCGATGTCGGTGACGTCGCCGTCCTGATGGCGAACACGGGCGTGCTGGTGCCCCGGGCCAATCCCGACGCGCTCGCGCAGGGCGTGGCGGGTCTGGTGGCGCTGGACCCCGCGCATCGCGGGCAGATAGGGCAGCAGGCCAGGGCGCGCATCGGCGCCAGGTTCACGATGGGGTGCGTGCGGGCGCGCTTCGAGCATATTTATGAAGGCGTCATTGCGAGAGGGGAACTCTGATGTGCGGATTCACTGGATTTCTGGCAGCAGCGCCTTCACCGGCGACTGACCAGGCAGGCTGGCTCAGGCGCATGACCGATGCAATCTACCATCGCGGGCCCGACGATGCCGGCTACTGGTCCGACGGCAAGCACGGCATCGCCCTGGGTCACCGGCGCCTGGCGATCATCGACTTGTCCCCGGCCGGCCAGCAACCGATGCGCTCGTGCTCGAACCGCTTCGTGCTCGTCTTCAACGGCGAAATCTACAACCACCTGGACATCCGCCGTGAGCTCGAGGCAAGCGCCGGTGTGTACGGGTGGCGCGGTCGTTCCGATACCGAAACGCTGCTTGCCGGTTTCGATGCCTGGGGCATTGTGGCCACGGTCGAACGCGCCATCGGCATGTTCGCCTTTGCCGTCTGGGACCGGCAGGCGGGCGTGCTGACGCTGGGGCGCGACCGCGTCGGCGAAAAGCCCCTGTATTACGGCTGGCAGGGCAGGGGAGACGACGCGATGTTCCTGTTTGGCTCCGAACTCAAGGCACTGCGCGCGCATCCGGCCTGTGCTGCCGATATCGATCGCGCAGCGCTGTGCCTGCAACTGCGGCACAGTTATGTGCCGGCGCCGCATTCGATCTACCGCGGCATCGCCAAGCTGCCGCCGGGCTGCCTGCTGACTGTCTCGGCGGTGCGCCCGGAACCGGTGTTGCACACGTATTGGTCGGCGGCGCAGCAGTGGACGGCGGGCGTTGCCACGCCGTTTGCGGGCACGCCAGCGCAAGCCGTCGATGCACTCGACACCTTGCTCAGCGATGCTATCGGCGCCCAGATGATGGCCGATGTCCCGCTAGGGGCATTTTTGTCCGGCGGCGTTGATTCATCGACGATCGTCGCGCTGATGCAGGCCCGGTCAACGCGGCCGGTGCAGACATTTTCAATCGGGTTTCACGAGCAGGGCTTCGACGAGGCGCCGCATGCGAAAGCCGTGGCCCGTCATCTCGGCACCGATCACACCGAGCTCTACGTGACAGCCGCGCAGGCCCAGTCGGTGATTCCACGGCTGCCGTCGATGTACGACGAACCGTTCTCCGACTCGTCCCAGATTCCCACGTTCCTGGTGTCCCAGCTGGCGCGCCGGCATGTCACGGTGTCGCTGTCGGGCGATGCCGGCGACGAACTGTTTTG
>Ga0265798_10007246_pt1 | contig 14388 bp, 5 predicted proteins | sample P3T30metagenome_FD_192430 | JGI IMG/M metagenome (GOLD analysis project Ga0265798, IMG submission 192430) | Plant litter microbial communities from East Loma Ridge, Irvine, California - P3 T30 | ecosystem: Environmental > Terrestrial > Plant litter > Unclassified | place: USA: California...
GCTGTGGTCCAAGAAGCTGTGGTCCAAGAAGCTGTGGTCCAAGAAGCTGTGGTCCAAGAAGCTGTGGTCCAAGAAGCTGTGGTCCAAGAAGCTGTGGTCCAAGAAGCTGTGGTCCAAGAAGCTGTGGCTCAAGAGACGGTGGTTTCTAAGGCCGTGGTCCATGAAGCTGTGGTGCAAGAGACTGTGTTGCAAGAGGCTGTGGTACAGGACACTATTGTCCAAGAGACCGGCGTGCCAATTGACTCAGGCCTTCACACCGGCAGCGAGAGCGAAAGAGATGTCTGGGCTGATGACGAGCAAAGTGACGAGTCAGAGTTGGAGCGAGATTTCGAAGAGGGCAATGAGACGAACAGCGATATCATTGAAGATCCCATACTGCAGGACCTAGAAGGCAATGATACTAAGCCCAAGCAAGACGAATCCAGCTCAACCGATGATCAAACCGACGCAGAAACTGATCCTACACCAGATACGTCACTCCAACTATCTCCGCCTCGCGACGGTGGCGACGAAAGGGAACAGCCTTCTTCTCCTACAGACGACCAAGAAGAGGAAGAAGCTTTACTTGTTTGGGGAAGTATTGGCCTGGAACCGTACGACGACGAAAAGAGCGAGCAGCCCCTTCCAGATTCATCTCTCCCTCGACAAGACAAGAAGGAAGAGTCCGAGACTCAACACGCGTCACCGTCCGCCGAGGAGGAAGGAGGAAGCGGCAGTTCAGGATTCGGTGAGTTTCAAAGCTCTGTTAATCTCGATTCACAGCCTACCACCGATTCTCTATCACCGCCATCGCTATGCCATACATCACTACAACTTTCGCCGTCGCTATCACCAATCGAACCATCATTATCGCCCGTCATGCCTGCCGATAACTTGCAGTCATTGAAGAACAGAGTGGATGGGCTGTTGAAGAGGGGCAAGGAGGGGCGACGAATGGATCGGATTGAACGCGCTGGGCGTCGCTTTGCGTCCATTGACGCTGTCGCACTTCGGGACATATCGAACGTCGACGACTCCCCGAGGGAACTCGCTGAGCCTAGTCTGGCCGCTGCGACCGAGCCTGTTGTACTCAACGATACTCCGATCGGATCGAGCGAGCCTCCGCATGCATCGAATGACACTATCGCACGTCAGGACACATTAACCGTCGATGACTCCACGAGCGAACGTGCTGAGGCTGATAAGACCATCTCACCTACGTCCGTCGCGATTCAGGATCCCCCGAGCGAATTGAATAAGCCTATCACCCCTCAGAACACCTCAAACGATACCGTCGCACTTCAGCACGCTCCGAACGTCGATGGCACTGTGCAATCTGCTGAGCCTGTTTCGCCCGCGGCTACTGTCACAATGCCCGAACCAGCACACTTTCGTGCTGAGCGTCATACCCAAATGTTGGCCAGTCATGACGCTCAACTGGAGAAAGCCACAAACGGGAAACGCGCAACGCAGCCACGATCCATGGACGGATTCGTCAGCAGACTCAAGTCAAAGTTCCCAGCAATGGCACAAGCGAAGATAGACGAGACGTCCGCCTGGTTGAGCTCGATGCGCAACATGGAGGCTATGAACAAGGAGGCAAAAGCACCACCTCCGAAACCAGAGGAAAAGTACCACTGGGAAGTCCTGCTGGAAAGATTCGAGGCCGAAGCACGCGAAATCGAAGAGCGCGCCGCACGGTCAGGCGTAAGCACGGCCGAAGACACTAAGAAGCTAGAGGAGCTGCGCGGCTTCACAGCGACATTGCGCAATGGACCTCCTGCCGCTGAAGTCAGGTCTGCCGCCAGGCTGGAATCTGACGTGCGGCTAGCCGAGAGGCTTGCTCAGCACAAGTGGCGCGAAGAAAAGCGGAAATCTCAGAACGAGGAGCTGGAGTGCGACGCAATATATTACGGGACGTCAGTGAAGGACCTCGATGAAGCAAAGTGGAGGGCGGAGTGGCATGCGCGGATCGCGAGTGCTATAAACAGTGAGGTCGAAGGCGATGGACAACGCCTACTGCCGCCTGTGATCACTACAGATGGAGTCAGGGGTATACTCAAGCCTGAGGTCCTGCCAGCGGGGCATAGGGGCAAGTCAGTTCGTTTCCATATTGATGAGGAGCAGCCGCTGGAGGAGGATGTGCCGGTCGAGAAGCCGCCGCCGGCTGCGGTGCCGTAAGTAGATGGGAGAAGGGTCTTGTCGTTTCAGTGTTGGTTTGGTGTGTCCTGAAGGGATAGACAGTAATTATTCTGTCAGCCTGCCACCTCAGTCCACACGGTACACTGTGAACTGCACCTCACGTGACTGTGTTAGTCACCTGCTTAATCATCTGGTTGTGTATATAATCGCTCGCTGTAGCTCTCTTAATAAAATAACCTTCTGCCCCCAACACTACAGCCTTGTCGCACCTCAGCTACGCTCGACTGCTCGCCGTGATCGTCGCCACCATCTTACTACTTCTACGCGACAGCCTGAAAACTCCGAGGGCCTCCACGGCACTTGAGTGCGGCAGCTAGGAATGCGCGGCACTGATTGGCGAGGCACAGGTTTCCAGCCCGCCACATCCTGATGCTTTCGGAATCCTACAGGTTACAGTGCAGGTCGGCAGCCCCCAAGCAGACTGTGCAACATGAGAAGTTCAAGCACCGGCGTACGACTGGAATGACGAGCTCTTGCAAGCGATCTTGGAGTGGTCGGAGGGCGTGCGGTAATCCATTTACGACTTCGACTCGTACAGGATGTCCAAGCGTTTCGCAAACCGAGATCCCAAACGACATCTCGCAACGGGATGCACAGATCATCTGCATACACAGCATGGCAACTTACTTGTGGTGTGGTGTATGCTCCAATAAGCGGTCGCTATTTGTTACGGTTCGCGAAATAGGCGATTGGGCAGCAGAATTGAAAGGAACACTGAAGTTGAATTGAAGTGAGTCTACATGTTGAAGGAGATACCTGCTCTGCCAGAGGTGCTTCAACAGGATGTGCGACATGCGAGGCTTTGGCAGATACTTTGACACTGAGTGGGGTACTCTACATGCTGGATACAGAGGCTAAGAGCAAGACTTCCGCTCCTAGTCGTGTACAAATCACACTTTCACAGTGTTCATAGTCTCGTGGATAACAATGTCGGCTCTTCGCGCGTCAACGGAACGTTGTCAAGAGCGCTCATACGAGACTGAACAGTACCCAAGTGGCCCACAAGCATAACGGAGTAATTGTTTGATATTGGCCATGGTTAGCATTTTACAATTGCACGCATCAATGAACATGCAGTCTTCGATACCTCCATCATGCCAGAGTCATGCGAATTTTTTTGATTGAACATTGTTGGATGCAGATCTGCTTTGTGCTGCCACAATGTTACTGTGCATCTGACCGACACGATGTTAACGTTCTATGTTAATATGTGCCATAATTTCTCCATATGGTCTCGAATTCAGAACATCACTTGAACACAAAGCACAAGGCAAACTACTCTAAGCATGCCTTCCAACGCCATCATCCCATCGTCTGCTAGCTACGCTATCAGCGATGTCAACGCCATCGAAGAAGTTGATGCTTTCAAGCCAGAGTACTTTGAGAAGTACTCCACGTTTTCTGAACAGTACGTCAAGGTCAAAGATGTAGGAGGGGGTACCGATGGTCTCGTTACCGTGTACAAACACAAACGCAACGCAAAAGCGCTCGTTGCAGTCAAGACGCCACGGCACTGGACCGACTTTTGCATCAAAGCCATTACCAACGAGGTCCAAAATCTCGAAATCGTGGGCAACCACGACCATTGTCTCAGCATGCTTGCTTCCATGCAAGGCTTTGAGTCGAACGGCAATCTCGTACAGGCTGCTATTGTCTCATTTTGCGACTGGGGCCACGTCAATCACTACCAGGGTAGCTACATCACTCAACAAGAAAAGGCAGGCAAGCCAACAGGAATGCCGGAAGTCACCGTGCTCAAGCTTCTCCGCGACTTGAGCTTAGGTCTGGACCATCTACACAATGGTCTCGGCATCTCGTACGTCCATGGCGATCTCAAAACCGACAACATCCTCGTCTCAGACCCTGTTGGGTACTCAGGTGAGAGCATGTGTCTTGAGCCAGTTTTCAAGATCGCTGACTTCGCGCGTCTCAAGCCTTATCCAGCTCGTGAAGGCGAACGACCCCACCACTTTCCTGGCACACGCACATTCGCGCCTCCGAAGGCTGAAAATTATGTGCTCCGTCCCCCCGCAGACATCTGGTGTCTTGGTGCCACCATTCAGCAGTTTGCACTGAACGTCTGCCCCCTCGAAAGCATCCCATATCTCGAGAAGCGCATGGGAATGGTAGGGCGAGACCATCACCCTCAGTTCCTGGAAGAACAACGAGTCATGTACCGTCCACTACATGAGTCTGCTGAGGTTCTCCGCCAAAGCTGGGGTGTCCAAGGCAAAGACTTCAAGCGTCTCGAGCGCCACAAGTCATACAGCCGCTTCCTCAATGTGTGGTACAAGCAGCTCTTCGAAACCCGCCAAGAGCAGCGCATCACGGCTGTGCAACTTGTCAAGTTCGCCATCCCGATGATTGACATGCAAATGCCAATCGCTAGGCGCTTGGCTTTGGCTGAGGATTGCTTCGAGAAAGCGGCACGTCTTCGGGCGCAGGACGCGGCTCGTCGCGATGGTCAGGATAACTTCACTATCCAGTCTAAGCTTCGGTCTGTTGCCTATGGGTGTGGGTACACTGACAGTCCTGATGGCATCGTGGCCATCAACGCTTAGTGCTACATTGCGCTTCGTATGCTACATGCAGGGTTTCTTTGGTCAGCTTCCTAGCAAATGACGCATGTTCTTCACTTCTCATGTTTTAGATTGAATCCTTCACTTCTCATGTCTCGCGTGGATAGAAGTCCGAATATAGACAGTTGCATTCCAGTATTTGCAGCCTCATGGAGGAGCTTTGCTACAACTGGCCCTAACATTACATCATCATCTTACATTCTTCCATCTTGACATCTCCTTTTCACACCACTATCCTTATCCATCATTCTCCTCTCACTGCAACTTCCAACTTCAGGTCCGGTGGCAAAGGCGGTAGTCGTTTGTTGATCGCAGGTGTCTGCGACGGCCGTTTCTTGTAACAACCATCATTCACGAGGCTCGGAATGCATGACTTCCGTACGGTATTTGTGACCGGCATCGTTTCGTTCCACTTGTTCGCCCTTTCACTCAGAACGCCAACGCGAGATGGCTGGCTCGTCACTCTTGCGTACCCTTGAGATTCGCGTAACGTTCTGGCTTTCTCCGACTGACGCTGCTTTTCTTTGGTCGAATGGTTTTGACCCTGTGCTTTTGTGGAAGAGGACAGGCTGCTGTGGGATGCCCTGGCTGGTGCTCTCGTCGAGCGAGGCCTACTTTGTGCGTTCGAGCTTGTACTGGTTCGACATGGTTTGATTGGATCTCTGTGCTGATGAGCGCTGGCATGATTTCTCGAAGTATTGCTGGCTCTCTTGCTTCGCTCGGCTTCTTTCGCCTTTTCGACTGAGTTCCGCATGGCTTGCGAGATGTGACTAGGACCGGGTATCACGAGAGTCAAATGAGGTCTTCTGTTCGCTGATCTCGGCTCTTCCTTCTTTGACGGGTCTTCCAGCTTGGAAGGGTCGTACTTGATGGAGGGAATATGCACTTCGTACTTTGTCGAGGGTATGTGTCTGCCTTTCGGTGATGACTTTGAGGTCTTCAGAAGTGATTGCGAGCTTTTCGTGGGTAACTTTGAGCGTTTGCACGGGCTCCTCGTAGACTTTGGTGACTCGTGAAAATTGGATTTGGGAAGATCGAGATGAAGATTGAGGATATTCCTAGATGCTCGTTTTGTCTCGCCATTACTTTTCCTCTCGTTTGAGCTGATGTTTTCCTGTTTGCGAAGGGGGTTTCTCTCGGGGATTGGCGGAGCTTGTTCATTCTTGTCTTTCCTGATTACCAGTGGTATTGGTGTCAGCCATGCGTCTATCGGGTCCAGACCATCTTCTGAGTAGATCGAGGAAGTCGATGAAAAGCGTTTGTCATCGTCACATGCAGTACGGGTTTTCGTTGGCCATCTTCGCAAGCCATGCTTTCTCTCGCCTGTGGGGCTGTAGTAGCTGCCGAACCGACCTCTGTCGTCCTTCGGTAGGAGTTCGAGTAAAGAGTGCCCCGGAGTGAAGTATTGCGCGGCTAGCTCTTCCGCCACGCTCATACCGCTTTCAGATGTGGAGTATCCAGAATCCATTTCTGGCAGGGAGTCAGGGCTATACGCCCTATTACCGACATGGCTTTTAGCTTTATCTACATCGAGTGTAATGAGCTGATCATAGCGGTGATTTGCCAGCGCCGATAAAGGTGCCAGTGTTTTCGGAGAGTCTTTCATGACCTTTGTTTCATTGTTGGGTGTTGTGAGGTCAAAGGTTCTGTCTGGGTCGAGACACTGGAAGTCCTCCATCGTGGTCGCATCGAAATGAATAGGCATGTTGAAGTCCTCTGCATTGGAGGCCTCAGGCCGTTCAGCAAATCCATTGTTCTTAAATGTGTGTACAATGCGGCGCGCACTGTGGTGTCGGGCCTTATCACACCACGCCTTTGCACAGTTGTGGCGCTGCCTACTCGAAGATTCGGCACTCTGGTTGTCGATCTCTTTTACCCTGTCGCTCGTTCCTTCAAAGTCGTTCGTTTTCACGTCATTGGCGTGGTTGGTGTTGCGAAGTGCTCCGCCGCGTGGTTGGGCCACCAGCGGCACAGACCCATTCGGAGGCCGAAGACTTGGCTGACGCTGAAGGTCGACCAGTCCACCTACCATTCGCAAGGCTCATAAACGTCCATATCCACTGTGTCGTTACACGCCATCCGCGCTATGATCTTCGCCTCGTCCACGCATGTACATGACTTAGGATCGTGTCCATCAACCCTGCCTCTTCGTACTCGCCGTAGTGCACCAGCGAGGCCATCCTTCAGAACAGGCACACTTCTTGCTCGCCGCACCACGGCATATTGATAGACAGCTATGGATCGCAGCACCCATATCGTACCCTGGAGTGACTCTGCGCCGCGATCTCCATCTTGCTGCTCGGTGCAGATACTACATCGCCCCAGTGGGTAGCTTTACCTACACTTTCGGCGCCGTGGAGCATCCCGAAACGAGACCATTGCAAGCATGACTGGTATAGATATCCCAAGTAGGGAACCTTCGCATTCGTGAGGATGGCCACAGAGACAGATTCGCCGACCTCGTAGGTATGCCTTGACAAGGGAGGCGTCAAGCGGCGAAGCGGACTCAACGTTGACCTTTGGCGCCATCTTGCGGCACGTGTTGGACTCTACCAGGCATGCAAGAGATATAGTTCACGCACAATATCAGGAGTCATTTTGTGGCACAGTCATACGTCGTTGAGGTCTCGATGCAGTCTTTGCTCTTGTGCTCCCAATGACTGACTGTACTGAAGCTCAGCAGGTGCAACGTCCATATGCTGAATACTGGCGTTGACGTGCCTGGATAGTCACACATGATGGCACCTGAACGAGACATGGAATGAGTTGCAAAACTCCACTCCGCTACCTTGCACACCCCTGCCAAAGCTACACCGCGGTGTAAAAATAGTGTAACGGTGGAAGTGCTAACGCTAAACCTTCGTCATCGCTGGGTGCCTCATTAGGCGTGCCACCTAGTAGACGCCTCATGAATCCACCTCTGTCTCTCGATCTTTTTTTTGCATATTGCTGAACATCGTGACCAAGTACGTGAGGTCATCGACAATGTCGCGGTTCCTCCAGTGAACTGGTCTCTGGGCCTCCGGGTCTGTGCCACAAATCGCGAAGCTCGATTTCTGTCAAATACAACCGTGGCAATCCTGAGCCGGGTATCAAGAAACCAACTATGATGGCATTAGTGTTCATGAGGCGCAGACATCACAGTTTTCATATGGAGACTTTCAAGTTGTCGACACCGGGGAAACGTGTCATCTTCTTAAACAAACCAAGCTCGAACACATCGACCAGTCCCAGGACCCTGCTGGTTGAATGAAGATGTAACATGCGCACAATATGCCTTTCAAGGGACTCACAATGCAAACGTCAAAGGTCAAGTTACGCCGAGGCCAAATCACCCTTGTTCGGCGAATCTATGAGCCTCCATGTTAAGCACGAAATCGCAGCGTCCCCCACGCATTATAATCTCGGTCCGATTGTAGCACACGACCTTCGGGAGAATTGCGAAGGATTGTCTGTCAAAATGCACACACATCTTATGAGCGAGCCTGCTGTCGGTGTTGTGTCAATCATCGCTGAGCACGCCCGTCCTTTTTAAGCACGGCAAAGTCAATGAACAACAATGACCTATCCCGTTCCCACCTGCATGAACCGTAGAACAAGCCAACATTGCGCAATAAACGTCGATGCAGCATCCCGCCAGAAGCAGCATAATAACACCAAGCAGGCTCCGAGGACACCTAACAGCGGAGGCTGAAACGATGCATTGCATCTACGCGGCGTGGGCAAGAAACGAAGACCAATCCCTGTACATAATTGCTATTACGAGTTGCCAAAGATTTGTATGATTACCCAGTGCAATGGCGCGTGGGAGCGGGAAGAGATGCAACCAATCTGCAATCGCTCCAAGATGAGCTAGCGCCGATCGATCGACGTGGAATCCCTTACCGACGCAGCCGTCCCCACGTCTACCATTTCCTCTCCCACCACCACCACATCTTCAGCTTACGGGGAACGCTCGCTAATAGCGCGGCGAGGTCGCCCGGAGCCACTTGCAGTACGCGTTTGGAAAGTGGAGGCGGGGAAAAGCACGTGAACGGGTTCTGAGCGTTCAGTGAGCCAGGGTAGATGACGATGATGGCCCAAACTCGATCCGAGGGTAACATTTGGCGCAACATGTCCACGGCTCCGGTAACGTCGAGAAAGTATCCTTTGGAGTGTTCTTTTGGGTCTTTCCGCAACATTCATGACGGGTAACTGGGAGACAAAAGGGAGAAAAGTCGGTAAGGGTTGTGCCCCAGAAGGTGCCCTGTGCTACAGGCGATGCGTTCGAGTGCAATTGCTTTTTGCGGCATGACTTTGAAGTAAAGTTTTGGGCAGGTGGGCGGGCACCACATGAAGGTTTCTTCTTGCTTTTGTCTTTCTTGATTCCTTTCGTCTTCTTCGTTTGGTCTTTTGTCGAGTTCTTTTGCTTTCACGCAGTTCGCGACTTCTTTGCGCCCTGGAAGTGTGAATACATACACCACCTCCACGACAGCTTTTTGAGAGTAGTTCTTTGTGCGAGGCTACGTGGGAATGCTCTAACGACGAGTCACCGACAAGTGTGGAGCAAGAGGCGGAAGAGTGCGCATGAAGACACACCACGTGTGCTATCAATATACCTTTCGCCTCCGTAACAGAACGATACATGCGCAGCCGAAACAATTCATTCGAACCTACGAATTTACCTATCTCGACGCGACTCGACCCTCACCCTCACCTCCAATTCGAGTAAATTCGCTCGCTACGCCACGACCACGACCCGCCCACACACTCTCACCCTCGCCCCCCCAAATCATGTGCTACATCGAATATACGCTCCACAAGTGCAATCACTGGATCCCCATGCCCCAGACCAACAACGGCCCCATACTGCGCATCTGCAAGCAAGCCGAGGACTACCGGCTGGGCCATCCATGCCCTGAAACACAGCGAGAGCACAAAGTGATGTTCCGGAGCGAAGGCGTGTGTAAAGGGTGCATGTGGAATAAAGTCTCTAAATAAGGTCGACCGGCAGCGTGTGATCTAGTCTGGGTTGGGACGCAGCCACGACTGGTTGTGGACACGATGCTGCGGAAAGGTTGGAATGAAGGATAAAATAGTGCTGCAGAAACGTTGAACAGAAGCATGATATGCACATGCATGCGCAGGGAACATGGGCGTGCGAAATGGAGAAGACGTCAATTGGACGAAAGTACACGAATTGTCGGCGAGTGCGCATAGGGCGGGATTTTGCTTTCGCAGGCAGTTTACATACACCTCACGGCGTTTTTGTTGGGGGCAGGAAGGCAGTATATACCCAGTTTTCATACGCATAACACAATATGTACAGTAAATATAACGTTAATACAATAGCTAGGTAACGCGGTGGTACAGGCACTGCTCCGAAAGGAAAACAAGTCCGCTCAAACAGATTTCAAGATGGTATCGAATTGGAGTCGGAACACGATGCTGCTATGTTATGTCTATGTATACTCCACACCATCTCCCCCCAACCCACTCGTCATCCCCCTCATCCTCCTCCCCAACAAATCATCCTCACTCGCCAGACTAACCAAACTCTTCCTCCTTCCCCTCCCACCATCACTCTTCCTCACCCTGCCCCGTCCCCTCGCCTTCCCACCCTCTTTCTTCGCCAGCACCGTCATCTCCAACGGCCGGTCTTCATCCGCGCTCGACGCCGTGCCCGACCGATAATGATGCCTTGTCCGCTTTGGTGAACTAAGCCCACTGACAGCCTCGGCTAATCCAACTGTCACGCCGGACCCGAAGTAATCGGAGCGCCTCTGCGAGTGGTGCGGCGTATGCATAGGCGTCATAAACTCATCAAACGCATCGCGCGTCTGGCGCTCCTCAAACGCTTCTACCATCCACTTGCCACATCGGTAGATATATTTCCATCCCTCCGGGAACACAGACACAAACTGCAAAAACCCATGCGAAATCCCCGGTATCAAATCGACATTGACCCAGTCTTCCTCGCGGAACGTGCCGCGCGCCCAATCGAGTCCCAATTCTTTCGCGGCGACGAATTCAGCGCGTTTAGCTTGGCGCAAGCGGCCTGCGAAAATGACCGTGTCGTCGACAAGGGGGTCGCGCTCGCCGGTGAGCATCCAAGTGCGTGGAAATTTGGCGAGGAGGCTTTCTGGTGCGAGGAGCGGGGAGAGTAGGAAATCGGTGCTGAAGTCGGGGCGGTGGTGGGGTCCGATGTAGAGGATTATCATGGCGCGCATCATTTCGGGGGTGAGGATGCGGTCGTTGAAGTAGGAGATCATGCTGGACATGGCGAGGCGGGTTTTGATGGTTGTTACTGCTGGTGCTGGTGCTGGGAGACCTGGGGCTGGTGGTTGCGTGATACTTGGATTCGGTAGTACGCCGTTGGATACTAGAGTCATTTGTTCTGGTGTGTGCGAGATGTGGCCATTGGGTGCAACGCTTGTATCGATGGATGGGATAGAGGTGCCGTCTTTTCCTGTATGGGCCGCCGAAAGCTTGATCATGGTCTGGGGTGATGCGAGGACACACTCGCTTGTAGGTGCACCATTAGACTTGCGAGTAGTCTTCCCTGATGAATCTTCCTCACTATCTGAGTTATCAGACACACCAGGCGTGTTTGGAGCAAGGTGGCGATAATCAGCACTCTTGTGGCGAAGAATGGGCTTGTTCGTCTTCCTCACTTTGCGGTCTCGTATGAGTGCCATTTGGTCGTCTGTCATCCAGTTGCCGATGTTCATGTCGAGTGCCGGGTAGATCAAGACCACACCAATTGGAGGCGGTATCGCGTATTCTCCCTGCCATCGCCGTGTTGCTGTAGACCCACTTTGAAGTATCATGAGCACCATGCCGACGGCCAAATTTCCACCAGCCGAGTCTCCAGATACCACGACTCTCGGCTCGTGATCTCCTGACAGACCCATACATCTTCCTCTCGAAGCAATGATAGAGTGATAGACATCGTAACACTCATTGAGCGCGTATGGATATGGGAATTCTGGCGCTTTACGGTAGTCCAAGCTCAGCACTGGCAGACCACTCTTCGCTGCCCATCCCATGAGCTTGTCGTCGTGATTTCGTGGGTCCATGGCGACGAAGCCACCCCCCGGTATGTCCAGCACGACCTTGTCGTGCTTCTTGAGCGCGTTCAGCGATCCATCGAAGTATAGCCACCCATGAACTGGCTCATTGTAAGAGCTTTCGTGTGGCCTTGGTATCCTAATCTTGCGCGGTGGGTATGCCATCAATCGTGGCCGCATCACCGTCGTCAAAGCACCCAGATATGGTGTCGTGCCTTTGTTCCATGCCACACGCAAGTGATCGACTGTGAGCGTGGCCCTAATCTTCCTGACCTTCTCGTCTGCCTGCTCTGCACATATCATGTAGTATATGCTGAACACAATACTCAAGAAGTCTCGTGGCCCCTTCCTCTTTATCCGCATAGCAGACCAAAAGCCTGCGTCTAACGCTGTTGTCACCCATGTCGCTCGAAAGTACGATCGCGTGTATAGATTGGCGAGCGGCTCAGGGCACTCGAGGCCAAGGAGCTTGCCAAAGTTGCGGGCAATATATAGGTATAGAAGCGTGATGAGGACGGATTGCCAGGCGGTGAGCTTCTTGGAGAGGATCTTGGATATGCGGCGGAGGATCGGTAAGCCATGGCAATCACCTCTGCAAGTATCATCAGCCTATGGTGTTTTTGGACGAGCATGTGGTCGATTATACCTGTACAGATAGAACGACCAGAACGAAACTACAGCGAGCACTTGTATCTTACGGAACTGGACCGACGGACGGCCCAGTACATGATCTATCATGACGCGTGTAGTTCTCGTTGTCCTTCTGTGCGTTGTCTCTTCTTCCCTCACTCAAGTCTAATAACAGCTTCCGAAGGTGTTTTTCCAGCGCAAAGCTGCGTCATGGAAGGCGAGCAGTCGTAAGGCTGCTTACGGACGTGGTATGGAATGTGAGCTGGTGAAGCTTACAATCGCACTCATACAAAGGAAAGAGTGTTGAAAAGACGGTCATACTTCGCCATGACCATCGACATTGCTGCGCAGACCATCACTGAACGTCTCGCATTAGTCTTGAAGAAGCTGTGGTTGGCTGGGCGCGTCGCATGTGACAGTCCTGGAGTTCATGTGAAAGCCGCGTCAGGCCGCCCGATCCGCAAAATGATGTCGCCTCGGCCCTTGTTCCTTCTTCCTTGCACCAGCCACAGCACAGCCACTCCAGAATACTAGGAAGGTGTCGCGCAGAACTTTACGACAGCACGGTACCTCCAGAAAAGAACATTTTTGTGCTCAGAGCGAAGGAATTGCTCCAGCATGGACACCTCACTACGCCACAGCGAGAGTGCGGGCTATCTCCTGTCAGCCACCAGCAAAATCGACCGCGTCTTCAACAAAGCTGGACAAGCAAAATACATCACTTAGCAACCATGCTCCTGGATCGACTCTTGCGCATCCGGGGCAGGGCGACGGCCTCTGATTGGGTCTCTCACGTCGTTGCTCCTCGCTGACACCGGGCTATGTCACAGGCGGCAGAGCTTTCGTGGCTTTTTGCCAGCTTGACCGGTTGGGTCGCTTTGCATGCAGCTGACCTCGAGTAGCAAACTTCATGCATGGCTGCTTCCAACACACCTTATTCACACGGTGCAAGCTACCCCGCAGATATAACGAGATCACAATCACTTTGCCATGGCGGCACAGCGGATGACGCCGTCACTGTGTGCAGTCTGTCAACAGATTGACTTCGGATCTTTCATGCCAGAACTCGATGAAGACGACCATCGCCGTGCTCATTCACTTATCCAGGTTTGTAACAGCCTCGCTGCAAAATTATTGCTAACGCGGCATTCAGCTTGGGTTCTTGGACGAGATTGTCGATAAGGTGGACAGGTGTCCATTTTGTAGTTTCGTCGCTACCATGTTCAAGAAAGCTCAAAAAAAAAAGATTCCGATTTGGCCTTTCAATCAGAATCGCAACGCGCAACCGTGAGATTATGGCGGCCCTGTTTAGGCAGCGTAACAGATCGACGCACTATGAGAAGATGGAATATCCACGCCCTTAAGTTTACTTGCGAAGCACGGGGATTAAATACCCCGACATGCACTAGCATTCCCCGCCACAACATCTACCATACTCTCGGCAAAGCCATCTTTACTCGCCAGATATAGGCCTGCGCTATGCGACATCGCACTGTTCAACAATTGGCTAGGAATGTGTACGAAAAACCACAATGAGTGTTCAAGACGACCAGCTAGAGGGAACACAGTTTTACGCCTGATCGACGTGGTGAACATCCGTTTGATCACAGTCGTCGACGAGGAAAGAGAGTATATACAGTACCTTGCCCTGAGTTATGTCTGGCCACGGGTCCGAAAACCTTCCAGCTCACAAAGGCGAATTACCATGACTACCTACTGCCCCAGGGCCTTCCCCAGCTACCCCAGACCATATCAGACGCAATAACCCTTACAAGAATGCTAGAGCAGAAGTATATCTGGAGAGACAGCATTTGTATCATCTAGGACGATGCTATAGACAAAGCCATGCAGATTCCCCAGATGGCACGTATCTATGGCGGTGTACTCCTTACTGTGATCGCTGCTGCAGGCCAGGATGCTAACCACTGACTGGCTGGACTCCATGTTTC
>Ga0265798_10007248_pt1 | contig 14384 bp, 10 predicted proteins | sample P3T30metagenome_FD_192430 | JGI IMG/M metagenome (GOLD analysis project Ga0265798, IMG submission 192430) | Plant litter microbial communities from East Loma Ridge, Irvine, California - P3 T30 | ecosystem: Environmental > Terrestrial > Plant litter > Unclassified | place: USA: California...
GCCATCTAATCGACTCGACGGCGGTCGTCAGTCTCCGCCTATTCTACCGAAACCAGCAAGACTTGGTGCATCTCCCAACTCTGTCTGCTCCTCTTGCATCCGTCGATCGAGCTCGTGGAAATGGGAACATCACTCTCCATACGAGTGACCACATGTCTGATGAGGCACTCCTTCACCCATGGCGACCAGACCTGGCTCCCCTCGCCCACCTCTCGATATTGCGAACAAAACGCCCGCGCGTATAATCAGGTTACATATTGCCTTGGCACACACACACACACACACACACGTGGCTTATACCTCAATGGAGCTTCTCGGCAGCTGATGTTGGGGCTCAAAAATCGAGGTGGGCGTTTTGCGGATCACACCGGAAGCATTGGATCTAGCTACCATCAACGTCAACCAGCCCCAGCAGCCTCATCACTCACGCCGGCTTTCGCAGTCAACACCCGCTCATCACCTTCCCTCGGTCTAACGCATTGTCATACACCGGCAGTCAAGCACTTTTTACATTTTTCTTTTCCCCCCAAATTCTCTGCAAATTCGTTCGACATGCATGCTTTTCGCCATGCATATATACCTCCTTCTTGTTTTTCAAATTTATTTCCCTTTGGGCTTTGGCCGGGATCTCACACAGCGCGTTTGAAAGTGGCGACGCTGGTGTTAATGACTTGTACTTAATATCTCGATCGAAACGAATCTCCTTTGCTTTTGCTTTTGGCATGGGGATGACGGATTGATGTTGAAGGGGTGTGACTGGGGTGTGCTTGTTATTTGCATCATACCCGGGTATTTTGGTTGGTAACGAGGAAGGCGTTTAGCGGTGGGTCTCTCTGGCTGGGTCGAGAGGGTCGGGTAGTGGGTAGCTAGCTAGGTGAATTAATCAAAATGAATGCGCCGATTTCTATTGATATACGGGCTATGTGGGATGTCCTGAGCGGAAGTGAAGTGCTTCGTTGCGATTGAGCTTTTACAATACAGTTACATGACTGCTCTGGGTTTTTTTATGCTTAGCGCAGATATGCATTCACCTTTAATCTCTGTCTTTAATTCTTTCTTCTTTTATTTCTACTCGCAACCCAAAACTTGCCACAAGGATCAATGACTACTACATTTTCCCCCCACTCAAAATACACGAAAAAAAAACTAGCAATGGGCAGAAATGTCCTATATCTACTGCTGCATCAGTCATTTATCAAGGTAGATGGGCGTAGTACAGAAGTTTATGCCATGATTCAGTGTGAAAGAGTGTGGTGGGTGTCTTAGTATACTCAAATACGGCAAACTTTAACAAAGGAAATATGTTTTGTCACAGGAACCTTCCAATTCTTTCCAGCAAGTACATGTATAAAAAAAATCCCCTTACCAATTATCATTTCTCCTTTCTTTGTATATTCCTTTTGTAAACGCCCTCAATCCATGCAACCATTTTTCTCTAGAAATGGGGATAGGCGACATATTCATGCCTGTTTCTTCACCTCCCTCCTCTAACACCCGTTCCAAATCAAAATTAAAAACTAATCGACGTATATGATCATGTCTGCTGCTGCTACTGTGTCGTCAACGTCATGGTTTGAGAGATGTGTTGAAGAAAAAGATGGAGAGTGGTGGATTGGAAGGACAATAAAGGGCAAGAGGAGTTTGATAGATGTGGTGTGTGTTGGTACATATACAAGCCTATATCCAATAGTCGATGTCCTCATGTTTTCAAAAAAAAGATATGAAAGTTCACAAATGAACACGATAGGTTAGGTGCGCTTTCATGGCTTTTTGCTTTACTGAAATCTCGTATAAGAGATTAACATTTACTTTCATTGATTTCAAAGCGTGAGTCGAAGATTCCGACATGCCTTCTACTTTATGTCTTTTCTTCTTCGTTTTCTCAAAATCACAATTGAGCACGTCTAGGAGATTTCTTGAAAACAATGTAGGGAGAATAGTGATCTTTGATACAGTTGATATTAGCAGCATAGACCACCGATATGCAGTCTCCAAGGATTTAAACATGAGCAGTAGAACCAACGTATGAAGATTTTTTTGTACCTGCAGGATATATAAATATGCAAAAGCTACAAAGGTCCTCTCTTTCTCTTTCTTCACTTTACAGTTATTCAAAACATGTCTTAAAACAATAAAAACACACGATGGGATAGCGCTTTGATTGCTTTCTTATATTGTTGTTACTACAATACCGGGTTGTGAAATCTGCTGTTGAGCATCGATATCACTTGTAAAATAATAACCCCACATAATTATGGCGTGGTTCTCTTCCATTTGAAAAGTTATCTAAAACATCTGGTATGAACTTTGCGGTTTCCCTGTCCTCTAGTTGGAAAAAGAGAGACCATATAACTGAGACGATAAACGGGGTTTACAGTTTAAACGGATAGCCGATGTCGAAACAGGAACAAATATAACCATGTACTACCCGACGTGATAAAACGTCATCATGCTACTCCGCGAGCGATTTCTCCGTACTTTGAATGAATGCTATATAATACATACATATCGCAAGTATCTCATATATAAGCGCTGATCGCTCTTTTCTTATCCTGTTGCGCAAGATTCTACATGCATATGCGCTCGAAAGACTGGTTGTATAGCCGGACTAGCTAGTGCCTAAAACTCCATTCGCATTTGATGAGGACCAAATGTATCTGACAGGAGGATATTGAAACGGCTTTGCTGACCACACCCGCACAAAGCCTTAGTCTTGCAACTGTATTATATAGATATACGAATCGGATACACTTCCCTGTATAACAGAGGTGTTTGGGGGTATCTCGTATATCGGCGCTCTAGTACCATCAGTACGCAAATTATCCACTGATATCTCGATGTCGGGAACAGCTGCACTTGATCGGTTAGGCAATGACTGAGGCTCTTGTTGTGGTACAGGGACATAATCTTGCTCTCCAGATGCTAAGTTATCACCTCCCGCATGTAGACCTGGTCTTCGTCTCGGGTCTGGAGTCCTTCAGAGCGAGAGGTTTCCTGCTCCTTTAATGATGGTGGGCTTGGCCTGTCTATGTGTTTTGCTAGTACGAAACCGCGCCCGGCCAGGGCTGGGTTATATTGCGTAACTGTAGCAGTAGCCTCTGGACCCGATTTGTTATTAGTTGGAACCTAGGGTCATTGGTTAGTAGAGTCATGACCTTTGGTTCAGGATAAGAATCACTGGGTCTCTCACATGCCTAGCAACTAGGTCTGAGTACACATCTTCTCTATCAATACTGTGTTCGAGTTGACACTGTGGAACCAGAGTTTATGGGCATTCTTTGCATACTTGGCATCCAGCTTCGCCTGAATTCTTAAGCTCCCCTCTCTTAGTTATTGGAGCCTGACGGTGCGCCTCCTCAAATTTGCGACTGTTCAATGTAAGTACGGCTAATTTCATGCTGTCGCGTAGGAAGAGATCGTCCTTTGGCCTGCATCAAGCTCACTTACCAATAGCTTGTCTCTTGCAGCTGCTTTTGCGTTGCTATAGGTGGCTCACTGTTCTTGTTTTCATGAACTGTACTATGGAACCGGGATCGCGCCAACTTGATTCTCACTTTCAATCCTTCATATCATCCTTATAATTCTAATACTCTCAACGAAATCTACTCAATCATAGTACTAGATGTAGCAGGTACAACACCCGTCACAACTGAAGAACCGTACAAAAGGGACTAGGAAGAGCAGAAATCGCGCGATAGCTAGTTGGTTTTCCCAACCCTTTATGACCTATTATAAACATCTCAAAAAGTAACTTGCAATCATGTATTAGGGTATTCTTACTATTACAGGAACTGCATTTGAGCAACAAAAAAAAAGGTTCTAGGCCATCTGATCTTAGTACGCCACTGCATGTAGTGTGCTCACGCTTGGAGGCGTATTAGATGATTTGAACTGATTGCACGAAGCTTTCGATCCAATCTTTTGTGCCCTAGTGCTTTGTCTCTATCTTTCAGCCGTCGACCTTCGACCCCTCTCCCCCAATAAATCGATGTTCTCCAATCTCCAACACTTCAATCTTATCACCCACGGTAACAGAACCCTCCTCCAACGGCGTAACCTGCATGCCCAGACACGCATTCTTACTTCCTGCATCGATGACCCTGTAGTTTCTCAAGGTAGTCAACGGCTCATTGCGGTCAGCTACAGCAGTCTCGGGATCAACGTTGGGCAATTTGCAGCGCGTCGCACGGCACGAGATGTGAAGATTTAGCTCCGAAGAATCGGACGAGGTCAGCTTTGCCTTCTTCCAGTCATCTTCGGCAAAAGCAGGGGGTCCGGTTATGTAAATGTTTGCACGGAAGCGTAGGCCGTCGAGGAGCGTATGTTGTCGCTGCCAGATGTGCTCGGGTTCGGGTTTACCGGTGGGTAGTTTGGAGGCTACATCGTGGACAGAGGCCATGTTTATGATGTGAATAGGGTACTGAGTGATGTTAGCGACATACGATATGCTCGCAAGATCTACACATACTGAATCTTGCATCCCAATGACAGTCGCAAACCCCACATCCTCCTTCTTCGGCGCACACTTGTGGACCTCCCGATACGCATTGGTATCAATTCTGAACAGAGCAATCGGGTTTGCGGCACCAAGAGTGTACCTCAACTTCTCAAAGATCTCGCGATCAATCTCTGGGCTCATGTTCAGCGCAACCGGATTGTCCTTCCAGATACGCAGAACCTCGCTCCTGTATCCCTTGCTCTTGATCCTGTCTTGCGGCGGGTTGAAAGGTACCCTAAACTCAAGCATTGGCTCTGATTTCCGGCTAAGCCTTGCTGCCAGGATCTGGCCGTAGTTCAAAAGGCCTTCCATAGTAAAGTCGGTATCGGGAGAGAACGGGAAACGAATCACCAAACAGCCTTCGCTTTTCACCCACTCTCCATCTTCTTTGTAGTCTTTGGCTGATGGATCTGGTACCCATATCTCAGTCTCAACTCTGGCGAGACGAGGAAACTTTCGTTGGGTCATGAAATGCCATTCGCTCGTGACTTTTCCGTCCATGGATGGCAGGCTCGTGACTTGCTGTGCTAGAGTGAATTGGCGATCATACTTTAGGCCTGTACGGAGGACATCGCTCTTCTCCAGCTCAATTGGAGCACCGGACTTTAGAGGGTACACGAAAAGTGCTTTCACGGTCCATGGCTTGGCTGGGGTGGGGTCGCCGCCTTTGGCATACTTCTTTGAGTACTGGTCCTCGAAATTGGTAGCTCCTTGGAGTCCGAGTTTCCGGCATCCAGCTGGAGGAGGTAGTGGCTTTGGAGACTGTGCGACAGCGACAAGGACCAATATGATGAACGGGGAGATGGCTGCCAGTGCCGTGATGAGGACGGTCTGGGGCGCGATGTCAATGCCTGCATCCGAAAGTAGCCTCGCGGCCGTAATGTACATATGCTCGAAGGCGTTGTCGGCCATGTTGAAGAGGTGAGGACGTCCTGTTGGAGAGAGATTGTCACGTATTCAGTTCGGAGGTCTAGATGAAAATGCGGTTCTTATCGCGAAAACATGCCAAGTTCCACGCCCAGCGAACTTTGTTGACGCTAACACATAGGAGGCAGGTGTGTTATTCAGGAGTGAAAGAACAGGTCACTGGTACCACATATTCAACATGCCCAGATGTTATGTGCTGAAGGGAGACATGGAGAGGTGAAGAAATATGCGAGTCATGTGCCGCGGTTCACCTGTGCGTGTGACATCGTGCCATGAGCGCAACAGTTTGAACATCGCGACGACATTGCCACAGCAGCTTGCCTTTACCACAACGCGTCACGACGACCGAAGAGAAACGCGAAACGTAATGTGTGCCCACGCGAGATCACGAGACTACCGCGCTTCCGAATTGACCCGCTAAAGTCTTGCACGATTGCTTCCAACTACACCATGACCAGCGAAGAGGCACAACAGCCCTCCCCCACGTCGCGTAAGCAAGTGTACTTCCGTCACGCTGGTTATGATGCTAATATAGCCGTAGATAGACTGCCTACTGTGTCCGCGTCTCAGGCACTTCAGAAGCTCCATGCCCGCGGAGCCCGCACCGTGTCGACTGGCATCACGCAGCTTGACAAGGTCCTTTCACCGCCGAGTCTTCCGGGCCACGATGTATCGGGCGGATATATTCGCGGCAAGGTAACTGAAGTCTTCGGCCCGTCAGGTGTCGGGAAGACAGCATTTGGGTAAATGTGACCGCATTACAGCTTGCCCCGAAATACCGTGACTGAGGGGATCAAGGATACAGGCCGCAGTCTCCGCACTGCGCGAGGGCCAACAGGTAATATGGGTTGGTATGTACAAGTGGTCCAGCGCTCGGGATCAATGCTCCATCACTGCTGGGCACGAAGGCTAATGGTGTGCAGATGCTGCCTGTGCGCCGTTGGTCAAACACCGCGTCGAGCAGATACTCACTTCATGCGCCGACTGGCATCAACACGAGCATGAAGCCAATTCAATGTCACCGTCCGATATGACTCGAGATGGATTGCGCGGCCATTTTCACTACATGGCTTTGCCAACACTTGCCCACCTCTTGGCACTCTTTGTACATGCGCCCGCTGCCTTTCCCCCACAAAACACCAGCTTGGTGGTTATCGATTCTCTCGCGACCCTTGTCGATAACGCATACCCCCGTAATATAGATGATCGCATGGCAAGGAACAAGACAGAACAGTCACGATGGGCTGCAGGACGCAGATTCGCCATCATCAATGAGCTGATTGCGACTTTCACAAAGTTTGCAGCAGTGCACGACATCGCGCTGCTCGTCACAAGCCAGACTATTACGCGCATTCGAGGCGCCTCTCGTGCATTGTTGGTACCAGCAATGGCAGGGGTTGAATGGGAAAATGGCATTTCCACCCGTCTGGTGCTCTTCCGAGACTGGATCCGACTCGGGAAAGCCAGCGACAACTTAGACGCCGATAAACTGCAAAAAGCCAGGTTCGTTGGCCTTGTCAAGGCCAATGGCGTATCCCTTGCAGACGAAGGGGGTGTGGGCGACGTGGTGCCCTTCACCATTGAAAACGTGAGTAGAATGCATCATCTACAACCCTTTCATCTAAACAGATGCACTCAAATATCCGCTGAGCTGATCTTCCGCTGACGTGATTCAGACGGGACTTTGCGAGATGTCCGTAACGGCGGACGATGTAACCCCTTTGCTTGTCCCAACACAATCCAGACCGCCTAAACGACACTTCGCCGAGGTGGATGAAGATGCTGCCGAAGAGCCGAAGTCCGACGAGCTTTACGGCTGGGTAGAAGACGATGAAGTCGCCACTGAGGGGTTGCTGATTGATGAAGCACCTATCGAGAATGAAAATGACGCAGGAACTCGCCTGAATGTTGTCACAGACGGCTACAAGAAGAAGGTCGCACGAACCTCGACAGTTTGATCATAAGGCTTGAACAATTTCTTCGTGATTAGTACCAAAGCTGGGCCTAGCTATTCGACCTGGTCTCAGGCCACACCAGTACACCGGAGTTCCTCGGGGGAACAATGCAGTGCTTATGCCTACTGTAAGCTCGTGCTCGTATGTCTATCTTAATTCCTCATACGAGGGCCACTAGCTAACGAAGCGTTCAATTGAGATACAGATCTTGCATGCACACCGATAAAACAGGGCACCCACGGCGACCCACGGCCCACGGCACAGGTTTTAGTATTCAGCCGTGTGGGGAACAGGCACGCATCACCCCGGAATGATCACCCACCTTGTCTCCGGTCTCCGCACAATCCCGCTGCAGACATCAAGCGCTCTGACATCAGCAAAGAAACTCGTCCCAACGCCGTGGTCCAATACATTTCTTATCTCACAATCTGGCCCAGGCATAGGCATATTTTCCCGGTGGCAAATGGGCACAGCGTTATGCCTCATTTATCGCATCCCGCATGCACTGTTTTGGGCCTTGTCTTGTCACGCTAGCGGTATTCCAATCCGAAAGGCGACCAAAAGCAAATACAAGACGAGTGAACTTCCGCACGTGCATGCGTCACGTCTAGGCTTTGGTGCACACTAAACTTACGCAGGGGTCGGGGGTGCTTCCCCGACCCACAGCCCTGGGTACTCACCGGCAAAACTCAGTACTTTCCTGGACTCATGCCTTTGTCCCTCCGCGCATCTGGGGCCTGCGGGGTTGATGGCTGGCCTCGGCGTGGGGGAATACGATAAACCTACTTGTCGCAGATGAATGCTCACCACCATCAGGCCAGCTGACTGTGATAAGAGACCGGCATTGCGATTATCATAGCCAGCCACTCGTACAACTATGCCTTGCGACCCCACAGAGGCGTAATAGGCTCCACAGGTCTGTGGGCGGAGCGCCACCTTGCCACGCGGACTGCATACTGGGGTGCAGGTCTAAGACACCCTTTCGTCGCGAAGAGCGCGTATAATAACAAAACCTAGGTCCTTGCCCTTCACCGCTATTGCGCCACTTAAACTACGCGGGGAGGGGGATGAGGATCGAAACCTTTCACACTCAACGTGCTCTCAAGAAGAATCCCCCTGAACCTTGGGCGCATAGCGTCGGCTCCGCCGACAAAGCAACGACGTGCTGTGGGCCCAAGGCAGAAGGTCGTTATACCAAACACGAACTCTGCCATGTCACTCTCCCCACGCTTCTCCGCAAACGCACTGGGGATGAGGGATCCCGCTCGCTACCGTTAATCTCTTTCTCAAAAGAGACGGAGATGTGCGAAGGCACGGATGACTTGTTTGGTACACCCGGGGCCGAGCCGCGCCTGACCTAAGATCTTCAAGCTCTGGAGTGTTTGATGTGGGGATTGTGATATTGGATCTAGCGTTGGTGGTGTAGGACGCCAGGTTGGCTGTGGGCTGATTCAGTCGTCCAAGGATTGTGGATGGGATTATCGGCAGCTAGGTAATGGCGGCTGGGCATGTGAAGGAGGCTAGGTAGTGGTGAGGGTGTGAGGCATGGTAGTTAGTAACAACTCCTATCTTTTGTGACATGTCTTTCCACGAAGTGACAAAGCCAATGTAGTCTGAAGAATCCTTTTCTACGCGCATACACACTTTGTCTGAGTGGTCAAATTTATTGAACGTGATTGCGATTAGTGGTCATGTGTAATACACCAGACGCCTAAAAGGATATTGCAACTGCGCTCGATCATCGACGATTAAGTGCATCGGATTAACGGGATTAAGCACACTGAAGCCGCGCACGTACTTTGATTCTTGCCACAAACAACAGAAGCAGCATAAAGACGTTTGAAAAAACAAATGTAGAGGAAATTAACCAGTACGTTTAAACAAGATATGCATGAGATGAGTGTAAACATGGGAACTAGACGAGTCGTGAAAGCGGCCACGACGACGACGAAAGCAGCATGACTCTCACGTACAAGGGAACATTCCCCAACACATACACACATGCCAAAAAAATCAAGGTATCGGCATAACCTAATACGTTCCTCTTCATTTGTCATTCTCTCGCCTCCCCCTATCCTACCCTGCGCACCCTCAAACAATTGTCTCCATCATCGAACCCACAGAAAAAAGAAGAAACCCCCCAGTCATCAACAATGAACACGAACACGAACACGAACACACACACACACACAGACACCTTGCCCCCTCCCGCAAAAGCAAAGACCAAAGACGTGTAGTTTCCCTCCCCATGCAGATCCATGCAGACTTGCTGCACGACCGGAGCATAAGCAAGAGGGAAAAAGGAAAGAAGAAGGAAAAGTTGTCCTAGAAGACAACCACCCCTCCCCCCTTGTTCATTCTTTGCCGTCTACTTGCCTGTTCCAGTCACTCACCTCACTCGACTCACTTCACTTAGTCCAACTGACCCCACAGTCTAGCCTTCCCCTCTTCCGCTGCCGCTGCCGCTGCCACTACTCATGACCCCTGCCCTCTTTTTTTTCTTTTTTCCCCTTCTTTTTTGTTGTTGCTCATCGTTCGATCGTGCAAGGGCTTCAAAGAAGGTGTGTAGGGGGAAAGAGAGTGCGTGATTACTCCTTCTTCCTCTTCCTTTGATTATTCTCGCCCCCAGCCACAAATAAGGCAGAGAATGAGGAGAGAAAGGAAAAAAAAAGGTCGTGCGTTGCTGTGGCTTAGCTACACGACTCACCCACACCACCCACACCCACTTGGATTATTGGGTTGACTCTCGTATTGACTGGCGTATCTTTGTACATTAGACTTTTTACCTAGTTTTTTTTTCAAGCAAAGAATGATGCGGAAAGTGCAAAAATAAAAAATAAATCAATCAGGGTAGGATAGGTTAAGACATGGCAGTGCAGTGACTCGGGTTTCAAGTTAAGAACCCCGAGTTCCTGTTCGGATAGCTGATTACAGGGAAGAGGGGGTTGGGAAAATTCCTTGGTCAGCTTAGAGAAGATGTGGCATGTAGGTAGGTTGTATAAGCCTGTATTACTATTATTACTACTGCCGTTGCTGCTACTGCTGCTGTATACGCCATCGTTGTAACCAATCCCACATAGACACAGACATAGATGAATACTTTTGTTCAAGAGATTGGCATGCGTTGACACGTGGGGAAAAGAAAACGTGGCTGGAACCGTTGACGGCAGTACCGGACGGGAGTTGTAGGTCAAGTTTAAGTCAGGTTAGGTTAGGGCAAAGTGTACTAGATGTAACCGGCACGTACCTCGGGTCATCGAACGCAAAGAGAAGAGAAAACAAAATCCCCGCTAGACGGAAAAGGGATGGGATGGGATAGCATGGATAGATGGAAATATACCTAGGTACGACTTCTTCCGGTCAGTCTTGTTTGCGTCCGGGCCGCCCTGGAGTGACCCTCGTGTATTCTTATGCCGGGCCGAGGTACCGCAGGAGCCATGAGGGGGGTGGGACAGGACAAGAAAAGGTCAAGGCCTGTGCGCGAGCCCGGGGTTTGCGGCTCGGCGGCTGGACATGTTTTTTTGTGCGTGTGTGTGTGTGTGTGTGCGTGTGTGCCGTTTGTCTGGGGAAAAAGCTGGCTACTGCTTTGGCTCCCTTGCCTCGTTGGTGGAAGGCGTATTGCTTCTTTCGGACCGTGGGTCTGGGCTGGGCCTGGAAGGACATGACTTGTGGCACTGTCGTGGGGGGGTTTTAGGCGGACGGTTGTTGTTTTGCGAGTTTCACATGCTCGGTGGGTTGGTGGTTGCTGATGCTGGTGTGCTGTTGGCGCTGGGGTCGTGCTTGGATGTCAGCGGGTTGGTGCGTTGCTGGCTTTACTTGACTGGTGGGTGAGGTCCGAAGTGTAAGATGGATGATTACCCTCTGACGTGCGTGCAAGGTACGCAGTTCTCCTCAACAAAGATAATAATATCCGTAGCGTTTTCGCTCTCTGGTGTACCTCGTTGACCACGTCAGGTGGATGCATAATAGCGTCTAGTATCACGATGGTATGTCACGGAGCGTCATTACAATAAGGTATGAGCGAACCTATCGGAGATGCTAGGATCACCGGCAGGTGTTTGTCACGCCCCAAAAAAAAACCTTGGTACAATAATACCAGCGTGTTTCTTCTTCCGGACCCCTTCATCAATGTAGCCATGTAGCGTGGGAGTTTGTAACAAGGTTACCCGTACAGAAGATTGCCAAGATTTCAATCTAATCGATGTGCTCTACACCCCGCTTCATACAGTTAAAACGGACTGGTTGTCGCGTATGTGCAGCGTTGCGCGGATGAATAACCGGTCGAAATTAAAGGTGTACGTATCGTTGCACGTTGACGGGGTAGAAGATAGTGCAGATAAGAGCGTAGAATGCGGAAGGGCATGACTCGGTCGGCTCCGAAGAGTGATGTAGGTACCTTTTCCGTAAATGCAATGCGCGGTCGCTTGACACTGTAATCCAGTCTTGCGCCATATTGACGCGCATGAGCTGGACTAGGCTGGGCTGGACCAAGAGGACAGCTGTCAAAATAGGGTCTCGAGCATGACTCCAAGCAGGGTCATGTGAAAAGCCGTTATGTGGCTTGTCAAGTGCGTCATAGTCGAGTCCTTGCGATCGTAGCTTGAGTAGAAACTTGCGATTGCTGATACACAAGTGTCGCATTCCTTGCAGCACACGGCTTGGTTTTCGGTAGAATTGACAGCTGGGGCCGGATACTAAATCTGGAGTTTAGCCAGTGGCAGCAGAGTAGGAATCGTCCAAGCGGGAGTAGAGCCGTGCCGGTGGTGGAGAGGACCGCTTTGGCCATTACAAACTATTGTATCTCATTGCGGGACATGTATCCCCAAGTCCCTTTTTTTGGCATGTGAAGGACCGTTGGAGAGCTCATGAACTAGCGGTCAAAGCTGCAAAGCATCGTTGCAGCGCCCTTGCGCAGGGCCCCGACACGCATCTCTTATATTACCGTCTAGACACGACTGGATCTGCAAAATAGATTGCGGCGTGGACCTGGTCGGTCGTTGCTTGGGCAAAGGATACCAACAGCCTGGTACGGACGGAGGGGCGGCTGTGTTGTATGGGGGATCAAGGGATATGTATTGTACCAAACGCTGCGGGCTCGTATGCAGTGTATCTCAACAAGCAATCTGGAAAGCATATGTTGGATATGATGACGGGCGGAGAAATCGTCTCCCTTGAGAGTGTTGTGCAGGAGAGCATACGACGAACATTTCGATCTGGTGGCTGGCCCGATGCAAGGACGGATAAACTTTGCTCCACATAGGCGTTGGAACCAATTTCCCCTGCGTGAACTGCGTGAATTAAATTGAGAGCACGGTCGGGACATTGATGGAATCTGCCTTTTCAGCCGCGTCGGATCCGACTGTATGCACACTGCGATGGTGCTTGCTTGGTACAGTAGGATCCGATAAAGCATGTGACCACGCTACATGTCCTCACGATAGGCGGTACCTTTTCCCGATTGGGAAAGACATGCGCCGACGTGATTGGATCCTGACTGGTGCAATATTTCCGGTAAAACTCTGAGCGCTCGATGCGAGCCCTTTTGGCAAGTGTTCCGCCTTGGACGGACTACTTGACTCGCCCTCGCCAGCCTTATCCGCTTCCATTTCCTGCTCAGGCAGGTCCCCTCGCCGCAAGTGTGGAGAGTGGAGACCCCACAAGCAAGCACTTTTTGGTACAAAGGATGGATTCGCGGCCTGGATGCGCGGCTCTAGAAGCTCGCTAGACGCCCTCTGCTGTACGGGGATGCCGAGTCAGCAAGCAAGGGGCGGAAGGGCTTGGTAAGAATTAGTGCTTGCTCTGCAGGCGGCTGTGCTGCGTGGGATGGTGGTCTGGAGGACTTGTTGGCGTCGTAGTTGCGCGGCTGACGTGAAGACGACGCTCCGTCAGCTGAAACACGGTGGTGGGGACGGAGATGGGCATCCTTCTCTTTTGCTGTGCATTTGCATTATCTTTTGCGTTTTCGGATGACCCAAGGAGGGGCAGGATCTGCCAAGTGGGCACTAAAGCGACAGTCTAAGGGGTGAGAGAGAGGGGGGGTGGCACGATGCTCAGGTACGTGAGCAGATTGGCGTTGATGCCGGCGAGAACCTTCTTTGTGCCCGCATGAGCTGGCTTCGGTCTTTGACACGAGGAATAATACTCTATATGCCAGGCCGTAGCAGGTGCTCTTTGATTACAGCGCAAGGGCTTATCGTGTTTCGGTATTACCGTTCGGTCGCTCCTTTGTCGCCGCACTTGAAAAAATATCGTACATCGTATAGAGAGATGGATATTTACGTGCGTTTCGCTTCGCGTCTGCCGGGCCGACAGTGATCAAACGCCGCAAATACCTAGCGCTTCACATTGTAGGCAGCGCGGAGACGATGCCGCCACACCTGCCGATTCGCACATGCAGAAAGTTGAGATCGTCATGATACGGGTTACGCGTTGTGGAGTAGTAAGGTGCGCTGCTGCGCTCCAGTCCGGGGTGCATGCCCAGCAGCACCCAAGATCGTCCTCTCAATACAGCCGGCGGGAGAAAAAAAAAGAATCAAGAAGCAAGCGATGGGTAGGCTGTAGGCCAGTTTCGCGCTTGCAAGCCCGACAAAAAAGCAAACTGGCCAGTCGCCATGGCGTGTTGGCCAAGTCATGGAATCGCATGGTGTAGCAAAGAAGGCCGTCGGCTCTCGGCCGCCATGGCGAAGCGATGGGGTGTGTGTGAGAACAACGAGCGTGAGAGATAAGCAACTCCGCAGCCCAGGATGCAATGGATGGCGCTCAGCCATAGGCGCTCGGAAATTGGAAACGTCGTTCAATCCATCCAGTTAGATCTACTGCCCCTTCCGGTTTCGGAACTGTAGCCACCAAAGCAAAAGCAGCGCCACTGTTCGCTGCGTGTGCCACTCTCTCCACACTCTGACTCCCTCCCTGTTCCGCCCTCTCCGCCCTCTCCGCAAAAACTCAGCTCCAGGGCCCTTGTGTCATCGTTTCGCTAGCGCTGGCGCCGCTTGCTGTGCTGGATG